>Ga0265293_10003994_pt1 | contig 26591 bp, 42 predicted proteins | sample Munlanlewell138R_FD_192505 | JGI IMG/M metagenome (GOLD analysis project Ga0265293, IMG submission 192505) | Leachate microbial communities from a municipal landfill in Southern Ontario, Canada - Leachate well 138R | ecosystem: Engineered > Solid waste > Landfill > Unclassified | place: Canada...
GTCCGAATCACCCGCGACAGGCAAAGTCGCCGGGAAGGACCCACGACCAGGGGCGGCGCACCATGCTGGTGCATCCCGCCCGGAGTCAGCCATCACCGCCGGGCAGTGGCGAGAGCGCGCGCCAGCGCCTTGTCGAACTGGACGGGGAACTCCCGGGCGAACAGCCGGCTGGTGAGTTCCTCCGTTTTCAGCGTAGGCCGGTACTGCGCACCCTCCGTGAAATAAAGGATTGAGCGCACAGCGCTGCCGAACCCGAACTCGACCCGTTCGTACACACCGGGCCGCAGCCTGCCGCGCTGCCGGGTGATGGCGAAGTACTCGCCTCCGCGCCGGCGGCCGCGCTTGCGCCGGGCCTTGCTGACGGGTGTCTGGTTCTGCATGGGATCGAGCGCCTGCGCGCCCAACTGCGACAGGATCTGTGTGATCTGGCCCGGCCGGATGTTGCCGTACTGGTTGAGCTTTGCCCCACGGCCAGCGACCCAGCGCTGATTGGGCTGCAGCAGACGCTTGTGCTGCAGCCATCGCTCCGATCGCTTCATGCTCCGGGGGCCGCCTTCGACCTGGTGCGCGAAGTACTTCACCGGCGCAGTGCCCTTGAAGGCTTCATCCCGGATGAACACCTCCGCGACCAGCTTCTGCTTGGTGGCCTTCTTGTACAGGGCAGCGTTCATCGTCAGCGGAGTAGGCCTATCGAACACGCGTCCGATCTCCGCCTTCCACTCATTGCGTACGGCGAAAGCGGTGTTGTTCAGCGCCGTGGCCACAGCGAATGGCAGCTGCCGGCGGCTGACATCGTCCATCAGTAAAGCAAGCGCCTGGGTATCGATGCTCGCTTTAAACACCGCCCGCTCCGGGGCAGCACTCACGGCGCCGGGAATAGTGTCTGTACGACATCGACAGTTATCCTCCCCTCGACCCTCTGTGCCCTGTCGGTCCAACACAGAACTTCGATTGAGTAACGATCGGCCACCTGGCATCGCAGGGTGAACTGCACTACTGCACCGGCGCGCACTTGCAGCCCATTAACGTTGATGGAGTCGTCATTAATCTGCGTGCTGGTGATGACCAGCGCCGGGTCACCCTGCACGAGCAGCGGCGCAACCAGCACTTCGGAGTCGTCGAGCAGCGCGGACATATCGACCGACACACGCCGGACTTCATCCGTCGTGATGCTCCGGATCTTGGTTGCGATGGCTCCCATTACAGGGCATCCAGTGCCTGCTTGTGCGATTCCACGGCGCCCATCAGGCGATCATGCTCGGCCTGCAGACTGGCGGCGCGCTCGGTGTTGCCGCGGCCATTGGCCTTTTCGATGGATGCCCGCAGGCGCTGCACCCGCCCGATGATCCGATCAATGCCGGCGCTGCCGTTGATTTTTGCGCTGTATGCCATGTCAGGCCGCCTTGCTCAGAGTGGAGATGCCGGAGGCATTCCAGGTAATCGAGAAGTCCCCGGCAGCAAGATCGATATCTGCGCCGAGATCCACGAAACCCACCGCCCGCTTACCTGCATCGGTGTCGTTGTAGATGATCCCCCAGCGGGCGCCAGCCGGGTTATTGGCATCCTGCAGGATGGAGATGTCGTCGCCATCCCATACCCCAGCGCCGCCTGACAGGGTGACTGTGGGGTTGGCGATGGTCGGGCCACCGCTGGAATAGTTGCCGCCCGGGGTGACCTGGTTGCTGCTCAGGTTGGTGCCGCCGCCTGCGCCCCAGCGCGGATCGGAGGTTGCACCGGTCGGCGTGGTGGCGGTAGTGATCAGGCCCAGCTTGAACGTGTCGTTTTCGTGATCGTGCAGGCCCTCCTGCACATCGACCAGCCATTGGTCGAAGAACGTAATGTCTCCAGCGGCCATCGCGGCTACCCCTTGAATGTGAAGTGGAGCCGGCTCACCGGCATCGTGAAATGAAGCGGGTCGCCCTTGACCGCGTAGCTCAGCCGGGCGCCCGGCAGGGTGTACATCAGGCCCGGCGCGGCGATGGGTGGAATGCCGGCCTCAATGCTGGCCAGCAGGGGCGATAGCATCAGCTGCTCAACCTGCGCCCTGATGCCGCCCTCGATGGTGATCGTTGCGCCATGCGGCGTGAGCGTCAGGCTCGCTACCGCAGCATCGATGTGCGCGCCGAGGCCGATCTGGGCCGACAGGGACGACAGCGCGAGCTGCTGCAGCGTGGCGTCGAGAGCTACGTCCAGCGTGATCGCGGCAGGCTCGGCAGCCAGCTCGATGCGCTCGGTCTGAGCCCCAACGGCGGAGCCGAGGGACACGCTCGCCGGTGCGGGCTCCAGCAGGATCGTTTCGAGCGAACCCGTCAGCGCCCTTTCGCTCGATACCACCGACAGCAGGGTGCCGAGGGTTATCCGCTCCGCCCGGACATTGAGCCCCAGTGTCAGATCGGCGGCGTGGGCCGAGAACGACAGCGCCTCAGCACCAACGGCAATGCTTGTGTCCGCCTGCACGGCTGCCGGCGCAGCGGCCAGCAATAGGGTTTCGAGCTGCGCCGTGATGCCGCGCCCAGTCGACACGCTGGCCGGACGGGGCTGCAGCTCATGGGCCTCAATACCTACCGTGACGGCTGCATCTGCCGCGACGCGCGCCGGATGGGCGGACAGCTCAACCCCTTCGGCCCGTGCAGCAATGGCGCGATCCGAGGTAACGGTGGCCGGAAGCACAGACAGCTGCGCCGCGGCCATGGTTGACCGGATAGCCCGATCTGTGGCGACTCGGGCGGGCCGCGGGCTGACCGTCAGCGCCTCAGCGCCTGCGCTGATGCTGCGGGCCTGCCGAACCAATGCGGCTGTCTCAGCCAGCAGCAGCGACTCCGGCGATGCTGCGATCTCCCGGTCAGACGACAGCGCGGCCGGCGCAGCGGAGAGCGCGATGGCCTCAGCGCGTGCCGTTACTGCCCTGTCCTGCGATACCGATACAGCCAGTGGTGTGGCGATGATCTGCTCCGCGCCGGCATTGATGACGGTCTCGTCGGGCGCATCGCCCACCACGGTCCACCCAACAACCGTCCAGTTATTGCCGATATTGCTCGCCCGCGCCTCGATCCGCTTCATCGCGTCGAGCTTGACCGGAATAGCCCAGCGGATAGTCTGGATCGAGCCGTTGCCCTGATCCGTCCACTCAACCGCCACGCTCTCGCTGCTGCCCACCGGGCGCAGGCCGAACGGGCCGTTAACGAACGAGGCGCGGTCGAAATTGATGAATACGACATCGGCCTCGGAGGGCACAATCTCTGAGAGGTCGACTACGTGCCACTCGCCGTCCGCGTCGAACGTGAACCCTGCCTCCCACTCGGGATGCGCCGCGACACCCGCGTAGGCTGCCGCATTGACGCGCATTGCCATCGAGCTGTGTTCGAGGCGGTACCGAAACTCCTCGGCCTCGTTGAGGAACACGCCCTGCGCGTCGTAGCCAAATCGCTGCAGAACGCCGGAGAATCGAGCGTCGTTATCCAGCGCTGACGGGTAGACCGCCATGGTGCGCTGGATGCCGCCTCCGGTCCCGAGCGACCCCTCGAAGAACAGCATTTTGAACGGGTTGACGGACAGCGGCTCTGCGCTGACGGTCTCTGCTACGTTCCACGCAGCCGGCACAATCGGGATGGGCTCGTCGGCACCTCGATATGCTCCGCGCCCCACTCCATCACGAGGAACATGCGGATTTCAGCGGCGCCAAAGCTGGCCTCGATCCGCCCCTGTTCGTCGACGCCTAAGGTGGTGCAGACGTTGTGCCCGGCCTCCAGGTTGCGGTTGCCGAGCCCGGTGGTCTGGCCGTATTTGCGCACCGCTGCAGTGTGCCGAGTGGTCGTAACCGCCGTGTGGCGAATGCAGACCGTGACAGCCGCCGGGTTAGGGCCAGACAGATACGGCGAGACATCAATTGTCTGCCAGCTGCCGTATGCGGGCGGCGTCAGCTCTACGTAGTCGATCCAGCGCGGCATATCAGGCTCCCGCCCGCGCTCTGACCAGCTGATGCGCAGATTGCGCACGGCGCCAGGGCGCTCCAGCGGAGGCGTCGAGAACTGCACAACGTTGGACCGCTGCGAGTCTCCGGCAGCGTTGTACGCCACCATCGAAGCGCTGCACTGCTCGCCGTCCGGCACATCCAGCTGGCGGGATGTTTGCTCTGCTGTGGCCGGCGCGGTGCCTTGTTTCGTCTGGCACTGGTAGCTGATCCGGTATCCGTCGATGACCGCCGGGGAACCGTCTGTGTTCGTCTGCGGCCGATCCCACGATGCCGTGACCGTCGCCGCTGTGCTGCCCAGCGAGAGCAGCAGCGCGCACAGGCCGGCAACGAGTCTCATAAATCACTGCGCGGGCTGCAGGTTGACCGTGACGTTGCAGGAGGCATCGCAGGAGACCTGAATCTGCAGGTTCTGCACAGCGCCCGGCACCGGGTCGAAATCGTCGATCTCGACGCGGGCAACATCCGTGATAGCACCCTCGCCCGCCGCGTTGTATGCCGCTACGCAGAAATGGTGCACGCCCTGAACCTGGATAGCGCCGGACAGCGTCTGGCCGCTCTGGACCTCTCCGACCAGAGTTTTCTGCGCGAGATTGTCGCAACCCTGATACAGCCGGTAGCCCTCCACCGGGCCGCCGTCAGCAGGGGGCTGGAACGTGGCGGTCAGGTCATACGGCCCATCCGCTCGCGCCATCAGCGGCAGCAGCACCAGCGCCAGCACGGCGAGGACGATGATGGCGCTGAGCGCCCGCTCAATGACGGCAGTCAGGCGAGTACGTCGGATGATCATGTCAGTCTCCCAGGCGGTCTACAGCGGCCTGCGCATCCCACTGCAGGCTGTCGAGTTCGTCGGCGGTCAGATCGCGACCATCGGCCACGGCCTTTGCGACTAGGGCGCGGTATTTCGCCGAGTTGTTGGCGAGCCGAATGGCGGCGTCGAGGGCGGTAATCAGGCGGGCCACCAGCAGGGCGGCATCGGCGGCGCTACTCATGGGGCACCTCGGGCAGGAGTTTTTGCACGGACATCAGCACCGCGCGCACGTACTGCAGCTTGTCGGCGGCGTCACCGCCGGCAGATTCGATGCGGCGAGCCTCGGCCAGCACTTCGATTGCGGACTGCAAGTCGGCCCGGATCACTGCCCGCTGGTCGGCGTCGATGTGACCGTCCCGGTAGGCGATTTCCGCCGCATCCGCGACCGTCTCAACCGTGACATAACTCGCCGCAATGGCCTGCCGTGGCGTTTCAGGGGCATGGCCACAGCCGGAGAACAGCGCCGTCGCCACGATCACCACCGCAGCAAGCGCAAAACAGAGCGAGGGTCGCACGTAGCCGCCCTCGCGCTGATGGAACGCATCCATCTCGTCGGCGAGCAGGGTTTGCCTACTCCGGAACTGCACGATGGTCATATTGATCACCGTGCCGATGGCACCGAGGCCGCCGACGATCAACTTCTGCGTCTCGGCATCGACGTTGATGCCATACATGCCCAGCGCCAACACGACGATGCCGGCTAGGTTTGCGATGATGATGCGCTGCTGTGTCGTCATGATTATTTCCGTCCGCCGTATTCCAGCGAGAAGTGGTTGCCGTCGTTGAACCGTCCGCCCCAGATTCCGCCCAGCGACTCCCAGTACTCGCCCAGCTCGGCATAGTCTTCAGTGCGGGTCAGGTAGCGGCCAGCGCGGAAAAGGTTGAAATCAACCGCCAATCGATCTTTGTGGAGCGAGTTCGCCGAGCTGTAGCCGACCCGCTGGCCTACAGCGCCATGAACGCGCGGGTCGCGGTACGCATCGCCGAACGTCAGCTCATAACCGCGCTGGTACGCAAACTCGATCAGCAGCCCGACCAGACGCGTAAAGCGGCGCTGCCGCTGGCCAAGGGTCACGAGAACTTCGCCCCGATGAACTTCGCGGCCAGGTGCCGGACCTGCTCAACGCCCAAGAACCCCAGCACGCCGCCCACGAACACTGCTGCAGACTGGGGCAACCCGAACAGATCGAATCCGCCCACCACCGCCAGGGTCATGGCGCCGCACATCGTGCCCTCGAGCAGCTGCTGCCGGACGCCGCCACCGCTGTAAATCACACGCAGCATCGCGATCACTACGGACATGCAGGCCCCGTAGATGACGGGGGCATGGAGAGTCAGCCACGCCGATACGACAGACCAGAAGCCGGGGTCTTTTTCGGGCACAGATGTTCTCCGGGTCATGGCTGCCTCGCCACTGGGGGCAGAAACGCAAAACCCGGCGCGAGGCCGGGTTTCTGGGGGGGCGGAAACGAAAAAGCCCCGCCGAATGGCGAGGCTTTCTGTTGAGTGACACGTCGCGCAACGTATCTGAATTGGCGCCGAGAGTGGCCACTTTTGACCGCTCTGTCAAGCCGCGTTCAAAACTGCCATCAAACAGCGCTGGTGGTGCAGCGCCAGCAACCGCTCCATGGTTCGCCAATGTGGGGCGTAACGCTGGTTCCAGTTGCTCTTGCTGGCGCCAAACAGCTCCCACAGATCGGTGGTCTGGATCAGGTAGTCGAAGCGCCAGCTGCCGAACGACTGCACCATAGTGACCGCCATGCGCTGCAGCAGCACACGATCGAGGCGGCTGATATCGAAGGCGGCGCAGAACTCACGCCAGAAGGTCGCCTGGTAGCGCTGGCTGTACTCCTGCCGAGCGGGGCCATCCGGCATGAACACATGGCGGAGCCAGCATAGCTGCGACTCGGGCAGCTCACTGACGATGCGCATCACCCGGGCCCCCTCCAGTGCCCCCGGCTGCAGCAGCGGTCGCGAGAAGTGGGCCCGGCGCGTCTCCGGCGCATGCACCATTTCGGTCCAGCTGCGGGAACAGCGCTTCAGCCGCATCGAGCCGCTGCGTGGTCGCCCGCCAGTGAATACGTCGCTGGGCGACAAGGTGAGCGGCTCGGCCGGGCGGAACGCCCGCGCCAGCAGCTGCTCTGCCTGCTCCAGCAGTGCATCGTCGTAGCTCTCCGCCTCGAGGTGCTGTTCCAGTGCCGCGATCTCCCGTGCCAGGTCCAAGTTTTCTGCCTGCGTCATGGTTCTGGTACCACCTCAATCTCAGCGATCACATCAATCGGCATCCCATCGATGCCCCAGCAGTTGTCGATATTCTGGAGATTGCGCAGCCCACCCACCTCCCGCACCAGCTCCCAGAAATGCGGTGATGTCAGGCGGGCACGGCAGGGCCCGTCCGCGCCGTTGCCGCGCAGTCGATCGCGCGATTCGGCCAGTCGGCGACGGATGCTCAATCGAACGCCTCCACCAGCCAGCTGCCCCGCTCACGTCGGATGGCGATGAACCGGAAGGGGTACATCTCCGCGGCCACCTTGATTTTCACCCGCGCATCGTCGGTCCAGTGGCCCTTCACTTCGTGCATCTCGAGCTGCCCATCCGCCAGCATCACGGCGAAATCCGGCGTGTAGAACGTGTTATCCGCCAGCCGCAGCTTCACCCCTTCGAACCGGTACCACACGACCTCTCCGGCACGCTGGCGCACCAGCAGCTCGCCCTCGTAGGCCGATTCGGTCTGGTTCATGGCGCCGGCCTTGAGCCGGCCCAGCGCCTGGGTGGAGCTCTTGGCGGATGCCTTGCGCATCCAGGCGGGCTGGCGCTTCATCCGCGCCACCGCTCGGCGACGAGGTCGCGTGTCAGCTGCACCGAATCGATGAAACCCTGCGTGGCAGGCGAGGCGCGCAGCACCCCGAGAAAGTCATCCAGCCGCTCCTTGGCCATGTACAGCACGTCGCGGTCAGTGAGCGCTGGGGCGATAGGCGCCGGCGATGGGCAAACGTAATCCCGTCCCAGGATCTGGTCGACCAGCGCCAGCGCAACGTCCAAGTGCTCTCTGCAACTGCATTTGCACACCAGCGCGATCGCCGCCGCTTCCTCCGGGGGCAGCCGGTTCCGCTCGCAATACTCCCGAGCCGAGATCACGAAGTTGCGCTGCCCCCGCCAGTGCAGCGGAACGGCCCGCTGGTCATCCGGCGCATCGAAATACCACCACCGCAGCATCTCGACGAAGTGCAGGGCCTTCTCCACGTCCTGGCGGCCGTTCTTGCTTCGGTGGCGAGTCAGGTACTTCACGACCGCGCCCTCACCCGCAGGCAGCTGGTTGCGTATCCAGAACTCGGCTGGCTGGATCGCCAAGTCGCGGTAATGCCCGCCACCGACCTGAGTCTGCATCGGGTTCGTCATAGGGCGGCCTCCAGCGCGTGCACGGTGGCGCGCGGCGCCCCTGGCTCCGGCTCATCGGCCAGCACCAGTCCGGCCGCCCACGACGTGTCGGTCAGGCTCTCGAACCCGCCGGGCTGGGACGGTGGTGCGGCGGCCCAGCGGCTGCGCACGTGGTCGATGAACGCGGCGTTCCACGAGTGCTTGGCCTGCCCCGCCTCACGCCAGAACGTGACGAACCCCAGCACGCTGTCGGCGACGAACGACCGCGGGATGCCCAGCGACGCCAGCCCGGTCACACACTCCGCCGAGGGCGACCAGTCGCGATCGATGCGGGTCGGCTCCCGACCGGCCTGCAGGCGCTTGGCCTGGTTGTGTTTCAGCGTTGCAATGAGTTTTTTCTCCCAGATGCCCTGGTTGAATGTCTCCCCCGTCGCCCGGCGGTACAGCACGAACTCGCCGAGATCGTCCTCCCACGGGTAGTCCGGCGGTATGCCGGCGAAGCGCAGCAGCTCCGGAAAATCCGGTCCCGGTTTCCAGTCCAGCTGCAGCTCGAAACAGCCCGGCGGGCTGGCTGGCGATCGCGCGCGCACGCTGTTCGGAGGTACACCACCAGCCAGCCCACTGACGGTGTTCAGAGCGTGTAGTTGTGTTTGTGGTTGTGGTTGTGTTTCGCGTAGCTTCGATTTAGCTTTCGCAAAATCCCCGTTTTCAGGAACCGAATCAAAACCGGTAGGTTTTCTTTCGGTTTCGTTTAGCTTTTCCTTGGGAGGTTCCTTTCGCGGTCTGCCGCCCTTCCGCCCATTGGTGCGTTTCGTCTCGATGATGTGCGTCGAGTGCTCGAATTCAGCCACCAGCCGCTTCTGTTCCAGTCCACGCTCGGTTTCGGTAAAGAACGCCCGCAGCACCGCCCGGTGCCGAGCCCAGCTCGCCGGCGCCAGCCGCGCGATCGCCGCCAGCTGCGCGTCATCGGCCGGCAGCACGCCGCCACCACGCCACGCCGCCATCAGCAGCAGCATGTAGGCGCCGTGCTGCTCCGTGGTGAGGTGCATGGTGTCGCTGAGGTAATCCTTGATGTAGAGGGGCATCCAGATCGGGTTATCAGCCATTGACGTTACCCTCGCTTCCCCACCACAGCGGGCTCCAGCGTTGCACCAGCTCCGCCGAAATATCGGCAGACCGACGCCCCAGCTCCGCCTCCCGCGCTGCGGTGAGCGCGTGCCGGGCGGAGAATTCGGACAGATGGGCCAGGGCATTGCCGAGGGCGACGGGGTGCGCACCGATGCGCTTCGCCGCCACCGCCACGCTATCCAGCACATCCGCCGCGTCGATATCCACCAGGCGGCCCAGGGCGACCTGCTCACCGTAGACCGACAGGCACACCCGGATAGCCTCCATGACGCTCACCTGGAACTGGCCAGCCGTGGTGACGGGCCGCCCCAGCGCCGCATGGATGCCGAGCTCGATCTCATCGGCGAACTGGGCCGCGAACAGTTCGAACTGCAGCGCCTCCCCCTGCCAGCTCCGCTCCGTCCGCCGGATGATTACCGTGTCCCCCAGGGTCGGCAGCCACAACACCGAGAAATAACCGGCGCTCATAGACACCCCCTGTGGATAAATCCACCACTGGCATTGCGTACAGTTGTCTCCAGCATTACCATCACCTCTCTACCGTTGCTTTTCTGTGATTGAGCCCGCCTCCCCAGCGGGCTTTTTTATTGGCCTGGATCCGGGAAGGTGTTGATCACCACCCCGCGGCGGCGGGCATCGGATTTCCACAGCACCGGCCGCGAGCCGCGGCGCAGGAACGCCTCGTGAATCGCAACCGCCACGCGCTGCGCCACGGCCCGGCTCTGCACCACCACACCACCTGGCAGGACATAACCGCCCTCCTCGCCCCGGTAGCCGACGACCAGCCCGTGGCCGTACTCCACTCGCACATCGCTCCTCAGCATTTCCCCTCCATTCATTCACTGCTCCAGCGGTAGTCGTTCATCGTGTTGCGGATCACCTCGCTCACCTGCAGCGAGGCCTGTTCGGCCCGTGCCAGCAACTCGCCGTAGGTCGGCGCGCTCTCCCACCACGGCTCGTCGCCCACGTTGCCGTAGGGATTCAGGTACACCACGGCATCGTCCATGCACTCCAGAAACCCCCACCCCTTGCGCTTGGGGCCATGCAGAAACAGCGTCCAGGTGTTCGGGCGGGGTGCCGCGATGCGGTGGAAGCTGCGGGCGGATATCCAGTTGCACCAGCGCACCCGGCGGGTGGTGGTGGACAGCGCTGGCCAGTCCAGCCCAGCCAGCCGTTCCTCGAGGTAACCGCCGGTCAGCACCAGCGAGAGGCCATCGAACGGATGGTCATGGAGCCAGCGCTCGGCGTCAGGCGATACGAAGTGGTGCAGGTAGCAGCTCCAGCCACGCCAGCGAAAAAGGAAGATGCGATAGAGGTATGGCGCCCCACCCGATTCGATGACCCGGGCAGGTCGGTTCTGTGAGATGCGCGCGAGGGCGCGGGCAATGAACCCCATGAGGAATCCCCTTGTCTCCCCCGTGCCTTCCGTGGAGGGGTTGTTGTGCTACCTGTTGATCCGCATTCGGATGGTGACTGGCGCTGGCGTCCTTCTCACCCCAACTCAGCGCAGCCTGGGATACGGCCGGGCAGTCACCATGCGAATACGTGCCCGTCTCTCCGAGCTGTCACGCTGACGCGCGCATTGCGCTATCCGTAACCCGTGGGCGCGTTCCCCTGTCGGGATACCCGCCGCAGCGGGGGATGGGTCTGCGGTGGCCGGACGCTAACCCGGCTCCAGGTGCTTGCCCAGACAACCTTCCTCACCGGACTGTCTGCATCCGGCTTCTCGGCGTTTGACTGCACCCTTGAGGGCATTCAGCGTGTCTGCGCGGCCGAGAACCCCCAACCCTTTCCACGCCGCACCGCATTCGGCTGCTCCCTGCGACACGACACCTACCCATTGCTGGCATGGTGCATATGCCGGCCCTGCCAGGCGGCCGATGGCAGTCGGCCTGGGGAGCATGCGAATACGTGCCGGTCAGCCCCGGCTGCTCACCACTGCGCAGGTGACGCGATCCCTGATAGTCTGAATGCGCCAACAATCAACCATCAGGTGGATTCATCATGGATGCCCTATGAGCCTTTTTGACCTTTTCGAGAAGCTGATCAACGAGCGTGGCTCGGCGGCAATCCTCAGCCAGCACCTTGCCTTTGTCCGAGCCCAACACGAAGCACTGGAACGCCAGTGCGCAGATCTTCAGGCCGAGAATGCCGCGCTTAAGGCGCAGCTCGAGCAGCTTCAGGCGGGAAAGCCCTCGCCCTACACCTGCGACCATTGCGGCAGCGTCGACCTCGACCGCACCGGCAACCGGCCGGACCCCACCTTCGGCGACCTCGGTGTCAAGCAGGCGCTGTTCAGGTGCCGCCGCTGTGGACAGCAGAGCGCTTTCACCCTCGCGTGAGCCTGTTGCGTGATCTCCCGACGATGTTGGGCGGTTGTGCATTGCCGTTTCGCTCAATTGGCGCAGCTGGCGACCTGGGGTGAAATGGCGCTGTCATCCGCTGCCTCACTGGACCTCAGATATGCCCAATCGACCTCTGGATTCAGCTCCTCACAGCGGACGGCTCCGCCGGAAAGTCGCTCCACTGTCGGGCAATGCTCAGCCCGCAGGCGGCCGGCTGCTATGGCCTCGTAGATAGCCCCTCGCGTCAGACCAAGCTCGCGGGACACGCGTGTCACACCACCCGCCCGTTTGATTGCAGCCCTTAACTCCTTCGCTCGACTGACCACTTCTGGCCCGGCCCTCATGTTCAGAATTGCTGTACACGATACGGCAGCAACCCTGATCAGGCAACTGTTAAGTTTCACTGCACTATGGATATAGGTGATCGCCTCAAAGAGTGCCGACAAGAAGCCAGGCTGACACAACAGCAGGTGGCGGACTGGTTTGGCATTTCGAGATCCGCCGTCAGGGAGTGGGAATCAGGCCGTGCGCGGCCAGATCAGTCAAAGCTTCAGACCTTGGCCCGGAAATTCAACAAGTCCGTCGACTACTTGGTTACCGGACGCCGGCAGGCAGTCCCTCCAGAACAAGAGGTCCCCATCCCTCAGCAGGTGATCCAGAATCTCGCGGGCCGGGCCACCCCTACGAGCCGAGCCATCCTGGAGCGCTTGGGCCAAGCCGCAGAGGAGGGACGACTGACTGAACAGGATCTGCAGCTTCTGGACGCGATAGCCTCACGGATCGAGCGACATGCCGCCACAGAGCAGTGAGCGGGCGATCCAACCGGTGGCCACCGCCGCCGTCAGCAGCTACCTCGCCCCTATCAGTGAGGGGCATGATGCCGAAACCTATCTTGTCGCCCTCCTCACTGAGCGCCCCACCAAGGCCTACGTGAAGCTCGTCGACAACAGCCACCAGGTGCTGGCGGAGCTGGTGTGCGCCCAGCTCGGACGGGCCATCGGCCTGTTCATCCCGGAGCCCATGCTGATCCTGGTCGATGGCCGGCGTGTACCCGAGGGCTCCCGGTTCCGTGGCGATCACCGGTTCTGGGCCTTCGCCTCCCGTCAGGTGGCGGACGATGCCATTACCGTGGAATCCAGCATCCGCACCGGGCGCGCCGCCCGCATCCTGCAACGATGGACCCGGTTCAATGCGGCGGTGGCCTTCGATGAATGGGTCGCCAACGAAGATCGCAACCTTGGCAATCTGGTCTACTCGCCCCGGCATGACGATATAGCCCTGATTGACCATGGGCGGGCCCTGGCCATGACGGAATCGCGCCTGTTTGGGCTCAAGAACCCGGCGGTCCAGGTCGCCAACCGGCTGATTGATGAGGTCCAGCTGAACCTGAGCCAGCGTATGGCGTTGCGGAAGGCTGCGCAGGAGCTGATGGAGCACTGCCAGCTGGTCGATTTTTCAGCTCTGCCATGGCAACAGATTGAGAGCTTGGTCCGCCCGGCGCTGGCGCCGGAGGATGTAACATGCTTCCTTCGCCAGCGTATCCACCTCACAGTTTCACTCCTATGTCACCGGATCGGAATCTCGGAAATTCAGCAGATAACCCACTGACCGCGGGACTGCTCCGCCAGCTCGATGAAGGCCGGGAGTTCACCTGGTGGACCATTTATCTGGAGCCCTTGCTGGGCAGCGGCGAGCGCTACGCGGTGGGGATCGCCTTGCAGGAGGCCGGGCAGGTCGTGCGCGTCCTGAGCGCTGTTCCGGCGGACACGCTGGCCACCCTGTTCGGGCGGGCCGGCAAGGATCTGGCCCGGCTGGCGGAAACAGCGCTGGCCGACCTGCATGGCTGGGTACGGGGCGGTGCGGCGCCAACCGAGTGGGAGCCCCACCTGGGGGCGGTGACGCTGGGGCCGCCACGCTCTGGCATTGCTGGCTCCATGGAGCAAGCCCGGCAGATCGCCCTGGCCGCCTCCTCCATGCTGGCCGCCCTGCAGCTGAACGGCGATGCTCCCGCGCCAGCCAAGGAGCGGACCGGTGCCTCAGCGTGGGAGCGGAGCATCCGCTCGATCGTCAAGGAGCGGCGCGATGTGCTGGCCCCGGGTTTCGGGCGCACCATGGAGCTGCACCACGGGAATGCCCGTTTCAAGGAGCGCTTCGGCTTTGTAGGCGGGCGCATTGCCGCCAACTTCGCTTCTCTCTCGACGCCACGCAGTATCGATTACCACACCCGCATCGCGAAATCGGATCTGCTGAACCTGGAGAACCTACGATCCCTGCAGGAGTCCTCCGACATGGTGCCCATCCAGCGCTACGAGATGCTGGTGCAGGTGTCGAGCAACCAGGTGATGGCGGAGTGGACCGCGGGCCAACAGGCAGCCATTGCAGACGCTCTGGGCGCCCTCGAGGCATTCGGCGACAAGCACAGCATCCGGGTCGTCAATCTCGCAGATGCGAGCGCAGCGGCCGATCGGATCATTCGCGCAGAAATCTGAGCCCGCGGCATGAAAAATATGGCGAGGTGGGCTATATATCTACGTTTACAGTTTTAACGAGTACGCGATGAAGATCACGCTGACACTTCTTATGAGCGCCATGGTTTTGCTGGCTGGCTGTGCGACTAAGCGCGACTTCTACGCCATGAGCGGAAGTCGCGCCGACGGAACGGTCGATATGGCCTATGACATCAGCGGCCCATTCGATCAGCCTGTTGTGAACATGAATCAGGCTGCATCAATCGCCGCACAAAAATGCGCCGTATGGGGATATCGCAGCGCGGAGCCCTTCGGCGGACAATCCGAACGGTGCAATCAGCGTAACGGTTTCGGGAAATGTATTTCCGGCCAGATGGTCATCCAATTTCAGTGCTTGGGCGACCTAGGGACGCCGTCAAACAGTTATACCCCTCTGCGTGGACATCAGGAGGCACCAGCACACCCAAGCAGCGGAGCAATATCGAAAACACAATGGCGGCAGGAGCAGTTGCATATCTTGCAACAGTCCGGCGTCAGCTATGAGGAATACCAGCGTCGCTACCAGGAGATCATGGCTGATTAATCAAACAGCCTGAACCAGCGCATGGAGGCGCTGATAGACGGCCGCTTACACGCGCTGCATTACTCAGGCGCACTCTCCGGATTGGCATAGCTCATCGGGAGAGGAGATAGTAGGAAGATATTCCATGGCCCCCGGCTGGTCAGCTCAGCCAATCTCTCGCGGATAACTCCAACCATAATTTGGAAGGCCATGCTGCGTACTTCTTGAGTCATTTGCACTCCTGGCTCAAGGCAGAAGGTTGCGAACGCCTGCATGTTGAACATGTATGGGGCATTCTCACTCTGGTCAGCCGTTGCCAACCCAAGTTCGGCGTGCACGCAGTTCTCAGCATTCAGCTCGGTCACCTGAAATGTTACTGATACGTGTGTCCCATCGAGCTTTCCGTCCTGCTTGAAATCGGGGTTGGCCACCACTTCCTGGTGAGGATAAAAAAGGCGCTTAAGCTGCATGTTGCTGAGCCCAAACAGGTGTTTTTGACAGGTTGCGGGCAACAGGTTTTTTGATAACGCTGCCGCTGGCCGACCTGGTTCCGTTGATTTTCTCCACCCAATGCACCTGATGCGCCTTCGGGGCCATATGAATATGCAGCTCGCAATTCAGCGCCCTGGCGATCCGCACCATGGAGGCGATGGTCAGGTTCTCGTCTCCGCGCAGCAGCTTGGTTATGTAAGCCGCACTCTTTTTGAGCCGCTCGGCCAGCCCGGCGCGATTGACCTTTTGCGATGCCAGCTGCCGATCGACAGACACGGCGAATCCAATCTTGGCTTTTTCAATCCAGAAGTCATCGTGATTTTCAACGTCACTGAACCACTTAAGTCCGTTCTTCGCGTTCATGATTTTTTCGCCTCAGTAATCGAAAGAGCACCCGCAATTTTTGCGGCCATATACTCTTTTTTTACAGCCTCAGCCTTTGTCAGATCACTCGGTGGCGTCTTCTGTTTTTTCTTGACCGCAGCGTGCGACAAGATCACCAGATTGGTTTCATCCAGGAAGCAATAGACACGCAGCCTCCCCTTCCTGAAACGGTAAATATCGTCACCGCCAGCCTCATGGAACTGCTCCGATGTGAGACCGTTCTTGCCGAACGCTGCATAGCGCTGGAACAGCGCAGCGAAGCCTCTGGCATGCGCTGCCATGTTGGTGGGAACGTTGGCGAGATCATCAAGCACAGAGCACCTCTCACCGTCCCAGGGGGTAACTACCCTGTATGGACCCCCTGCAAGCTCCAGCAGTTCCAAATTATTAACCTATGGGTTAACCCTGTCCAGATGGATAGGCATCCAGTAGGACGAAAGGCGGTGATATAGAGCCCGGCGGTCTCACAGCAGGCGCTGCCGCCTCTGCCAGCTCCACGGAAGTGATTCATTTTAGCAGATGCCCCGCGCCTTCCTGCCCTCACCCCTACCACAGCCCCAGCATCAGCAATCCACCAAACCACCAAACCACCAAACTACCCCCACGGTTTGCGTAGAACAGCATCCCCTTCCGGCAGTCATTCTTTCCGCAATTGTTCAGAATTACTTTACACAAACAGCAAGTGCCGCTAACCTGCGTACAGAATCACTGAACACGGTGCGGACATGGAAACGATCCACGGACATCAATTCGAGGCCCACCCTGGCCTGCTCACTCCCCGTGAAACGGAAATCGCCCTCTGGACTGCCGAGGGCAAGACGAAGGAAGAGGCCGCCCTGATCTGCGGCATCAGCCCTCGCACGGTCCGGGCCCATATCGAGCACGGCATGGCCAAGCTCGGCGCCGGCAATCTGGCCAGCTTCATCGCCCACTGTTTCGCCACCGGCGTCATCAGCCGCGCTGCCCGCAACGCCGCAGCGGCCCTGCTCGCGGTGCTGGTGCTGCACACCCTCTCCCACCCGGTCGATCAGGCCCGCCTGCGCCCCCGCACCAGCCGCCAGGTGGCGCAGCAGCGTGGCCGGCGCGATGTCGACCTCGACCAACTCGACATGCTGTGGAGCTGATCATGAGCACGATTCCGAATCTGGCTGCGATCGCCGCCCTGCGGCTTCTCGTTGCGCAGGCGCCAGCCGAGACCCTGGGCCGACCGGAGTACCAGGATGCCCTCGCTCTCCTCGCCCGGGCGGATGGCGTCCCGCAAGCCGACAGCGGCCACGCGGCCGGGCTCGACCCGATCCTGCAGTCGCTGATCCGCACTGCCATGCAGGTGAACCAGCATCATCTGGCCGTGGTGGATGTCGAGGTGGGCTGGGGGTCTGGCTACCACCCGCCCTGCCACACCGTGTCGGTGTCGGCCTACACCTCCGAATGCACCACCGGCGATATCAGCAGCTACCGCTGGTTCTTTGAGGCCTCCCTGCGGCTCAGCCACGAGGCTGACCGGGGGCGCCTGCGCGAAGTGCTCGGTCTCCTGTCCCGCGTACTGACAGCTGGCGTACCCGTCACCACCGCCAACCTGACCAGCGAGGTGCTGGCATGAAGACGCTGCTGTTGGCGGCGCTGTGCGCCGGGGCCTTCGCTGGGCTGCTCGCGGCAGCTGACCGCCACCTCTCGCTGCCGGTGGTGCTGTTCGATGCGGCCACCGGGCAGTGCGTGGCGATCGAGTCCGAGTGGCTCGACCTCACCTGCAGCGACCCGCTGCCGGCCCGCTACATCAGCGGGTGGGCGGCGCCAGCGCCTGAGGCACCAGCCATCGGTGACCCGTGGTTGCTCACCGCGGAGGCGCGGCCATGAGCGCCAGGCTCGCCCTCGTGCCGGTGGAGCGCACCACCTTCGCCGTCGATGTCGCCCGCGCCACGCTACCGCAGGAGCATGCCCGCGCCTGGCACGCATTCTGGGCCGCCAAGGCCGTCGAGCTGGGCGGCTACGACCTGCGCGTCGAGGTCGGCGACGAGTGGGCCACCGTCCGCGACGACGCCGGCCGGCTGGTGGAGCAGTTCGTGATCGCGACCACCCGCCTCGACATCGAGGGCCGCCTCACCGCCGCCCTGGTCGACCGCCTCACCACCACCCCCATCCGAAACACCTGAGCCCAGGAGGGCACCCCATGCTCGTTCTAACCCGCCAGATACAGGAAACCATCCGCATCGGTGACGACATCCGCATCACCGTCACCGGCATCAGCGGTGGCCAGGTGCGCCTCGGCATCGAGGCGCCCAAGTCCGTCAGCGTGCACCGCGAGGAAGTCTACCAACGCCTCGCCGCCGGCGAGCGCCGTCGCCCCAACGCCCGGTAACCCGGCACCAGCAATCAGGAGGCCATGCCATGCCCGCTGTATTCGCCGAGGACATAGCGCTCGCCATGGAGATGCGCACGGCAGGCGCTGATGAGCTGACGGTGTTCCGCCAGACCGGCGTGCGCCCGATGGATATCACGGTGGCCGAGATCATGGGGATGGAGGCCTACCCCCTCCGGGGCGATGAGCCGGCAGCACCAGCCGCTGGCCAAGGGGCAGCCCATGTGTGAGGTCGTATTACTCCGGGAGAGCCAGCCCGTGGCGCGCCGGGGCTACCCCTGCCAGGCCGCTGAATGGCTTATCAACGGTGGTCCCCACACTGGCCACTTCTCGTTCCGGGAGCTTCGCGCAATTGCCCACGCCCGCCGCAGCCGCTGGCGCATAGAGCCGGGCCAGCGCTACCTGAAACAGGTGCAGCGATTCGAGGGGAGGTTGTGCGTGTTCCGGGCCATCCCCGCAATCCATGCGATCTGCCTCGACCACGACCTTTACGACTGCTGATGAGGAGTCACTGATGCTTTTCACGAACGCCCTTTTCTACCGCCTGATGTCTCCGCTGGCGGTGCCGATCGGCGAGATCGGCAATCACCTCGCCAGCAGCCCGTTCCAGCCCTGTGGCAGCCAGGACACGGCCCGCGTTGGTTGGGCGCCAGTGCTGCCAGACAGCAATGCCCTGGCCCTCACCGCCGGTGGCTTCACTCTGGTCAGTCTGCGACGTCAGCAGAAGATCCTGCCCGCCGCGGCGGTGGCGGAGGCGACGGCGGCCAAGGTGGCGGAGATCGAGCACCAGCAGCAGCGCACGGTGTACCGCAAGGAGCGCAAGGAGCTGAAGGAGGAGGTGATGGTTGACCTGCTCCCCCGCGCACTCACCCGCTCGACCCACACCCACGCCTATATCGATCCCACCGCTGGGCTGCTGGTAGTGGACACCGCCAGCCGAGACCGCGCCGAGGAGCTGCTGAGCCAGTTGCGCAGTGACCTGGGGGCACTGCCGGTGGTGCCGGTGCGTCCCAGCGCCTGGCCCGCGATCGCGATGACGGGCTGGCTGCAGCACGGCGCGGCGCCCGAGGTGATCACCCTGGGCCAGCAGTGCGAGCTGCGGGACATTCAGGAGAGCAGCAATGTGGTGCGGGTGCGCGGGCAGGATCTGCGCAGCGATGAGGTGCTGCAGCACATCGAAGCCGGCAAGCGGGTGATGAAGGCGGAGATCCATTGGGACGGCAAGGCCTCGTGCCTACTCGACGATACCCTCGCCCTGCGTCGGCTCGCCTTCGACGATGAGCTGGTGTCCGGGGCCCACGGTGAAGAAGAGGATGCCGCGGCCCAGGCCGCAGCCGACCTGGTGCTGCTGGGCAACACGCTGGGGCAGCTGCTGGCGGACCTGCTGGCGGAGTTCGGCGGGGAGGCAGCATGACCGTGGCGGACTCCTACGATCGGTTCCTGCGGGCCAAGGTGCCCACGGCAGAGTCGCACGGTTTCGAGGTCGAGGCCTCGGCCATGAATCCGGCCATGAAGCCCCACTGCCGCGTCATTGTGCCCTGGCTCCTGCACGGCGGGCGGCGCGCCCTGTTTGCTTCGTTCGGCCTCCACAAAACCGTCATCCAGCTGGAGTTCGTGCGACTGGCAAGCGAGCACGTGGGCGGACGGGGCCTGATCGTGCTGCCGCTGGGGGTCCGGCAGGAGTTCCGGCGTGACGCCGTCGAACGGCTCGGCTGGGCGGCGCCGCCGCGGTTCATCCGCCGAATTGAGGAGGCGGACGCTACCGGTGTCTACCTCACCAATTACGAGACCGTGCGTGACGGCAAGCTCGACCCTCGCCTGTTCGATGCTGCCAGCCTGGACGAAGCTGATGTGCTGCGCGGCTTCGGCGGATCGAAAACCTTCCGGGAGTTCATGAAGCTGTTCGCCGGCGACGACCGCGAGGCCGGCATCCGCACCGAGGGGATCCGGTACCGGCTCGTGGCCACAGCCACCCCCAGCCCGAATGACTACATCGAGCTGCTGGCGTACGCCGCCTACCTCGGGATCATGGATGTGGCCGCGGCCAAGACCCGCTTTTTCAAGCGCAACAGCGAGAAGGCAGACCAGCTCACCCTGCACGCCCACAAGGAGGAGGAGTTCTGGCTGTGGGTGGCGAGCTGGGCCCTGTTCGTGCAGCGGCCATCAGACCTGGGGTTCAGCGACGAGGGCTACCAGCTGCCACCACTGGATGTGCGCTGGCACGAGCTGCCCACTAACCATGCCGAGGCGGGGCACGAGAAGGATGGCCAGGCCCGCCTGTTCCGCTCCACTGCCATTGGCGTGCAAGACGCGGCCCGAGAGAAGCGCGAGAGCCTGCCGGCCCGCATCGAGAAGCTGATGCAGATTCGCGCCGAAGCGCCGGACGCGCACCGGCTGATCTGGCACGACCTCGAGGCGGAGCGGGCCGCGATCGAGAAAGCGGTTCCCGGCGTCGTCAGCGTCTACGGCACGCAGGATCTCGACGAGCGGGAGCAGGCCATCATCGATTTCAGCGATGGCCGGTTCCCCGAGCTCGCAGCCAAGCCCGTCATAGCGGGCGCCGGCTGCAACTTCCAGCGCCACTGCGCCCAGGCCGTGTTCCTGGGCATCGGCTTCAAGTTCCGTGACTTCATCCAGGCGGTCCACCGCATCCAGCGCTTCGGCCAGCACCAGCCCGTCCGCATCGACCTGATCTACACCGAGGCCGAGCGCGAGGTGCGGCGCCAGCTGGAACGGAAGTGGGCGCAGCACAACGACATGGCGGAGAAAATGAGCAAGATCATTCGCGATTTCGGGCTGTCGCATGCAGCCATGGCCAGCCAGCTGGCGCGCTCCCTGGGCGTGGAGCGGGTCGAGGCCTCTGGGGATGGCTACACCGTCGTCAACAACGACTGCGTGATCGAAACCCGGCAGATGCCCAGCGACAGCGTGCACCTGATCGTCACCAGCATCCCCTTCAGCACGCAGTATGAGTACAGCCCCAGCTACAACGACTTCGGCCACACCGACGACAACGCGCACTTCTGGCAGCAGATGGATTTCCTCATCCCGGAGCTGCACCGCGTGCTGCAACCCGGGCGCATCGCCGCCATCCATGTGAAGGACCGGATCACCCCTGGTGGCATCAACGGCTACGGTTTTCAGACCGTGCAGCCTTTCAGTGATGAATGCGTGGCCGCTTTCCAGAAGCACGGATTCGCCTTCATCGCTCGCAAGACCATCGTCACCGACGTGGTGCGGGAGAACAACCAGACCTACCGGCTCGGCTGGTCGGAGCAGTGCAAGGATGGTTCGCGCATGGGCGCCGGCATGCCTGAATACCTGCTGGTTTTCCGCAAGGCGCCGACCGACCGCAGCAATGGCTACGCCGACGTGCCGGTGGTGAAGGACAAGGCCACCTACACCCGCCCTCGCTGGCAGTTCGATGCGCACGGCTTCGCCCGCAGCAGCGGCGACCGGCCGCTCTGCCCAGAGGAACTGGAGGGTCTCGATCAGGCTGCCATCTTCCAATTGTTCCGCCGCCACAGCCTGCAGAACGTCTACGACTTTCGGCATGACGTGCGGATCGCCGAACACGTCGATCAGGCGGGCTGGCTGCCCAGCACCTTCATGCTGCTGCAGCCACAGTCCTGGCACCCGGACGTGTGGACCAACATCACCCGCATGCGCACGCTCAATGCGAACCAGGCAGCAAAGGGGCGCGAGATGCATCTCTGCCCGCTGCAGTTCGACATCGTCGATCGCTGCATTGAGCAGTACACCATGGAAGGCGAGACGGTCTACGACCCGTTCGGTGGCCTGATGACCGTGCCCTACTGCGCCATCCGCCTGAAACGCTACGGCCGCGGCTGCGAGCTTTCCCCCACCTATTTCCTCGACGGCGCCGCCTACTGCGCAGCGGCCGCTCGGGAGATGTCGATGCCTGGCCTGTTCGATGCGCTGGAGGTGGCCAATGGCTGAGGCATCTGCTGCTGGCGCCTACCAGTTCCGCACCCAGTTCGCCCTGAATTTCACCGACGAGATCATCGTCGACTACTTCGCTGGCGGTGGTGGAGCATCAACGGGGCTGGAGATGGGCCTGCGCCGGCCCGTGGCGGTTGCCAAGAACCACAATCCGGCGGCGCTCTCGATGCACGAAGCCAACCATCCCCATGCGCGCCATCTGGTCACCGACGTTTTCGATGGCCACCCCCTCGACGAAACTGGCGGGCGGCCGGTGGGCTGGTTCCACGCATCACCCGACTGCACCCACCACAGTCAGGCGGCCGGCGGCCAACCGCGCAAGCGCGAGATCCGCAACCTGTCATGGGTCGTGCTGAAGTGGGCAGGTATCGTGCGGCCGCGCGTGATATCGCTGGAAAACGTGAAGCAGATCCTGAACTGGGGGCCGCTGGTGGCGAAACGCTGCCCGGCCACCGGCCGCGTGATGAAGCTGGATCGCACTATTGCGGGGCCGGGCGAGCGGGTGCCGGTGCAGGAGCAGTACCTGGTGCCCGACAAGCGCCGGGCCGGCCAGACGTGGCGGCGGTTCGTCGCCTTGCTGAGCAGCATGGGTTATCAAGTGGAGTGGCAGACCCTCTGCGCCGCAGACTACGGCGCCCCGACCACCCGCCAACGCCTCTTCATGGTCGCTCGCAGGGATGGCGAGCCGATCATCTGGCCGGAGCCGACCCACGCAAAGAAACCCGAGAAGAAGAGCGGCCTGCAGCCGTGGCGCTCTGCGGCGGAGTGCATCGACTGGAGCATCCCCTGCCCCAGCATTTTCGAGCGAACGCGACCGCTGGCCGAGGCCACCATGCGTCGCATCGCTCGGGGCATGCAGCGCTACGTGCTCGACGCCGCCGAGCCGTTCATCGTGCCGATCGCCAACTGGTCGCGGGATGGTATGCAGTCCGCCCACCAGCCCCTCAGCACGGTGACCGCGTGGCCCCGCGGCGGAAGCCATGCCGTCGTTTCTCCGGCGCTGGTCCGCGTGGCCCATGGTGAAGGTGCTGGCGTCACGAAGCGGCGGGGAAGCGGCGAACACGACCCCGCTGCGCCCCTCGGTACCATTCTGGCGGGCGGTGGCACTCATGCCATGGCCACCGCCTTTCTCGCCCAAATGAACGGTGGCTACAACACCACCCATGCGAAAGACCTTCGCGAGCCGCTGACCACCGTCACCAACACCGGCAGCCAGCAGCAGCTGGTGACGGCCCACCTTGCCCACCTGCGGGGTAACTGCGATGCCCGGGACCCGCTGGAGCCATTGCACACCATCAGCGCCGGCGGCGAGCACCACGGCGTCGTTGAATACACGCTGTCGCCCGAGCACGAAGCCGGCGCGCTGCGCGTGGCGGCATTTCTGGTCAATTACTATGGGAACGGACAACCGCTGGAGCTGCGCGACCCGCTCGACACGATCACCACGAAGGATCGCATGGCCCTGGTCACCGTGACGATTGCCGGCGCGCCCTATGTGATCGTCGACATCGGGCTGCGGATGCTCACCCCCCGTGAGCTGTACCGCGCCCAGGGCTTCCCCGATGGCTACATCATCGAGCACGGCCACAACGGCCGCCGTTTCACGAAATCCGAACAGGTGTTCATGGTCGGCAACAGCGTCAGCCCGCCGCCGATGGCTGCAATCGCGCGAGCCAACAACCCATGGGCTGACGCACTGAGGGCCGCAGCATGACAGGCCACTCCATTATTCGCCCGAAGCGCCCAGCCGGCATCGGCTGGGTCAGGCGCCGGGTCGTACTGCCTACCGAGTTCGACACCGAAGCCTGGCACTTCGCGGGGCGCCAGCTCTATGTGATCAGCGCCGTTGAAGTGGCCGATGGCCTGCTGGCCGCTGCTGGAGATCCCATCCCCCAATACCACCTCAGCGTCAGCAAGAGCACGCCACTGGGGCCGGCGCGCTGCTCGCTCGAAGAAGCACATTGGGTGCTCGATCAGTTCGGCGTTCCCGAGGCGCTGGAGGACAACCACGGCCCACTGATCCGCAGCTTCTGGCGGCCCGTCGCTGATCAATACGCGGGCGTTGATTGCTCTTGTAAGGACAACGAGGCCGCCATAGTCGATGGCGATTTCGAGTGGCGCCCTCTCACCAGTGAAAACGCACGCCGCGCGGAGCCACAACGATGACCATCCCCGCCTTCCCCCTCGAATGGCCCGCCGGCTGGAAGCGCACGTCGGAGCACCAGCGCACGCGGGCACGGTTCGGAAGAGCCCGTCGCGCCCGCGCCAGTGGCGGCTGGGATTACGGCCGTCCGCTGACAATCGCCGAGGCCACCGGCCGGGTGCGCGGTGAGCTCGATCGCATGGGCATCGCCGATGATGACCTGGTGATCAGCACGAACCTGCAGCTGCGCCTCGACGGGCTGCCCAGGAGCGGCCAGCGCGAACCGTCGGACCCCGGCGCCGCCGTCTACTGGCGCACCCGCGGAGGTGAGACCCGCTGCATGGCCATCGATCGTTACGACCGCGTGGCCGACAACCTCGCGGCCATCGCGGCCACCCTCGATGCCATGCGCGCCATTGAGCGCCACGGCGGTGCGGCGATCCTCGACCGGGCGTTTACGGGATTCACCGCCCTGCCGCCGCCTGTCGCTGGCGAAGCGCCCTGGTACCACGTCCTCGATGTAGATCCCGATGATGACTATGAAGTGATCGTGCGCGCCTACCGCTACGAGCGATCCAGTCACCACCCCGACCGCGGCGGCGACCCCACCATGTTCAACCGCGTGCAAAAAGCATGGGATCAATATCTGGAGCAGAAAGCATGAGAATCAATACGAGCGAGATGCGGGTGCAGTCCAAGTGAAAAAGGCGATCTTATTGGCGATTTCCGTGACCGCCCTGGCCGGCTGCGACCCAGAATACGACCGCGCCTACGGCGAGCTGCGCCTCAGCATCTTCCGGGAGTGCATGGTGCTTGCGAAAGACACAGTTCAGCCAGGTCATTACAACGACAGCGCGGAAGTCATTCAAGCGTGCGCGAGCAACTCCTACTACATGGCAAATGCGTTCGGAAGCGGGGTGGGTGGTGAGTGATGTTATCTGGAACCCACCCGAAACCGCCCCGCACTCCGGCCCCATCCTGGTCGATGTCGGCTGGCCTTGGGCAGCCCTCGCGGTCTGGAACGATTCGATGCAGACCTGGACGGTTGCCGAAATGCAGTGGAGTGTCTACCAAGGCAGAGGCGACCCGTGCTGGGTCAGTGCGTCCGAGCGAATGATCAGGGGCTGGCTACCACTGCCGACGCCACCGATTGGCAGAATGGCGCGGCTATGAACAGCACCAGCAGAGCACATCCCGACCAATCAATGACAATGAGGAGTTGATGGCCATGTCCGGGTCAGCAGCACTGGCCACGGATGCAACAATAATCACGGAGAAGAACAGTCGAGGCCGGGGAGACAATAGCGCACCCGCGGCATCCCATGGCGCCCACGCCGCCGCTGCTCACCGACGAACGAAAGCACGTGTCGGAGGATGGGGGGTGGTGAAATGAGCGAAATACTGACCGGCGAGGAGCTGGCAGCGCTTACAGGCAGCAGCCACAAAGGCAAGCAGATGGAGGTGCTGAGGGCAAACCGGATCCCCTATTTTGTCGATATCCGCGGGCGCCCGGTGGTGATTTGGTCGGCTGTGCGGCGTGCTGTAGAGTCGGAAACCAGCAATGACTCCCCCAGATTCGAGGTCCTGGAATATGCCGCCGCGGCAGCGCAACGTTGACGACATGTGGATGCCACCCCGTGTCTATCGGGGTCGCTCGGCATATGAATGGAAGCCCAAGGGGGGCGGCACAATCCGGCTGTGCGCCCTGGATGCCAGCAAAGCGGCGGTGTGGGTGGCGTATGAGAAAGCGCTATCCGCGACCCGCACCCGCTTTGACTTCGACAAGCTGGCCGACATGTACTTCGCTTCGGCCGATTTCTCAAGGCTGAAGCCGAACACCCGCGCCGACTATCAGCGCTGCGCCAAGTTGCTACGCCAGACCTTCGGACGGGTATCGCCCGGCTCAGTTCAGCCAGAGGACGTGCGGAGATACATGGACCTGCGCGGCCGCGTTTCGACCGTGCGGGCGAACCGGGAGCGGTCTCTGCTCTCAACAATCATGGGCTGGGGCTTCGAGCGAGGGCTGGTAAAGCGGAACCCATGCATCGGCGTCAAGACATTTCGCGAGAAGCCCCGCGACCGCTATGTTACGGACGCCGAATATCAGGCCGTGCTGAGCATCGCACCACCCATGATGAGGGCGGCCATGGAGATCGCTTATCGATGCGCAGCCCGACAGCAGGACGTGCTCGACCGTCAGCGCCAGCACCTGCTCGATGATGGGCTGTACATCAAGCAGGGGAAGACCGGGAAGGCCCAGGTGAAGGGCTGGACAGTGGAGCTGCGTGCGGCGATCGATCTGGCGCTGGCGCAGCCGGCCAGGCTGGGTACGATGTGGATCATCCGCAACCGCGACGGGCAGCGGTACACGCGGGACGGGTTCAACTCGATCTGGTCCCGCGTCCTGAAGCGCGCGCTGGCCCAGGGGCTGATTGCCGAATCATTCACATTCCACGACCTGAAGGCCAAAGGTATCAGCGATTTCGAGGGCGACAAGCAGTTGTTCAGCGGCCACAAAACGCGGGCGCAAATGGAGGCCTACAATCGGAAGCCGGAGCTGGTAAAGAGTATCGGGACGGCTACAAAAAAGG
>Ga0265293_10003995_pt1 | contig 26591 bp, 31 predicted proteins | sample Munlanlewell138R_FD_192505 | JGI IMG/M metagenome (GOLD analysis project Ga0265293, IMG submission 192505) | Leachate microbial communities from a municipal landfill in Southern Ontario, Canada - Leachate well 138R | ecosystem: Engineered > Solid waste > Landfill > Unclassified | place: Canada...
TCTCCTCAAGCTCGCCCCTCTTGCCTTTTACGCGCACAATGTTTCCGGCTTCCACCGAAACCGTAACTCCCTGCGGCAGACTGATGGGCATTTTCCCGATTCTCGACATTATTATCTCCTCCGCGTAAGCGTAATGTTCATCAAGCAAACATGCCTTTTGTCACCAGACAAAAGCCAAAACCTCTCCGCCCACGCCGTTTTCCCTCGCGTCGCGGTCGGTCATAATGCCTTTGGACGTGGATATTATGGCAACCCCAAGCCCGCCCAAAACCTTAGGCAGCTCGTCTTTGTTTGCGTATACCCTAAGCCCCGGTTTGCTTATCTTCTTAAGCCCGTTGATAATAGATACGTCCTTATCGCCGTATTTCAAAGTAACTCTGATTACGCCTTGCGGGCCTTCCTCTAAATATTCATATCCTTTTATAAAGCCTTCCTTAAGCAAAATGCTAGCTATAGCCTTTTTTGTTCTGGAAGCCGGAATATCGATTACTTCGTGTTTAGCTCCGATTGCATTACGGATGCGCGTTAGCATATCCGCTACAGGATCTGTTACAGGCATTAAAATAACCTCCTTGTTTTATAGCACAAAAGCCTACCAGCTCGCTTTTCTCACACCCGGAATCTCGCCCTTGTAGGCAAGCTCCCTAAAACAGATGCGGCATACGCCGTATTTGCGCAGCACGGCGTGAGGCCTGCCGCAAATGGTACACCGAGTATAATTTCGGGTTGAGAATTTTGAGCCCTTCTGCTGTTTGTTTATCATCGACTTTTTAGCCAATTGTTTTAACCTCCGATTAACTTTCTTATGAGCGCTTAAACGGCATGCCCAGCAGCGCCAAAAGCTCCCGCGCCTCTTCATCGGTTTTTGCCGATGTCACCAGCACTATATCCATACCGCGTATTTTATCAACATTATCATAGATAATCTCGGGAAACACTAACTGCTCTTTAAGCCCTAAGGCATAGTTGCCGCGTCCGTCAAAAGCCGCTGTGGATAAACCGCGAAAGTCCCGTACCCGAGGCAAAGCGATATTCATCAGTCTGTCCGCGAATTCGTACATACGATTACCGCGCAGCGTAACCTTCGCGCCAACCTTCATGCCTTCGCGCACCTTAAAATTTGCGACGCTTTTTTTTGCCCTTGTAACAACCGGCCTTTGACCGGCAATTATCGTCAAATCCTCAACGGCCGAATCAAGGCTTTTCGGATTGTCTTTTGCGTCGCCAAGCCCCATATTGATAACTATTTTTTCAAGCCTTGGCGCCTGCATGGCGTTTTTATATCCAAACCTTTTTACCAGCGCAGGTATGGCTTGTTTTTCGTACATATCCTTTAACCTAGGCATCTGCTAAAATCCTCCCCTTACTTGTCAAACGTCTCGCCGCATTTTTTGCACGCGCGCACTTTGCCCCCGTCTTTTAGGAGCTTGAATGCAATACGCGTAGGCTTGCCGCATTTCGCGCAGACAAGCATAACATTGCTGGCGTCTATAGGCGCTTCCTGATTAACTATTCCGCCCGGTTTACCCTGTCCTTTCGGCTTCTGGTGTTTTTTTACCACGTTTACCTTTTCAACAATAAGGCGGCCGGTTGAAGGCTCTACAAACATAACCTTGCCTTTTTTGCCCTTATCCTTACCGGATATAACCACAACTTTATCTTCTTTTCTAATATGCATTCTTGCCATTACGTACCGCCTTCCTAAAGGACCTCGGGCGCGAGAGAGATTATTTTCATGTATTCCTTCTCCCTTAATTCCCGTGCTACAGGGCCAAAAATACGGGTACCCTTCGGTTGTTTCTGATTATCTATAATTACCGCGGCATTATCGTCAAACTTTATATAAGAACCGTCCTTGCGCTTTACTCCGTAAACGCTGCGCACGATAACCGCCTTTACAACATCCTTCTTTTTGACGACTCCGCCCGGAGCCGCCGATTTGACGGACGCAACAATTACATCGCCTATATTGGCCGTCACTCTCTTTGAGCCTCCGAGAACTTTTATGCACTGTATCTCTTTGGCGCCCGAATTATCCGCCACTTTCAGGCGTGTCTGGGCTTGTATCATAGTCTTACGCCTCCCTGAAAATTTGCTCCGCTACTTGGCCGCCTCAACAATCTGCACTAATCTCCATCTTTTATCCTTGCTTATCGGCTTTGTCTCGGCAATCATAACCTTATCGCCTATCTTAGCTTCGTTTTTCTCGTCATGCGCTTTATATTTCTTGGTGATATTTACAGTCTTCCCATAAAGCGGATGCTTTGCCTTCCTTATAATCTGAACTACAATCGTTTTCTCCATTTTGTCGCTTACAACAATGCCGACTCTGGATTTGCGTTTTCCTCTTTCAGACATTTGCATCCTCCTTAGCTGCGCGCGGCGCTTTTAATTTCGCGCTCGCGCAGTATCGTCTTGACTCTTGCGATGTCTTTCTTTGTCTTTTGAATCACCATAACGTTTCCAAGCTGGCCGGTGGCATTCTGGAAACGCAGGTTAAAAAGCTCTTGTTTTAAGTCCCGAAGCTGAACCGTCAATTCATCCACCGTCAACTCATGCAGTTTGCTAGCTTTCATCCTGCTCACCACCCGTCTCATCCTCGCCGCTCTGTTCGCCGCCAACGTCGTCTATATCCTTCATCTTAAAGTTCTGCTTAGAGAAGGCCGCGGCGTCAAAGTCTAAATTAACGGCAATTTTGCATTTAATCGGCAGCTTATGCGCCGCGAGACGAAGCGCCTCGCGCGCGGTTTCTTCCGAAACGCCCGCAATCTCAAACATAACACGCCCGGGCTTTACAACGGCCACCCAATATTCGGGCGAACCCTTGCCGGAGCCCATACGCGTCTCCGCCGGCTTTTCGGTTACGGGCTTATGCGGGAAAATCTTTATCCACACATACCCGCCTCTTTTTATATAACGCGTCATCGCTATACGCGCGGCTTCTATCTGGTTGCTTGTTATCCAGGCCGGTTCCATAGCGACAAGACCGTACTGGCCATAGTTTACAGTATTGCCTTTTGTGGCAACCCCCTTCATGCGGCCGCGGTGAACTCTTCTTCTTTTAACCCTTTTTGGCATTAACATCTTTGCCGCCTCCTTCCGCCGTCTTAAATTTATCCCTCAGCGGGTTTCCAAGTATCTCGCCCTTATATATCCAAACCTTGCAGCCGATTTTCCCGTATGTCGTCGACGCTTCGGCGAATCCGTAGTCTATGTCGGCACGTAATGTCTGAAGCGGTATAGACCCTTCGTGGTACTTTTCGCTCCGCGCTATTTCGGCGCCCCCAAGGCGCCCCGAGCACATAGCTTTTATTCCCAGCGCCCCGCTTTTCATAGACCTGCTGATGGATTGCTTCATCGCGCGGCGAAATGAAATACGTCTCTCAAGCTGCGAGGCAATATTCTCCGCGACAAGCTGAGCCTCAATATCCGGACGTTTAATCTCTATAATATTCAGCACAACCGATTTGCCGGTTTTGCGTGCAATCTGCGCTTTTAATATCTCCACACCCTGACCGCCCTTGCCTATAACTATTCCCGGCTTCGCGGTATATATATTTACGGTAAGCTTGTTGGCCGCTCTTTCAGTTTCTATCTTTGAAATGCCCGCTACAAAAAGCTGTTTTTTCAGCTGTTTTCTTATTTCGTTGTCTTCCTTTATGTTCGCGGCAAACTCACCCTTTTTCGCAAACCAACGAGCATTCCAGTCCTTGATAACGCCCACGCGCAAACCGTGAGGATTTACTTTCTGACCCATAGGTTAAGATTCCTCCTTAACAGCACTGTCTAGTATTATGGTAATATGGCTGCTTCTCTTGCGTATTCTGGTAGCCCTGCCCTTAGCGCGCGGGCGGAATCTGCGAAGCGTAGGCCCCTGTCCGGCAAAAACCTCCGCAACAATTAATTCGTCTTTAAGCATGCCCTTATTATTCTCCGCGTTGGCCACCGCCGAATTAAGTAACTTTTCAACTATTTGGCTTGCCGCCTGCGGCGTATTTTTAAGCACCGCCATCGCTTCCAAAACGCTTTTGCCGCGTATAAGGTCTATAACAAGTTTAACCTTTGTAGAAGACATCCGCACATATTTCGCTTTTGCCGTCGGTCTTGTATCTTTAAGCTGCGCTCTTTTTATTGCTTTTTCTCTTTGACGAGTTGCCATTGCTTTTCTCCTCTCCGGTCTTTTTTTACTTTGAACCGGACTTTCTGTCTCCCGCGTGGCCGCGGAATGTCCTTGTCGGTGCAAACTCTCCCAGTTTATGGCCTACCATGTCCTCTGTCATATAAACGGGCACAAACTTCCTGCCGTCGTGCACCGCCAGCGTATGCCCAACCATATCCGGAAATATCGTAGACGCCCTCGACCATGTTTTGATTACCTTTTTTTCGTTTTTCCCGTTCATCTGCTGAATCTTGGCCAGCAGTCTTAGATTTACGAAAGGCCCTTTTTTTACTGATCTGCTCATATCAAAACTCCTTTTAAACCGCGCTACTTATTCCTGCGCCGAACGATATATTTATCGGTTTCATTCTTCTTCTTTCTTGTCTTGTAGCCAAGCGTCGGCTTGCCCCAGGGCGTTACCGGACCCGGGCGTCCAATGGGCGATTTGCCCTCGCCTCCGCCGTGCGGGTGATCAACCGGGTTCATAACCGAGCCGCGCACAGTCGGGCGAAAACCCAAATGGCGCTTTCTGCCCGCCTTGCCTATCTTAATATTTTCCTGATCTATGTTTCCCACCTGACCTATTGTGGCCTTGGCGGAAAGCAAAACCATGCGAACCTCTCCGGAAGGCAGCCGCAGCTGCGCGTATCCGTCTTCCTTCGCCATTAACTGCGCCGCGTTTCCGGCGCTGCGCACAAGCTGTCCGCCCCTGCCCGGCTGAAGCTCAATATTATGTACCAACGTTCCCATAGGAATATCTTTTAAACACATTGCGTTGCCGGGTTTTATATCGACGCCTTCTCCCGACACAACGGTATCCCCGACGGACAGACCGTGGGGAGCCAAAATGTACCGTTTTTCCCCGTCCGCGTAAAACAGCAGCGCAATGAACGCCGTTCTGTTAGGGTCATATTCTATCGTAGCGACCTTTGCGGGCACGCCGTCCTTATTACGCTTAAAGTCAATTATACGGTACTTTCTTTTAGCGCCGCCGCCCCTGTGGCGAACGGTTATATGCCCGTTTGCGTTTCTGCCGGCTGTTCTCTTAATCGGTTTAAGAAGCGACTTTTCCGGAGTTTTGGCCGTTATCTCCTCAAATGCGGAAACCGTCATTCCGCGGCGTCCCGGTGAAGTCGGTTTATATTTTTTTATCGCCATGATGCCTAACCCTCCTATACCTACTGCGCAAGCGAATCAAAGAACTCTATGCTCTTCGATTCTTTTGTCAGAGTAACAAAAGCCTTCTTGACCCCTGTCCGTCTGCCTATATGGTAACCCTGCCTTTTTAGCTTGCCTATTTGGCGCAGCGTATTTACTTTTTTAACCTTAACGCCGAATATTTCCTGTACGGCGTTTTTTATTTGCGTCTTGCTGGCCTTGGGATTAACCACAAACGTATATTTTTTATCGTTTATATCGTCATAGCTTTTTTCCGTCAAAACGGGCTTTAAAATAATATCTCTCGGATCCATTACGCGAAAACCTCCTCGACCTTTTTGACGGCGTCTTTGGTAATCACAAGCTTATCGCAATTTAATATGTCGTATACGTTAACGCTGTCCGCCATAAGCGTTTTCACACCCCGCAAATTCCCCGACGCGCGAGCCACGCACTCATCCTTAACGGCGGTTACAACCAACGCTTTTTTCGCGTCAAAGACCGACAATATGCCCGCCATCAGCTTTGTTTTTGGCTGCTCCAGCTTTAATTCGTCGAGCACCACAACAGCGTTATCGCTAACCTTCATTGAGAGCGCGCTTTTAATGGCAAGTTTTCTAACCTTTTTGTTTATCTTTTGGCTGTAATCACGCGGCTTCATTGCGAAAGTTACTCCGCCTTTTGTCCAAATGGGAGAGCGGGAAGAACCGGCTCTCGCGCGCCCCGTGCCTTTTTGACGCCACGGCTTAATGCCGCCCCCGCGTACTTCGGAACGCGAAAGCACGCTTTGCGTGCCCTGCCGCTTGTTGGCAAGATGCGCCACAACCGCTTGATGCATAACAGCTTCGTTTACCTTTATGCCAAACACTTCGTCTTTTAAAGTTATTTTGCCGGCTTCAGTGCCGTCCGTTTTATATACCGGTACTTTGGGCATTCGTTTCACTTCCTTTACTATTGCCTTGCTGCTTTAAGCCTGCTTAACGGCCTTATATATAGAAAGCAGGCCGCCCCTTGCGCCCGGCACGGCGCCTTTTACAAGAAGCACATTTTTATCTAAATCCACGCCTACAACCTCTATGTTTTGCACTGTTACGGCTTTGGCTCCGGTCTGCCCCGGCATTCTCTTGCCCTTTACAACGCGGGCAGGGTCGGCGCAGGCTCCAATACTGCCCGGGCGCCGTTTATTGCGCGAACCGTGGGACATCGGGCCTCTTGCCGCGTTATGACGCGCTATCATGCCCTGAAAGCCTTTACCCTTGCTTGTGCCCTGTATATCTACAATGTCGCCTTTTTCAAACACATCAACCTTAATTTCCTGGCCTAACGTGAAACCGTCCGTGTTATCAACATGATATTCCCGCAAGCTGCGTTTTAACGCGCTGCCCGCCTTATTAAAATGACCTTTCATGGGCTTTGTAACAAGCTTTTCACGTATATCGCCGAACGCTAGCTGTATAGCGTTGTAACCATCAGTCTCTTTTGTCTTCTTTTGAGTGACGACGCACGGGCCGGCTTTAACAACCGTAACGGGAATAACTTCTCCGTCTTCCATAAACAGCTGCGTCATGCCTATCTTTTTGCCTAAGATTGCTTTCATTCGTCACACCCCCTATAGCTTTATTTCTATATCGACGCCGGAAGGCAAATCGAGCCTCATCAAAGCGTCCGTTGTTTTAGACGTGGCTTCAAGTATGTCGATAAGCCTTTTGTGGGTCTTAATCTCAAACTGTTCGCGCGAATCCTTATACTTGTGCGGCGCGCGCAGAATGGTAACCACCTCTTTTTGCGTGGGCAGCGGTATCGGACCCGAAACCTTAGCGCCGGTGCGTTTCGCCGTATCGACAATCTTGCTTGCCGACTGGTCGATAAGGTTATAGTCGTATGCCTTAAGTTTAATTCTTATTTTTTGACTGGCCATTATTCTCCTCCTTACGCCGCGCCCCGTATACACACAGCCGCGTGTATCGCTATTTACTTTTACAACACAAAATGTGTTGCAGTACGAAGCGCCGTCCTGTTCCCGGACAATCGGTCTGCGGAAATTCCCCCGGAAGCGGTTTCTCCGGCAACCTCCCGCTTTAAACCCGCTAAAAATTGCGCACTTTTTATGCGCAACGAACGAATTATATAATAAACGCAAGGCAATTGCAAGCGCTTTTTAATGTTTTTTTCTGCGCCCTTGCTTTAGGCGCAAAACCTTGGCTATACTTTGTTATCATAGTGTGGGAAGCTCCTCCTAATATATTATGGAAGCTTTTCGCCCTAAGTGTAACATATCAATTAACAACGCGGAAACTCAAGCCGATTTCAGGTTGACTATACGGACTGCGCGTTATACAATATATTGATACTTTTGTTGATATGGCTAACATTTTAAGGAGATACACAAATGAATCTGACGGTTAACAAGGCGCAAAACAAAAAACAAAAGCCGCAGGACGAAACAAAACTGGGCTTCGGTAAAATCTTCACCGACCATATGCTAACGATTACTTACAGCCGCGAAAACGGATGGCATAACGCGCAGATTCGGCCGTTTGAAAACTTATCGCTTTCTCCGGCATGTATGGTGCTCCATTACGGCCAGACTATATTTGAAGGCATGAAAGCTTACGGCACGGAGCAAAACGGCGTCAATCTCTTTCGTCCATGGGATAACTTCGCCCGATTAAATGCCTCGGCGCGCAGAATGTGCATACCGGAAATTGACGAGGATTTTGCGCTCAAAGCGCTGTGTGAGCTTTTGAAAATAGAAAAGGATTGGATTCCAAAATCCGAAGGCACGTCGCTTTATATCAGACCCTCAATAATTGCGACGGATCCGTTTCTTGGAGTTCGCGCGGGAAATGAATATTTGTTTTTCATAATACTTACGCCGGTAGGCGCTTATTATTCGTCCGGCCTTAAGCCTGTTGATATATATGTGGAGGATGAATACGTGCGCGCCGTCGTCGGCGGAACCGGCGCGGTAAAAACAGGCGGAAATTATGCCGCAAGCCTTGCGGCGTCCGACCTGGCGTCAAAAAAAGGATATTCGCAGGTGCTATGGCTTGACGGTATAGAGAAAAAATATGTTGAGGAAGTAGGCTCTATGAACATATTTTTCAAAATAAAAGGCGAGCTTTATACCTCTCCGCTTACGGGCAGCGTCCTGCCCGGAATCACGCGGGATTCCGTAATACGCCTTGCGAAAGAAACATTCGGCGTAAATGTCCATGAAGAGCGTCTTTCAATTTCCGATATATTTGAGGAAAGCAAATCAGGCGCGCTGGAAGAGGTGTTCGGTACAGGCACCGCCGCCGTTATCTCTCCCGTAGGCAGCCTAAAGTGGGAAGATAATCACATAACCGTTGCGGACGGCGGAATGGGCGAGCTTACCTTGCGGCTTTATAACAAACTAACGGGTATACAATACGGCAGGGAAAAAGACGAATTCGGCTGGACAATGACCATATAATAATTCAATATACTGTAAGCTGGGGCAAACAAAGCCTTGGCTTATTTTTATTTACGGCTCACGTATATTGTCAATAAGCAGTCCGCTGTCCGTTTTTTTGGTATCAATACAAAACTCCCTGGCAAAGAAAAGATTATCACCCGCGGTGTATTTAAGAGCGATGCCTCCCTGCCCACATGCCGGAGAGAGCGTTTGCGCTATAGAGTCAAAATCGCCGAAAAACTCTTTTAAATCGGAAAACGCAAGCCCTTCCGCCAAAGACGGCGTAAGACATTCCATTGCAATGCTTTGAGCGTTGGACTGCACGGCTTCTAAAAGCGCGGTACAGATTTGCGCGGGCTCCTGCGCTATGCGCCGCTCACACGTATACCAGCCAAGTTCGCTTATAGCCGGAGCGAGCGCCTGCCCGCTTTGTTCCCACCGCGTCTTTATCTGATGAAACCGGCCATCCTTAATTACATATATCCCGTCATTTTCAACGCTGTGCCGAACACAAACGGTGCATATATCTGTTTGAAAAGAAGGAAGAACATGCGCAGTATACAGATAGTTATTATCGTCCTCGGTTTTGCCCGACGCGCACAGAACCGGAAGCTCGCCTATTCTGTAAAAATCTATTTCCGCGCTTTTGACTTTAAACGGCAAAGGCGCGATAAACTTTAACCTGCTTGTGGCGGCGTGTTCCACCGCGAAACTCGAATACGCTTCGTTGTATATAAACGCCGCATGACGTTCTCCGCCCACATAAAAATCGTACGGTGAAAGCATGACGGGGCAAAGCTCCGCGTCCTCATTTTTATATACCGCCTGAGGATAAAGATTCAGTTCAACAATATTTTCCGGCCATACGCATAAATCAATAAGCCCGTCGTTATCAAAAACCGTGCCCTTTGACGCAATGGATATCTTCCTTGTGTAAGGAAAGTACACAAAGTTTTTCGCGTTTTCAAGCGGCAGCATAGTAATAAAAAAAGTTGAGTTCGCGGCTATTGGCTGAGTAACCGCCCCTAAGCCCGTCTCTCCAGCCGGAGCCTGGTTGATGCTTATAAGGGCGTTTACCTCCGAGTTGATATAAAGCAGTTTTATTGTTTTATCTTCCATAACACTTCCTCTTAATTATATATATTCGGTGTGCGCCGGACTGATACACAATTCTATCGGCTCTAACTTAAGCATATCTATATACAAACAGATTAATTGCGGGTACAAAAGCAAACGAGTTACGCGTTTGCTTAAATATTTTTGTTAGAAAACGGTTTAAATCGAATGCTATAAGAGAATAATATGCATTAAAATCTATGATAAGGGGTAGGGAACATGGATACAAACAACGACACCGGCCTTGGCAGCTTCGAGATAGCTCTTCGAACAGGCTGGAAGGACGACGAAAAACTGATGCTCTGGGACGAGATTAAAAAGGCACAGAAAATTGGCGCTCCGCTTAAGCGCGTGTTTGAAACAGTGGCGCAAAAAACCGGACGAAAACCAAACAGCGTAAGAAACTATTATTACATGAAAGTTAAAGAGACGGGCGAAATTGAGCAAAAGCCCACTACTTTCACTCCTTTTACAAAGGAAGAAATTTATACGCTGCTGCGCACATTGCTTGGTTCGGCGGCATCCGGCGATTCTATACGCGGCGCCAGTTTAAAGCTTGCGCGCGGAGACAAAACGCTTATGCTGCGATACCAAAATAAGTACAGGAGCCTTATCAAAAACGGCCGCCCGCTAATTGAAAAAGTTATGGCGGATATGGATAAGGCGGGGGAAAAATACATAAGCCCTTACGAGACCCACAAGGGCGGCGCGCCCGTATACAAGGAAAGCCGCTTTATACCGGAAGTTGTCGTAAAGGCTTTAATAGCCTCGGATGTAGATGTGAAAAGTTTTTTCAAGGGTCTCGCGAAGGTGGCGGGTATGGCGGTCTTAAAAAATCGCGCCGAAGAAGAGATGAGAGAAATCTCAATGCAGAATGAAAGCATACAAAAAGAAAATACCGTACTTAACAACAGGCTTAAAAAAGAAATTGAGAAGAACACGAAGACAAACACTTTATTTGAGCAGCTCGCCATAATAAAAGCTTCCCTTCCGGAAGCGGGAGACCTTGATTTGAAAAACCTCGAATCCAGGCTCAAAGAAGGTTTGCGCGGCAGCGCCGATGCCCTGTGACTTTGGTATTAGTGCGTCTGCGCGTTTGTGCCCGCGGGCGCACTTGTCCAACTGTATTATTATTTGGCGAACTAAAAACCATTTCCTAAGAAATGATAAATTTAATTGTTAGATTTGCAAAAAATATTGTTGCCCCATTGATAAAATGTTGATGCCATGATAATATTCTACATATATTTCTTTTGTTGGTGCGTCTTATTATATTGCGTCATTTTTTTGGGTATGAGGGTACATAAAAACATATTCGAAAAGGAGTTTGAGTCAATGGATAAAAAAATTAAATTGCTTATTGTCGAAGACAATGAACAGCTCAACGAGATGCTTACAAAATACTTCAGCACAAAGAATGACGTGGAAGTTGTGGGGTCGTGCAATAACCCGATAGAAGCCGCGGGCTTAATAAAGGAACTGTCTCCCGACGCATTGATTGTAGATATGATTATGCCGGAGGCGGACGGTCTTTCACTGCTTGAGAGGCTAAATACCTCCGAGTTTGAAACCATGCCCGCAACTATAGTGGTTTCGGCTGTCGGCAATGAAAAAATGGTAAAGCTCGCATGTGATTTGGGGGCAAAATATTATATGATAAAGCCGTTCAACAGGGATATACTTTATAAACGCCTCCAGGATATGTTCGGCAACAGGGTTATAACCACAAGGCGCTCGCCCGCTCCGGTGCGCTCCCGTACGCTTGACGAAAAAATAACGGCGGTTTTTCTGTCCATAGGCATACCCGCCCATATAAAAGGTTATCATTTTCTTCGTGAAGCCATAAAAATGGTTGTCAAAAACCCGGATCTTATAAACGCAATAACAAAGAAACTGTATCCCGGTATTGCGGAACCTTTCGAGACAAGCGCCAGCAAGGTGGAGCGCGCCATACGTCACGCTATAGAAGTGGCGTGGTCGCGAGGCAAAATTGAAAACATTAATTCTTTTATCGGTTATAATATATATACAAATAAAGACAAACCCACAAACGGCGAATTTATTGCGCTTATGGCGGACAAGCTGATTATGGACAGAAGCGCTTGAATACGCCGCAAAATTAATAAATCGCAGCATATATTGCCGAAAGCGCGGGCTGCCGGACGCGGTTAGTGTCGCTTAAAAAATGATTCGTATTATATTTTAGCCGCCCTAACGAAACAACATATAAAAAATGCCGGAAAAGGTTGTCCCTCCGGTATTTTTGGTGCAATTCTTATACGCCGCCGGGCTTTAGTCTTCAAGTCCGGCGGCATTGACTATTGCCTTTTAAACGGATAGAATATAAACACTAGGGTATTGGGGCCATACTGACAAAAGGATGGTACAAAGTATGCATCAGTCTGTTAATGTGGCCACTAACGCAAAGATAATTGAGGTTCTAAAAGCCGAGTTTATCGGCGAATCCGCAGACGTTCTTAGGGCAACGCTTTCGCCGGGAGGACGGGCGGAGCTGCTCGACGCTCTCGGCGGTGCGGTACTGCTGGCTTATATTTTAGGAAGGCGATGCGGCATCACATTTGATGAGCTTGATGAAGACATAATTCAAAAAACTGATTTGGGCATAGCGGACATGCACAGGCTCGAATCTTCTTTTGGAGATTTGTCTTTATTAAAGAAACATTTTGAAAGCGGGAATACAAGAAATTTTGGACAAGACAAAAAACGAAGACTATAGATCTGCGTTTTTTACACTGCTGTTAGCGGCGGCGTCTGTTTTTATATCGGTATTTTTTCTGCCCGCGGTATTTTTTCTGCCCGCGCTTTTAGCTTACGCCATCGCACGTAACGGATACCTTTTAGGCGGTCTTGTAATTGCGCTTTGCCTTATGGGAATATATCTGTTAAGTCCCGTACTATGTTTAATTATATCGGCGCTGTTTCTGCCGCCGGCGCTAGCCGCGGGATATATGATACGCTCTCACGCCCGTTTTTTCAACAAAGTTCTTATCGCGAGCGGAGCCTCTTTGCTTGGTATAGCCCTTAGCACGGGAGCCACCTGGCTGCTTGCGGACATAAGTCCGGCGGATTATATCACCGGCGCAATTGTCGGTTCTTTGGCAAAGCTTAGCGAACAAAATATTAAATGGTTTTACAGTATTTTCAGAAGCGCGGACGTTTTATCCGGCGCTATAACTCAAACCGCGGTGGACGCGACCCCGCCATCGGAAGCTATCGGTATAATCCGGAATATGTTAAGCATAAGCGTTAACACTCTTCTGGTCAGCTTTATGGTAATATTCGCGTTAATGACAGGGCTTTTAAGCGTTGTCGTGCCAATATCGCGCGCAAAAAAATACGGCGTGTCTATCTACGTCATGCCCCGCTTCAGCGAATACCGGCTGCCTAAGCGCTTTTGGCTCGCGTTTGTACTTTCCTATGCCGCCGCGCGTTTAGGAGAAGGCTTTGGCTTTGACGGGTTTGATATACTCGGAATAACCGTATTTAATGTTTATTCGTTTATATTTATAGTACAAGGCTTAAGCTTGCTGGACTATTTTTATAAAACGCGAAACATAAGGGTTTCTTCACGCGTAATTCTTCATTTCCTTACGGCTTTTATGGCCGGCTTGGTTCTTGTGATTATCGGTCTTATTGAAAACATGTCAAACTTAAGAAAACGTTTCGGACAGCAAGGCGGTGCCGCGACGTGAAGCCTAAGCTGCGCATTTTCTCATCCGATTTTATATTTATACTGCTGGCGTTATCGGCAATGTCCGTGATTGCGTTTTTTAACGGTACGGCGGCCGGTTTTATTGTTTTATCCGCCGCTTTGCTTTTTGCCTTGCTGTATCTTAATTTTGTGCTGCTGCGCCGTATAAGATGGCAGCGCTTTATGGTAAAATTGCTTTCCTCGCAGGACGAACCGTCCGCTTCGCTAAACTTAATGTCGCTTCCCACGGCGCTTACAACACTTTCGGGTTACATAAAATGGGCAAATCTGGCGTTTCGTAATATAGCCGGATTCGGAGCGCTTCGCAATATTAACAGCATGATAAAAAATATAAGCGTTCCGGATAAAGACAAAAAAATAAAAATCGGCAATAAAACATACGTTAAGGAGCTGCGCACGGTCTGGTACAAACGCCGTGAACTTTTGCTCTATCGCCTCGTTGATATGGAAAACACCGTTGAGGCAAAAAAACTGTACCAAAGCTTTCTTCCCGTCGTCTGTCATGTGCTGATTGATAATTATGAGGAGCTCTCGTCGCAGTTCGCGCAGTCCGAGCTTTCCGAAATCGTGGCGGCGGTGGAAAGACGTATCGCGTCTATGGCCAAAAACACATCCGGCTTTTTTGCGCGCACGGACAGGGGACGCTATCTTTGCGTTTTTGAGCGTCGTTTTCTCTCTATACTGCGGTCCGACAAATTCTCTATTCTTGAGGATGTGCGTCACATAGGCGCGCCCATATCCCCCACGCTTTCCATTGCGGCAGGCGTAGGCGAAAGCGCCGAACAGTCCGGAGAATTCGCCGGCAAAGCGCTAGAGCTTTGTCTTGGACGCGGGGGAGATCAGGCGGTAATAAAACAAGGCGATAATTACGTGTTTTTCGGCGGTACAACAAAAGCAGGCCTGCGCCGCAGCAAAGTTAAGGCAAGAATGATAAGCCATGCCTTCCGCAACCTTTTAGAGCAATGCGGCGACGTGTATATAATGGGGCACGATGTCCCCGACCTTGACTGTATCGGCGCGGCTCTGGGCATTTGCGCCTGCGCGAGGCATATAGGCAAAAAGTATTATATAGTAATGGAAAACCCAAACCCGTCTATCGAATTACTGCTTAATTTGCTGCGCGGAACAGACGAATACGCCCACAGTCTTGTTACCGGCCAGGAAGCCGCTCTGCACATAAGCCCCGCCAGTATGCTTGTGGTTTTGGATACCCAGATTTCCGATTTTACCATATCGCCCGGTCTTCTTGAAATGGCGGACACCGTTGTGGTTATAGACCACCACATACGCGGAACGTCCAATATAGAAAAAGCCGCTTTGTATTATCACGACCCGAACGCTTCTTCGGCCTGCGAGCTTGTCACCGAGATTATGCAGTATTTTGACGATGATCTAAAACCGCTGCCCGTTGACTTAGACGCGTTATTAAGCGGCATAACGCTTGACACCAAGGGCTTTTCTTTCAATACCGGCGTGCGAACATTTGAAGCTGCCTCATATTTAAGACGGCGCGGAGCGGACTTAACGGTCTCGCGCCAGCTTATGCAGGATGATCTTGAAACTTATATGGCTAAAACGGATATTGTGCGAAACGCGCAGATACTTCCGGGGGGTATAGCGGTTTCGCTTTGTCCGGAAGGGCTTTCAAAAACGTCGCTTATTGCCGCGCAGGCGGCGGACGCGTTGCTGACGATACGCGGGGTCGCGGCTTCTTTTGTTGTGTGCCGCGCGGACGAAACCACCCTTATAAGCGGCCGCTCGCAGGGAGATGTAAATGTGCAGCTTATTCTTGAAAGCCTGGGCGGCGGAGGCCACGCCACAATTGCGGCGGCGCGGTTTTCAGATACCGATTTGGAGACGGCTGTTAAAAAACTAAAAACAGCCATAAAAAAGTACGTGAAAGAGGTTGATTAATATGAAGGTGATTTTAACCGCGGATGTAAAAGGCAAAGGATTTGCCGGAGATATAGTTAATGTAAACGACGGATACGCGCGAAACTTTTTGTTTCCGCAAGGGCTCGCGAAGGAAGCCACACCCGCCAATTTAAACGTGGCAAAACAGCAGCGACAAGCCAATGAAAAACGGCGTATGCTTGAGCGGCTTTCCGCTCAGGAAGCCGCAAAGCGTTTAAACGGTATAAAAGTTACGGTTAAAGAAAAATGCGGTGAAAATGGACGGTTGTTCGGTTCCGTTACGGCCAAAGAGGTCGCCGAGGCCATACTTTCGCAGCACGGAATAGAAGTGGACAAAAAGCGTATTGTTTTGGACGAGCCGATTAAAGAGCTCGGTGAAACCGGTATTACTATAAAGGTATTTTCCGGACTTACAGCCGATATTATCGTCTGCGTGGAAGCGGCGGAATAGGACCAAAAAAAAAGTGATGGAGCAGCAGGATTTAGCGGCGTATGTGCCGCCCCACAGTCAGGAAGCGGAACGAAGCGTACTCGGGAGCATGTTTTTAGACCCGAGGGCTGTTTTTGTTGCCGTCGAGCATCTTTTACCTTCCGACTTTTATTCGTTGCAGCACCGGCAAGTCTATCAGGCTATGTGCGAGCTGTGCGAATCGGGCAAGCCTGTCGACACCGTAACGGTAATAGAGAGGCTCGAGCGCAAAGGCCAGATTGACGAAGACGGCACGGTATACATTGCCGAGCTTTCCTCAAGCGTACCGAGCGCGCAAAGCATAATGCATTATATAGATATCGTAGAACAAAAATCAGTTCTGCGCGCGCTTATAGCCGCCGGCCATACCATTATTAAAGACGCGACGTCCTCGGACGAAGAGGTTTCCGAAATAGTCAACCGCGCCGGCGATTTGCTGTATAAAATAGCGGTCAAGAGGCGGCGCGATTCTCTCGAGCATATCAAAAAAGCGTTGCTGGAAGGTTACACCGCCATAAGCGACGCGATGAACAACGAGCGCGGTTTTTTAGGCATACCTACAGGATTTGCGCTTCTCGATAAAATGCTTTCGGGTCTCCAAAAATCACAGCTAATAGTTGTGGCGGGACGCCCCGGCATGGGTAAAACAAGCTTTGCCCTTAACGTGGCGCAGCACGTCGCCGTCGCGGAGGGCGCGCCAGTGGCTGTCTTTTCTCTGGAAATGGCACGCGAACAGCTCGCGCTTAGAATGATGTGCAGCGAGGCGCTTGTAGACAGCCAGAAAACGCGCGTGGGCGGGCTGACACATGAGGATTTTGACCGTCTTTATGTGGCCGTAACCCAGCTTGGCGCGGCGCCTATATATATAGACGATTCCCCCGCTATAACGGTAATGGAGATGCTCGCGAAGTCGCGGCGGCTCAAAAAGGATAAAGGCCTAGGTCTTGTCGTTATAGACTATCTGCAGCTTATGTCCGGAAAGGACAGGCGCGAAAACCGTCAACAGGAGATATCCGCCATGACGCGCAGCTTAAAGATAATGGCGAAAGAACTGGAGCTGCCGGTTATGCTGCTTTCGCAGCTTTCCCGCGCCAGCGAAAAGCGCGATTCCAAGCGACCGCTTTTGTCCGATTTGCGCGAATCCGGCAGCATAGAGCAGGATGCGGACGTGGTATTGTTTTTGCACAGAGAAAACTATTACAACAAAGAGGCGGACAATATATCTCAGATTATTGTGGCAAAACAAAGAAGCGGTCCCACCGGTGAGATTAATGTCGGATGGCGCGGAGACCAGACGCGTTTTATGGAGCTTTCGGCTCAGGCGGAATCAGATACGTATTAGATAGAAAACTTTTAAAACAGCGGATTTTTGCGGGGAAACAAAGCCCGCAAGTGAATATCTTACGGGCTGTAAATTCAAGTTAGTTAACTCATTATAAGTATCTTCTGCCCAATCTCCGCTTTATCGCCTATTTCGGGATTGAATTTTTTTACCGTTTCAAGCGTTGCCGCAAAACGCTTTGCGATATCCCATGTGCTCTCGCCCCCGTCGGCAAAATAAATGGTTATGCCCTGGCGCGTTAAGACGCGTTCATCTGTTTTGGAAAGGCTCGACACAAGCCGCAAATTTGTTTGCGCGAACGCCCTTATCTCAACATCCATCATAAACTTAACGCTTATATCGCGCCCTGTGCCGTCAAACGTGCAGCTTTCCACATCGGCGCATATTTCCACGTCATGCTCCGGCTTTACTCCGTCTATCGAAACTTCCGCCTCAAACGGCGTCTCTCCAGAATAGCTCCACATCCCTTCGGATGAGTAATAGCACATGGTATACATCATAAGCCCTTCAATATATACCCTATCTACCCCCGGGCGCACGGCTGCAATGTTCGGCATCGCCCTTAAACAGATTATTCGGGAAACGGCGGGCTGCGAAGCGGGAATAGCAATTGCGCTTCTGGCAATGGCGCGCGCGTTTCCGGTTAACACCATCTCCTTGCATATTTGATTGTCGTATTGAATATCCAGTCTGTTATCCAGAGAATAGGCGTCCTCCATGTATTGTGTTTCGCTTTCTCCTTTTGCGACACATGAAATAATCATCCTTGCCGATAAACGCAGCACGTCGCTTGCTTCATCGGCAACATTAACCTGCACGTCGGTAAGCGCGGCATCGGCATAAATGGTATCGCTCGCGGCAATTCCCTCCGAGGCGATAATCTGCCCGAAAGGCATAGTTTCAATCATCTGCTGAAGCGGCGCCCCTTTGTCCGCCGATAGGTACAGCACCGTCAGTTTTATGTCGCCCTCCACTATAACTTTCAAATCTTCTGTACGTACGCCGCGCACAATTGCGTAAGCATCCGCGAAAAGCACCTTTTCCGCCACGGGCATTGTTTGAGGCACGCGAACGTCCTCTCTTATGTATGCTGTTTCTCGGCGCTGGTCGCGCGTAATTTTAAGCCTTTTGTTTGTCGTTTTGGTCTGCAGGTTAGGCTGCTCCGCACCGGTAACGGCTTCGCGGCTTTTTGTGACGCTTCCGTTAAGCTGTACGGACACAACGCCCTTAACGCTAACAGTTCTGCCCTCCTCTACACAAGAAGAAACCTCGCGCACGCTTCCCCTGGCTAAAATATTCATGCCCGCGCACGCGCCCGCCATATCTTCCGTATGACGAAAAGGCGATACGGCTTCAAAAGAGTCGATGCCGCCGTCAATGCCGATATAAACAACGGTAAATTCTACATTTCCGTCCATAAACACTTTGCCGTCGGCAGGCTCGGCGTTAACGTATATCCTCCCCTGAACAAACAAAACCCGTTCTATATCGGCTCTGTCCGCCGGAAGCGACAGCCTTCCTTCCACAAGGCTTTCACTCAACACCGGCTGGCAGGCCGATTCCATTTTAATTATTGCTTTATTTACTTTCATAATAATACCCTCTCTTTTTGCACTGTTTCTTTAATAAATATATAGTTAAACATACGATAATATTCCGCCATGATTTAAGATAAGCCTTGTTTTGTTTATTAATTGCTTAAGACGCCCTTTTGACTGCACCGATTTTGGCTATTATCTATTTATAATAATATGCTTAAATAAGTATGTTATATCGCCGTTACGGGAAACATTCAGTATGCGCATACGTGTTTACAAAAGGCGTCCTGCAGCCGCTTTACAGATAAATAATTTAACTATGCAATTATTCAGCTATTATGATATACTGCTGTAGTTAAACTTTTGCCGTTTTTTGTTTTACTTGACTGATACGGTTTATTTATTATAAAGAGGATATAATATGAACATTTTAGTTACCGGCGGAGCCGGATATATCGGTTCCCACACTTGTGTTGCCTTGCTTGACGCGGGGCATAAAATTGTTGTTGCGGATAACCTTTATAACAGCAGTGTTGACACAATTTATAATATTGAAAAAATATCAAATAAAAAAGTGATTTTTTATCAGACGGATGTGACGGATGAGGAAAAGGTTGACGCTATATTTAAAAACCATCGCCTTAACGGCGTAATTCATTTTGCGGGATATAAAGCCGTCGGCGAATCGGTGTCAAAACCGCATGAGTATTATTACAACAATCTTATCGCGACATTGGTTATAAGCAGGGCCTGCATAAAGCACGGCGTAAAAAAGCTTCTTTTTTCTTCTTCCGCAACCGTATACGGGGATAATAAAGCTCCTTTTGTTGAAACAATGGAGCTTAAGCCTTCAATAAACCCTTACGGTGAAACAAAATCCATGTGCGAACGGATTTTAACCGATATTTCGCGGGCGGGCCTTGGCTTATCGGTTTCATTTTTAAGATATTTTAACCCGATAGGCGCTCACGAAAGCGGCATTATAGGCGAAGCCCCCAACGGTATTCCGAATAATCTTTTACCGTACATTCTGCAGGTCGCGAGCGGTAAACAAAAATACTTATCAATATTCGGAAATGATTATCCGACGGTTGACGGTACAGGCATAAGAGATTACGTTCATGTTATGGATGTGGCCGAGGGGCATATAGCCGCGTTAAAGCATCTTTCCCGCGGCGTAAACATATATAATCTTGGTACGGGCAAAGGCGTTTCCGTACTCCAGCTTGTAAAAACCTTTGAAGAAGTCAATAATATTAAAATACCGTACAAAATTATGGCGCGCAGACCGGGAGACGTGGCCGAAAGCTATGCCGGCGTTGCAAAGGCAAAGGACGAGCTTGGTTTTTCGGCAAAACGGGATATTAAACAAATGTGCCGGGATGCCTGGCGGTTTGAGCTTTACAGATGCTCCGCCGCCGACGCAAAATCAATCTAATATATTTCTCCTATGTAAACGCTAACGGGCTTAAGCGAAATAATTTTATTTTTGTTCTTTTTGCCATTTGCCAATAAGATAAACCCTATCTTCCGTCTGAACCTTATTGGCCAGCGATATGCCCGGGCTGTCCGTCATGGGGTCTATTATTGTAGCGCACACATCGTAAACTCCAACGGGAATATCATCAATATTTACGCTCGTCGTGCTTTTCACGGGATTATCATCAATTATGGCATTAAGCGATATGTCTATAGGAGCTTTTAATACTAAAGAGCCTTGGCTGTCGAAAAAGTATAGATACACTTCCCAGTTTTTATAACACGGAGCGTTACCGTCGTTTACCCAGTATATATTTACTTTTAACTCCTTGCTTAACGGGAACCGCATCAATACGGCCTCTTTTATCCGCAGCCGGTATCCTAATAATCGTTTCACTTTATCTATTGCTTCGGTATATTTCAAAGCCTGTCCCGAAGGACATTTAGGACCTATAAAAGACATGTGCGAGCGCTTAATAAGATCAAGAGTTAGTTCCACATCGTCCGCAAGAAGCTGTTTCATCGAAACAGAACTGGTAAACTCTCCGCCTATGGGCGATATCATCCAGGCGTTCGGCATTGCGGAAAGCGCGTCCTTCTCTTTTGTCTGGTTATAATCACCGCCGTTGCTTATCCAATCGAGCCATTCCTCGGTATCTTCTTTATCGCCCGCCATATCATTAAAAATGCCAAAATTATATTTCTTCGCCGCGTTAAACGGCCTTCGCATCAATATCATGGAGTTTGGGAAGCTTTCAATATACGGCAGTATATATTTCTCCCTTATATCCTCAAGAGGCAGCCGCCTTATTCCGGCGCTGTACTTTGTGTGCCATTCCCCCCAATGTCCTAAGCTGCCAAGCTCTATATAACAGAAGAAATCATCCTTTCCGTAACGCTCTCCCAAAGCGTTAACGGCCTTTTCATGGTAGCTTATAAACGCTTCGTTTTCGTAATTGGGAGAATACCCCTTGCCGTAGGATATATCGTACCAGTCGCCGTCCCCGCCCGTCTCCTCATACAGCCAGTCGGGTATATCCATGTGCTTCTCGTCCTCCGGATAGTCACAGACAAAACGAAACACAACCCGCTTGCCAAGAGCGCGCCACTCGTCAATATAGTTATCGGATTCTATAGACGCAAAATCATAAAAGCCTTTTTGGGGCTCAAGCTCCCGCCAGGTGACGTCAACATAAACAAGCGTACAATCAACAACGTCGCTTTTGACTAAATCATAATAATCGGAACTCGGCGCGAACCCAACCATTGGATTGCGCAAAACCTCGTCCGTGCTTTCCGGTCTGTATGCCGTCACCTGCGTATTGGATGAGAATATGCCAAGCATAAGCATAAGCAGGAACAGCCTGTTAGCCATTATACTCTCCGTTATATTGTACCAGCGAGACGTCGTCCACGTTACCAAGTTCGCGGATTCTTTCCGCGAAAACCAGATTGTCCTTCCTCGCGTATAATTCCACGGCAAGCTCGGTGGTATCCTTGCGCATTGTCTTTGATCTTATTATATATTTTATTTTCGACAGTATCTTGCGTATTTCATCGCCTATATCATCGCCCGTGTAATGCACAATCATTATAAAAACCTGCTTGCCAAACTTTTTGCGTCCAAGCAATATTATCAAAAAAGTCATTACTATAGACGCCGCCACTACCAGCCAGTACATATACGCGCCTATAGTAATACCGGCTGTTATTGTCCAGAAAATAAACAGCAAATCCATCGGTTCTTTTATGGCCGTGCGGTAACGCACTATGCTTAAAGCGCCTACCATACCTAAAGAGAGCACCACATTCGTACTGATTGCGAGCGTAACCATGCAGGTTAATACACACATCCCGACAAGGGTTAACCCAAAAGTTTGGCTGTATACCACCCCGCGGTACGTTTTCTTATAAATCAAATAAATGATTAAACCCACCGCTAGCGAAATACACAGCGAAATAATTATTTGTACAATTCTTTCCCATGTCATGTCTCCAAACAATTCCGATTCCAAAAAAGAGCGTTTTATTACATCCTGTACACTGACTGAATCCATCATATCACCTCGTTTAATTATAAATTCCTAGATAAAAATGCGGTTTTATCGCATCCTAAAACGTATTTTGACACCGCGAGCGCTTGTTTTGTCCTTTGGGGCAGAATCTTTCTTATAAGCGCGGGCAAAAACTCCGTATATTTAACTTCCATAATAATCTGCCCCGGGTCCAGCACATTTATTGCCGGCAGCTTTGAGTCGAATAAGTCAAACTTAAGCAAAGCGGCGCGTACATCTATATCAAAAGTGATTCGCACATCGCCGAGGGCGCATACATAAGGCTCTCTGTCATAATCGACTATAACCCGCGGCCGCAGTATTTTTGTTATGTATTCATAATAAAATTCCCCGCAAAGCCGCTGAGGGTTTTTAAGCAAAAATCCGCAATCGCCGCTTAGAATCATTTGCGCTTCCCCGCGGGATAGGCTCGCGTGCTGTTTTGAAACATACCTGCCGCGTTTTGTCTTGCGCTCCAAATTGATTATCGCGTCGCTGTCGTTATATACCCTTATACGGTATTTTTTACGCGAAGCTACTCCCATCATTTTTTCTTCATACGCGCTGTTATTGTAATCGTCAAAATAAACGCTTCTAACCTTATAAGCGCCGGACTTATCAACATTTTCATCCCGGCTTAAAAGCGCGCCAAGCCGCTGTTTTAATATTCGCGCATCACCGGGGGTTATCAAATATTTAAGCTCGTGACGAAATACCAAGCCGTCGTCGTATTGTATATCAGCCTGCATCAACCGTCTCCTCCTGCTCCACTTCCCCGTTTTCAAGCACGTAAAAACACTGAACGCCAAAATGTTTAATATAATCCGCGCTTACGTAATACGTCATCGCGGGCTGAGTATATCCGTCGTCATTAGTCGCGTATACCCTGAAAAAATACTTCCCGGGTTTAAGATTACCAAGAGTGATTTCAGGGAATAACAATCCGTCCTCTTTATGAATCATATCCTCAAACAAATGGTCTCTCGCCAATTCAAAGCAATATGTTATTTTACTTTCCTGCTCCGCAAAAGCGATATCCCATCTATAATAAATACCGCCGTCCTCCGCCAAGGGCACGTCCAAATAAAATGGCCTCGGCTTCTTCAAATCTTCAAGGTACATTTGATAGCTAAGCTCCACCTCGTCCGCCAGCGTTTTGGCGACATGGTCGTACTTATCGCGCGTCAGCCGGGCGTACATCACGTCGGGCGCAGAGTAAACATATGGTTCAACAACAGCCCGGTACTTTTCCGCCATTGCGTTTATCCTGTCGGCCGATAAGTATTCTCTCATTTCATTTATTTTATCGTCAAGCATTTTACGGTATTTTTCCTGGCGCAAAACCCTGTTATGAAGCACGGCGCCCCAATAATTTGAAATGCCCGCTTCAAAACCAAAATCGCTTTTATAGCCCAGGACGCTCTCCTGTCTCCTGAAAGCGTCGTCACAGTCCCATGCTATAAAGTACCATGTATCGCTGTTTAAAGGGCTGTACAAATAAAAGTTTCTGCTCTGCGTGTCGTAATTGCCGGTAAGTATATTAAACGCCAGCCATGTAAAGTAATTATCCGCGTTAAAATACTTTTCAAATATGGGCTCAATAGGCTTTGAATAATCGTTTAAATCCTCAAGCATTTTTATTAATTTCGAGTGGTCGTTATTTCCTTTCGTCTCCAAAATCTTTTCAAATTCCGCCTTATTGAACGTCGGGTCGCTCTCGAGTTTAATAACGTCTTCATAACGGAAAAACTCAAAGTAATTTATCTTGTAAAAATGCGCTCCGGTATCCAATCCATGGTTTCTTAAAAACCTTGTGTTTGGCTGTTCCACCTGCGTGAACAGACCGTAATCCACAAACCCTTTATCGGGCGCTTCTTTTGTTTCATCCTTAACGTAAAGATGGACAAACTGCGTCCTTAAGCTTATCATATCGGGAATTTGCTTTATCAAATCGAAACAAAACTTATTCCGGAAACGCAAACCGTCATACACATGCTTATTAAGCGATATAGTGCGCTGGTCGCGCCATTCGCCGGCATTTTCTCTAAGCGTTATTTTATATGATTTTTGCGTATGCCTCGACGTGCTCCAGCCTCTTATCTGCACAAGCGCGTTAGGCACTTTTGAGCCAAACCCCAATTCTCCCGCGGCGGGGCCGTCCTCGTCGCCAACCTGAAGCAGCGCTTCCACTTTATAACGGTCTATACCCATGTTTTCATAATCGTACTTTGAATACGTGTTTACTTCTTCCCACGTATGGTTCGCGCCTTCGGATTTACTGCCCTTTCGCACCGTAAGATACATCGTTACAACAGATTCCTCATCATCATACATATAAACGGAATTTTTGTCGTATATGTTTGTTCCGTTTATATCGGGCGTGGGGATTTTCTCAACATTTACGCTCTCGCCTTCTTTTGGTATATATGCACCGTCATTAAGGCCGCAGCCCGATAAACCGATGCAAAACAGCACCAGTAAAGCCGCCGCCCTTCTTATTGCCGATTTTTTTAATAAAGCCCTTTTACGCACAAAAACCATCTCCTTTATTCGTAACTCACATTGTGGCGCTTTCGCTTTCACTCTCGCCCCCGGGTTCCCTTGTCCGCAGTTTTTTATCCGCTTTCGCCGCAAGCCTTTGACTTAAAGCGGTAAGCACACCCCTTTTCATTTCCATCAATACAGGCTGTGTGCATAAAATATGATACTGTATCTTTTTTGTAAAATGCGCAAGACGCAGCCACGATATAAGATACATCAATCCCGCGCCAATCAAAAAACCGAACCCGTAAAAATTTTGATTTCCGTATAATAACAGCACGGTTCCCGACACGCTGACAACCATAAAAACAAAAGATGTCCACAGCGCCCCCGCGTTGTCCGCAAAATACAGCAGCGAGAGCATTATGCTGTTCGCTATGGCGTACATGCCGTAGCCGATGCATAAAGTACGGAACGTTCCCAGCATATTTTCGGTAAACCCAAGGTTTAAAGACAAAAGCAGCGGCCCTCCTATAATAATAAACAGCACCGCCATAACAAGCTGCTTTTGCGCGAGATAATTAAGTTCATGCCTTAAAACAGTAAGCATTTCTTTTTCGGCTATATCGACATGTTTTATAGAGCCGCCGTAATTTAGAAGCGCGAAATACTGCTTGTACCTTGGATAAAAATTAACCTCAACCGACGTGGTATAATTAATTGTGGTATACAACACCGACAAAAAAGCCATCAAAGCGGGAATATCGTATTGCGGAGCGCCGTAAAACAAGCCCTGCACCTTAACGCCTATGGGACCGAACCATATAATCACCAAATGCGCAAACAAGCCGGCCGTTATAAAAAAGCCGACCGCCGCAAGCGACGGATACCTGTCAAACCATTCTAAAAACCGAAAAGCGCTGCCCTGCCCTCTCGGAAAATATTTGTGCAGAACCACCGTATACCCCGCCATCATAATACCGTAACCTATACAGGCCGCTAAAAGGAGCGCGCTTATTATTTCCATTTTCATTAACACAAAAATAATTCCGCACAATATCGCGCTCGCAATACCGGCTAAAAACAACAGCATTATTCTGCGGTAGTCTTTTATCGCGGTTATATAATTAATCTGCGTCCACACAACAACCAGCTCGCAGAAAAATACCAGGCATAGTATCTGATAAACGGTATCAACGCCCGAAAACAACAGGAAAGTTCCAAAGCCTATTCCGCCTAAAACAAGAAGAATGGAAGCGCTGCCGTAGTAGGAAGGCAATATCCACTCAAGCTTGCCCATATACATCGTATCGGCGATAAAACGTGTGGTTATCATCGATATGACGCTGGTTACGGTAAGCGAAGCCAACAGCACATAAGTAAACATTGCCACAAGCAAATCCTGTTCCAGATTACTGGCGCCTCCCCATGCGGCAATCATGCGCACGCTTATAAGCAAAGCGACGCCTAAAAGCATAGGTCCGGTGCAAACAATGCCGGCGTATCCATATGCCCTTAAAGTTGCCAATACGCCTTTACGCGCAAACAGCTTCTTTAGCTCGAAGCCAATGCCTGCCATTTTACCAATATCCTTTCGTATAAATCTTTATAGTTTTTTATCATTGCGGCGTAATTATAATAACTTACCGCGCGCTTTTTGCCCACTTCTCCCATTTGCGCCCGTAATTGTTCGTCCCTGCAAAGACGCG
>Ga0265293_10003996_pt1 | contig 26573 bp, 20 predicted proteins | sample Munlanlewell138R_FD_192505 | JGI IMG/M metagenome (GOLD analysis project Ga0265293, IMG submission 192505) | Leachate microbial communities from a municipal landfill in Southern Ontario, Canada - Leachate well 138R | ecosystem: Engineered > Solid waste > Landfill > Unclassified | place: Canada...
AGTGGGTAGCAGTTGCCGCCTGTCTTGTACTGCTTATTAGCACTGTTTCCGGGTTAACCATATATGCGGAGGCTAAAGAATACAAAGCAGCAATCTCTTTCTTTAATGAATACAGTTTAACCACAGAAGGGCTTTCAAGAGGAGAGATTAAGAGCATTTACCGTGATATAACCACAAACTCGTTTTCGTATGAAAAAACTGCTGAAATTGTACAAAAGAGTGTCGGTGGATATGAAATTTTTCAAGACAATCCAACCCCAGAGGATTTGGAAAATCTTTGGAACTACCGTAACAGCAGCAAGAAACTTTTTAACCACTACCCCAATGCCAAAGGCACTTTATATCAATTTGATTACGTGTATAAATATGATGATGAGCTCAAGTTTGACGTATATGATAAAATCATCTTCACAAAATCTACTGACGGGAAAGTAGCCTGGAGCGTTGACATTCCTAATATGGTGCATGAAGGATACCTCGAAAGCGATGATTTCGTAATAGTATTCGGCTCAACTCCTTCTTTGTCATCGGCGAATAAGACATATGGCCGTATAGCGATGATAAGCAAAGACGGAGAACTTATATGGGATAAAACAACTTCAAACGGTTTCAATAGTGAATACATTTCATCCGTTGTTTATAGCGAAAATTCTCTTGCGATTTTTAGCCGTGGCGACTTGAAATATCTCTGTTTTACAAAATTTGATATGGATGGAAACTCAAGAGGGTTCACAAAAACTGAAGTGGGCAATTATGGTATTCGGGCGGCTACAAAGCTTGGAGACGGATTCCTCGTTCAGCTAAATCATTCAAATACCGGTGATTTGTTAATGAAGATTACAGCAGACGGTACTATAGAAGATTCGTTTACCTATACATCAGACAAAGACCTGTATTTTATTACAGACATGATAGAATACAATGGCAATATTTATCTCAGTGCTCACTCTGTTCCTAAACTCGATCCAGGAGAAAGCGACGCAGGAGGCAGGTATGATGTTGCACGTGTTCTAAACGAAATCTCCAAGCGTAAGGTCTTGGACATCCCGAACACTGAACTGACAGAACTTATGCGAAATAACTTCACCGCCGAACTGCTTGTTTGCGATCCTGCAAGTGGAATTCCGCAAACATTCTATACTGTAAAAGGTTCATTCGGTGCACAACTATCAATCAGTGAAGAAGGTAGTCTTTTGTGGAATGTTGAAAGCATAACCGATTCTTTCTTTTCACCCATGACAAGTTCTTTCTCCATAGGCGGGGTAAGCTATGTATATAAGTATGCTTTTGATAACAATGGTAAAATTATTAGTCAAGAAAAAACTGGAGAGATAGTCCAGTTCAGGAAATAAAAAAGCACGATATCGATATGCTGCATCCAACATTACATATCACTTCCGGGTGAATATACACAGGTTGCTCAAGGAAATGTGATGATTAATTCAGAAAATGTTACCCTTAAAAACACAAAAATCAGTGGTGATTTAATTATAGGTGATGGAGTCGCTAATGGTGATACAACTTTAAAATTGGGGCTATATAATGAAACAAGTGTTGAGGACTTCTTGGATACCTTTGACAGCAAGGATAGTACAACTTATATCGATAATTTTGGTGATATAAATTCATTTAAGAGGTCATTCGATGATTTTTTGACTGCACTGAATGAAGCTATGTAAAAATTATAAATACTCCCTTCCGGTTTCATATTACCAATCCTTACGCGCTGAAGCTTATGTATTTGCCAGTCCTGTTTACGTAGAGGATATTAATGGAGTAATGAAAAATTGGATAGATAGAATGGCGTTTAATTCTCATAGGCCTACTCTCTAGGGAAAAAAGTGTATCTGATGTCTACCTCTGGTGTTGGATCTTCAAACCATTCCTTAAAGACAATGAATACTGCATTTAATACTTGGGCAATGAATGTTGAAGGTAAAATGAAATTACGATTGGGTGAATTAATGCTTTTACACTATCTCCACAAGTTCTGGAACGGTTGAAAATACTGGGTTTGAGAGATAAAATGTTGACACATATTAACAGTACTGCTATAGTCAATTTATCATACTAAAATATGTAAAATACGGTGTAGTCTATGAAAGTGCTATTGCATGATTTATCACAAGAAGAAAAAAAGAAATGAATACTAGATTAGTATACAAGAAGCTAAGTGCTTAGGTGAAGTTAAATGAATGAAAAACCATATCATCATGGTAATTTACAAACAGAATTAATAGAAGAGGGATTACACAATGAAAAAGTACTTGCAAGAAACTCGAATGTTGAATTTTAACCATGACCAAATACAGAGATTAATAAAGGAAAAGGAATGGTCAATTGATGATGATGACTTTCAAAGAATCCTAAAAATCTATAATTTTATACGCGATGAGATTGCATTTGGATATAACGCAGATGATACGATTTCCGCCTCCGAGGTGTTAAAAGATGGTTATGGACAGTGCAATACAAAGGGAACGCTGTTTATGGCTCTTCTAAGGGCTGTTGGAATACCGTGCCGAATACATGGTTTTACCATTGACAAGAAATTGCAAAAAGGTGCAATGACAGGAATCATTTATAGATTTGCTCCCAAAAGTATTATTCATAGCTGGGTTGAAGTACAGTATAAAGAACATTGGTATAACATTGAAGGCTTTATTTTGGACAGTCAATATTTGAAAAAGCTCCAAGAAAAGTTTTCTGATTGTAAAACCAGTTTTTGTGGATATGGTGCAGCTACCGATAATTTTCAAAATCCACAAATAGAATGGAATGCCAATGATACTTATATTCAAAAAGAAGGTATTAACCACGATTTTGGTGTGTTCAATTCACCTGATGAGTTTTTTGGAAAATATCAACAACAATTGACACCACTAATAAAATGGCTCTATCGGAATATTGGACGTAAACTGATGAATCGTAATGTAGAAAGAATTCGTACTTAGCATAATGATGATAAATTTTAGCGGCAGCGAAGGTTGTATTGAGGTAAGATGTGCTGTAAAATATTCTCAAAGTTTCCTGGCAAGCTGCTGCACTTTTATATGGCAACTTGCTGTACTTTTATTTTACAACACACACTTTGACTAATACTAGCTTATTAAGCTAAAGACATCTTCCTTAACACCTAATCATTTAGAAGAAACAGCCTAAAATAGATTGATATGTTCCCGTATACCGATAGTTCTAAAAGTGCAGTGGATATGTTTCCAAGAATGGACACGCTTAAATAACATTCGAGAACATAAATCTGGGAGACTGGAGCCCGAATTCAACTCTAATTATATCGAGAGAAAGAAGGTAATTGAAAACTTAAAGATAGTAAACAGTCGACTATACTGTGCACAGATTGTCGGATGGGTAAGCACATCCTTTGATAATATTGATGATGAAAGGAGGTCGTTTGATGGATTCATTAACTAGTATGAATAATGCAATGCAATACATTGAGGAGCACTTAACTGATGATATTGATTATAGTGAAGTATCAAAAATTGCTTGCTGCTCAGAGTATCATTTTAAAAGGATGTTTTCTTTCTTATCAGGAATTGGTTTGTCAGAATATATTCGAAGAAGGAGATTAACGCTGGCTGCCCTTGATTTGAAGGATACAAATTTGAGAATAATCGATGTTGCTATCAAATATGGTTATGATTCAGCTGATGCATTTTCTCGTGCGTTTCATTCTATGCATGGTATTCTACCTTCTGAAGCAAGAAGTGAGAACACACAGTTAAAAGCCTATCCTAGAATGACCTTTCAATTATTCATTAAAGGAGGATGCGAAATGAACTATCGTATTGTTGAGAAAGGACCTTTTAAGTTAGTAGGAATTAAGAAGAGAGTTCCAATTATTTTTAAAGGTGCCAATCCAGAGATTGCAAAAATGGCCGAACTTTTAACACCAGAGATTATTAAACAGTTAAAAGCAATTTCAAATGTAGAACCAACAGGTATTATTAGTGCTTCCGTTAATTTTTCAGAAGGTAGAATGGAAGAGAAAGGAGAATTAGATCATTACATCGGGGTAGCAACATCAAGTAATGAAACTGCAGATTTTGATGTATTAAAAATTGATGCTAGTACCTGGGCTATATTTGAATCGATTGGACCATTTCCGGAAACACTTCAAAATGTGTGGGGAAGGATATACTCAGAGTGGTTTCCATCTTCAGGGTATGAGGTAGCCCCAGGCCCTGAAATTTTGTGGAACGAGAGTCCAGACACTGGAAATCCAAAGCATCGAAGCGAAATCTGGCTTCCAGTAAAGAAAAAAGACTATTAGTTACAGCAATGTTTATGAAACTGTATTTAATCTGGCAGTCATTGTAAAAGATGATATATGTGATAAAATTAAAATGATAAAATAAGTCGAGAAATATGATTATCGGAGTTGCTAATATTCTATTGTAAAAGATTAATATTAAGAAATGGAGAATTGAGAAATGGAATTATTAGCAAAAATCGCAAAACCAAGACCGGTTGGAACTATTCAAAATCAGGAGATTACAGATTATATTGGATCATACTTGGGAAACTTAGGGTATGAAATCAGTAAGGTGCCTTTCAGCTGTAAAGTATGGGAATCAAAAGAGTCCTTTTTATTGATTGACGGGAACAAGTTGACATTACAGGTAAGCCCTTACTCAGAGTCATTTTATGGAACAAGAAAAGCCATTGTTGTGAGAAATCGGGAAGAACTCGAAAGAGTAGAATGTGGGGACAGAATATTATTTCTGACAGAGGATTTGGCACAAGAATCAATACAACCCAAGGATTATCCTTTCTATTACCCGGATGAGCATAAAGCAATTATTGATTGTCTGGAAGCAAAAAAGCCCGGTGCAATTATAGCAATTACAGGCGGAACATGTATGAGTGGTCTTAAGCCGTTTCCTGTTATTGAAGACGGAAACTTCCATGTTCCTGTAGCCAGCCTTGATAAAGAAATTTTTTCAGAGATAGAGGATAAAGTATCAGAGAAAGAGATGGAGCTATCTATTGCTTCACAGAATGTTACTGCAACAGCATATCAGCTGATTGCATCAAAAAGGGTGTGTAATCCGAAAGGAACAATTGTAATCTGTGCCCACATGGACAGCAAGTACAATACTGATGGTGCACTTGATAATGCATCCGGAGTAGCGACAATTCTTTATGCAGCAAAAGGCATTGAAACTGACAGGTATAACATTGATATTGTTCCGTTTAATTCTGAAGAATACTATGACCCACAAGGGGAACTTATCTATTTGGAGGAAATTCGGAAAAGTGAAAAAGAAGTATCGCTTCTGATAAATATCGACACAGTAGCACATGTAGGATCTAAAGTTGCAGTTGCATCTTTTAATTTTAATGAGAAGGAGAAGTTGGAGCTAAATGACATAATGAACAGTTGCACAGACGTTGTCATTGGCAAGCCCTGGTATGCCGGAGATCATGCGGTTTTTGCCTTTGGAGGAACAAAATGTATCTTAATTTCCGCTTCAGATTTATTTGAAGGGTGTTTATCCTATACACACTGTCCGAAAGATACAATTGACTTGATTGATATAAAGTTAATTGAAAATGCAGCCGAGTATATATGTAAAGTAGTGAATACATATAAATAGAGAAATAGAAAGACTAACTATCAAAAGTCAAGCCCTAAAATGAAGTTTTTAAATGGACTGCAGAAGTGTATTTTAAATAAAATTGAACCTTGATAATTGCATGACAAATAGAGCACCCCCAAGGAGCTGCTCAAAAAATCATTATGGAACAGGCCATTCTATCTGGAAAAAGACTGATTAGTTTTAACCAGATGAAAGATTACTCTTGTCAGTTTCTTAGCCGCATGAGAAACAGCTATGTTGTATGGTTTACCTTCAGCACGTTTCTTAGCCAAATACTGACGGAAGCCTTCATCCCAATGGCAGACATACTTTGCGGCATTAAATAGAGCATAGCGCAGGTATTTTGAACCACGCTTAACCATTTTTGCATGTGTGGAGGTCAGCTGCCCTGACTGGTATACAGAAGGTTCTAACCCTGCAAAGGCGAGCACCTTCTCAGCTTTATCAAAATTGGCTAAATTGCCTGTTTCTGCAATGATGATAGCAGCCATACGGTACCCAATACCGGGTATGGTCATAATGGGGCTATGAAGACTATCCACAATTGGATTGATTCTTGCCTCAGCCTGTGCAATCTGCTTCTCCATCATTTGAATGAGTTGAAGGGTTTGCTGTAATTCGAGGGACTTTACTTCGCTGTACGACCCTATAGATACCTTGGCAGCATTACGTATCTCGATAGCCTTATCCTTGCTGTAGCGGCCTTTAGAAGCTTCAGAAAGCAGATTCGTTAGCCTGGTAAGGTGACATTCGGACATTGCTCTTGCATTTGGCAATTCAGCCAATAGAGCGTATACAGAAGCTATGTGCAGCGATGGAACCAACTTCTCTAACTCGGGGAAAAGAATTACACAAAGCCTTGCAAAAGAAGACTTTAGTCTTGCACAATCCTGTACCAAAGAAAAACGGTACCTTGTTAGTGACTTAAGCTCACGAACATGATAAGATGACTGTGAGTAGGGCTTTAAGTCTTCTGTCCTAAGCATAGTCACAATAGAGTGAGCATCGACCTTATCCGTTTTTGTCTTTCTAAGGCTTAGACCTTTTCTATAAAGATTAGTATATAACGGATTGATCACTGTAGTGGGTAGATTATTGGCGATCAAGAACTCTAAAAGATTATCGCTGTAGTGGCCGGTAGCTTCCAGCCCTACTTTTAACCCTGATAAGTCTTTAGAGTGCGTCTTGAGGTTCGCAAACAATTCATCAAACCCCTGCCTGTTGTTCGGGATGGTAAAAGTATTGGAAAGAACCACCCCATTGGAATCAACTATGAGACAATCATGCTTGTCCTTAGCAACATCAATTCCTGCGTAAATCATAATGAGTACTCCTTTGTGTTATATTTGACACTGCTTTCTTCCACAGACCGGTTTGTCGAATGTAACCTCGTTCTAAATGAAACGTCATGCGTTATCCAACTAATTACCAATTAAACAAACGGCTGTGGTTATTGCCTTTCTGAAAACGTCAAGCGTTAGGAGGAAATGACTAATCCACAGCGTCTGTGAAAATTATAGCATTAAGTCCTTGGAGAGGGACTATAAACACTACTACTTTATAATACGAGGAGGAGTGATATGGGGTTATCCAATTATTTTTGGCCTACTGACGATATGGATTTCTGGAAACTTATTAATCAGGAATATCAAGTTGAAATCAGATGGTCAAAGGATACATTCATTGATTATCGTGATTTAGCCTATGTGTTTTATAAGTCAGGATTTCATACTTTTAAGAATATTATTGAAAGTGGGCATGATAATGTCAAATCTGATATGTGGTTTCTCCCCGGCATTTTTATGCTCAGACAAAGTATGGAACTTGGTTTAAAAGCTCTATTATGCAGAATTTACACTAAAAATTTTGATATTCAAGCAGCGTTTGAAGAATGTTGTCATGACTTATTTATGCTTTGGCAAAAATATTCTCAGGAAGAAAACTATCTATCAAACGAAGAGTCTATATGGATATCTACATATTTGTGGTCTTTAGAATTGGTCGATAGTAAATCTGACGTATTTCGCTTTCCTTTTGAAGATGAGTTTCTCGCTCAGTACAGGGATAAATTTATTGACATTGTTGAAGTTGCTAATAATATGCTTCAAGCTTTTGCATTGATAAAGAAATGTATAAATAAAGGTGTTGTTGCCGAAGAAGATGCGTTTGACAATAAACTTAGGCCAGAATTTTTTATAATGGCTAATCACGGTATTGGCAATTGTTATTTTTGGCAGTCAATATCTGATAATGGCTTCCATGTAAAAGTGACAGGTTATATTGAAGTTGCTGATTTTATTTTTTTTAATCAAGAATTGTCAAATGAAGAAAAAGTTTATCCGGTAATGTTTTTATTACGTAATGCAATCGAACTTTGCTTAAAACGCATTTTCTACAGTAGTGTTGAAAATGGGGTTACAAAGCATACATTCTTTTCAAAAAGAAAAAGCCATAAAATTAAAAAAGATTTGTGGAAGAATGTACGACCGGTGATTCAGTATTATGCTAATGAACAAGGACAAGACCTTTCCATTATTGATCTTGCAGAGCGGGGATTATTAACTATTGACACATTAGATAAGAATGGTGATGTTTTTAGGTATCCGACATCTTACAGTTTAGAGTATAGAATCAATAATAAGACAATTGATCTAAAAAACGTATATGAATATATGCGCGCACTTATTAACTTTTTTGAAGGTTGTGATTCTATGTTAGATGCAATATCTGACTTTGAATCAGAAATGCGATCGTATTACGAGTACGATGCATACTGATAAGAGAATGCCGAGAAGAGTTAGGCATTACCATCATTCCAGAAAAATGATTTAAAATGTTAAGTATACAGGTTATTGTTAATATTCGCTTTTATATGTATAAGTTTGTTGATGGAGAGCCAACTTGTATAGAACATGACGATATTTGATGAGGTGCTTGAATGAAATAGTGGTATTACCTTTGTACCGCTGATAATAAATGCTGCGTAAAGACGAAATTAAAACGAGGGTTGAAATGAGATATGAAATTAAAAGTTTAGAAACAACAAATTCTTTAGAATTAGCAAAGAATCTAAGCGATATAGTTCTGGATGAACACTTTGTTTTTTTTGCAAATATGAAGTGGGTAAGGCCGTTTGGGATGCTTTTGGCAGCTTCGGCAATCAAGCAATTTCGTAAAAAACACATAGAAACTTCATTTTCACTTGAAACAAATCTATCAAAAGATGCAATTACATATGCCGCACATATGGGATTTTTCAAAGCAATATCAGAAAATATAACTATAGGTAAGTTGCCAGGCGAAGCTAACGGTAACGATAATTATATTCCTATTACGGAATTGGACTTGCATAGTATTCACAAATCTAATTATTTGAACGGAAATCTAATTGGACTTGGTGATGCAATAGAAGCGGAATCATTCAGATTAGCCAAAATATTAAGTAGAAACAATGAAGAAATGCAAAAATTGATGACATACTTAATTAGAGAAATTCTAAGGAACATACCAGAACACGCTGAAAGTCATAAGGCTTGGATATGTGGACAGTATTGGTCTGATAATACAGCTGAAATTGCAATATTAGACGAAGGAATTGGTGTTAAAGAAAGTTTAAGAAAAAATACTGTACACAGGAAATATATAAATACTGATGAGGATGCAATAAAATGTTCAATTAAGGCTGGAATATCGCAAGCATTTCAGCCTTCTAAAAAAAATACTTCTGATGCTCCATGGGCTAATTCGGGATTTGGGCTATATATGGTAAGTCAAATTTGCAAAGAACTGCATGGATCATTTTGTTTAGCATCAGGTAACAAATATATTAACATATATCATGATGGACAATCTAAGGTAGGAGATACGAATTTCCAAGGTACTGCAGTCAAAATAACATTTTCAACAGAAAACTTATCAAGTAGTAAAGAAATAATTGCTAAAATAGCAAAACAAGGAGAAGAACAGGCAAAAACAATTAGAAATGCTTTCAAACAAGCTTCTTTACCGTCAAAAGGCTTAATTGAGGATTTGTTTTAAATACAAGAACCCTGCTGAACGTAATGGCCAGCAGGGTTTCTTTGTTTAGCCTTATTCATTAACATCCACCGTCAAGCCCGATTTAAATTCCACGGTAAATTTATCCTCGTAGACGGTGACCTTTTCAATCAGCCGCCGGACAAGCTGCTCATCATATTTGGTAAGAGCGGTGGATTGCTTCTTTAAAAATGTGCTCATATCGGCTATACGCTTTTTAAGTTCATCCCTGTTTGCGTTTTCAACCATCAAGCTTTGCTTCTGGTCACGCAAACGGTGAATCTCTTCGCCAACTTTCTCATAATCAGCATTGGAACTGGCCAGTTTAAGAAGTTCTGTTTGTAGCTCTTCCAGCTTATTATCTATGTCAGCTAAGGTCTGGTCGTTTTCTTTGGTTAAGACGGTGGTGATGTTATTCCGGAGCGTGGAGAGGAAAGTATCCTTACCGCTCAGCGTATTGTTTATGGCGGTAACCAGCACTTGCTCTATGGTACTTTCTAATACCGTCCGAGCATCACAGAATAAACCGGTGTTTTCTAAGCGGCTAACGCAGCGCCAGACGATAGATTTCTTTCCACGGTTGTTCCAGTGAACTCTTCGGAAAACTTCGCCGCAATTACCGCAGAAAACTATCTGTGCAAGGCAGTGGTTGCTGCTGAAGGTTCTTTTCTTTCCATTAGGGCTGGTATGAACGATGCGACGTCGAATGAGCTCTTCTTGTACCTGCATGAAAATTTCACGCGGGATAATGGGCTCATGGTTATTTTCTACATAGTATTGAGGAACAATGCCGTTGTTCTTAACACGTTTCTTTGTTAGAAAGTCAACGGTATAAGTTTTCTGCAAAAGAGCATCCCCAATATATTTCTCATTTCGCAGGATATGATTTATATTGCTGGTATGCCATCTTTTATTACCTGCTCCGTTTCGAATACCGTCAGCTTCTAAGCCACGGGCTATTTTAAGCATACTGGCACCCTCAAGGTATTCCCGGTAGATACGTTTTACAACCTCGGCTTCTTCCGGAACAATGACTAGTTTCTTATTCTCATCCTTGGTATAACCGAGAAACCTAGCACAGTTTATTTGGATCTCGCCTTGCTGGTAACGGTACTGTAGGCCCAACTTCACATTCTGGCTTAAAGACTGACTTTCTTGCTGTGCAAGTGAGGCCATAATTGTTAGCAGAACTTCACCCTTGGAATCCATGGTATTAATGTTTTCTTTCTCAAAGAAGACGGGAATGTTCTTTTCCTTTAGCTGACGGATGTATTTCAAGCAATCCAACGTGTTTCGGGCAAAACGGCTAATGGACTTTGTAATGATCATATCGATATTACCGGCCATACACTCGTCAATCATGCGGTTGAATTCATCGCGTTTCTTAGTATTGGTACCGGAGATACCGTCATCCGCAAAAATGCCTGCAAATTCCCAATCTGGGTGATTATTTATGTATGTCGTATAATGTTCTATCTGTGTTTCATAGCTGGTAGCCTGCTCGTCACTATCTGTAGAAACTCGACAGTAAGCTGCTACACGGAGCTTTGGCTTTTCTTCACCTTTTTTCTTCCTACCCATTAAGTTTCGTGCTGGAATTACGGTTACATTCTTATTAACTTCCATCTTTTTGTACCTCCATTTCTATCAAACTGTAGACGTATTCGGCCTGCTGAAAAGGATCATCAAATTGCTGCACGACTTCGTTTATATAGAATTCGGTGGGGAAGACAATCTCTGATTTTTCTTTTGGTTTACGAATGCGGCCAAGCTTCTCAGCCCGCCTGGTGCGTTCCTCCTCGGCGGCAGCAAAGGTCTCATTATCGATAATCACAGGATAATACTCATTACCGAGATAACAGGTGTTTCTAAGCATCCTGCCAATACCAGAATGATAGGATTTAATGCCAGCTTTTTTTGCAGCGTTTACTAACGAATCGCCAGAAAGATAATACTGAAACAGTTTTTTTACTTTCTCAGCAGCTTCACTATCAATTATGGCTTTTCCATTTTCAATTCGGTAGCCAAATGGCGTGTGGCTCATTTATCTCACCAGCCTTTCCCTTAATGTAATGCCACATTTTAGTTTAAATCCGATTTCTGTTCGGGAATATACGATAATCCGTTCTACAAAGCACTTAAAAATCTCACTGTTAAAACTGTCCAACATATTTGCCTTTGTAGTAAAATGCAGGAGTTCATTGACTTCATTTAGGTGCTGTGTATCACAGTTCAAAAAGAGGGATAAAGATTCTTTTTGACGACGCAGTCGTTCAGCCTCCTGTAACAGTTCGTTATTGCTCTTATTGTAAACGGCAGGCTCAAGATAACCCTTGGTCATCAGGCCGACCAGAACATTTCGTTGCTCCATGTTTTCTTCAAGCTTTTTGTCTAGCTCTCGAATGCTTACAATGCTGTCATCGGTGTTAAGATTGCGCAGACCCGCAAGAAGCGGTTTAAGAATAATCTCATGTCCGAAGATGAGCTTGTTCATCATGGTGACGAAAGCATACTCAAAATGGGACTCGGGAATATATTTCATAGAGCATTTTTCTATCTCTGAAATATGAGTAGAACAGCACCAAGCGATTTTATGTTTGCCGCTTGAATGGATTCTGCGCTTAAATGTACCACCGCATTGATGGCAGATGATTCTCCCCGAAAAGGGGTAGCGATTCTGATACTTTTCATGTCGCTTTTTTACACCTTTTTCCTTGCTACGCTGTTTTATTACTTCTTGTGCGGCTTCAAAAATCTCATGACTTATGATAGGTTCATGATGATTCTTTACTAGATATCGATCCTTTTGACCGTAATTATGGTGGCGATTAAAGTGAGCATCAGTGTAGGTCTTTTGGAAAATGGCATCACCAGTATATTTTTCATTGCTGACCATTCCTCGAATAGTTGTTGATGTCCATCGACCGCCCTTTTTGGTTGGTATATTACGGCGATTAAGTTCATTGGCAATCTTATGGGTTCCTTTACCCGACAAAATTTCAGTGAAGATAAAACGAACAATTTCAGCCTGGGATTTGTTAATGACCATCTTCCCGCCAACCATATCGTAGCCATAGGGTGGATATGAGATTTTAAATGTACCATTCTTGAACCTACGCTTTATGGACCATTTGCTGTTTTCCGAAATGGCAACCGATTCACTTTCGGCCAGTCCAGATAGGATTGACAGCATGAGTTCGCTTTCCATTGACCCTGTATTAATGTTTTCCTTCTCGAAATAGATATAGATACCAAGGCTGAGTAGTTTTCTTACTAGCTCCAGACAGTCAGTGGTATTTCGTGCAAACCTACTGATAGACTTTGTTACGATAAAGTCTATTTTCTTATTTTTGCAGTCTGAAATCATCCGAAGCAGCTCAGGTCTTTTTTCTTTTTTAGTACCTGTGATGCCTTCATCATAGTATAGCCCGGCAAATTCCCAATCAGGATTTGCATTGATATAGGACTCATAATGTTTTATTTGCGTATCAAGGCTAACCAGCTGATCTTCATTGTCGGTAGAAACACGACAATAGGCAGCAACTCGTAGCTTGTGCTGTTCGGTAGAAACTGTAGTCGTGTTTTGAGCAATTTTTGTTATCTTTTTCATTCTCTCACCTCCTTGCTAGTGTGTCATGTTACCTCTTAAACGAAGTAATATCAACAGTTTCAGGACATTAACTGAGCCAGAATAGGCGAGAAAGAACTACGATTTAAAGCGGTGATTTTATTAAATTCATCCTCAGTAATTAATCTGTTTTTCAACATAGATTCCAGTATTTGTTGAGCAAGAAAGTAATCATATTCATGTTGTAACTGCTCCTGTGAAATAGGCTTCTTTTCAAGATTTGTATCAACAGTTTTTGTCATGTTTAGATTCCTCCGTTCTGAGGACGAACTATCCTCACAACTCGCTGGAGGCGACAGAGCTTTTTGGACGAATATGGATTAAATTTTCTTTAGATTAAAGCAGAAAAATTGACCTTATAAATAAAGGATAAGCATATAATTAATATGACAAATAAAAAAAAGACCTACAGAGCACGTTCCTCCGTAGGTCCCACAATTAAGCAGTTTATACCCCCCAGAATAAACCACTAGATAATATATATAATATTTTACCATGTATTGATTTAATTTACAAACAAATACGGACTTATTTCGACAATTTATTCAGTCCCTCAAGCATAGTTTTTATGAATGAACCTATTCGTTTTAAAAGAAGCCCTGCATATGCACCATTGATCGCTCCTCCTGGAACGGCATTATCTTTCCAATACTGTGGAGATAGTATAAAACCTGTTTCAGCTAGTATATCTACAGCTTTTTCAAGCTCACTTCTATCATCAATCCATTCAATATCAAAATATTTTAATATTCCCTTGGCTATGGCTATGCCTATTGGTTCAATGTTCTCTAATATCCATTTTGCATCATCCGGCTGATCATGGAAGGCCACTTCTATTAAAGCAGCAGGAGCAACAGTAGCAGAAAGTTCATATAGAGGTTTACCTGGACCGAAGTGATCCTTTCCTTCTTTTATTCCACGCCCTTTGGTTGGTGTGATGGACTCTAATTCATCATAGACAAGCCTTGCAAGCCGTTCTCCTTCGCCACCAAATCGATGACAATAAATCTCACTACCTCGAACTTTTCCATTAAAAGCATTACTATGGATCGCAAAATGTATTGTCGGATCTTTGGCATTACTGTCTGCTACAACCTGCTTTAAAGTCATATCCGGCCTGTTCCTAAAAACAGTAAGCCCATGCCTGAATAAGTGCTTTTGAGTTACATCGCACACTTCGTTCATTCTTTTCTCTTCTGTGCCATAATCACCATAGCCAATATTCCCTTCCTGAATAGAAGGGCTTAAGTATACACTCTTACTCATTGTTTCCTCCTTTTATTATCCGAATGATTGTAAAGCATCTGTTGCAAGAGCAGCAGGGTATAAGTGATAGGTAAACTTCAAATCACAATATGCACTTGATGATGTGCCATCGCTACCCATACAGATATACAATCCGTAACCGGCAGGTACTCTGGTCTGTCGCATCTCAATATGAATGTGCAAGGACTCTGCTGAAGTATTTGACCCAATAGGTGTACTCCGTTGAATTCGGGTGAAGGTTTCCTCATCATTGGAAATATAGAAATCCAGTTCTTTTTCACTTGTATCAGATTGACGACAAAGTGTTATTAAATGGCAGTCATAAGTCGTAGGATATAGTTCCCCGCCCTGACCGCCAATAACCACGCTGCCAATAGGTAAAATCGTGTGCAAAGGACCACGGACACTATTTGCACCACCGGAGCCTGAAACATTACCCGACAGAATGTATCTTAGGATTGATATTGGCTTTCTTTGAGTTGTTATTCATAATCTTTTTCCTCCATAAAATCATTTTTGGCTGTATTCATTGCCGGACGTTTATCACTCACCGGCACAAGTGTTGGTTTTCCCTGTGGTTTTTCGATGTACGATGCTAGAAGTTCATCAAAACGGGATTTTCCGAGCAGTTTTTGCATTGCTGTGATACCAAGAATCTTCTGTTCATAAGGGTCGAAACCAGCCTTGCTGACTACATTAGCAACTACTACCTCATCTGTATACCTACGGTTTGAACGGCCTTCAACCAGTTTCCAACCAGACCATTCTTTGCCGCTGAGTGCTTGTTGAAGCGCGTATTCCTTGATATCGGAAGCCCATGTTACAAGGTCATCCACGCGGGTGAGAATTTCCTCAATTTCCTCGTCTTCCAAGAGTGGTGGTAACTTAAACTCATACTTGGCTAATTCCAAATTGGCTTCGGCTCTGGCTCGACAGTCATATTTGGCTTTACAGAAGCAGCACCATTCACCACAATGAAAGTTTCCGTTACCGGCAAAGGCGAGATCTGCAGTGGGTTTCAAAACCTCATCTGCCCAGCGATATAAGTCTTCTTTGGAAATAACATAAGTACTGACATTATCTCTGCGCGGTTGGTAGACAATCATTTTGACAGTATTGATATCATAGATGCCATCGAAGATTTCTAAAGCACCTAAAGAGTAGCATTGAAGCTGCGGGTTTTGGTTAGCGTCAATCATGATGCCGCGGCCATGCTTATAATCACATATTGTCATGGTGCCATCTGCGATAATAATGCAATCAGCAGTTCCAAAACCATCTTTTACCCAGCGTGAAAAGTCCACGCGTTGTTCAATAAGGACAACTGGATCGGAGCAGATCTGCTTTGCAGCCTCTACCTGCTCAAGGACAAAAGTGGAATAACCAGTGGCGCAGTCGTCCATTTCCTCGTTGTACCAGGTAAGATTTTCAGTAGGGTCATCAGCCTCCATGCCCAGAGCGCGACGGAGTTTGTATTCACAAAGACTGTGGGCGTCAGTGCCTTCTGCTGCATAATCACTGCCTTTATCCTCATAACTCTCACATAACCGTGCAGAAGGTGGGCAACGTAGCCAACGCTCTGCAGACGACGCGGAAAGAAGCGCATGTCCTTTAGTTGCCATCATTCAATCCCTCCACATCTTCAAGTAGAGCCTTATAGTTGGCCGGATCGATTTGAGAGAGCTTGCTGGCACCATACTTCTGGAGCAAAGAACGAATTTGGGCAGTGTAGCCATTACGGGATTTTTCCGCCAGAACTGCTCTGACTGCTTCAAGTGTTAGTGTTGGTTCAGCAGGGGTTTTGGTTTGCGGACTAGTAACCTCATTACTCAAAAATTCAGTTAGGTAATCCGCTACAATACTAATAGTGGTAGCGCATTTTCGTAGGTCTTCGATGCACATGGATATGTCGCTTGTTTTGCTCATCTGATTTTCCTCCTTCCGTTGATTGACTCTGCATTAAAAGTTTTGTTAGTTTTCTTGCCAGACGCATGGCCATGATGCTGATTGCGGTAAGAACCGCGATGAGTTCTTCATCCACAGCGTGTGGCCGAGCATCTTTTACCTGATGCATTTTTTCACCTCAGTTCTGAAAGCAGGTTTTTATCACTTTCACAATTCGCTGGAGGGAAAAGGCCTATTTGGACGAAGTCTAAAAAAATAATTTTTAGAAGATACCTCTGGTCACCGGATGAGGTAACCAGAGGTATTTGAAGCTGCACCCTAAGGCTAGAAAATATCGCCGTATTCTTTTCTGAGTTGGGCTTCTGCTTTCTTAAGTCGGGAGCGAAATGTGGAACGAGGAATACCGATGATATCAGCTATATCCCGGTCAGGAATTCCTGCCAGACGTAGCTCACCGATACGGCGGGCTTCTGGAAGAATCTCATCAAGGCGTTTGAGCAGCTGTTCAAAGATGATTTTGTCTGTTACGAAGGACTCTATATCGATTCCGGGGTCAGGATGAATATCCCCCAGGATCTCTTTCTCATATTCCAGAGAGAGCTTGTCCCCTGCATTTTGATATTTGCAGGTGACACAGTCACCTTCGCATTTCCACCACCAGTGACCAGGGCAGGAACACTGGCCGTGAGCACGAGCCCGTTTGAATTGCCTCCAAATAGGGCGGTAGTATTCTAAGTAGACTTGTTTAGTGACTGGGATTCGCTGTTTTGTGTACGGCAAGTAGATGTAGTACTGTTTGGTTTGCTGTGATTTTTCATTTTTTTTCATGGTTTGTCCTTTCCGCCTGTGCGCGGATGGGGCGGCAAGGACATATAAAAAGCCGGTGCTTCGAAGCACCGACCGTTCGCCTGAAATGAGCATGGCAAAGTACGGTGGGTACATCCGAAGTCCATCACACGGCAATTGCCGTGATGTTTAAACTTTTTATGTATCCCGCCGCCTTAATGCGCATCTCAGGCTTTGAAATTGATTTGTTCAGTAAAATGTATTTAATTTTGCACTCAATACGTTTACGAAGACAAACAAACTATGGACAATTGCAAAAATTTGCAATATAATACCATTAGCTTGTTAACATCAAATACCGCAACTGGTGCCCTGCATTGTATTTCTGTGCAAATAATGCATTTTGCTGACGATATAATCGTATACGATTTACCGCATTCACCACGGAACGCAACGGACTGATACGGACTGATTCGGACTTTTGGCAGAGAAAGGAGAAATACCTATGAAGCCAGATGAATATTTCAGAATGATGTATCCGTATATCGGGCAGGCAAAGCAGCCAGCAGAGTATGTAGACGACCTGCTTTGCAATTTTGTCGTGGATGATTCAGACTTAGCCGGAAGCCCTCTGACCGATAAAACTCCAGATTACAAGAACCGCATATATAATGGATCGAAACCATTTCCAATATCGCTTGCGGCGCAGCTTCTCGACGCAAGCGACCCGATGTGCTTTTCTGCTTATATAAATGACAACCTTTCTGATGATCTCGCAGAAAATCTTGATAAGGAATTAACAGAACGTGGCATTAATATCCAAGGAGATGATGTCGCCGATAAATGCGCCAAACTCTTTGTTTCAATATTGACAGAAACTGCAAGGCAAACAAAAAGAAAAGACACATCCGCTAGTGCTGCTTTACTTGAAAAGCAGAAACTAATAGGAGTGCCAATAGCAACTGTGTATGTAAAGGACGGTAAGATTTCAATCAACGGTCAGGTGTTTAACCTGCATGAAAAAATAATGCCACCTGAAGATATTGCCCAAGAGGAAATGCCATACATTAAGGCGCTATTTGCTGCTTACGCACAAGCTACAGGTGTGGCATGCGTAACGAAAGAAAATTTGCCTACACTTAACGCCAGATACCGCCGTAACTATTCGGATCAGCGTGAAAACTATTATAATGCTGTTCGGGTAGAGCGTTCAGTGCGTGAAATATTCGAGAATGGTGATGTGGAATTTGGCAAGATAAAGGAAGATGCTTACAACGGTATCATTGATGTATGTTGGAATGATTTTGATGACGGTTTTAAACGCCTATTGGCTGTTTTAAATCAGGTGTCACAGATAATGTTAACAAAATCTTTTCTCACGCAAATCAAAGACCTTATCAACAACAGCGAAAAGAAAGGCATTTGCCATATGCTGGTGAATGACGGGAAAATCCAGTGGGTGTTTGACGATGACTGAACTGTTTAACACCCCGTTCGAAACTTCACTCCGCGTTCTTCTGACCCTACGCGTATTTGGAGAAGCTATGACGCTGGACAAAATTGCTGCCGCTGATTTTATGACGATTTATGCTCGTGATTTTGGCCTTGCCGCGTACAACCTGAATGGTGACAACAGCTTAAGTTTTAGTGAAGTAGCGTCAAAGAGAGTGCTTGTTGGCAAGGCAATTAAGCAGCTTGTACTTAATAGGCTCGTATCGGCAGTACAAAACCGAAGCGGCTTTACATACGAAATAACAGCACAAGGAGCGCATATATGTGACGAGCTGACTTCCGACTATACCGAAGAGTATATTGTTATGTCTCAAGCGGTTTACAAGTATATTGAAGGCAAGTCAGAAGTTGAAATTCTCGCAGAAATTAATAAAAGAGCACTTAGCGGAAAGGAGGAGTGAACATGGCGGATTTTTATATAAATAAGCTGATAGTCAAGGGTGCCAATAAAAAGGATGCTGTTGCGGAGTTTGACAGAGGACTTACGATTATATCGGGTCCTTCAAACACAGGAAAAACTACCATCCTTCGTTGCATCGATTATATTTTTGGCAGTGATAATCTTCCGTTTGCGGGTGCCACGGGTTATGATACTATTATGCTTTTTGTCAGCACAGAAAATGGCTCAATTCAATTTACGCGCAAACTGGAATTAAACAAAATCGATGTAGTTAGTTCTGACGATAGAATCGAAAGTGGTACTTATAAAGCCAGGAACGCGACGAAAACCATGGAATCTATCAGCAAGGTTTGGCTTGCTTTAATTGGTATAGAGGATGACCATGACATAATTGCCAACGAAAATTTTAGACCACAACATCTGACATGGCGCACCTTCCTGCCCGTCATCCTAATAAAGGAACGTCAGATAGAACGAGAGAGTTCTATCCTTATGCCAGAAGGCGGTGCAAAAAGCATACAGGGGCGCACAGCTTTCCTCTCATCTTTATTGTTTTTGATATACGGAAACGACTTCTCCAATTTTGATGAACGCGAAAGCAAAAAAGAACGAGCTATACGAAAAGCAGCAGTTGAAAAGTATATCAATAAAGAGCTTTCCGGAGTTGCAGACCGAAAACAAAGTATCCTTGATATGATTGGTGCATTTGACGGGTTGGACGTCCAAAAGGAAATTGATAATGCAGTTCAGGCATTATCGGATATCGAAAAAAAAATATCAGCCGCGATGTCAAACAGCCAGTCGTTACTCAACAGTATGCTAGCGAAGAAAGAGCGCTTGACAGAATGCCAAATGCTTATATCGCGCTACGCTGCACTAAAAACGCAGTATAGTGCAGACATAAAGCGGCTTTCATTTATCGTTGACGGCGAAACCGTTATGAAACATGTGTCGCATGATTCTACCTGCCCGTTTTGTAATGGGAAAATCCCGACACAGAATACCAAATCCTACATTGAGGCTGCCCGATCCGAGCTTTCAAGGATAGTGGCTCAATATAACGACCTTGTTGGTGCAGAAGAAGATATCAAACAACAAATACAGGAATTACAGACAGAGATTGTGCTGCTGACAGAACAAAAAAGTAGCATAGAAGAGCTGATAGCCGAAGATCTACAGCCACAAGCCAGAGCTCTTTCTGAGACCATTGATGCTTATCGCACGTATATACAGTTAAACTATGAGCTTAAGTTAATACACCACCTCGCTGATGGATGGTATAGCGACCTGCGTGATATGCAGAACGAAGATGTATCCGAAATAAAATACAAGCCAATGGACAAGTTTGATGACCGATTTTGGGAAGGGATGGATGCTGCACTAATTGAAATATTGACGGAGTGCAAGTACACGCCTCTTATCTCAGCGCGATTCTCAAAGAGCTCTTTCGACTTAGAAATCAACGGACAAGCAAAAGCTTTAACGCAAGGTAAAGGTTACTGCTCCATTTTAAATACGATTGTGGTCATGGCATTTCGCAAATTCATGTTGGAAAATGCTGTTTACAATCCTGGGCTATGTATCGTTGACACGCCGCTACATGGAATTGATGAGGGAACAAAGAATGAAACATCGGAAAGTGTACAAACCGCTTTGTTTCAGTACTTCATCAATAGCCGAGAAATGGGACAGCTGATAATCGTGGAAAACGAGCGGACGCTACCTAATCTCGATTATAATCAGAACGGTGTAAGTCGAATCATCTTCACAGGCATTGTCGGTGAAGATCAGTGTGGTTTTTTGCATGATTGCAAATTTGATATACCACAATCCCCAAAAGAGTGATATGAGGTGGTATCGTGCATTTTAGTTACAATAACTTATGGAAGTTATTAATCGACAAAAATATGAACAAGCAGGATTTGCGAAAAATGACAGGTATCAGTTCCGCTTCAATTGCCAAGCTGGGCAAAGGCGAGAATGTAAATACTGAAGTGCTCCTGCGTATATGTAAGGCACTAAATTGTGATATATCTGATATAATGGAATTCGTCCCTGGTGAGGATAAACGAGAGGAAGGTACTACGAAATGACAGACAATCAAAAGAAATTAATGAATATACTCCGTGAGATGTTTCAATTTGACCAAGCAGATCTCGATTTTGGTATTTATCGCATTATGCGTATGAAACGCGATGAAATCAATAGATTCATTGAAGAAGAACTACCCGCTCAAATTACAGAGGGTTTATGCGAACTTGCGGAATTAGATATAGCTGCCGAGGTTGCTGCAATTGACAAACAAATTGCAGACACAAAAGCTGCACCCCTATCTGAAGCAATAAAAACAGCTGCTATTGCTGAGCTTGAAGAAAAGAAAAAGTCTCTTGCTGCTAGAAATGACATCACTGCTGTTGAAGCTGATGTTTATAACCACCTGACAAACTTCTTCTCCCGCTATTACGACGATGGCGATTTTATCTCTCAGCGTCGTTATAAGGAGGGTGTATATGCTATTCCTTACGAAGGGGAGGAAGTCAAGCTTCACTGGGCAAATGCTGATCAGTATTACGTTAAGACCAGCGAATATTTTAAAGATTATACCTTCAAAACAATGTATGGTGAAACCGTCCACTTCAAGCTCATCGAAGCAGAAACTGAAATGGACAATAATAAAGCAAAAGAAAAACGCTTCTTTCAGCTTTATACTGAAAAACCGTTTGAAGTGATTGATGGCGAACTTTTTATTTACGTTGAATACAAAGCTTCAGAATATAGCGGCAAAACAGCGCAGGCACGGCACATAACAGATATTGTAGATGCTTTTGCATCTGTGCAAACGCAACCGGAATATATACCATTTGCTGCTATTATGACGGTTACTGACAATAAAACAATGCTCGAACGACACCTTAATCGTTACACGGCACGCAATACATATGACTACTTCATACACAAGGATTTAGGTAAATTCTTGCGCCGCGAGCTTGACTTCTACATTAAGAATGAAGTGATTTACCTTGACGATATTGATGAGCAGGATGACGCAAAAACGAAAGAATACCTGACAAAAGCAAAGGTCATTCGCAAAATTGCGCGTAAAATTATCACTTTTCTTGCGCAGATTGAGGATTTTCAAAAGAAATTATATCTTAAAAAGAAATTCGTTGTTGAGACGAATTACTGCATTACACTTGATCGCGTACCGGAATCAATGTATCCCGAAATCGCCGCGAATGATGCTCAACGTGAGGAATGGGTGCGCCTATTTGCCATTGACGAAATTACTGGCGGCGATATGTTCACGGAACCTTATTCAGTCCCGCTCACTGTCGAATTTTTAAAGCAGAATCCGTATCTTGTGTTGGATACGGTTTTCTTCAGTAATGAATTTAAAGAACGTCTTGTTGCCAGCATTAATAATTTGGATGAAAAGCTGGATGGTTTGTTGATACATAGCGAAAATTTTCAAGCTATACGCCTTCTGCAACAAAAATACCAAAATAGAGTGAAATGCATATACATAGATCCACCATACAACGCAAAATCAAGCGAAATATTATATAAAAATACATTTAAGCACTCATCATGGTTAAGTCTAATAGAGAATAGGTTATCTGCTGCGTCGTATTTGTTAAAGGAAGATAGTGTGATTACTATAGCTATTGATGAAGTTGAACAAACGAGACTTGGAGAATTATTGCGTGTAATTTTCCCATCAAAACAGATAACAGCGATCACTGTTGTACATAATCCGTCAGGTCAGCAAGGTGATAACTTTTCTTTTACCAATGAATTCGCTTATTTTGTATATAGTGATTTAAAAAATGTTATTGGGCAAGAAATCCGCGATGAGAGTGGTATAGATATACGTACATTTAGAGATAATTCAGGTAATAATAATTTGCGAACTGATGCTGCAAATTGTTTTTATCCCATTTATGTGAGAAATAACGAGATTATTGGCTTTGGAGACGTATCACCTGATGACTACCACCCAGAATCACGTTGTATCAAAATCGATGAAAATACGATAGCTGTATATCCAATAGATAATAATGGCGTTGAAAAGAAATGGGTATTTGAACGTGGTACAGTTGAAGGGATTCGTGACCAGTTGTGGGTCAAGGGTGATGCTCAACAAGGCGATATAGACATAATGCGTAGTAAATCTGTTTTTCGATATAAAACTACATGGACCGATAAAAAGTATTCTGCAAATAGCTATGGATCTGCACTATTGACAGCCATGAATATTCCATTTGATTATCCAAAGTCTATTTATACTGTTATAGACTGCGTAAAGGCTGGGTTGTCTGATAAAGACTCTGGAATAGTATTAGATTTTTTTGCCGGCTCAGGGACGACAGGTCACGCAATAATTAGACTGAACAATGATGACAGAGGTGAGAGGAAATATATCCTTGCTGAAATGGGCAATCATTTTGATACAGCGACAAAACCGCGGGTTATAAAAGCTATTTATTCTGATGATTACAACGGTGTTGCCGGATGGAAAAAAGGAAAGCCGCTCTCCCGTAGGGGCAGTTCCCACGCCTTCAAATACCTGCGCCTTGAATCCTACGAGGATACGTTGAACAACATTGTTTTAAGTGGTGGTAATTATGATTTTCTTGGTGCGGCACGGGAAGATTACATACTCTCCTATATGCTCAATACTGAATCTTCGGGTAGCGCAAGTTTATTGAATGTTGAAAAACTTGATAAACCATTCAGTTATAAGATGCTCATTGCCCGCAATCTTGAGAGCAAGGAGCGCAATATTGACCTTGTGGAAACCTTCAATTATCTTATTGGACTTACGGTAATAAAAAGCCATGCGCTTGTATCTTATGATGCTGATTTTTCAACAGGCGATTACGGTGCTGTTACTGCCTCACTTAAAGCCGGAAGTACTTATAAATTTAAAACAATCGAAGGAACCACTCCGAACGGTGACAAAACACTGGTTATATGGCGTGAAATGACCGGCGACATTGAGAAAGACAATGCTGCGCTTGATGCCTATTTTCTTACGATACCGAACGCACGGAGTTTCAAGCGGATATATGTCAATTGCGACAACAACCTTTTGAATCTGCGTAACAAGGGCGAGAGCTGGCAGGTAGTCCTCATCGATGAAGAGATGAAAAAGCGTATGTTCGAGAATGCAGAATAGGAGGCGGCACAATGGCAAGAAGAACAACGGCTAACGAGCCGCAGCTAAAATTTTACCAAAAGCTTATATTAAACCGTTATATACTGGCACAGTTTGGGGTTAGTACGTTAAAGGAGCTTTCCCTTAACATGAAAAAGCCGTCGCTGGAAGAAATCGATGATGAAGGTGTTACGGGTTTTCATAAACAGTTGATAGCACAGTTTGGTGGCAAGTGTGCGATAAGTGAGGAATCGCTCGCTCGCTATGATCTAAACATAGTATCGCATATGAGAAAAATTAACGATAATCGCGATGAGCCGATGGTATTGAAGTATTTCCAATACCTGTCTCTGCTTTTTGTCGAATACTACCTTGACCAATATTTTAATAATCGAGAAGCATTGATTGACGGCTTGAATACCTATCTTGCCGATTTTAACGCGCAATTCCCGAATGATACATATGAGCCGTATACAGCGAAGGATTTGAATAAAATCGCTATATGGAATGCAACAGGAAGCGGAAAGACGCTCATCATGCATATTAATTATCTTCAGTATCTTCATTATTCCGATGAGAAATTACCGGATGATGCAACGTTTATTTTGCTGACACCAAAGGAAGGCCTGTCACTCCAACACATAGAGGATTATGCCGTTTCTGGAATTCCTGCACGAGTTTATGATAAGTCGGTCAGTCGTTGGATGCAGAACGCTAATGAAATTATTGTACTTGAGAATACAAAATTAGGTGATAAGGACCAAGATACTATCGTCTCTGTTAAGCGGTTTGGCAATCGCAATGTTGTATTTGTGGACGAAGGGCATCGAGGCTCATCCTCTGGAAAAGAAGGTAAATGGCAAAAATACAGGGATGAGCTATGCTTTAATGGGTTCTCCTTTGAATATTCTGCAACTTTTGGACAAGCAATTGCAGCTTCTAGTGATAAGTCACTTGCAGAGCGCTATGGCAAGTGCATAATCTTTGACTATTCCTATAAGCATTTCTACGGCGATGGTTATGGCAAAGATTACAATATAATTAATCTCCCGGATGATAGCGATGAGATTAAGCGTAATACTTACCTAACTGCATGCTTAATGACATATTATCAACAGAAACGGCTGTTTCGTACACAAGAAAGTGAATATGCGCTATTCAATGTTGAAAACCCGCTCTTCGTGTTTGTTGGAGCAAGCGTCAATGCCGTGCGAACCGAACGCGGTCGCAAGGTTTCTGATGTGGTGGATATCCTGTTGTTTTTTAGAGATTTTTTAACTAAAGTAGCAGACTCAACAGAAACTATCGGCCGTATTCTCTCCGGCAATACAGGTCTGCTCGATAGCAGAAACCGAGATGTCTTTAGAAATAGCTTTCCCTATCTAACTGCAACTGGTATGACTCCGGCTGAAACATATGTGGATATTTTGAAAACAGTATTCAACTGTGCCTCGGTGGGAGCTACTCTTCATGTCGAAAATCTTCGAGGTATCAGTGGCGAAATCCGCTTGCGTCTTGGCGATAACGAACCATTTGGTGTTATCAACGTTGGCGACGATTCAGCGCTTCTGAACTTATGCGCAGAGAACGGATTCAATACGGATTCCATCGATTTTTCCGATTCGTTGTTTCAAGGCATTACAAAGCCTAAGTCAACAATCAACATCCTTATCGGTTCAAAAAAATTTACTGAAGGATGGAACTGTTGGCGTGTATCAACAATGGGGCTTATGAATGTTGGACGCAGTGAAGGCAGTGAAATTATCCAGCTTTTCGGCCGTGGCGTGCGCTTGAAAGGCCGTGGAATGTCGCTGAAACGGAGTAGTTTTTATAAAAAGGATTTTCCGGAGACTGTTATACCGGAGTATATCAGCATTTTAGAAACTCTTAATATATTCGGTGTCCGTGCCGACTATATGAGACAATTCAAAGAGTTCCTCGAGGCCGAGGGCGTGCCGAGTGAAAAGGGTCAGCCTTTAACTCTGAAAATGCCTGTGATTCGAAATACTGAATATAGAAACAGAGGGCTTTATTCTCTGCGTGTAAAGGGTGGCGCTGACTTTAAGAAAGCCGCAGAAAAACCATTCTTGCGCTATGAACCAGGGGTGCCCATAGTTATACTTGACTGCTATTCAAAGGTTCAATTTGAATCCTCGCAAAAGCGGAGTGAAGGCGAGGTCATAAAAAACGTGGCTACACTTTGCCACGAGCATCTCGCGTTTTTAGACTATGATGCAATTTACTCTGAACTACAAAGGT
>Ga0265293_10003997_pt1 | contig 26571 bp, 25 predicted proteins | sample Munlanlewell138R_FD_192505 | JGI IMG/M metagenome (GOLD analysis project Ga0265293, IMG submission 192505) | Leachate microbial communities from a municipal landfill in Southern Ontario, Canada - Leachate well 138R | ecosystem: Engineered > Solid waste > Landfill > Unclassified | place: Canada...
CCATTATCCATTATCCATTATCCATTATCCATTATCCATTATCCATTATCCATTATCCATTATCCATTATCCATTATCCATTATCCATTATCCATTATCCATTATCCATTATCCATTATCCATTATCCATTATCGAAGAATCATACATTAACTAGGCTCTATTTTGTTTAAAAATATGCTACTATATAAGAAAATCTTCTTCTTCCGATACTAACCGTCGAATTTCGCGTTATCTTATGTTATTTGATTGCTTCATCTATCACTTGCTTTTCTTCTATTGACAAAGCATATGTAGATTTGCCAGCTATAATTGGCTTAGCATATACCCTTTGGTCGTGTCTATTATATAGACTAGTGATTACAAAACCATTTCGTTCGTCATTTAAAATTGCAATTGAAAAGCTAAGATCATTTCCTTGCTCTTCATAAGCATTATATCGAGTTATGCTAACATTAGCAGCTTTTTGGGCTATTAGCTGATGAATGCTAGCTATTTCCTTTTCTGATTTTAATAGTCTATCACCATATTCATCTACTCTATCAATATATTTTAATAGAATTTCTTCAACATTTTCGTTTGTCATGCCCCGCATTAGCTGTTTGTATTGTTTATTTACTTTAGTCAGTTTAACAGCTTGAATTATTAAGACTAGCGCCATTACACTAACAATAATTATTAAACTAATTATCACATATTCCATTTGAATTAGCGTAAACATTTATTATTACATCCTTTCATAATCTTAATTTAGGAGGCATCTATGAATATTAGTATCGATACCAAAAAAAAATTATCACAGCTCGATAATATATTACAAGATATGGGTAAAATTCTAGTCGCCTTTTCTGGCGGTGTTGATAGTACTTTTTTATTAGCTCGAGCGAAATCCATCTTAAACACTCACGTTGTCGCCGTTACAGCTATGTCTGAAACATTCCCTAACAAAGAAGTTGTACACGCAACAACTCTAGCAACTTCATTGTCGGTAAGGCATATTGTAACACAAATTTCTGAGCTACAAAACGAAAACTTTATTCTCAACGATAGACATAGGTGTTATCACTGTAAAATTGGGTTATTTGAGCATTTAAAGGAAATCGCCAGTAAAGAAGGTATAGAATATGTGTGTGATGGGTCTAACTTAGATGATACACTTGATTACCGGCCAGGGTTATCAGCACTTAAAGAACTATCAATTAGAAGCCCGTTACTCGAAGCAAAGCTTACCAAAGATGAAATACGATTATTATCAAAACAAATGAATTTATCCACGTGGAATAAACCATCGTTTGCTTGTTTATCATCTAGAATTCCATACGGTGTAAAGATTACCCAAGATAAAATTGATATCATAGAGCAAGCTGAACAGTTCTTACATTCACTAAATCTGGAGCAAGTACGGGTTCGCTATCACGATTCAATTGCTAGAATTGAAGTTTTGCCAAGTGATTTTATATATGTAATTAATAAAGCCGACATGATAACAGACTTTTTGCGAGGAATCGGTTTCAAATATGTAACATTAGATTTACAAGGATATGTTTCTGGTAGTATGAATCGTAGTTTACTAGCGGTAGAAAACAATTAAGGAGGATTTATTTGTCAGATTATATTAAAGATATCCTGCTACAAGTACAATCTGGTAATATTACCATTGAAGACGCTGAAAAGCTATTTACTTATGAAAATCTTAACTTTGCTAAGGTTGATCATTACCGCAAGGCTAGAAATGGGTTTCCTGAGACAGTTTTTGCAATGGGGAAAACTCCTGAACAAGTCGCTATGATTATGAAATCGATATACCATCATAGTCATATATGTTTGGCAACTCGAGCTACAGATGAACACTTTGCAGCAGTGAAAAACGTTCTTGAAGATGCCATCTATCATCAAATTGCTCGGTGTATTACTGTTGGTAAACCTTCAAGTGAATTTAATAAATATAAGGTTGCTGTAGTAGCAGCTGGTACTTCCGACATTCCTGTAGCTGAAGAAGCCGTAGTTTCTTTAGAAGTGCAAGGCATTACTCCAGAACGAATTTATGATGTTGGCGTGGCCGGACTGCACCGATTATTAAATAACCTTGCCTGTCTTCAACAAATGCATGCCATTATTGTTATTGCCGGCATGGACGGTGCGTTGCCAAGTGTTATAGGGGGGTTAGTAGCATGCCCCATTATTGCTGTTCCTACTAGCATAGGCTATGGAAGTAACTTCAATGGATTATCTCCTTTATTATCAATGCTTAATAGCTGTGCCAGCGGAGTAACTGTAGTTAATATTGATAATGGCTTTGGTGCTGCCTTTGCTGCTGGTGCAATATGCCGTAGTATTAATAAAGCAACTTAGTTCAGACGACTAATTTTAGAAACCGTATATTAATTTAAGCAATAATAAGGAGGCGCCTATGGATAATTTAACCAAAATTCTCTACATTGACCCCATAGCAGGTATTTCTGGCGATATGTTTTTAGCTGCTTGTGTAGATTTAGGTGTTAATGAAAAACAGCTCATATCTAAGCTGCTTTCATTAAATTTTGCCTCATTTGATATTAAATTTAATATTGTTACCAAAAAAGGCATACGAGCATTAGAAACGAATATCAGCTTACATGATAATCAACATGAACATAACGATTTGCATACACAACATTCGCAGCATCAATTCCATTCACAAAGTTCACCACATAGCCATAGGCACTTACATCAGGTGTTAGATATAATTGAAGCTAGTTCATTACCGATAAATGTAAAATCTATAGCGGCTACAATTTTTACTGCGATAGCTCAAGCAGAAGCTCATATTCATAGCACAACTTTAGAACAAGTACATTTTCATGAAGTTGGAGCAATAGATTCTATTCTAGATATAGTTGGTGCTGCTATATGTATTGACGAATTACAAGTTGATAAAATTGTCTGCGGTAAAATTCCGACTGGCTACGGTGTTGTTAATTGTGAACACGGACAATTTCCAGTGCCTGCTCCTGCTACTCTAGAGCTATTAAAAGGTGTACCAATCAGAAATTTAGCTATTGATTCCGAGCTTACTACCCCAACTGGCGCAGCTATTGTCAAATGTGTTGTGAGTGAGTTTTCTTCTGCTGTGCCTGATATGACTATACTTGCAATTGGTTATGGCGCAGGAAAAAGAAATCTAGAACAACCGAATGTATTACGTTTAATACTTGGCGAACAAAAGAGTCATGACAATATAGATTATTCAATGTCCATAGAGATAAATCAGATGTACATTAACGAAGCCATAAACAATGACCAATATTCTAATAAATGCCCTTATGTAAAGCCTTATATAACCAAAAGCATGTGGATGTTAGAAGCTACTATTGACGATATGCAACCTGAATTGTATCAATATATTATTACCCAATTAATTGAATCCGGAGCTAATGATGTAATGATTATTCCTGCTATTTTGAAAAAAGGAAGAGCTGGATCGTTACTGCACATACTTTGCGAAGCAAATGATCTTTCTAGAATTAAAGAAACTATCTTTAGAGAAACCTCAACACTTGGAGTTCGTCAGTGGCCAATTGAGCGACATTCATTAGAGAGAGATTTTCGAAAAGTAATTGTACGTGGACATGAAATTACTATTAAAATAGGACTTTTAGATAATTTGCCAATAAATCTCGCACCAGAATATGAGGATTGTAAACGTGTAGCAATAGCCACAGATACACCACTAAAAACTATCTTTCAAGAAGCAATTGCTCAAGGAATTTTAGCAAATGTCACACCGTCTATCCAATAAAAAACTAGCGTCAGGTTGATATTTACCAACTTGTACGCTAGTTTTATTAAACATTACATTTTTGTTAATACTGCCATTACGATAGCAGCTACAAAAATCGAAGGCAACAAATTTGCTACTTTGATATTCTTTATTTCAAGTAAATTTAGACCAATTCCGATAATTAATAGTCCACCAACTGCCCTAACCTCGTTAATAACATCTTCATTCAAAAAATCTGCCAATATATTTGCCGACAATGCCATTATTCCCTCATATAGAAATACAGGTGCAGCAGATATCATTACGCCAATGCCCATTGTAGAGCTAAATATTATCGCGCTAAAGCCATCTAGCATCGCTTTTGTATATAAAACGTCGTGTTTTAATAGTAGTCCGCTTTCCAGTGCTCCTACAATAGCCATCGATCCGACACAATATATTAATGTCGCAAAAACGAATCCTTTAGCGATTTTACCTTCAGATTTTTTACCATTTTTACGAATAAATAGTCGTTCTATAGTTACTCCGAATTGGTCTAAACGCGCTTCTAAGCGGAGTGCTTCTCCAATAATGCCACCAATGACGGCACTCATTATTACTACTATTGAATTCTTTGTATCTAATGCCATATCAACACCTATTACAATTACAGCTAATCCAATTGCTTGCATAACTGTTGTTTTATAATGTTCAGGAATTCTCGGTAATAATATCCCTATAATTGCACCAGCAATAATTGCTAACGCATTAACAGCAGTCCCTTGTAGTACAAATAATTTTCCCATACTTTCCGTCCTTTGCAAGTGTTTATATATTGCTACAATTCCTCTACAATATCATTTACAGCATCTACAAAAATATCTATTTCTTCTTTGGTATTGAAATATCCTGGACTTACTCGTACAACTCCTTGCTCTAAAGTTCCAATTGTTCGATGTCCAATTGGTGAACAATGCATCCCAGCACGAACTGCAACATTATATACCTTGTCCAGCATATACGCTACTTCATTACTCTCAATGCCTTGTATATTAAAGGCAACAACCGCTGCTCGCTGCTCATTTATAGGTGGTCCATATATATGCACCTTATTTATATTTTGCAAGCGCTCCATTATCATTCTAGTAAGCCCAGCTTCATGTTCTCTAATGCTACTCATCCCAGTATCTAAGATGAATTTAATTCCAGCATGTAATCCAGCTAATCCAGGAGTATTAAGAGTCCCTGCTTCATAACGGTCTGGGCGTATATTTGGCATTACCTTAGATTCTGAGTCACCACCTGTCCCACCATGAAACAAAGGTGGTAGGTTAATTTCCGGACTAATATATAATCCACCTGTTCCTTGTGGTCCCATTAAACTTTTGTGCCCAGGGAATGCCAAAAAATCAATCCCCCACGGCTCCACAGGTATGTCAATTATACCTGCTGTTTGTGCTGCATCTACCATGATTTTTATATTATATTTTTTGGCTAGCTTACAAGCATTTTCAAGCGGTAATATCGTGCCTATAACGTTTGAAGCATGTGATACTACAAGCAGCTTTGTATTTGGGTGTTTTATAATTTCCTTTTCTATTTCGTCAACATCTGTCTTACCAGCTGCATCAGCATTAATAGTTGAATAAGTGATTCCTTTAGCTTGCATATATTCAAGTGGACGTATTACCGAGTTATGCTCTACGCTTGAGGTGATTACATGATCGCCCTCACTTAGATAGCATAGTAACGGCAAATTCAGAGCTTCTGTTGCGTTCTTTGTAAAAACTATGTCGCTTGGATTACTAATATGGAATAATTCTGCTAACGCTGCCCTACAACCATATACTATTCTGCCTGCCTCTAATGCTAACCTATGCGCACCCCTGCCTGGATTAGCTGCATATTTTTCAATAGCATTATATACTTCCTTTGCAACTTGAGGTGGTTTCGGCCAACTAGAAGCAGCATTATCTAAATATATAATTTGATCCATTTGCTTCCCTCATTTCTTAATATCACTAAATAATATCACACTTTTTCATATATTCAATTATCTCATAATTCCATTAAGCTTAGCTTTTATTTAAACAAGCTTATATTTAACATGCATTTTCATCTATTGTTTAATGGTATGTTAATAATGTGTCTTGCTTATACTTGTTCTTATGTATAAAGAAAAAACAACCTTATGGTTGCTCTCTCTCCTAAACCTTTTTACTTAATTTTTATTTAACTTCTTGCTTAGCTTCTTGTTTAGCTTCTTAATTTAGCCTTTTACTTGCTACATTATTTAAGAACCTATTATCTTTAATAATCTGTCTAAATCGTCCACAGAAAAATAATCGATTTCGATACGCCCTTTTCTTTTTCCTTCGACAATCTTTACCCCTGTGCCTAAAATTGCTTCTAGTCGTTTCTCTATGCTTTTCATCTCAGGATTACGAGCTTTCTTTTTTGTTTTCTGTTTTGTTTCACGTGAAACATTTGCTATATTTTGCACTATTGCTTCAGTTTCGCGAACACTTAGCTGCTCTTTAATAATTCTATCTGCTAGAATCTTTTGATGTTCTGTGTTGTCAATACCCAGTAACGTCCTTGCGTGCCCATAAGATAATGTTCCACGTGAAACATAATCTTTAATAGTTTCTGGTAACTGTAATAACCTAAGGAAATTAGCAACTTGAGAACGACTCTTGCCGACACGTTTCGCCAATTGCTCCTGGGTATAATTAAGCTCATGTAATAATTTATCGTAAGCATCCGCAATCTCAATGGGATTTAAATCTTCTCTTTGAAGATTTTCTATTAGAGCTACTTCACGCATTTCCTTGTCAGATAAGTTTTTTTCAATAGCAGGTATCGAATTTAAACCAGCTTGCTGTGCAGCTCTAAGTCGTCGCTCACCAGCAATAACAATATGTCCTCTAATGGTCTTCTTAACAATAATCGGCTGAATTATACCATGTTCACGAATTGATTGCGCTAGATCACTTATCGCTTGATCATTAAAAACTTTTCTCGGTTGGTATGGATTAGGTCTAATAGAGTCAATTTGCAATTGTAAGATTTGATCATCATCATTCGCTAAAGTTTCATTGCCGATAAGTGCGTCTAATCCTTTTCCTAATCTATTGCTTTTGCTCATTATTCTCAATCACTTCCCTTGCCAGTTCAAGATACATTTCTGCACCCTTAGATTTACTATCATAAACAATGATTGGTTTACCATGGCTTGGAGCTTCACTTAATCTTACGTTTCTAGGAATAATTGTAGAATAAACCTTGTTTTGAAAATACTTCTTTACTTCGTCTATAACTTGAATGCCCAGGTTTGTCCTCGCATCAAACATAGTAAGCAATACACCTTCTACTTCGAGCGAAGTGTTTAGATGTTTTTGAACTAAACGTATTGTGTTTAATAATTGACTCAATCCCTCTAAAGCATAAAACTCACACTGTATAGGAATCAAAACTGAATTAGCGCCTGTCAGCGAATTGATAGTTAATAAGCCCAATGAAGGAGGGCAATCTATTAATATGTAATCATAATCATCTTTAACATTTGCAATAGCACGTTTCAGACGAATTTCTCGTGACATTATAGGTACTAATTCTATTTCTGCTCCAGCTAATTGAATGGTCGCTGGTAAAATATAAAGATTCGGCGTCTCTGTTGCAAGTATTGCCTCAGAAGGATGAATCTCATCTATCAAAACATCATAAATGCAATTTTCTATATCTGCTTTATTAATGCCTAAACCACTGGTTGAGTTTCCTTGAGGATCTGCGTCAATTAACAGTACCTTTTTATTTAATTGCGCCAAGCAAGCTCCTAAATTAACAGATGTAGTTGTTTTGCCAACCCCACCTTTCTGATTGGTTATAGCAATAATCTTACCCAACCTATCTCACCCCGTCTAGGCTACATAAATAGCCCTTATATTTATCTTCGTTTACAACAATACTCTATTTATATTACCCGAAAAAGTAATTCCAATAAATTCTACTTAATACATCTCGCTTTATAATAATGCACATACTCAACTAACAGTAATTACTTCAATTTAACAATTAACAATAATTACTTCTACTAACAGTAATTTTCATTATCTCATAAATGTCTAGAAATATACAGTGTCAAAAAAACTACCCTGTCAAAAAACAGAGTAGGATTTGTTTACCACTTACATTATAAAGCAATCAATACAATGTATTACTCTTAAAATTTAATAGTATATCATTTTTTTATTTTAATAGTTATCTGATAGTAGTCTCCTACCATATCTTCATCAACTTCAACACACATTCCCGTGTTCTTTACCATATTTATTGATTGTGAAATAGTATTGCGTGCAATTCTGATATCCTTTGAAATACCGAACCTTTTAGGTTTAGCGACAACTTTGTCATGAGTAAGTTGAGCTATTTTATCCTCTACTTGTTTTACTGTAAGATCCTTTTTTATAATATCATTATATAAATTAATAAGCATATCTATATTGTTATTTAATGACAACAATGCACGAGCATGACGTTCAGTAATTTTGCGCTGCATAAGACCTGTTTGAACATCTTCTGGTAACTGTAATAATCGTAATTTGTTAGCAATTGTTGATTGGCTTTTACCTAACCGTTGAGCTAACGCCTCTTGGGTTAGTGAATGAATGTCAATTAACCTTTTATAAGCAATCGCTTCTTCAATTGATGTAAGCCCTTCCCGCTGCAAATTCTCTATTAATGCTACAGAAGCAGCTTGTGTATCGTTCATATCTCTAATAATAGCAGGAATGACTTGCAAATCCAGAAGTTTAACAGCTCTTAATCGTCGTTCACCGGCAATCAATTCAAATCTATTAGCTTTTTGACGGACAACTATCGGCTGAATAATTCCATGTGTTTTAATCGTTTGGCATAATTCATCAAGCTTATCATCCTCAAATACCGTTCTAGGTTGATAAGGACTTGGATCAATTAGGTTAACAGGAATCTCTGTAATACGTTCAGTTTGTTCTGATTCACTCCATTTACCTCCGAACAAACGTGAAATTGGTTCCTTCAAAGCATACCACTCCCATCACTCTTGTATCTCTAATATTCGCTAAAAACAACCTTGTTCCTGCAAATAACCCTAAAAGTACTATAGTTATATCTCTATATAAATTAATATAACTGGTAAAATTTGGTTTAAACCAACGGAGATTTAGCAGGTGTACCTGCTTTTCGCGGATAGCTCTTTGGCGTTCTGTCAATCTTTGCCAGCTCTATTATACTTCTACCTCCATGATTATTAGGTAGTTGTAACTGCTTGGTCGCTATATGTGCCGTCTTTAAAATTCGCAATGATTTATCTGCCTCTTTTAATTCATCTGCAACCTCTGGTCCTTTCATAGAAAAAAATGAACCCTTAACCTTAACAAATGGTGTACATAGCTCATTTAAAACCGCTAATTTAGCTACTGCTCGTGCAACCGCAAAATCATATTGTTCCCGATAAAGCTGATTCTGCCCAAGCTCCTCTGCTCGACCATGCACAAATTGACAATCTGCTAACTCTAGTTCATTAGCGACTGTTTTTAAATAATTAATGCGCTTATTGAGAGAATCTAGAAATGTAATTTGTAAATCAGGAAAAACAATCTTTAACGGAATACCTGGGAACCCTGCCCCACTACCGATATCAATAAGTTTATACTTGCCAATTATTTTAGGAAAAGCTATTGCTAAGGTAATAGAATCATAAAAGTGCTTTATATAAACCTCTTCTAATTCAGTTATTGTCGTAAGATTAATCTTTTGGTTCCATTCTATAAGCAGTTGATAATACTGTTGGAATTGCTGGCATTGATGATCGCTTAAATTAATATTATGACCAGCTAATAAACCTTTTAGGAAATCATTCACTTTAGCTATCGGCTCTATCTGGCTCACTGTCAAGAGTGCCTCCTCTTTTTAACTGTTCAAGGTAGATTAATAATATAGAAATGTCGGCTGGATTAACTCCTGAGATTCTAGCAGCTTGTCCGACAGAACGTGGTTTAATTTTATTAAGCTTCTCTCTAGCCTCAAGAGCAATTCCCGCAATTATTTGGTAGTCAATATTTTCAGGAAGTAGCTTGTTTTCTAACTTTTTATTACGCTCTACTTGCTCAAGCTGCTTTTTGATATAGCCTTCGTACTTAGTTTGAATTACAACTTGTTCAATTACTTCCTTTGGTAAATTTAGATCATCAGCAAATTCTAATAAATGTTTATATTCAATCTCCGGTCTTTTTAGTAGTTCTCGTAGTGATGTTATATTAACTATTGACACACTGCCTAATGATACGATTTTGTCATTAGTTGCTTGATTAGGACGAAGCTTAATATTATCTAACCGTTCTATTTCCGATTCAATCATTTGCTTTTTTGATTGAAATCTTTGGTACACTTGTTCAGAAACTAGACCAACACGATAGCCAATTTCCGTCAATCTTAAATCTGCATTATCATTTCTTAATAACAACCTATATTCTGCTCTAGAGGTTAATAATCTGTATGGGTCCATTGTTCCCTTAGTAATAAGGTCATCAATCATAACACCAATATATGCATCTGAACGCAGTAAAATCATTGGCTCTTGATTCTTTATCTTCAATACCGCATTAATGCCCGCAACTATTCCTTGAGCTGCAGCTTCTTCATATCCAGAGGTGCCATTAATCTGACCTGCAGTATAAAGACCATCAATTTCTTTGAGCTCAAGCGTAGACTTAAGCTGCGTAGGTATAATCGCATCATACTCAATTGCATATCCCGGACGAATCATTTGTGCGTTCTCTAGACCAGCGATAGAGTGCAGCATTTGTATTTGGATATCTTCTGGAAAGCTAGTTGAAAATCCTTGCACATAATACTCAATTGTATTCTCGCCCTCAGGCTCCAAGAATATTTGGTGTGTAAGTTTGTCACTAAAGCGTACTACCTTATCCTCTATTGAAGGGCAGTATCTTGGCCCAGTTCCTTCAATTACACCAGAATATAAAGGCGATCTATCAAGGTTATCAAGAATAAGCTTTTTGGTTAATTCAGTTGTATATGTTAACCAGCAATCATGCTTTGGTCGATTATAGTCGTGCAGTGCATGAGAGAATGATAAAAAGCCTTCATCGCTAGGTTGAATAGACATTTTAGAAAAATCGATTGTATTCTTATTAATACGTGGAGGTGTACCTGATTTAAATCTAACAAGCTTAATTCCCAGTTCGCTTAGACTGTCAGACAGCTTATTAGAAGCTTGCATACCATTAGGCCCACCATTATAATTAACATCTCCAATAATAATTCTGCTCTTTAGATATGTACCAGTAGTAATAATAACAGCTTGTGCATAATAGACAGCACCAGTCTGTAATACTACCCCTTTGACTTTATTTTCTTCAACAATAAGCTTTTCAACTAATCCTTGGCGGATTGTAAGGTTTTCTGTATTCTCCAAAACTTTCTTCATAGAAGCTGAGTACAAATGACGGTCAGCTTGGGCTCGCAATGCGTGAACAGCTGGACCCTTACCAGTATTAAGCATCCGCACTTGAATATTAGTGCGATCTACATTATGACTCATTTCACCGCCTAAGGCATCAATCTCCCTTACAACGTGACCCTTCGCAGGACCGCCAACTGATGGATTACATGGCATATGTGCAATACTATCAAAATTCATTGTAACTATTAATGTCTGTAAACCCATTCGTGCACCTGCAAGTGATGCCTCGCACCCTGCATGACCTGCACCAACAACTATTATGTCAAATTCACCAGCTTTATACTCCATCATGACACCTCTCTATTTTCCTAAACAAAATTGTGAAAACAATTGATCAAGTAACCCTTCACTTGCAGTATCACCAATTATCTCACCCAGTACTTCCCACGCATTTGTAATATCTATAGTCACCATATCCATCGGCATATCTTCTACCACACTATTTATTGAATCATGTAAAGATTTATTGGCATTCTTTAATAAAGAAATATGTCTAGTATTAGTTACATAAGTTGCATCAGACTGACGAATTCTGCCTGACAAGAAAATCGTCTCTATCTCATCATATAGTGCATCAATTCCTGCTTCCTCTTTTGCAGAAATAGAAATTATAGGTTTATCACCTGTGTATACACTAATATCATCCTCATAAACTTTAGCGACTAAATCAGATTTATTTAATAAAATTATGACATTCTTATCATCAATCTCTTGCAATAACGAAATATCATAATTATTCAAAGGTTCAGCCACATCAAGTAGCATTAATATTAAGTCTGCCTGCTGAATAACATCTTTGGACTTTTCAATGCCAATTTGTTCAATTATATTATCCGTATCTCTAATACCAGCAGTATCAATCATTTTAAGAGGAATACCTTTAATGTTAACGTATTCCTCTAATAGATCTCTAGTGGTTCCCGGAATATCCGTAACTATCGCCCGATTTTCCTTAAGTAGTGTATTTAATAGTGACGACTTCCCTACATTAGGTCTACCTATTATAGCGACAGCTATACCTTCTCTTATAATCTTACCTTGATCTGCAGTAAGTAAAAGTTTATCGACATCACTAATAGCCTGCCTAGTTATTGTTAATATTTTATCTTTAGTTACTTCTTCTATATCATGCTCTGGATAATCAATCGAAACTTCAATATGAGCCATGAGTTCTAACAAAGCCTGTCTAATATCAGTAATTTGTCTAGATAAAGAACCAGACAATTGTGACAAAGCTGCTTTCATAGATAAATCAGTTTTGGAACGTATTAAATCTATTGTAGCTTCAGCTTGACTTAAATCTATTCGGCCATTTAGAAAAGCTCGTTTTGTAAACTCGCCTGGTTCTGCTAAACGTGCACCAGCATCCAATATCACATCTAATACTTGTTTTACAGGCATGATACCACCATGACTATTAATTTCTACAACGTCTTCTGTCGTATATGATCGCGGACTTAAGAATACTGATATAAGAACTTCATCAATGGCTCGGTCATCCTTATCAATTATGTGTCCATAATGAATTGTATGACTTTCCGCTTTAGCTAACCGAGTTTTACCCTTATAACAGCGTTCAACAATTTCAATAGCTTTATCTCCGCTAACACGGATAATTCCAATACCACCTTCGCCAAACGCTGTAGCAACAGCAGCTATTGTGTCAAAATTCATCTATACACATCCTCGCCATCTTATTTACTATATACTAACCGATTAAAATATAAAATATCTACATAAAGAAAAGTCAGCATAAACCATGCCTGTAGGTATAAGCGAATACTCTATTAAAGAAAAATAACCACAACATGTGCTGTGGTTATAATTATCTTATTTATCTGACCAATTACCCTTTGTAGCACTACTTATTACAATTTTTCTAAAAGGTTCTTGTCCTTGGCTCTTGGTAACTATACCTCTCTCATTTTGTAAATGAGTATGGATAATTTTCCGTTCATAGGCAGACATCGGCTCAAGTACAACATCTTTTTTATATTTTTTAGCTTTATTAGCTAATCTATCAGCTAAACTCTCTAATGTTTTTTTACGTCGATCACGATACTGTTCAGCATCAAGCATGAATCTAATATTTTCATCTGAATTTCGATTAGCAGAAATGTTTAATAAGTATTGTAATGCGTCTAACGTCTGTCCTCTTCTACCTATTAACACACCCAAATTATCTCCTACTAAGTTAAAAACAGTATAACCATCTTGCACAGATTCTTCTATAGTAATATCTAAATCCATTTCTGCAAAAATATGCTGCAAAAACTTTTTACCATCTTCTTTAGGATTTTGTTGATTCTTAGCTATTATTTCAACTTCAGCATTTTTCGAACCAAAACCTAGAAATCCCTTTGTAGGTTCAGCTATAATATTTATTTCAACCTGATCAATTGTTAACCCTAATTTCTGTAGCCCCAATTGTATTGCTTCATCAATAGTTTTAGCGGATTCTACAACTTTATTCATTTTCGAGCACCCTCCTGTTTAACACCAGAATCTCTGTACATGAAAAAGTTCTGTCCAATAGAAAATAAATTACTATAAACCCAGTACAACCCTAAAGCGGAAGGTAAAGAGGCACTGATAAATAGAATCATAGCAGGCATTAAATATAATAACATTTTAGCTTGTTGATTATCATTATTTACCATAGTAGTCTTCTGTTGCAAATAAGTTGTAGCTGCTGCAAGTATTGGTAATATATATGTAGTGTCTTTGTCTCCTAGTTGTAAAAATAAGAAGCTAGCTTCTCTAATTTGTTGATTATACATAATCGCTTGATAAAAGGCAATTAACACAGGCATTTGTATAATAAGTGGTAAACAACCAGCTATTGGATTTACATTATTCTTTTGGAATAACTTCATAGTCTCTTCATTAAGCTTTGGTTGATTATCCTTATACTTCTCTTTTAAAGCATTCATTTCTGGTTGTAATTTCTGCATTGCTCTCATACTCTTCATCTGTTTTACCATAAATGGAAGTGTAATAAAGCGTACGATTAAAGTAACAATAAGAATTGAAATTCCGTAACTATTTACTGCAGTTCCGACATTATCTATTAAGTCAGATAGAATTCCAACAAAGGACCCCCATATTCCGCTTCGATCTAATTCTCTTTCTTGCATTTGTTCAACAGTACAACCTGTCATAACAAAAGCAATTGCAACTATTAGTATCAGTACAACAACTTTTTTTGACAAAACTCTTCCTCCTCAATAATTGCCAATATATCATTTCATCCTAACTGACACCATTTACTATGGAACAGGATCAAATCCTCCTGGGTGCCATGGATGACAACGTGCAAGTCTACGAATTGTCAAATATGTCCCTTTAAAAAAACCATATTTTAAATAACTTTGTTTGCTATATTCAGAACAACTAGGATAAAATCTACAAGTTTGTCCCTTTAATGGTGAAATAACCTTTTGATATAAAAATAATAAAAAAAGCATAACTCTTTTCATAATATAGTGCTCCTAACGAACATATATCTTACTTCTCTTAAGCACATGAATAATTGCTTCCTTAGTTTTGTGAAAATCCAAACTTTTAGCACTATTCCTAGCAATAATAACTACATCATATCCAACTGGTATAGAACCTTTTATATCAATAAATACAGCTTTTACAAGCCTCTTTATATGATTACGCACAACTGCATTTCCAACTTTTTTACTTACTGATATACCCAGTCGAAAATTATCTTCGTCATTTCTTTTATGTACATATATAACAAAAGATCGGTTAGCCCATGATTTACCCTTTTTATAAACTAGAGTAAAATCCTTATTTTTTGAGAGTCTATTTTCCTTATGCAATATGTGCCACCCCGATTCTATTCACTCCTCATTATAACAAAGTATCATAGAAATTAAACAATAAATTTTAAATAAAAAAGACCACGAAATATGTGGTCTATGCTGATAATACTTTTCTTCCTTTTCTGCGACGGTTAGCTATAACCTTACGGCCGTTACTTGTGCTCATACGCTGACGGAATCCATGTACTTTTTTACGTTTACGAGTATTTGGTTGAAATGTGCGTTTCATTATTTGGCACCTCCTTGGTTTCATTTCTAATGTCAAATGACGTTAATCATCTAAATTATATTAGTTTATAAAGACATCCCATAAAATTATAAGAAATTACTACTGAAAAGTCAATAAAAATAATATGTGGATAGAAATTTTTTAATAAAAACTAACTTTCGACAACTTTTAACAATTTATAAACAAATTATACACAAAATATAGTGTTGTGGATAACGATAATACACAAGCTGTAGTAAATGTGGATAACCCTAAGGAAACCATTGCGAATAGGATTTTATTTTGATATAGTATAATTGTTTCGTGTTGATTCGATATTGTATTATTATATTATCCACACACTGTGGATAACTCTGTGGATAATACTTTGTGGATTTTTAGCATACTTTATCAACATTTGTTGATAAAGGCTATTTTTTCTTCTAAATTATTCTTAGTTCTTAATATATATAAGAATATCGTTATTCATCTATCCACTACTATCTGTGTAAAACTCCTTGTTTATATTTTTATATTTTTTTTATCTTTTTTTTATCTTTTCTATATCTTAGATCACATTTATTAGATTACATTTATTAGATTACATTTATTAGATTACATTTATTAGATTACATATTTAGGAGGTTTTCAAATGTCTGATGAATTTACAGACCTCTGGAAAAAGGTACTTGCAATTATTGAAACACGTGTTAGTCAACCAAGCTTTGAAACATGGTTTAAATATACAGAAGCTGCATTTGCTAATAATACTGTAGTAATTAGTGTTCCAGACGATTTTGCCAGAGGTTGGCTAAAAAACCGTTACACAGAATTTATTCAAGAAACTATTTTTAAATTAACTGGTGATACAGTAAATGTTAAATTTATTATTTCTGATGAGGAACCACAACCTACCAAAATTGAAAAACCAGTTAGAGCTGTTGCACCTTCATCTAATCAATTGATAGAGGATTCTAATAGTAAGCTATATGATAGATACACATTTGATACCTTTGTTATAGGTTCTGGTAATAGATTTGCACATGCTGCTTCACTTGCCGTTGCAGAAGCTCCTGCCAAATCATACAATCCATTATTTATATATGGTGGTGTAGGTTTAGGTAAAACTCATCTAATGCATGCTATAGGTCATTTTGTTCTAGAGCACAATCCAAACTTAAAAGTTGTATATCTATCCTCAGAAAAATTCACCAACGAATTTATTAACTCTATTAGGGACAATAAAACAGTTGATTTCAGAAATAGATATCGTAATATTGATATTTTGCTAATTGATGATATCCAATTTATAGCTGGAAAAGAACAGACACAAGAGGAATTTTTCCATACCTTTAATACGTTACATGAAGAAGGAAAACAAATTGTTATCAGTAGTGATCGACATCCGAAAGAAATTCCTACCTTAGAAGATCGCCTACGTTCGCGTTTTGAATGGGGATTAATAACTGATATTCAAGCACCTGATTTAGAGACTAGAATTGCTATACTACGTAAAAAAGCAAAAGCTGAAAACTTAGAAATTGACAATGATGTATTAGTATACATAGCTAACAAAATCAATACTAACATTAGAGAATTAGAAGGTGCGCTTATACGAGTAGTTGCCTATTCATCTCTAATAAACCAAGATATCAACGCTGAACTTGCTGTTGAAGCTCTAAAAAGTATAATTTCTGATGATGCACCAAAAATTATCAATATTCCTAGAATCCAAGAAGTTGTAGCTAATTATTTTCATATGCCAGTTAGTGACTTTAAAGCAAAAAAGCGTACCAAGTCAGTAGCTTTTCCTAGGCAAATTGCTATGTACTTATCAAGACAGCTGACAGATAGTTCATTACCTAAAATAGGCTTAGAATTTGGTGGAAGAGACCATACCACGGTAATACATGCTCATGATAAAATTTCAAAACAGCTAGCTTCAGATTCAGACTTACAAAAAAATATAGAAGCAATATGTCAAAAACTAAAATCATAGCTTTCTATATTATCCACATGTGGATATAATCTAATAACATCTATAATCTATTCACATGTTATTAAGTCTCTTAATTACCCTAGATTTATTGTATCAACCTATTTATCAACATATCCACTGACACTACTACTATTATTACTATTTTAAATAATTATATATATGTATAAGCAGGAGGATTTATACCATGAAATTATCTATCTATAGAGAAGTATTAATACAGGCAATACAAGATGCTATTAAAGCAGTATCATCGAAAAGTACAATACCTATATTAGAAAATATTAAATTTGAATTAACATCAGAATATCTTAAAATGATAGGTACAAACTTAGAGATAGGAATTGAAATAACAATTCCAAGGGAACATAATGATAAAATTAACTTCACAGTCGAAAAAGAAGGATCTATTTGCTTAAAAGCTAAATATATTAACGAAATTATTCGTAAGTTGTCTAATGAATTAGTTGAAATTGAAGTAACTAATAATTATTTGACCTATATAAAATGTGGTAATTCTGAATTTAATATACATGGGCTTGATAGTGATGAGTTTCCTAAATTACCTAAAATAGTAGAAGATAATGTATTTAGTATGCCTAGTGTTTTACTTAAAAATATGATTCGCCAGACTGTAGTGGCAATTTCTTTGGAAGAAACAAGACCAGTTCTTACAGGAATAAAATGGACATTACAAGATGGTGTACTAACCTTTGTAGCAACAGATAGTCATCGTTTAGCAATGAGAGATGCTAATGTTGAAGCAGAAATAGGATATAATTTTCAAAATATAATAGTGCCAGGCAAAAGCTTAATTGAATTAAATAAAATACTTGAAGATGATGACTCGTTAGTTGATATCGTAGTTAGTAATAACCAATTATTAATAAAAATGGATAATATATTATTTTATTCGAGATTAATAGAAGGACAATATCCTGATATAACAAGGATTATTCAACAAGAAACGAAAACATTACTACAAACTGATAAAAAAGATATTATTGAATCACTCGATAGAGCATCATTAATTGCAAGAGAGAATAAAAACAATGAAGTAAAAATGAGTATTAAATCAGAGCTTGTACAAATTAGCTCTAATTCTCCGGAAATTGGTAAGGTAAATGAACAAATAATTCCTAACAAGGTAGAGGGAGAAGATTTATTGATAGCATTTAATGCTAGATATGTTCAAGACGCACTAAAAATTATTGATGAACAAGAAATAGAAATACATTTTACAGGCTCTATGAGTCCATTTATAATTAGGCAAAAGGGTTTTGATAATTACTTATACTTAGTACTTCCAATACGCATATATTAAGGATGATTACTATATGGTAAATAATGAAATACAGGTTATTATCAAAGATGACTATATTACGCTAGGTCAATTACTTAAAAAAGAAAATATTGTAGGTTCAGGTGGCGAAGTTAAAATATTTTTAGCTGAAATACCTATATATGTTAATGAACAGCTAAATAATCAACGAGGAAAAAAATTGTATGTAAATGATATAATTAAAATTGAGCAAATAGGTACTTATGTTATTAGGAAAACTTGACGGTTGTTGAGTTTTCTTTTTGTTACAAAAAATATATAATTTTAACTAAAAACAAGTATTCTTTATTTAATGTGAAATAATGTTATAATTAAGATTAGTGATATTTGTACATAAGTAGTCTTGTTGAAACCGAAGATAATGTTTTTGTAAGGAGTATAAAATGCGGTTACACCGTCTAAAATTAAAGAATTATCGGAATTATGAGGAATTAAATATCGAGTTTGATAGTAAAATTCATTTTTTTATTGGTGATAATGCACAAGGAAAAACCAATTTATTAGAATCAATATATATGCTAGCTTTAACTAAGTCTCATCGAACTAACAAAGATCGAGAGCTTATTTATTGGGGTAAGGAGTTCGCATCTATTCATTGCGATCTTACATTATTCAATAGGGACACTCAGTTAGAAGTTAATATATTTCCACACGGTAAGAAAGTATTAATTAATCGTATTGACCAAAGAAAGATAAGTAATTATTTAGGAAAATTGAAAGTTGTATTATTTGCTCCAGAAGATTTACAATTAATTAAAGGCAGTCCTAATCAAAGAAGAAAATTTATGGATCGCGCTCTTGGTCAAATTCGTCCAAAATATATTAATCAATTATCACAATATCAAAAAGTTTTATTACAAAGAAATCAATTATTGAAAGATAGCTTTAAAAACAGTTCATTAAGAAACACAATAGATATATGGGATTGCCAATTATTAGAATATGGAAGCTCAGTTATAGATATTCGTCAGCAATTTATTCAAGAAATTGGAAAATTAGCACAAAGGATACATTTTGAAATAACTGAAGGAATAGAACAGTTAAATTTATATTATGATGCTAATTGTTTAGTAACCAACTTTAGGGAAAAAATAGAAAAGAGTAGAGAACGTGATTTTCAAACAGGAACAACTAATGTTGGTCCTCATCGAGATGAGTTGCAATTTACAATAAATGATATTGATGCAAAAATATTTGGTTCTCAAGGTCAGCAAAGAACAGTAGCATTATCATTAAAATTAGCTGAACTAGAATATATGAAAATGCAAATAGGTGACATGCCAATATTATTACTTGATGATGTATTATCAGAATTAGATATTAGAAGACAGAAGCAATTATTAGATAGTATAAATGATTCTGTTCAAACATTTGTAACAACGACTGATGTATCAGGAATTAAACATGAAATTTTGAAGCAGTCAGATTTTTTCTATATTAAACAAGGAAATATACTCAAGAAAACTTAAAAAGGAGTGAACATATGTTTATTCATTTAGGTGCGAATGTTTTGGTGCCGATTAAAGATGTAATAACAATTATTGATGTCAAAATGAAAGATTCTGCTGAAAGTATGGTAGAGTTTTTAAATATTGCCGATGAAGAAGGATTTATAGTTAACATTGAAGAAGGTGAAACTAAGTCATATGTTGTTACTTCTAAACATGTGTATTATTCGCCAATATCGTCTTTAACATTAAAAAAGCGATCACACTACTTACAAAGTTTGCAAAATTAAAGTAAAATATATTTTAATAGAAAGCTAGGATAGAAGGAGATTAACTATGGACGTGAATACGAATGTTTATGATGAGACGCAAATCCAGGTTTTAGAAGGATTGGAAGCTGTTCGCAAAAGACCTGGTATGTACATAGGTTCAACTAGTGAAAGGGGTTTACATCACCTATTATGGGAAGTATTAGATAATAGTATTGATGAAGCACTAGCTGGTTATTGTGATACTGTAGATATCACAATCCATGAAGATAATAGTGTTACTGTTATTGATAATGGACGCGGTATTCCTGTAGGGATACATCCAAAATTACAAATACCTGCCGTTGAAGTTGTTTTAACGGTTCTTCATGCCGGCGGAAAGTTTGATGGCAAAGGTTATAAGGTTTCTGGGGGATTGCATGGAGTAGGTGTATCGGTAGTAAATGCACTTTCAGAGAAGCTAACAGTAGAAATTTTCCTTAATGGCAAAATCCATTATCAGGAATATCAACGAGGCGTACCTCAAGCTGCTCTTAAAGTTATTGGTGATACAGATAAGACTGGTACAAAAATAACATTTAAGCCAGATACAACAATATTCACAGAAACACAAGAATATAATTATGATACGATAATATCTCGAATGAGAGATATGGCTTTTTTAAATGGTGGTATTACTCTTAATATTAATGATGAACGTACTGATAAGAAAGAAAGCTTTATGTATGAAGGCGGAATAGTTACATTCGTAGAATATTTAAATAAAAACAAGACTGTGATTCATCAGCCTCCTTTTTACTTAATAGGAGAAAAGGAATCAGTTCTTTGTGAAGTAGCATTGCAATATAATGATGGCTACACAAGTAATATTTATTCTTATGCGAATAACATTCATACCCACGAAGGCGGAACACATGAAGCAGGATTTAAGAGTTCTTTAACTCGGGTTATAAATGATTATGCACGCAGAAATAATATGTTAAAGGAAAATGAGGCTAATTTAACAGGTGATGATGTTCGTGAAGGAATAACAGTAATCATCAGTGTAAAAATACCTGATCCCCAATTTGAAGGGCAGACTAAAACTAAACTAGGAAACAGTGAAGTACGTGGTATTGTAGATTCATTCTTTTCCGAAAAATATATGGAATTTCTTGAGGAAAATCCGAGTACTGCCAGAATTATAATTGAGAAGGCAATTACAGCTAGCCGTGCAAGAGAAGCTGCCAAGAAAGCAAGGGAGTTAACGCGTCGTAAAGGTGCATTAGAATATAGTGCATTACCTGGAAAACTTGCGGATTGTTCATCAAGAGACGCTTCAATAAGTGAATTATACCTAGTTGAGGGAGATTCAGCTGGCGGTTCTGCGAAAAGTGGACGTGATCGTAACTTCCAAGCAATATTACCATTACGTGGGAAAATACTAAATGTAGAGAAAACTAGATTAGATAAAATACTTTCTAGTGATGAAATACGTAATATTATAACGGCTCTTGGGACAAGTATTGGTGATGATTTCAATATTGAGAAAGCCAGATATCATAAGCTGATTATCATGACAGATGCGGACGTTGACGGTGCTCATATTCGAACTTTATTATTAACTTTCTTCTATCGTTATATGCCAGATTTAATTGAAAATGGTTATATATATATTGCACAACCGCCTCTTTATCAAGTTAAAAAAGGTAAAGTAGTTCGTTATGTGTATTCTGATAAAGAAATGCAAGAAGTATCGAAAGAATTAGGTAATCAAGGTATATCATTACAAAGATATAAAGGTCTAGGGGAAATGAATCCTACTCAATTATGGGAAACAACTATGGATCCAGATAATCGAACCTTATTACAGGTAAGTATTGATGATGCTATAGAAGCGGATGAAGTTTTCACAATGTTAATGGGTGATAAGGTTGAACCAAGACGTGCATTCATCGAAGAACATGCATCCTATGTTCGTAATCTTGATGTATAAAATATTTAATTAGGGTTAAGAGTTTTCTTGTTTTAAGCTAGGAAAGAAATGAGGGAAATGGCAAATGGAAGAACAAAGCTCTAAAATTTTACCAATTGATATAAGTAATGAAATGCGTAATTCGTTTATTGATTATGCTATGAGTGTAATTGTTAGTCGTGCCTTACCAGATGTACGCGATGGCTTAAAACCCGTACATAGACGAATTTTATATTCAATGAATGATTTAGGTATGACTGCAGATAAGCCACACAAAAAGTCAGCTAGATTAGTCGGGGATGTAATCGGTAAATATCATCCACATGGTGACCAAGCAGTATATGCTTCTATGGTTCGGATGGCGCAGGATTTCTCTTATCGTTATATGCTTGTAGATGGCCAAGGAAATTTTGGTTCTATTGATGGTGATGGCGCAGCAGCTATGCGTTATACAGAAGCAAGAATGTCTAAGATTACAGCAGAATTATTAAGAGACATTCAAAAAGGTACTATTGATTATGGCAGTAACTATGATGATACTCTTAAAGAACCATTAGTACTACCAGCTCGATTTCCTAACCTTTTAGTTAATGGTGCATCTGGAATAGCAGTAGGTATGGCTACTAATATTCCGCCACATCAATTAGGTGAAGTAATAGATGGATGTGTAGCTTATATTAATAACCCAGAATTAACTATTGAAGATTTGATGGAATTTATTAAAGGACCTGATTTTCCAACAGGAGCACTAATTCTTGGTAAAGAGGGAATTAAAACAGCTTATAATACAGGTCGTGGTTCAGTTATTATGCGTGCTAAGGCACATTTTGAAGACATGAATAATGGAAAACAACGTATTATAGTATCTGAAATTCCTTATCAAGTTAATAAAGCTAGATTAATTGAGAAAATTGCAGATTTAGTCAGAGATAAAAAAATTGATGGAATAACTGATTTACGTGATGAGTCTGACCGTGATGGAATGCGAATTGTAATAGAATTACGTAGAGATGCAAATGGTAATGTAGTATTAAATAATCTTTACAAGCAAACGCAACTGCAATGGACATTCGGCATGAATATGCTTGCATTAGTTAATGGCATACCGAAGCTACTTAACTTAAAGCAATTTATTCAATATTATATAGAACACCAAATACAAATTATTACGCGTCGTACGATATTTGATCTTGATAAAGCTAAAGCGCGTGCACATATATTAGAAGGATTGCGTATAGCGCTTGATAATCTAGATGCAGTTATTAAACTAATTCGCGGTTCAAAAACTGTCGATATTGCTAAAGATGGCTTAATGAATAATTTTAAATTATCAGAAGAGCAGGCAAAAGCTATCTTAGAAATGCGTTTACAAAGATTAACAGGTTTAGAACGCGAAAAAATCGAAGAGGAATATGCAGAATTAATAAAATTAATTGCAGAATTAGAAGCTATTTTAGCAGATGAAGCTAAAATATTATCGATAATTAAAGACGAACTACTAGAAATTAAAGCAAGATACAATGATAAACGCAGATCTATAATCACTGCTTCTGCTGAGGATATAGATATAGAAGATCTAATCACAGAAGAAGAAGTTGTTATTACACTAACGCATTTTGGTTATGTTAAGCGTCTGCCAATGAATACCTATAAGAGCCAAAAACGTGGCGGTAAAGGCGTTAGCGGTCTCGGTACTAAAGAAGATGATTTTGTAAAACATTTATACACGATGAGTACGCATGATTATGTGTTGTTCTTTACAAATCGCGGTAAGGTATATCGAATTAAAGCTTATGAAATACCAGAAGGCAGCCGTACAGCTAGAGGGACAGCAATTGTTAACTTGTTGCAAATTGAGCCAGGCGAGATGATTAACGCAATGATACCAGTAAGTTGCTTTGAAGATAATTGTTACTTATTTATGGCAACAAGAAATGGTTTAGTTAAAAAGACAGCCTTGAGCCAATTCAATAACATACGTAAGGGCGGAATTATTGCAATCGGCTTACGTGCTGAAGATGAACTAATTGGTGTGTTTATGACTGATGGACAAAAAGACATAATAATAGGTTCGAAAAATGGTAAAGCAATCCGATTTAATGAAAAAGAAGTAAGAAATATGGGACGCACTGCTACGGGAGTAAAGGGAATTACATTAGGTAAAGATGATGTAGTAGTAGATATTGATGTCATTATTGAAAATGAAGATGTCATAGTAATAACTGAGAATGGTTATGGGAAGCGAACTAAAGTTGATGAATATCGTGCTCAAGCCAGAGGCGGTAAAGGAATTGGAACAATAAATGTAACCGAAAAGAATGGCCCAGTTGTTGGACTTAAAATAGTAAACGACCAACAAGAGATTATGGTAATAACACAAAGTGGTATTATTATTCGCCAAGATGTAAAAGGAATATCTTTATTAGGTAGACGTACGCAAGGAGTTAGAATTATCAGAGTTGGCAAAAAAGACCAAGTAGCAACCATTGCAAAAATTAGCGAAGATGTTGAACAACCAGAAAACACAGAAGATTAGTATATAGTAGCATTGAAAATTAATATTAAAGAAGCATTTTAACTTGCAGTTTAAATAAGCTGCAAGTTTTTTGTTATATACGATAATATCTATAGTATGAATGAATAATCCCTGATATAATTTACATGATAACTAACAATTTTAAGAGCTGTCTTTTTAAAATAGATATAACAACTGTGCAGCATAAATATAATTTCTTAAGCGGCGTTATGAATACTCTCGTTTAGCCACTACTATGTAGTAGTAAGAGATAAGTGCACAAGTATTATTTATACATTTGTAATGATGGGGTGGTCCAAGTGATTGAAATAAAAATAGATAAATTAAAGCAAGGTCAAATTATAGCTGATAATATTATTAGTCCTTTAGGTGGAGTACTTATATATAAAGGTTCACATGTTTTGGAATATCATAAAGACATGCTAAAGGCCTTTACAATAACAACTGTAAAAGTTATGGAAGATAAAAAGGCTTATAACGAAAGCCAAAAAGTAGTTGAGATAAAAAAACAAAAAGACATAGAAAATCAAAAATCAGAGAAAGGCAGCCAAGCAGAAATTAAAGAAGTAAAAAAAGAAAAAGCTAGTGATACAGAATTTCAAAAGCAATTTAATAAAGCAACTAGTTTAATCAAAAATATTATGTTAGAAGTTGAATACACAAAAAAAGTTCCATTAATGGAAGTGCGTAATGTTATTAAACCGCTTTTAGAACAAATATGTGAGCAACCCAATATTTCATTAGTAATTGGCCAAATACGATCAAATGAAGATTATACATATCAGCATTTAATTGGTGTGGGAGTGATGTCAACACTAATTGCTAAGTTTCTAAATTATAAAGAAAATGAATTAATGCAAATAGGTCTTGCAGGTACACTTCATGATATAGGTAAAGCCAAGATATCTGATACTATTCTTAATAAAAAAGGTTCTTTATCTAACATTGAATATGAAGAAATTAAAAAACACCCTATTTATAGCTATGAATTATTAAAAAATGTTACAGGAATTAATAAAGGAGTATTATTTGCAGCGTTAGAACATCATGAGCGTCAGGATGGTAAAGGATATCCATTTGGAAGAAAAGCGTTTGAAGTACATCCTTATAGTAAAATTGTAGCAGTTGCGGATGTATTTCATGCGATGACATCAAATAGAGCCTATAAAAACGCTGAAAATATATTTCATGTATTAAAGCAAATTAAAGAAGATGCCTTTGGCAAATTAGATCCGCAAGTAGTTACAAATCTAATCAGTAATTTAATGGCCTATAGTATAGGTAGTACAGTTACGTTAACAAATGGTAAGGTAGGCGAAGTTGTTTTTATTAATAATCAAGACCCTCTTAAACCGTTAGTTAAAGTAGAAAACGAGTTTATCGATTTAAGTAGACGCTTAGATATTGAAATAGACCAATTCTGGATGTAATATGCAAATTAAGATATCGTCTTGTACTAGATAGGTCATTTCTTTATGTCTAATATCGTATATTAGTCAATTGTTATTGGTTCATTATTAGTTAATCGAAAAAGTAAATTCCGCTTTGTTTCTAATATCGAATATTTCATTTATATTTATTGACACATAAAATAGCCTGTGATATTATATAAAAGTCGCCGCTGAAACGGCAGACAAAAACACAAGTTCCTTGAAAACTATATAGTGAAATCAAAACAACGTCGATTCAAGGATTCGCAAGAATCCAAACAGCAAATATA
>Ga0265293_10003998_pt1 | contig 26567 bp, 22 predicted proteins | sample Munlanlewell138R_FD_192505 | JGI IMG/M metagenome (GOLD analysis project Ga0265293, IMG submission 192505) | Leachate microbial communities from a municipal landfill in Southern Ontario, Canada - Leachate well 138R | ecosystem: Engineered > Solid waste > Landfill > Unclassified | place: Canada...
GGGTCGCTGCTCGGTATCGGCAGGGGCGGTGTCGTGGTCGCGTTTCCAGTCGGTGATCAGGGCGTCGTGGTGGGATTGCAGGGCGGCGTCGAAGGTGGCTGCGGCTAGCGGTGAGAGGCGCAGGCGGTAGTCGACGTGGTTGCCGCGGTCGGTTCTGGTGATCGCCGGCGGCGCCGACTGAGGTTCGGGTTCGGGGCGGGGTGCGAGTTTGATGGCGGTGCGGAGTTGGCTGACGGTGGCGTAGGGGGCCAGTTGGGCGTAGTGGGCGTCGGAGCCGTCGGCGGCGCGTTCGGCGATGACGCCGACCTGGTCCAGGGACAGGCGGCCGTCGCGTAGGTATTGGGTGCATTGGGGGAATTCGTCGCGGCGGTGTGCCACTGCGGCGAGGGTTTGGGCGTTGTTGGGGGTGAGGCCGGTTTTCCAGGCGATCAGGGCGGGTAGGGAGCGGGCGCCGGTGTTGCCGCAGAGGCCGTCGTGGTCGATTTCGGCGATGATGTCGACGATGCGTCCGTCGATGGCGTTGCGTTGTCCGGTCAGCTCCGCCAGCTCGTCGAAGAGCACCTCGATGCGCGCGTCGCCGTGCATTTCGGCGGGGGCCGCAGGCGCGATCGAGGACATGACAGCAGCATCGCCACGGCGTCTGACACATGCGCCCGCTGTGGCGTCCGATTAGCCCGTCTATTCACAGTCTCGACTCCATCCACAACCCGGTCGGGAGCCCTCACCGTTGTCGGCCGGACCGTCGGTCCCGGCGGGCTGACTGGCAATCGCACAAGCCAGTGCATCCCGCATCGAAAGGACCGAACATGTTCGACACCTCCTTGACCGTCATCGGCCGACTCGTGAATGCTCCCGTCCTGCGCCGGGTCGGTGACGCCCAAGTGGCCAACTTCCGGCTGGCCAGCAACTCCCGGCGGCGCACCCCCGACGGCACCTGGGAGCAGGGCAACTCGTTGTTCCTGAACGTGAGCTGCTGGGGCAACCTCGGCATCGGCGTCGCCGCCAGCCTGGCCAAGGGTGACGCGGTGGTGGTCACCGGGTTCGTCTACACCAGCGAGTACGACGATCGCGACGGCAACCGCCGCTCCTCGCTGGAGATGCGCGCCCATGCCGTCGGACCCGACCTGGCGTACTACGTCGTCAAGGTGGGCCGGGTGGTCGACAACGAACAACCCGATGCCGAGGTCTATCAGGACGAGCGGTTGTCGGATGCCGCGGCCGTCGATCTCCTCGACGAGCCCGAGCCGCTGCCCGTCTGAGGCCGCGACCGGCGGTTATCTCGCATTACTGCCGCACGGCCGGGTTGAATGGTCGCGCTCCTCCACGGGGCTCGTCCCTCGCCCCGCTGCGTCGCCCGCCTAGGATGGTCAGAAGCGTTGCCTAGAGCAACCCCCGAAACTCCTGCAAGACCAGAAAGGCGACACTGCGGCATGGCTGAGTTCATCTACACGATGAAAAAGGTCCGCAAGGCGCACGGCGACAAGGTCATCCTCGACGACGTCACGCTGAACTTCCTCCCCGGAGCCAAGATCGGTGTGGTGGGCCCCAACGGGGCCGGCAAGTCGAGCGTCTTGCGGATCATGGCGGGCCTGGACAAGCCCAACAACGGCGAGGCCTTCCTGGCCAACGACGCGAGCGTCGGCATCCTGTTGCAGGAGCCGCCGCTGGACGAGACCAAGACCGTGCGGGAGAACGTCGAAGAGGGCGTTCCCATCAAGGCCAAGCTCAACCGGTACAACGAGGTTGCCGAGCTGATGGCCACCGATTACTCCGACGAGCTGATGGAGGAGATGGGCAAGCTCCAGGAGGAGCTCGACGCCGCTGACGCGTGGGACATCGACTCGCAGCTCGAGCAGGCGATGGACGCGCTGCGCTGCCCGCCGCCGGACGAGCCGGTGACCCACCTCTCCGGTGGTGAGCGCCGTCGCGTGGCGCTGTGCAAGCTGCTGCTGAGCAAGCCGGACCTGCTGCTGCTCGACGAGCCCACCAACCACCTCGACGCCGAGAGCGTGCTGTGGCTCGAGCAGCACCTGGCCGCCTACCCGGGCGCCATCCTGGCGGTCACCCACGACCGGTACTTCCTGGACAACGTCGCCGAGTGGATCCTCGAGCTCGACCGTGGCCGCGCCTACCCCTACGAGGGCAACTACTCCACGTACCTGGAGAAGAAGGCCGAGCGGCTCGAGGTCCAGGGCAAGAAGGACCAGAAGCTGCAGAAGCGGCTCAAGGACGAACTGGCCTGGGTCCGCTCGGGCGCCAAGGCCCGCCAGGCCAAGAACAAGGCCCGGCTGCAGCGCTACGAGGAAATGGCGATCGAGGCGGAGAAGACCCGCAAGCTCGATTTCGAGGAGATCCAGATCCCGGTCGGTCCCCGGCTGGGCAACCTCGTGGTCGAGGTCGAGCATCTCGACAAGGGCTTCGACGGCCGCCAGTTGATCAAGGACCTGTCGTTCACGTTGCCGCGCAACGGCATCGTCGGCGTCATCGGTCCCAACGGCGTGGGCAAGACGACGCTGTTCAAGACCATCGTCGGTCTCGAACAGCCCGACAGCGGCGTCGTCCGCGTCGGTGACACCGTCAAGCTCAGCTACGTCGACCAGAACCGCGCCGGCATCGACCCGAAGAAGAACGTGTGGGAGGTCGTCTCCGACGGTCTGGACTACATCCAGGTCGGTCAGAACGAGATCCCCTCGCGCGCCTACGTCTCGGCCTTCGGCTTCAAGGGCGCCGATCAGCAGAAGCCGGCCGGGGTGCTCTCCGGTGGTGAGCGCAACCGCCTGAACCTGGCGCTGACGCTCAAGCAGGGCGGCAACCTGATCCTGCTCGACGAGCCGACCAACGACCTCGACGTCGAGACCCTGGGTTCGCTGGAGAACGCGCTCGAGAGCTTCCCGGGTTGCGCGGTGGTCATCAGCCACGACCGGTGGTTCCTGGACCGCACGTGTACGCACATCCTGGCGTGGGAAGGCGACGACGCGAACCCGGCCAAGTGGTTCTGGTTCGAGGGCAACTTCGGGGCCTACGAGGAGAACAAGGTCGAGCGTCTCGGTGAAGAGGCGGCGCGTCCGCACCGAGTGACCCACCGCAAGCTCACCCGCGACTAGTCTGACGGCTGCGTGCCGGTGAGCCGCATCAGCGGTGACTCCAACGGCGGAGCGGCACGGCGCTGAGTCAGGAGTGTCGCATGACGGTGAATCAGCCCAAGGCCCACGCGGCCACCCCGCACGACCGCCCGGGAGCTGATTCGCCCAGTCCGACACCGCCGCCGCCCGAGGCGGCGGCGACGGTGCGGGCGGCGCTGCAGGAGACCTACCGGGGCCCGCACGGCGACGCCCCGCAGACCGACCGCGGCGACATCGTCGACGACGCCGCGCTGGCGGCTCAGCTGGAGCTGGGCCGCCGGCGGGAGCGCGGCGAGACCAAGGTGGCCTACCTGCCGGGGCCCGACTCCGCGCTGCTGATCGTCACCGACCAATCCGCGATGCTGATGGATTCGGTGACCGTGCTGATGCACCGGGTCGGGCTGGCCTACACCGCGATCATGAATCCCACGCTGCGGGTCCGGCGCGACGACACCGGCGGGTTGCGCGCACTCGAACCCGCCACCGCCGCCGACGACAACGACACCGACACCACCGCCGACGACAACACAGACGACAACGAGACCTGGATCCACATCCAACTCGCGCCGACCGCCGATCGCCGCACCGTCGCGAAGGTCGAAGAACTGATCCCCAACGTGCTCAGCGACAGCCGCCAGGTGGCCCGCGACTCCGCGGCGATGGCCACCGAACTGCGGCAACTGGCCGAACACCTCGACGGCGACACCGCGGACGACTCCGGGGCCGAACGCCGCGACGTCGCCGAATGGCTGCGGTGGCTGCTCGACGGGCACTTCGTCCTGCTGGGCTACCAGCGCTGCCCGGTCAGCGACGGGCGGGCCACCGTCGAGGAATCCAGCCGGCTCGGCGTGCTGCGCTGGCGCGAGGAAGTCCTGCCGGAACTCACCGGCAACGGCGAGACGCTGGTGCTCGCGCAGGCGACCGCCCCCAGCTACCTGCGCTACGGCGCCTACCCGTACGTGGTGGTGGTACGCGATCGCGGCGGCCCCACCACCGTCGAGCACCGCTTCGTCGGGCTGTTCACCATCGCCGCCATGAACGACAACGTGCTCGACATCCCGCTGATCTCCCGGCGGGTCCAGGAGGCCCTGCGGCTGGCCGGCCAGGACCCCAGCCGGCCCGGACAACTGCTGCTCGACATCATCCAGACCGTGCCGCGCTCGGAACTGTTCGCGCTGTCGGCCCAAGAACTCCTCGACATGGCGATGACGGTGATCGACCTCGGATCCCGGCGCCGCACACTGCTGTTCGCCCGGGCCGACCAGCTCGGGCATTTCGTCTCGAGCCTGGTGTACCTGCCGCGCGATCGCTACACCACCGCCGTGCGCCTCGAGATGCAGGACATCCTGGTCCGCGAGTTCGGCGGCACCGGCATCGAATACTCCGCGCGGGTCAGCGAATCGCCCTGGGCCCTGGTGCATTTCACGGTCAAACTGCCGCAGGGCACCCGGCCCCGCGACGTCGACGTCTCCCCGGAGAACAAGACCCGCATCCAGGGCCTGCTGACCCAGGCGGCGCGCACCTGGGGGGACCGCTTCCTGGGCGCGGCCGCCGGCGACGCCGTCGACCAGAACACCGCCGAGCATTACGCCACCGCGCTGCCCGAGACCTACCGGCAGGCCGTCAGCCCGGTCGACGCGCTGGCCGACATAGGCATCATCGAAGGCCTCGACGACGGCGGTGTGCAGCTGATCTTCGCCGGTGACACCGAAACCCGGATCCACCGGCTGACCTGGTACCTGGGCGGCCGCTCGGCGTCGCTGTCCGAACTGCTGCCCATGCTGCAGTCCATGGGCGTGGTCGTCCTCGACGAGCGGCCGTTCTCGGTGACCCGCCCCGACGGGCTGCAGGTGTGGATCTATCAGTTCCGGATCTCGCCGCATCCCACCGTCCCGCCCGCCGAGGCCGACGAGATCGACGACGTCGCACAGCGCTTCGCCGACACGGTGACCGCGATCTGGAAGGGCTCAGTCGAGATCGATCGGTTCAACGAACTGGTGCTGCGCGCGGGGCTGACCTGGCAGCAGGTGGTCGTTCTCCGCAGCTACGCAAAGTACCTGCGGCAGGCGGGTTTTCCCTACAGCCAGGCGCACATCGAGTCGGTCATGAACGACAACGCGCACACCGCGCGGTCGCTGATCGAACTCTACGAGGCGGTCTTCGATCCCGCCCTGGGTGAAGGTGCGGCCGAAAGCGGTCGCTCGCAGGCCGCGCAGGCCGCGGCCGCGGCGGTGGCCGCCGACATCGACGCCCTGGTCAGCCTGGACACCGACCGGGTGCTGCGTGCCTTCGCCTCGCTGATCCAGGCGACGCTGCGCACCAACTACTTCGTCACCGCCGACGGCTCGGCGCGCCGCCAGGGGGTGCTGGCCACCAAGCTCAACCCCGGGCTGATCGACGAATTACCGTTGCCGCGACCAAAATTCGAGATCTTCGTGTACTCGCCGCGCGTCGAGGGTGTGCATCTGCGGTTCGGCGCGGTCGCGCGCGGCGGTCTGCGGTGGTCGGACCGCCGCGAGGACTTCCGCACCGAGGTGCTGGGTCTGGTGAAGGCGCAGGCGGTCAAGAACGCCGTCATCGTCCCGGTGGGCGCCAAGGGCGGCTTCGTCGTCAAGCAGCCGGCCCTGCCCACCGGCGACGCGGCCGCCGACCGCGAGGCCACCCGCGCCGAGGGCGTCGCGTGCTACCGGTTGTTCATCGGCGGCCTGCTGGACCTGACCGACAACGTCGACACCACCAGCGGCGCGGTGCTCCCGCCCCCGCAGGTGGTCCGCCGCGACGGGGACGACGCCTACCTGGTGGTCGCCGCCGACAAGGGCACCGCGACGTTCTCCGACATCGCCAACGAGGTCGCCGGATCCTATGGCTTCTGGCTCGGCGACGCGTTCGCCTCCGGCGGCTCGGTCGGCTACGACCACAAGGCGATGGGCATCACCGCCAAGGGGGCTTGGGAGAGCGTCAAACGGCACTTCCGGGAACTCGGCGTCGACACCCAGACCGAGGACTTCACCGTCGTCGGCATCGGCGACATGAGCGGCGACGTGTTCGGCAACGGCATGCTGCTCTCGCCGCACATCCGGCTGGTGGCCGCGTTCAACCACCTGCACATCTTCGTCGACCCGCAACCGGATGCGGCCCGGTCCTGGGAGGAACGCAAGCGGCTGTTCGAGCTGCCACGGTCCACGTGGGACGACTACGACAAGTCGCTGATCTCCGCCGGCGGCGGCGTGTTCAGCCGGCAGCAGAAGTCCATCCCGATCAGCGCGGAAATCCGCACCGCCCTGGGCCTTTCCGACGATGTCACCGAGATGACGCCGCCGGCCCTGGTCAAGGCCGTCCTGAGGGCGCCGGTGGACCTGCTGTGGAACGGCGGGATCGGCACCTATATCAAGGCCGAGGCCGAATCCGACGCCGAGGTCGGCGACCGCACCAACGACCCGCTGCGGGTCAACGCAAATCAGGTGCGCGCCAGGGTGATCGGCGAGGGCGGCAACCTGGGTGTGACGCCGCGCGGGCGGGTGGAGTTCGACCTGTGCGGGGGCCGGATCAACAACGACGCCCTGGACAACTCGGCCGGCGTGGACTGCTCGGATCACGAGGTGAACATCAAGATCCTGGTCGACTCGCTGGTCACCCAGGACAAGGTGCACCCGGACCAGCGCTCCGATCTGCTGGAATCGATGACCGACGAGGTTGGTGCCCTGGTGCTCGCGGACAACGCCGCGCAGAACGACCTGATGGGCACCAGCCGCACCAACGCCGCCAGCCTGCTCAACGTGCACGCCCGCCAGATCAAGGAACTCGAGAACACCGCCGGGCTCAACCGTGAACTCGAGGTGCTGCCCGCCGACAAGGAGATCCACCGCCGCACCGAGGCCGGGATGGGCTTGACCTCACCGGAACTCGCGACGTTGATGGCGCACGTGAAACTGGCGCTCAAGGACGAGGTCCTGGCCTGCGAACTGCCCGATCAGGACGTGTTCGCCGCGCGGTTGCCGGCCTACTTCCCGGCGCAGCTGCGGGACCGGTTCGTGCCCGAGATCCGCCACCATCAGCTGCGCCGCGAGATCGTCACGACCATGCTGGTCAACGACGTCGTCGACACCGCCGGCATCAGCTTCGCCTACCGGGTCACCGAGGACACCGGCGTCAGCTACGTCGACGCGGTGCGCAGCTACGTCGCCACCGACGCCATCTTCGGGATCGGCGACACGTGGCGGCGCATCCGTTCCACCGCGCTGGAAACCCGGATGCCCGTGGAGGTTTCCGATCGGATGACGCTGGATCTGCGGCGGCTCATCGACCGGTCCTGCCGCTGGTTGCTCAACAACCGGCCGCAACCGCTGGCCGTCGGCGCCGAGATCAACCGGTTCGGCGCCAAGGTGGCCGCGTTGCGCCCGCAGATGCCCAAGTGGCTGCGCGGGGACGACCGCGCGATCGTGGCCAAGGAGGCCGGCGAGTTCACCGATCAGGGCGCCCCCGAGGACCTGGCCTACCTGGTGGCCACCGGGCTCTACCAGTACAGCCTGCTCGACATCATCGACGTGGCCGACATCGCCGACCGCGACGAGGCCGAGGTGGCCGACACCTACTTCGCGTTGATGGACGCGCTCGGTGCCGACGGTCTGCTGACGGCGGTGTCGGGGCTGGCGCGCGATGACCGGTGGCACGCGTTGGCGCGCTTGGCGATTCGTGACGACCTCTACAGCTCGTTGCGGCTGCTGACGCTGGACGTGCTGGCCGTCGGCGAACCGGAGGAAACCGGCGAGGAGAAGATCGCCGAGTGGCAGCAGACCAACGCGTCGCGGCTGGAGCGGGCCCGTCGTACCCTGACCGAGCTGCGTGCCCACGAGTCGCACGACCTGGCGACCCTGTCGGTGGCCGCGCGCCAGATCCGTAATATGACCCGAGCAAGTGGAACAGGAGCTTCCGGATAATGGGCGAGCGTTACATCACACCGGTCCCGGTGCGTTGGTCGGACATCGACATGTACCAACACATCAACCATGCGACCATGGTGACCATCCTCGAGGAGGCCCGGGTTCCGTTCCTGTCCGACGCCTTCGGCCCCACCATCACCACCACCGGACTGCTGATCGCCGAGGTCAAGGTGTCCTACAAGGGGCAGCTGCGGCTGGTGGATTCGCCACTGCAGGTGACCATCTGGGTGAACCGGCTGCGCGCGGTCGATTTCACGCTGGGCTACGAGGTCCGGTCGGTCAACGCCGATCCGGATTCGCGGCCCGCCGTCATCGCCGAAACCCAGCTGGCCGCTTTCGATATCGACGAACAGAAGCTGGTCCGGCTCTCGCCGGAGCACCGCGAGTACCTGCAGCGGTGGCTGCGGTGACGTTTCCGCCGGCGGAACGCGGCCTGTGGCTCTCCGGTGACTTCGACCGGATCGACCTGGCCATCTTCACCGACCGCGCCCTGCGCCTGGACGACGCCGCGGTGATCCGGCTGCGCGCCCGCGGCGCTGACACGGTGATCGCCTGGGTGGCAACGGGTTTCGATGTGCTCGCCAGTCGCGTGGTGGGCGGCCGGGTCAAGCCCGAGGACCTGTCGGCCGGCGCGGACGCGTTGGCGATGGGCCTGGCAGCCGGGCCCGGGGCCGGTTACGTCGACCCGGGGTTCGCGATGGATTCGGCCTGGCACGGCGGCCTGCCGCCGGAGTCCGGGTTCGTCCACGTCGACGACGTCCCGGCCCGGGTGATGCTCGACCTCGCCGACCGCGGGGCCGAGTTGGCCCGCGAGCACGGCAGCGCGCACGGCCCGCCGGTGTCGCTGCTGGACCAGGAGGTCATCGCGGTCAGTGCCGGTGACGTCAGCGTGGGCGTGCCGATGCGCTGCGTATTCGCCCTGACCGCAATGGGTTTTCTGCCGCAGTCGGCGCAGGACGTGGCGGCCGACGAGATCGTGCGGGTGCGGGCGCAGGCGGCGTGGCTGCGGATCGACGCCCGGTTCGGCTCGGTCTACCGGCGCCGCGGCGACCCCTCGGTGGTGCTGCGCTGAGGCCTCAGAACGGGGCGTTCACCATGGCCTCGGCGGCCATCTCCAGGTAGTCCAGCAGTTCCCGGCGGTGCGCGTCGTCCAGCGTCACGGAATCGATCTCGGCGATGGCGGTGCGCATGCACCGCAGCCACGCGTCGCGTTCGATGAAGCCGATCCGGTACGGGACGTGACGCATCCGCAGCCGCGGATGACCGCGTTGATCGGAGTAGGTGCGCGGCCCGCCCCAGTACTGCTCGAGGAACATCCGCAGCCGGTTCTCGGCGCCCTCGAAATCGTCCTCCGGGTAGAGCGGGCGCAGGATCTCGTCCTCGCGCACCAGCTGATAGAACCGCGAGACGATGGCGTCGAAGGTGCGGTGGCCGCCGACGGCGTCATAGAACGACTGTGCTTGGTCCACCTCTCCCATTGTGGCTCAGGACGGGATTCGCGCCAGGATGCGGTCGGCGATCGTCCCGGCCTCGCTGGAGACGCTGGGGGACACCAGGCTGACCTCGATGACGGTTTTGCCGCGCACCGCCATGATGCGGGCCTGCGGTACGCCCGGCCCGGTGGTGATGGTGTTCTGCAGCGTGACGCGTTCGGCGGTCCCGCCCGGGGTGCCGATGTCCCAGCTCAGATCGCCGCTGGACGCCGTGACGGTGAAGGTCTTGCCCGCGCACTCCTGCCACTGCGCCCGGTTCTCGGCGACGAAGTCGCGCGCCGCGGCGGGGCTGCGGAACTCCGCGGCGAGCTGCTCGACCATGGTCGCGTTGCTGGTGTCGCTGAAGCTCGAGCGCTGGAACCCGACCGCGCCGCTCTTGTCGTAGACGGTGTCGATGCCCGGCGCCACCGCACCCACGCACTCCGCCGGATCCGCGCTCGCGTCGCCGGCCTCCCCGGAGCCGCCGCCGGAACCGGACTTCGTCTCGCTCATCCGGGGCATGTCCAGCAGCGAACGCACCTCGTCGAGGCTCAGCAACACCGGTGCCGTCGCCGGCAGTTGTCGCGACGGTGCCGTCGGCTGGGTGGGGGAGACCACCTGATCCGGTGCCGTCGCGGTCACCGAGGAGTTCTCCCGGGGCCCACTGGCCAGGACCAAGGACAGCGCCACCCCGACGACAGCGACGGCGATGAGCGCATACGACAGCGTCACCCCGATCAGCGCGCGGTCGCGGCCCCGCTGCCCGGTGCGAGCGATCTGACCCAGCGCCAGGTGGCCCAGCACCGCGCCGACGGGGGCGAACAGGAACGCGAACACGATCGACCACGTCGCCAGCGGGTTCGTCGGCGGGTGCGGGTATGGCGGCGGATAGCCGCCCGGGCCCGGTGGCGGACCGTACGGGCCGTACCCGCCGTAGGGCTGCGCAGGCGGGTAGGGCACGCCGGCCGGCGGCTGCCCATACGGATACTGAGGCCCCGGCGGACCCGTGTACTCAGGACCTCCCGGGTGGTAGTTGCCGTAGGTCATACCCGCCATTCAAGCGGATTGCGTTTGGGCCGTGGACACCGGGCGACGTTGTGCGATACCCGCTGTTCACGTGATTGACCTGCGAACACGATCAGAATTGTCGTGCGCTTGGCCCCAATCCGTGGTGGACTGTCCGACGGAGGACCTATGGCGCAGCGCAAACGCAACCTGGCTAGAAGGATGGGCTCCCGAGCGTCGGCCAACCCGACGGGGCCCAGCGGGGGCACGTCGCTGCACAGTGTGGAAACCGCCGCAGCACCCCCGCACGCCCCCTATGACGGCGTCTCGCTGTGGAGTCGACGACGGGTCCTGCTGCTCAACGCCACCTACGAACCGCTGACCGCGCTGCCCATGCGGCGGGCGATCGTCATGGTGCTCTGCGGCAAGGCCGACGTGGTGCACGACGACCCCGCCGGCCCCGTCGTGCACTCCGCGACGCGCGCCATCGCGGTGCCCTCGGTGATCCGGCTGCGCACCTACGTGCGGGTGCCTTACCGCGCCCGGATCCCGATGACCCGGGCGGCGCTGATGCACCGGGACCGGTTCCGCTGCGCCTACTGCGGCACCAAGGCCGACACCATCGACCACGTGGTGCCCCGCAGCCGCGGCGGCGAGCACACCTGGGAGAACTGCGTGGCGTGCTGTTCGACGTGCAACCACCGCAAGGCCGACAAGCTGCTTTCCGAGCTCGGCTGGGACCTGCGGTTGGCGCCGCTGCCCCCGAAGGGACAGCACTGGCGGCTGCTGTCGACCATCAAGGAGCTCGATCCGGCCTGGATGCGCTACCTCGGCGAGGGCGCGGCCTGACTTTGGGCCGCCTTGCGCGGCCGTGCGAACGACCGTGAGATAAGTTGATCCCCGTGAGTGCCTTACTTACCTGGACGATCATCATCGGCGTGACGCTGGCGGTCGGCGCGTTCTTCGCGCTGCTGACATTGCCGAAAAAGGGACCGCGCCCGCCGTCCTACAAGCTGCCCGAGGAGTGGACCCACGGCCCGCTGCTGTGGGCCGCCACCGAAGAGAAGATCGGCAGCGCCGGGCACGGCCACGGCGCCGAGTTCACCGTGGGAGGTGGCGCAAGTGGCAAGTGGTGAGCATGGCACGCAGGTGGTGCCGGTAGATCCGGATTCGCTGCCGTTCGGCTGGGCGATCACATCCAGCGGTCGGCTCTCCGGCGTCGTCGAACCGGGCGAGATCTCGCAGTACGACCCGTTCTCGACCAAGGAACTCGTCGAGGTCGACGAGGCGCTGAAGTGGGGCTCGCGGGCGTCGAAGGCCCGGTTCGCGGTCTACCTCGGTGACCTCGGTCCCGACCCGGCCGCCGAGGCCCGCAAGCTGCTGGCCCGGGTGCCCACCCCCAACGACGCGGTGCTGCTCGCCGTCTCGCCCAACCAGAAGGCCATCGAGGTCGTCTATGGCGAGGGTGTGCGGGGTCGCGGCGCGGAAGCCGCGGCGCCGCTGGGCGTGGCCGCGGCCGCGTCGTCGTTCAAGGAAGGCAACCTGATCGACGGCCTGGTGAGCGCGATCCGCGTCCTCAGCGCCGGCATCTCCCGCCCCTAGGTTTTCTCAGCGCGAACGTGCATGTCCCCGGCCGCAACGCCGGGGACTTCGCGTTTCCTGCGCACGCTCGCGCCCGTCAGCCGGCGTCGAACTGCCGCGCCCGCAGGGCCCGCACCACCCCGGCACGCCCCTCGACCACCAGCCGGCGCAGCGCCGACGGCAACTCGGGATCGGCCAGGAAGCGGTCCGCCGCGTCGACGGCGGCGTCGCTGATGTCCCAGCCCGGGTACAGCCCGATGACCACCGTCTGCGCCACCTCGCTCGAGCGCCGCTCCCAGACCCCGCGGATCGCCTCGAAGTACCGCTGCGAGAACGGGCGCAGCACCTCGGCCTGACCCGGTGCGACGAACCCGGTGATGATCGCCCGGGCGGTGATGTTGGCCAGGGTGTCGTCCTCGATCACCTGTTCCCAGGCGGCGTCCTTGACCGCGGCCTGCGGGCGCGCCGCCGACGCGGCCGCCGCGCTGCGCTTGCCCGCGGCGGTGTTGTCCCGCTCGGCCTCGGCGTCGATGAAGGGGGTCTCGGGCCCGTCGGCGTCGATCCGGCCGGCACCGGCCAGCGCCGTGACGATGCGCCAGCGCAGGTCGGTGTCGATCACCAGACCGGCCAACCCGTGGTCGGCGGGGTCCTGGTCCAGCAGGTCGGCGAGCAGGGTGGTGTGTGGCGTCGAGAGCACCGACGACGTGCACAGCGAGTTGACGAACGCCAACTGGTGATCCGAGCCGGGCTCGGCGGCGCGGGCCAGCTCGACCAGGCGGTCGGCGAACGCCGGCCAGCCCTCGGCCTTCGCCCACCCGGGTTCGGCGTAGGAGCCCAGCGCGGTCTGCGCCTGCAGCAGCAGGCGTTGGGCCACACCGACTTCGGTCTCGGCGCCGATGCCGCGCAGCACCAGGGCGATGAAGTCGCGGGCCTTCAGCTCCGCGTCGCGGGTCATCTCCCAGGCCGCCGACCACGCGAGGGTGCGGGGCAGCGGATCGGCGATGTCGGCGATGCGGTTCAGCAGCGTCTCGAGCGATTCCGGGTCCAGCCGGAGCGAGCAGTAGGTCAGGTCGTCGTCGTTGACGATGATCAGCTTGCCGCGCGAAACACCCTGCAGCTCGGGAACTTCGGTCGCCTCGCCTTCGACGTCGAGCTCGTGGCGGTGGACCCGGACCAGCTTGCCGGAACCGTCGTCGTCGTAGATGCCGACGGCCAGCCGGTGCACCCGGGTCTCGCCGGCGCCCGGCGCCGCCCCGCTCTGCAGCACCGCGAACCGGGTGAACCTGCCGTCGCCGTCGACGTCGAACTCGGGGCGCAGCGTGTTCAGGCCGGTGGTCTTGAGCCACTGCCGGCCCCACCCCGACAGGTCGCGGCCCGACGACTTCTCCAGCGCGCCCAGCAGATCCCCGAAGGTGGCGTTGGCGAACGCGTGGTCGCGGAAGTAGTCACGCAGGCCGGCCAGGAAGGACTCCTCGCCGACGTAGGCCACCAGCTGCTTGAGCACGCTGGCGCCCTTGGCGTAGGTGATGCCGTCGAAGTTGACCTCGACGGCGGCCAGGTCGGGGATGTCCGCGGCGACCGGGTGCGTCGACGGCAGCTGGTCCTGCCGGTAGGCCCACGACTTCTCCACGTTGGCGAAAGTCGTCCAGGCCTCGGTGTATTCGGTGGCCGCCGCCTGGCAGAGCACGGAGGCGAACGTCGCGAACGACTCGTTGAGCCACAGGTCGTCCCACCAGGTCATGGTCACCAGGTCGCCGAACCACATGTGCGCCATCTCGTGCAGCACGGTCTCGGAGCGCCGCTCGTAGGAGTAGCGGGTGACCTTGGACCGGAACACGTAGTCCTCGAGGAACGTGACCGCCCCGGCGTTCTCCATGGCACCGGCGTTGAACTCCGGGACGAACAGCTGGTCGTACTTGCCGAACGCGTAGGGAATGCCGAAGTTCTTGTGGTAGAAGCCGAATCCCTGCTTGGTCTCGGTGAACAACCGCTCGTGGTCCATGTACTGGGCCAGCGAGGCGCGGCAGAACAAGCCCAGCGGGATCTCGCCGTGCTCGTCGGTGTACACGTCGCGCCACACCGCGTACGGCCCGGCGATCAGCGCCACCAGGTAGGTGCTCATCCGCGGCGTGGTGGCGAAGGTGTGCACCTTGGCGCCGCCGGCATCGTCCTCGACCAGCGTGGTGGCGCCGTTGGAGATCACCTCCCAGTGCGCGGGCGCGGTGACGGTGACGTCGAAGGCGGCCTTGAGGTCGGGCTGGTCGAAGCACGCGAACATCCGCTTGGCGTCGGCGGTTTCGAACTGCGAGTACAGGTACACCTCGCCGTCGACGGGGTCGACGAAGCGGTGCAGGCCCTCGCCGGTGTTCGAGTAGAGGCAGTCCGCGTCGACGACGACGACGTTGTGCTCGGCGAGGCCCCGCAGCGGGATGCCGGTGGACTCGTCGTAGCCGGAGACGTCGATGTCGTGGCCGTTGAGCGTGGCGCTGCGAATGCGGTCCGCGGCGAGGTCCAGGTAGCTGTCGGCGCCGGCCAGCGCGGCGAACTCGACGGTGGTGATCGAGCGGAAGGTGCGCTCGCCGGGGGCGCCGTTGCCGTCGGTGACATCCAGCGTGATGCGGTAGCTGTCGACGGTGATCAGCGCGGCCCGTTCGATGGCCTGGTCATGAGTCAGATTCGGAAGTGCCACGCTCGCCAACATTAGTCGGCACTGGGAACACTTGCCGGGTACATGAAGTTGTGTGAACCGGGGGAGTGGCCCCCACGCCGTCGAAAGGATGCTCTCGTGCCCGCCAAAGATGTCGCAGAATTCTGGTTCGATCCGCTGTGCCCGTGGTGCTGGATCACCTCGCGCTGGATCCTCGAGGTGGAGAAGGTCCGCGACATCGAGGTGAAGTTCCACGTGATGAGCCTTGCGGTGCTCAACGAGGGCCGCGATCTGCCCGAGGATTATCAGGAGCGGATGAAGCAGGCGTGGGGCCCGGTGCGCGTCGCGATCGCCGCCGAGCAGGCCAAGGGCCCGGAGATCCTGCGGCCGCTCTACACCGCGATGGGCACGCAGATCCACAACAAGGGCAACAAGGACTTCGCCGACGTCATCGCCAAGTCCCTGGCCGAGGTCGGCCTGCCCGCCGAACTGGCCGAGGCCGCCACCACCGACAAGTACGACGAGGCGCTGCGCAAGAGCCACCACGCCGGGATGGATGCCGTCGGCGACGACGTCGGCACGCCCACCATCCACGTCAACGGGGTCGCGTTCTTCGGCCCGGTGCTGTCGCGGATTCCGCGCGGTGAGCAGGCCGGCAAGCTGTGGGACGCCTCGGTGATCTTCGCCGCGTACCCGCACTTCTGGGAGCTCAAGCGTTCGCGCACCGAGTCCCCCGAGTTCGACTGAGGCCCGCCTCGCCGCCGGCGGGCTGACCCGTCGGCGGCGAGAACCGGTCATTGACAACCGCAGCAAACTCCACGCACAATCTGAGAACATCGGTTATCAGATTGCGAGGGACACCATGAGCGTGCCGATCCGAAGCCGGAACCGCCCCCGGGCCCGGCGCCGAGCGCCGCGGGAGTTGCGGGATCTGATGACCACGATCGGCCTGACCAACGGCGTCGCGAACATCATCATGCAGCTGTCGCTGCCACCGGTCGGCCACGGCGTGAGCGAGAGCCGCGTGCAGTCGGGCAGCCCCCGGCGCTACCCGCTCAAGCGAGCGCGCACCACGGGGCAGTACCTCGCGCTGTCGGTGTTGGGCAGCGACGAGGACCGCGACGTCATGCGCAGCGCCGTCGCCGAGGTCCACAAAGAGGTGTACTCCCGGGCCGAGAGCCCCGTCCGCTACAGCGGCAACAGCCGCGAGCTGCAGATCTGGGTCGCGATGTGCCTGTTCAAGTACTACGTGGACCAGTACACCTTCGTGTACGGCCCGCTCGACGAGGCCACCCTGGACACGCTGACCAAGGCGGCCGAACCGCTGGCCACCGGCGTCAACGTGCAACCCGGCGAGTGGCCGCAGACCTGGGCCGAATACCGCGCCCGCTGGGACGCCACGCTGCCGCAGCTGTCCATCGATCCCGTGGTGCACCGCGAGTTCGAGACCCTGTCGGACCTGACGTTCGTCGGGGAGGCCTGGGGCGCAATCGGATACGCGCTGGCGTGGCTGCCGGGGCCGGCCTACCGGTTCATGACCCGCGCGACGCTGCCACCGGAGTTCCGCGCGCTGATGGGGTGGGACTGGACCGCGGCCGACCAACGCCGGTTCGACCGGGTACTGGCGGTGCTGCGCCGCGTCGACCCGGTGATCAACCCGTTCGCGATGCAACTGGCCTACCGTCTGCAGGTGGCCGACTTCCGGCTGCGCCGCCGGCTCGGGCTGCCGGTGCTGGGCACGCTGAAGATCAACGAGACCCTGATCCGCGACGGCGGCGGCCGCCGCCGGTTGGCCCGGCGCCGCGCGGGGTAGCCCGGCCCGAGCGCGTTCGCGGGGGGACCTGGGCAGCGGTTAGGGTAACCGCCATGCGCGTCTACCTCGGTGCCGATCACGCCGGCTACGAACTCAAAGCTGCCATCGTCGACCACCTCAAGTCCAAGGGGCACGAGCCGATCGACTGCGGCGCCTTCGAGTACGACGCCGAGGACGACTACCCCGCGTTCTGCATCGCGGCCGCGGCCAAGACCGTCGCGGACCCGGGCAGCCTGGGCATCGTGCTCGGCGGCTCGGGCAACGGCGAGCAGATCGCGGCGAACAAGGTGCCCGGCGCCCGGTGCGCGCTGGCCTGGAGCGTCGAGACCGCGGAACTGGCCCGGCAGCACAACAACGCCCAGCTGATCGGCATCGGCGGCCGGATGCACACCGAGGAAGAGGCGTTGGCCATCGTCGACGCGTTCCTGGCCACCCCGTGGTCGGAGGCCGAACGGCATCAGCGGCGCATCGACATCCTCGCCGAGTACGAGAAGACGCACGACGCGCCCGCGGTCCCCGGCGCCTGACCGCACCCCATGCCCGAGGGCCACACGCTGCACCGGCTCGCCCGGCTGCACCAGCGACGGTTCGGCCGCGCACCGGTGCGCGTCGGCAGCCCGCAGGGCCGGTTCACCGACGGTGCGGCCCTGGTCGACGGGCGCGTGCTGCGCAAGGCCGACGCCTGGGGCAAGCACCTGTTCCATCACTACGAGGGCGCCAAGGTGGTGCACGTTCACCTCGGCATCTACGGCACCTTCACCGAATTCGCGACCGGTGACATCCCCGACCCGGTGGGGCAGGTCCGGATGCGCATGATCGGCACCGAGTACGGCACCGACCTGCGCGGGCCGATGATCTGCGAGGTGATCGAGGAGGCCGAGGTGCCCGACGTGCTGGCCCGCCTGGGTCCCGACCCGCTGCGGCCCGACGCCGACCCGTCGCTGGCATGGCAACGAATCAGCAAGTCCCGCAGGTCGATTGCCGCGCTGCTGATGGATCAGTCGGTGCTCGCCGGGGCGGGCAACATCTACCGCAGCGAGCTGCTGTTCCGGCACGGCATCGACCCGTTCCGGCCCGGGACCTCGATCACGGCCGACGAGTTCGCGCGGATGTGGGCGGACCTGGTGGCGCTGATGAAGATCGGGGTGCGGCGCGGGAAGATCATCGTGATCCGGCCCGAGGACGACCACGGCGCGCCGGCCTACGGCCCGGGGCGGCCGCGGACCTATGTGTATCGCCGCGCCGGGGAGCCGTGCCGGCTGTGCGGCACCGAGGTGCGCACCGCCGTGCTGGAGGGGCGCAACCTGTTCTGGTGCCCGGGCTGTCAGTCCTAGAAGTCGAACCCGCCGAAGTCCCCGCCACCGAAGTCGCCGCCGCCGAAGTCGCCCCAGCCGCCCCCGTCGCCGCCGCTGTCCCAGCCGCCGCCGTCGCCGAAGTCGCCGCCGGAGTCCATGCCCGCGTCGTAGCCCTGATCGAACCCGTCGCCGTAACCGCTCTCGAAGGCCTGCGCGTCATAGCCGACACCGCTCATGCCGGAGAACATCGCGTTGAACAGCAGCACCGAGCCCAGGCCCCAGGCGCCGGCGACCAGCGCGGGCTTCCACCACGGCTCGGAGTACCAGCCCGCGGGCACCGGGCGCCCGGCCACGCGGCCGCCGGGGTAGTAGTTCGGGGTTCGGGCGGTCGGGCCGGGGGAGGCCTCGATCTGCCGGCCCTCGAACTCGACGCGACGGTCCTCGGTGACCCGGCCCGCGGACGACTGTCCGGCCAGCGATTCCAGTTCCGGTCCGGGATCCATGCCCATCGCGGTGCGCGCGGCGCGCACGTAGTAGAGGCCCTCGAGCGCGCTTTCCTTGGCCAGCATCGCCTGCTTGGGGGTGGTCGCCTGCTCGATCGCCGACGACGCGGCCGTATAACGCTCGGACGCGTCGGCCATCGCCTGCTTGGAGGCGTCGTCGTTGCCCGACAGGTTGAGCACCTGCCCGCCCAGGCGCTCGATCACGCGCCGGGCGTCGGCGCGGGCGTCGTCCAGCGAGACCTCCGCCCGTCGTCCGGAGGCCTGCGACGAGCTGTAGACCACCAGCCCGATCGCGCCGACAACGACAAGGAGCAGGATCAGCAGGGCGCCGTTCATGGGTCCAGACTACCGAGGGAGTCCGGCGGTTTCGCGGAACGCGAATCTCACTCCGCGCGGATGCCGAGTGCGGCGTACACCTCGTCGGACAGGGCCACGGTGCGCGGGTCGGCGTTGCACTTGGTGGCGTCGAAGAAGTTCATCACGTAGGCGTAGCCGATGCGGTGCTCGAGGTCGACGAACGCGTACGACCCGCCCGAGCCGCCGTGCCCGAAGCTGCGCAGGTTCGGTCCGGCCACCCCGCGTTGGTTGAGCATGTAGCCCAGGCCCCAGCCGTGGTCGGCCACCCGCGGGCCCAGCACCAGGTCGGCGTCGAATCCGCCCTGCGACAGGCGAACTCGTTGCATGTGCTCTCGGCTCAGCAGCTTCTCGCACGCCATCGCGTTGTAGACCGTCGCCATGCCCAGCGCCGAGACGTGCGCATTGGTGCTGGGGAACTCCGCGCTGCGCCAGGTGTCGATGGCGTGCACGCCCAACTCGTCGTCGGGCAGGAAGTTCATCGACACCGCCCAGCCGGCCATCGGGTGATCGTGCAGCGCGCGGGGCGGATCGGTGAGGCCGGCGTCGCGCAGCAGGTTGCGCACCGTCGGCTTGTTCACCATCTCCGCGCACCGGTGGTGTTCGCGGGCGGGCAGCCCGATGTGCACGTCGGCGCCGATCGGCTCGGCGATCTCGGTGCGCAGGTACTGGCCCAGGGTGCGGTCGGTGACGCGACGCACCACCTCGCCGAGGATGAAGCCGAACGTCACCACCTGATAGCCCTGCCCGGTGCCCGGGGCCCACCACGGTTCGGCCGCGGCGATCCGCGCGCAGACGGTGTCCCAGTCGGCGACCTCGTGCCAATCCATCGGCTCGCGGGGACCGATCACCCCGGAGCGGTGACCGAGCACCATCGCGACGGTGATGTCCTGCTTGCCGGCCTGGGCGAACTCCGGCCAGTACCGGGCGACGGGGGCGTCGAGGTCGATTTCGCCGCGGTCGGCCAGCAGGTGCACACACGTACTGGTCAGGCCCTTGCTGCCGGAGAAGACGCTAGCCAGCGTGTCCTGTCGCCACGGCCGGCGCCGCGCGGCATCGGCGTGCCCGCCCCAGAGGTTGACGACGAGTTGGCCGTCGACCCAGACCGCGACGGCGGCGCCGACCTCGTCGCGGGCGGTGAAGTTGTCCTCGAAGGCGGCGCGGACCCGGTCGAACTCCGGCGCGTGGGTGCCCTCGATGGTGACGGGGTGGGGCATGGGACTCCAGAACAGCAGGCGGGCAGCCGCGACGGTGTTGTCGTCGGCTGTTGACCCCTGCGCCGAATGTAGGGGCGCCGCGCGGGGCGAGGCGAGTGTCGGCAGCGGATTGGAAGCGTTTCGAGACCCGCGCGTGACCCGAGAATTCGGAGGAAACTCCCAGGAAATTAAGGCCCGCCGCGGCGGTCAGGCTGCTCTAAGTTCAGCTGGTGAATTCACCTGGTGTGCCACCGGCGCGGGTCGCTCGCGTGGCAGAACGCTTCCGGCACATACTGTCCCGCCTGCACCAACGCAGCGCCCCGGCGCCGGCCGCGATGCTCGAAATGATCTTCGGGGCCTGGGTGGCCCAGGGCATCGCCGTGGCGGCCGAGTTGGGGGTCGCCGACGCCCTGGCCGACGGCCCGCTGCCCATCGACGAACTGGCGCGCCGCGTCGAGGCGGACCCGGATGCCCTGGGGCGGTTGCTGCGCGCGCTGATCGGCGAGGGCGTCTTCACCCAGCGGCGCGACGGTCGCTTCGCCCTCAACCCGTTGGCGGACTCGCTGCGCCGTGACGCCCCGGTGTCGGTGGCGGGCATGGCACGCTTCGTCGGGGCGCCCGCCCACCGCGAGCACTGGAGCCACCTGGTCGACGCGGTCCGCACCGGGAAGGCCGTCGTCCCCGCGCTGCGCGGCAAGCCGACCTTCGAGTACCTGCTCGAGGAGCCCGAGTTGGCCGGGATCTTCAACGATGCGATGACCAGCATCTCCGAGCTGGCGATCGCGCCGGTGGTGGCCGCCTATGACTTCGCCGCGTTCCCGACCATCGTCGACGTCGGCGGCGGGCACGGTCGACTGCTGGCCGCGATCCTGGCCGCCGCGCCCGCCTCCCAGGGCGTGCTCTACGACCTGCCGCCCGTGGTGGCCGGCGCCCCGGCCCTGCTGGGCGAACACGGTGTGGCCGACCGGGTGCGCGTGCAGGCCGGGTCGTTCTTCGAGGCCGCGCCCGCCAAGGGTGACCTCTACGTGCTCAAGAGCATCATTCACGACTGGCCCGACGACGAGGCCGTGGCGATCCTGAGCAACATCCGCGCCGCGGCCGAACCCGGTGCCACGCTGGTGCTCGTCGAGGCGGTGATCCCGGCGCATCAGCGGTCGTTCCCCGGGAAGTGGACCGACATCGAGATGCTGGTCAATCTCGCCGCGCGGGAACGCACGGCCGACGAACACGGCGCCCTGTTGCAGCGCGCCGGGTTCCGGATGACCCGAGTGGTTCCCACCGCCGCGCCGCTCAGCCTGGTGGAGGGCAGAGCGGTCTGAGGCCGGAGGTCGGACGCAAAACAACAGGTCAGGCCGCAAAAACGGCCTGACCTGTTGATTTTCTGGAGCGGGCGACGGGAATCGAACCCGCGTAGCTAGTTTGGAAGACTAGGGCTCTACCATTGAGCTACGCCCGCGTGTACTGCACGAGCCAAAACTGTACGGCCCGGCCAAGATCATATCCAATCCGGTCCAGGACAGATCCCGGCTGTCCGCCGTGACTTGGCCTTGCGCCGCATGTAGGCCGTAGGATGCCGAGGGCTTTTCGCTTCGCTGGAGGGCCGTATCGGGGTGTAGCGCAGCTTGGTAGCGCATCCGCTTTGGGAGCGGAAGGCCGCAGGTTCAAATCCTGTCACCCCGACAGAGCACCACCCCGACCGAACAGAAACGTCATAGGAGTACCCGTGAAGAGCACTGTCGAGCAACTGAGCCCCACGCGGGTACGCCTCAACATTGAGGTGCCGTTTGCCGAGCTCGAGCCCGATTTCGACCGCGCGTTCAAGCAGCTCGCCCAGCAGGTCCGCCTGCCCGGCTTCCGGCCCGGCAAGGCGCCGCGCAAGCTGCTCGAGGCCCGCATCGGCCGCGGTGCGGTGCTCGAGCAGGTCGTCAACGACGCGCTGCCCAGCCGCTACAGCGAGGCCGTGACCACCACCGACGTCAAGCCGCTGGGTCAGCCCGAGATCGAGATCACCAAGATCGAGGACGGCGAGGAACTGGTGTTCACCGCCGAGGTCGACATCCGCCCGGAGATCACGCTGCCGGACCTGAGCGCGCTGAAGATCACCGTGGACGCGATCGAGGTCGCCGACGAGGACGTCGACAAGGAACTGCAGTCGCTGCGCGCGCGCTTCGGCACCCTGACCGGCGTCGACCGGCCGATCGCCGAGGGCGACTTCGTCTCGATCGACCTGTCGGCCACCGTCGACGGCGAGGACGTGCCGGAGGCCAAGACCGAGGGCCTGTCCCACGAGGTCGGCTCCGGCCAGCTGATCGAGGGCCTCGACGACGCGCTGGTCGGGATGTCCGCCGAGGACACCAAGACCTTCACCACCACGCTGGTCGCCGGCCCGCACGCGGGTCAGGAGGCCGAGGTCACCGTCACCGTGGCGTCGGTCAAGGAGCGCGAGCTGCCCGAGGCCGACGACGAGTTCGCCCAGCTGGCAAGCGAATTCGACACCATCGACGAGCTGAAGGCCGACCTGACCGAGCAGGTCAAGCGGCTCAAGCGCATCCAGCAGGCCGAGAAGATCCGCGACAACGCCCTCGAGGCCCTGCTGGAGCAGGTCGAGGTGCCGCTGCCGGAGCAGATCGTGCAGGCGCAGATCGACGACACCCTGCACAACGCCATCCACGGGCTGGACCACGACGAGGCCAAGTTCGAGGAGAACCTCAAGGAGCAGGGCTCCTCGCGTGAGGAGTTCGACGCCGAGTCCCGCACCAACGCCGAGAAGGCCGTCAAGACCCAGCTGCTGATGGACGCGCTGGCCGACGACCTGGAGATCCAGGTCGGGCAGAACGACATCACCGAGCGTCTGATGCTGATGTCGCGTCAGTACGGCATCGAGCCGCAGCAGCTCATCCAGGTGCTGCAGCAGAACAACCAGCTGCCGGCGATGTACGCCGACGTGCGCCGCGGCCTGACGGTCGCCGCGGTGGTCGAGGCGGCCAACGTCACCGACACCGACGGCAATGTCGTCGACACCAGCGAGTTCTTCGGCCGCGCCGAGGACGGCGAGGCTGCCGAGGACGACGCCGACGCTGGTGAGGACGCCGCCGACGACGCTGCCGAGGCCACCGAGGCCGCCGAGGCGAAATAACGCCTAGAGCGAAAGCGCGCGTCCTGCGGAACGCGCGGTGCCGCGGTTTGGTTAGTGTCGAGCAATACCCATACGAGAAAGCAGGTAACCCGTCGTGACTGACATGCGTTCCGGTGGCATGGGCTTGAACCTCACCGATTCGGTCTATGAGCGGTTGCTGGCCGAGCGGATCATCTTCCTGGGCACCCAGGTCGACGACGACATCGCCAATCGGCTGTGCGCGCAGATTCTGCTGCTCGCCGCCGAGGATCCGACCAAGGACATCAACCTCTACATCAACTCGCCGGGTGGTTCGGTGACGGCCGGCATGGCCATCTACGACACCATGGTGCTGGCGCCGTGCGAGGTGGCCACCTACGCGATGGGGCTGGCGGCGTCGATGGGGCAGTTCCTGCTCGCGGCCGGCACCAAGGGCAAGCGCTTCGCCCTGCCGCACGCGCGGATCATGATGCATCAGCCGTCGGCGGGTATCGGCGGCAGCGCCGCGGACATCGCCATCCAGGCCGAGCAGTTCGCGCTGACCAAGAAGGAGATGAACCGGCTCAACGCGGAGTTCACCGGCCAGACCCTCGAGCGGATCGAGGCCGACGCCGACCGCGACCGTTGGTTCACCTCGCAGGAAGCCCTCGAGTACGGCTTCGTCGATCACATCATCACCCGCGCCCACCTGAACGGGAGTGCCTCATGAGCCAGCCAGTCCACGGCGCAGCCGTGAATCCGATGCAGTCGCGCTACATCCTGCCGTCGTTCATCGAGCATTCGAGCTTCGGCGTCAAGGAGTCCAACCCGTACAACAAGCTCTTCGAGGAGCGCATCATCTTCCTCGGGGTGCAGGTGGACGACGCGTCGGCCAACGACATCATGGCCCAGCTGCTGGTGCTCGAGTCGCTGGATCCCGACCGCGACATCACGATGTACATCAACTCCCCGGGTGGCTCGTTCACCTCGCTGATGGCGATCTACGACACCATGCAGTACGTCCGCGCCGACATCCAGACCGTGTGCCTGGGCCAGGCGGCCTCGGCCGCGGCGGTGCTGCTGGCCGCGGGCACCCCCGGCAAGCGCATGGCGCTGCCGAACGCGCGGGTGCTGATCCACCAGCCGGCCGTCGGCGGGGCCATCCAGGGCCAGGTCTCCGACCTCGAGATCCAGGCCGCCGAGATCGAGCGGATGCGCACCCTGATGGACACCACGCTGGCGCGGCACACCAACAAGTCGCCCGAGCAGATCCGCAAGGACACCGACCGCGACAAGATCCTGACGGCCGAGGAGGCCAAGGAATACGGGATCATCGACACCGTGCTGGAGTACCGGAAGCTCTCGGCACAGACCGCCTGACCCCCGGGCGGGTCGTCGCCACGCATCCCGAACGGATAACTGCATCCCGAACGGATAACTGCGACGACACGCCAGGGACACGGCAGCGCGTTGCGCACGCGACGGGACGCCTGAGGCGATATGTTTCGTGCCACAGAGGAATACCAACGGCGCTATTCGCTTCATCGGTCGCCCGTACTCGGGTCTAGCGGGTAGCGTCGGGATGAAGACCTACCGACATTCGGCTACAGGAAGTAGGACACCACCACTATGGCGCGCATCGGAGACGGCGGTGATCTGCTGAAGTGCTCGTTCTGCGGAAAGAGTCAGAAGCAGGTCAAGAAGCTCATTGCGGGCCCCGGCGTTTACATCTGTGACGAGTGCATCGATCTGTGCAACGAGATCATCGAGGAGGAACTGGCCGACGCCGACGACGTCAAGCTCGACGAGCTGCCGAAGCCGGCCGAGATCCGCGATTTCCTCGAGAGCTATGTGATCGGGCAGGACACCGCCAAGCGCACGCTCGCGGTGGCCGTCTACAACCACTACAAGCGGATCCAGGCCGGCGAGAAGGGCGGCCGGGATTCCCGCGCCGAGACCGTCGAGCTGGCCAAGTCCAACATCTTGATGCTGGGCCCGACGGGCTGCGGTAAGACCTACCTGGCCCAGACCCTGGCCAAGATGCTCAACGTGCCGTTCGCCATCGCGGATGCCACCGCGCTGACCGAGGCCGGCTACGTCGGCGAGGACGTCGAGAACATCCTGCTGAAGCTGATCCAGGCCGCCGACTACGACGTCAAGCGCGCCGAGACCGGCATCATCTACATCGACGAGGTCGACAAGATCGCCCGGAAGAGCGAGAACCCGTCGATCACCCGCGACGTCTCCGGCGAGGGCGTGCAGCAGGCGCTGCTGAAGATCCTCGAGGGCACGCAGGCCTCGGTGCCGCCGCAGGGCGGGCGCAAGCACCCGCACCAGGAGTTCATCCAGATCGACACCACCAACGTGCTGTTCATCGTGGCCGGTGCGTTCGCGGGCCTGGAGAAGATCGTGTCGGACCGGGTCGGCAAGCGCGGCCTGGGCTTCGGCGCCGAGGTGCACTCCAAGGCCGACATCGACACCCAGGATCACTTCGCCGAGGTGATGCCGGAGGATCTGATCAAGTTCGGGTTGATCCCGGAGTTCATCGGTCGCCTGCCGGTCGTGGCCTCGGTGACCAACCTGGACAAGGAATCGCTGGTGCAGATCCTGTCCGCCCCGAAGAACGCCCTGGTGAAGCAGTACACCCGGCTCTTCGAGATGGACGGCGTGGAGCTGGAGATGACGCCGGAGGCCCTCGAGGCGATCGCCGATCAGGCCATCCATCGCGGCACCGGTGCCCGCGGCCTGCGCGCCATCATGGAAGAGGTGCTGCAGCCGGCGATGTACGACATCCCCAGCCGCGACGACGTCGCCAAGGTCGTGGTGACCAAGGAGACCGTGCTGGACAACGTGCTGCCGACCATCGTGCCGCGCAAGCCCTCGCGGGCCGAGCGTCGCGAGAAGAGCGCCTGACCAGACAGACCGATATTGCGCACAGGGTCGTGACTCCCGCGGGGGTCACGACCCTGAGTGCATTTCGGGGCGCGGGTCAGCTGTGCTTGATGCGGTCCGGGCGGCTGTAGACGTTCATCGAGTCGCCGCGCAGGAACGCCACCAGGGTCAGGCCCGATTGCCGGGCCAGATCCACCGCCAGCGACGACGGCGCCGACACCGCGGCCAGCACCGGCACCCCGGCCATCACGGCCTTCTGCGTCAGCTCGAAGGAGGCGCGGCTGCTGACCAGCAGCACGGTGCCCGACAGCGGGATGCGGTCCTGTTCGACGGCCCAGCCCAGCACCTTGTCGACGGCGTTGTGCCGGCCGATGTCCTCGCGGGCCACCAGCAGCTCACCGGCCGCGGTGAACAGCCCCGCGCCGTGCAGCCCGCCGGTGCTCGCGAACACCTTCTGCGCGCTCCGCAGCTGCTCGGGCAGCTCGGCGACGACGGCGCTGTCGACCACCGTGGGGTCGTCGCCGGGTCCGTACCGGCTGACCGTCGCGATGGCGTCCAGCGCGGCCTTGCCGCACACCCCGCACGAGGAGGTGGCATAGAAGTTGCGGCGCATGTCCACATCGGGCATCGGCACGCCGGGGGCCAGCGTGACG
>Ga0265293_10004000_pt1 | contig 26566 bp, 22 predicted proteins | sample Munlanlewell138R_FD_192505 | JGI IMG/M metagenome (GOLD analysis project Ga0265293, IMG submission 192505) | Leachate microbial communities from a municipal landfill in Southern Ontario, Canada - Leachate well 138R | ecosystem: Engineered > Solid waste > Landfill > Unclassified | place: Canada...
TATAGGGGGCTGCTGCGGCACAAACCCGGACTATATTCGGGCTATAGCGCGGGAAACAGCCAAGCTTACGCCATCCAAACCAAAAAGCGCGTTGCCGCCCGCGGTTACGGCTTTGGATACCGTATACTTTGGCAGGGAATTTCGTATAATAGGCGAGCGCATAAACCCCACCGGCAAACCAAAGCTTAAGGAAGCCATAATAACCGGCGATTTTGATACCGTTCTTAGTTTGGGCGCGGAGCAAAGGGAAGGCGGCGCCGATATACTTGATGTTAATATGGGCGTTCCCGGCGCGGACGAAAACTCCGCGATGAAAAAAGCAATTGAAACGCTGAGCGCGCGGATAAAGCTTCCGCTTTGCATAGACACATCAAACGCCAACGTGGCGGAGCGGGCTTTGCGCGCTTATCCGGGGCGCGCGCTATTAAATTCGCTGTCCTGCAAGAGCGCGCATTTTGAGGCGCTGCTGCCTGTTATAAAAAAATACAATCCAATGTTTATATTGCTGCCTATAGGCGATGAAGGGATACCCAAAACCGCGCGGGAGCGGATTGAGGTTATAAAAACCGCCTGCGCCAAGCTGAGCGAGGGCGGTATAGACAAGGAAAGCTATCTTGTTGACGCTCTTGTTATGGCGGTGTCCTCCGACCCGCAAGCCGCAAATGAAACATTAAAAGTTATAAAATGGTGCGGCGATAACGGTTCTAATACGGTCGTCGGACTGTCGAACGGCTCTTTCGGTCTGCCCTCGCGTTCGCAGATAAACGCGGCGTATCTTATTATGGCTATGGCGAACGGCTTGTCCTCGGCTATAATGGACCCGAACGATATTACGCTTGTTAATCTTTGCTGCGCCGCGGAAGCGCTTACCGCCCGCGACAAAGGGTTTGCGCGCTATCTGGAGCGTTTTGCGGAAGAAAAAGCTCCGAAAAGCAAATCTGACACGCTTTATGACTGTATTCTATCGGGAAAGAAAAAAAGCGTTGCGGCGCTTGTGGATACGCAGATAAAACTGGGAAAGTCACCGCAGGCAGTTATAGATGAAATGATAATACCGGCTCTTGATGAGGTTGGAGACTTATATGAGCGGCGCGTTTATTTTCTCCCGCATCTTATCTACAGCGCGGAAGCCGCACATGCGGCGTTTGAGCGCCTTGAGAGATACATAACCGCGGACGCGGCGTCGAATAACAAAAAGAAGGTCGTTATAGCCACAGTGCGGGGAGACATACACGATATAGGCAAGAACCTTGTCGCCATGCTGCTTAAAAACCACGGGTTTGAGGTAATTGACCTTGGCAAGGATGTACCCGCCGAATCTATTATAAGCGCGGCGCGGCGGCACAAGGCTGATATAATAGGTTTGTCCGCCCTTATAACAACGACGGCGCAGGAGATGGAAAAGGTTATAGAGCTTAAAAAACAGCTTGGGCTTTCGGCTAAGGTGCTTGTAGGCGGCGCTGTAATAACGCGGGATTACGCTTCAAGCATAGGCGCCGACGGTTACGCCGCGGACGCCGCGGGCGCGGTGAAAATCGCGCAGGAGCTTTCCGAATAAAAAAATTTGCTTTACGGAGACGACATGAAAATAGAAATTGATACCCACACGCATACGGTTTTATCCGGTCACGCGCATTCCACACTGCTTGAGAACGCCGCCGCGGCGGCAAAAAAAGGGCTGTACGGATTTGTGCTTACAGACCACGGGCCGTCACTTCCCGGCGCTCCGCCCGAATTTAATATAGGCACATATCCTTACATTCCAAGCCGCATAGAGGGGGTGCGCATTTATCCGGGAGTGGAGGCCAATATAATAAACAGCCGCGGCGATATAGATATAAGCGGCAAATATATTGATTTAGTGGATTTTGTAATAGCGGGCATGCACGAGGTGGTATTGCCTTCTCAAGGCGTAAAGCTTGACACGCAGGCGGCGATAGGCGCGCTTGCCAATAAATATATAGATATAATCGCCCATCCGGACAACCCGGGTTTTTTCCTCGATTACGAGGCGGTAGTAAAAGCCGCCTCGCGGTACGGAAAACTGCTCGAGGTTAACGACCACTCTTTTAACTACCGGCGAGGGGGCATAGCCAACGCGGAAAGGTATCTTAAGCTGTGCCGCAAGTACGGCGTGCGGGTCGCCGTGTCAAGCGACGCACATTTCGCTTCCGATATAGGCGGCCATGACACGGCTTTACGCATACTGGAGAAAAATAATTTTCCGGAGGAATTGGTTGTAAACGCAACGGCGGAACGGTTTGAATCGTATCTTGCGGAACGAAAGAAAAGGCTTGAGCGCGCGGTTTGCGCAAACAACTGACTAATCGGGCTTTAGTTATTATACGGGGTTTGTAAGCGCGGGCTTAGTGGGTGTAGTCAATAATTTTAATATTATCATCTATGTTTGCCGCAATAGCGTCGCGTATTTTCTTGGCGAAAGGGCAGGGGTAGCCGATAGGGTTGCCTCTTGTTATGCAGGAAGCGAGCGCTATAGCCTCCGCGCCGCGCCGCGCCATCTCCATTGCCCGCGGCACCGCCTTTTTTCCGGGGCATCCCCCGCATGAGTTTACGGCTATTATCTCCACTTCTCCCCCTATGTTTTCAAACGCGCCTTTCTTTTCCCGCGCGAATTGAAAATCTACTGTGGCGGGGCACATGTCCTCGGTTTGCATACACCTTATTATACCAATCTTCATTTTAAAACGCCCTCCGATTTATCAGCAATTGTACCACGCGCGGAATGATTAATCAAAAATCGTATAAAAAAATGTTATAAAGTTTTTAAAATCGTTTTAAAGATTTATTTTTGGGAAAGATACCAGTATGTAAAAGAGCAATTGCCCTCCAAATTATTGCTCTTTTCACATAGATGAGAGCCGGGGTTTTTTAACCCGGCTCTTTGCGTATAAATACTTTAAGAAAATGCGCGTAATACCGCTTGCGCGTCTATACAAAGAGCGCCGTATTCACACAAAACGGCAGTCATAAATAATATACAGTATGGTGTAAAACACCAATTTATAATCAGGAGGTTTATTTTTATTATGGCTGTAGTGAAGGTGCCATTTTGCACAACAGTTGAAATACCGCCGCAGTTTATGCTGGACGAAGATTTTTCAGAACCGAACGGCGTTAAAAGCGTTTTGTTTGATATAAGCAGGCTGCAAATTGCGGGCAAGCAGAAAAGTATTGAAGTTCCCGAGATAGGGCAGGTACTGATGTACATTTACTATCTTACGGGAACGATATCGTATATATGCAACGCCTTTCCGATAATCCAAAGCGACGAAGCCTATAATACCCAGGAACAGTTTGCCGCGTTTAATAACGAGCCGGAAAACACGGCAGACGTATGCGTTGACACAACGGCCTCAAGTATGCTCGGCTGGGTTTCCTCCGCGGGCTGTTTAAACATTGACGAACCGGTCGGGGGAAGCTGCGCTTTTGCCGATATACCATCTATAGAAAGCGTAACGGTTACCGATTTTGCGGTCGCGAATAATTTTACGTCAGATTTGATACCGGTATGCCCCGATCCGGAAAGCTGCGGAGAAGAGGAAAAAAGGATAATCAAATGGAGGGGCTGTTTTGTAATTACTACAAGTTGACTTGCGCGGATAACCGCAAAGCAAATTGTGTAATACCGTTATGCCTCGTCGGCTATTGAAGCGGGGCGTTTTGTACGGGCGGCGGCAATAAGCAGGCAAGCGGATAACGCCACTGTCAGAATTTCTCCGGCGGGGCTCGAAAGCCAAACGCCGTCAAGCGCCAGATAATACGGCAGCGTTTTTACGGCGGCAATAACAAGGAGCTGGCGCAGCAGGCTTATAGATAAGCTTATTAATCCGCGGCCGGTTGATTGAAAATACGCGGTTGAGAGAACGCTGAAGGCAAGTACGGGCAAAGCTGTTAAATTCAGCTTCAGTCCGTGAGCACACATGGCCATTGTGGGCGAAGACGGCTTTAAAAAAAGCGAAGCGGCGGTCTCGGGAAATATTTGTATAAGTATAAACATTGCCGCCGTAAAAACGGAGCCGAGGCCAATGCCCGTAAATAGCGTTCTCCATACGCGCGACGGCTGGCGCATACCGTGGTTGTAGCCCATTATAGGGCCTATTCCCTGAAGCAAACCGAGCACCGGCATAAGCACGAGCGTAAATATGCTCGATATGGCGCCCGCGGAAGTAATGGCGGCGTCGCCCCCGTACACGGCGAGAGCGGCGTTTGTAAAAGAGGCCGAGATGCCCGTTCCTATATTTATGACAAAGCTGGAAGCGCCCGTGACGCATATACGGCCAAAACGCGCCGCCGAAAGCTTCAAACTGTTTGCGTTAAGCCTCAGTATGCCTTGCTTTTTTATAAAGAAGTATCGGAACAGTATGGCAAAACCGACGAACTGGCCTATTACGGTAGCTATAGCGGCTCCCTCAACCCCCATGTTTAAAGGTCCTATAAAAATGTAATCCAGCACTATGTTTGTTAGAGCCGAAGAAACCTGGCTTATCATCGCAAAGTAAGGTTTGCCTTCGCTGCGGACTATCGCCGCCATAGCAAAAGACGAAAGCTGAATAATAACGCAGGGAAGAATAATATGCATGTAAGAGAGCGCGTACGGAAGATTAGACGGCGTTGCGCCCGATAATAAAAGAAGATCGGGCAAAAATATTATGCTGACCGCGGACATAACCGCGCTGCCGATAACAATAAGGGATACGGTGTTGCCAAAATACATCGTGGCTTCGTCAAGTTTATTCTCACCCAGTTTGATGGAAATAAGCACGGCGCCGCCGATGGCGAAAAGAGTGCCGAACGCAAGTATTATTATCATTATAGGGAAGACGACGGTTAATCCCCCAAGCGCGTCTTCGTTTACAAAATGCCCCACAAAAATACGGTCTACAATATTGTATATGGCGTTGACGACCATGGCGAATATTGTCGGCAGAGAAAACTTAATAACCAGTTTTAATATAGGGGCAGTTCCCATCTGTTTTGTATGATCCAAAAATAGCTCCTCTTTTCCTAAGCTGACGAAAGGCAGTATATACTTATAAAAAATATGTGTCAAGGGACGGCGGAAGTTAAAGCCTGGCCGTACCGGCCGGTGAGGAGCGAACAATTTATGAAAAAAGATTTGGGAAACCGTTGACAAAACAACAACGCCGTATTATAGTTAGTCACATAGGTAACTAACCAGTTAAGTGAGGTGGCATTATGCATCGGGAATTAAACAGCGAAACGCCGTTGTTTGTTCAGATTGCCGAGCGGCTGGAAAACGCCATATTATCGGACGCGCTTGCGGAGGAGCGGCAGGCGCCTTCCACTACGGAGATATCGGTAAGCTACAAAATAAACCCCGCGACGGCGCTTAAGGGCATAACGTTACTTGTGGACGAAGGCGTGCTTTATAAAAAGCGCGGGCTTGGTATGTTTGTCGCGACGGGCGCTAAGCAGGCCATACTTTTAAAACGGAAAAATAAGTTTGGAGATAAGTTTGTTAAGCCTATGATACGGGAAGCGGAAAAGCTGCTCATTTCACGCGAAGAAATAATTAATATGATAAGGAGCGGGTTTGAAAAATGAGTGTTATTGAAGTAAAAAATATCACTAAGAATTACGGCGGCGTTACGGCTTTAAATAATGTTTCGGTTACATTTGAAGAAAACAAAATATGCGGGCTGCTGGGGCGCAACGGCGCGGGGAAAACTACGCTTCTCAACCTTATTACAGGCAGAATTTTTGCCGACGGCGGAGAGATATTGATTGATAACGAAAGAGCCGCGGAAAACGATATCGCGATGTCAAAAGTATATTGCTTCGGCGAGCAGACGCTTTATCCGGAAAGCATGAGCGTTAAAAAGGCGCTTGAATGGACGAGGGAGTTTTATCCGGATACCGATTTTTCATATGCGGAAGAATTGGCGGATAAGTTCTCTTTAAGCGTTAAAAAGAAAATAAAATCGCTTTCGACGGGCTATAATTCGATATTTAAGATAATTGTCGCTTTATCCTGCAACGCTCCGGTTTTGCTTCTGGACGAGCCGGTGCTGGGGCTGGACGCGAATTTTCGGGATTTGTTTTACCGGGAGCTTATAGCGTGCTACAGCCGCCGGCCTAAAACAATTGTAATCTCCACACACCTTATAGAGGAAGCCGCGGACGTTATAGAAAACGTAGTCATAATTAAAAACGGCGAAATAATAATAAGCGATATGACGCAAAACATATTGACAAAAGGGTATACGGTGACAGGCGCGGCCGCGGCGGTCGACGACTTCACCAAAGGGCAAAAGCTTTTGGGCGCCGACACATTGGGCGGCATTAAAAGCGCGTATGTTCTTGAAAGCGGGCGTCCGGCTGATGTGCCCGAAGGTATTGAGGTTTCCCGCATGAAGCTGCAAAGCCTGTTTATTCATCTTACAAATAACGGAGGTATAAAAAAATGAGATTCAAACCCGCGCTGAAATACCAGATTTACGAAGCGAAAAAACAGATAATAATCTTTTATATCGCTGCCATTTTGTTTTACACTCTTATGGCAATCAGTATGGGGGGGTTAATAAACAGCGGCGCCAGAGTTACTATCAGCGGCCTTGAAGCCGCGTCAATAATATTCTTATTTGTTTTTGGGCTAAATTCGCATAAATCGGCGTTTCATATGATGATGGCAAACGGCGTCTCAAGGAAAACTTTTTTCAGAAGCTTTTTAGCTTCGGCGGCGGCTGTCAGTATAGGCATGGCCGTAATTAACAGCTTAATCGGCGTTATACTAAAACAGTTTATTGATTACAGAACAATATTTGAGCAGCTGCGCCATGGATATACGGCATACGGCGCCGCTTTTTTTGGTATGGAGCTGCTTTGGCAGTTTTATTGCTACATAAGCGCCGTAATCGTCGGACACTTTATAACTACCCTGTTTTATCGTATGAATAAGACCGTTAAGCTTTTGGTATCAATCGGAGCGCCGGTATTTTTCCTTATAGTTTTGCCGATTATTGATTCGAACTTGTTCGACGGGGCTGTTTATAATGCAATAGGCCGGTTTTTCTCGTATATATCGGGGCTGCACTCGCAAAACGCTCCGATAAGCATTTGTTTAAAATCGGCGTCATTAGCGTTATGGACGGGCTTATCATATATAACGCTGCGGCGGGCGCCCGTAAAGGCATAAAAAATAGCGTTCGCCCCGGGCGCTTTACCGTCAAATCTGCTGCGTCACCGCGGCATTTTTTGTTTATAATTAGTAAACAGGAGGAACATGATGGCTTTTGATATAACGTCGCATGAACTCTTTGATAGGCTGTACGAACAAAAATGTCCGGTTTGCGAGCTTATAAATCATTGTACGGAGCAGCATATGGACAGCTTTTTGTACGAAAGCGTAAACGATAAGGATTTACGGATAAAAATCCGCGAATCAAAAGGACTGTGCAATTATCATTCGTACATGCTTCTTAAAATGGGCGATCCGCTTGCTCACGCTATTATTTATTCGGATTTAATTGATAACGCCGTTTTAGAGCTCAAATCAAAAAAAGCGAAAAAACATAAAATGAGCTATCAAAATAACGCGCTGTGCTTATTTTGCGCGGAAAGGCGGGATGCCGAAAAAAGATATATAAATGCTTTTATAGAATCTTTTAAGTATAATAATTTTGCGGAAAAATATAAAGCCGGCGCGTTGCTTTGCCTGCCGCATTTAGAGCTTGCCATTTCGGTAAAAGACAACGATATAACAGAAAAAATAAAGCGTGTAACGCTGCAAAAATACGACGCCCTCCTTGAGGATTTATCCGAATTAAAAAGGAAGCATGATTATCGCTTTCTTGACGAGCCTTGGACTAAAAGCGAACGGAAGGCGTGGCAAAAGGCCGTATACGTTTTTTGCTCAAAAGAGGGCATCAGATAACACGGGTGTGTTTAGCATTAATAATTAATGTTTATATCAACAAAGAGCCGGCATATTGCCGTATGATTTCGTATATATGGGAGACGACAAACGCGGCCGGTGATTTTTGCGAAGGTTATATAAACTCATTTTTGGAGGGCTGACGCTATGGAAGAGACCAGAATTGTTATCGTCGACGACTCATCTTTTGCAATCACATTGATACGGGAGATATTTGAAACCAACGGGTTTAAGGTTGTCGGGCAAGCCTCCTCATTGGAAGAAGTCAAAGAGATTGTAAAAAGTACAAAACCAAATTTGGTAACCATGGATATGACATTGCCAGGTACGGACGGGTTTGAGTGTACGCGCGCCGTGCATGAGATTGATAAAAACATAAGGGTTATTGTCGTAAGCTCTATGATGGATGAAGAGCTGATAAAAGAAGCGCAGGAGAATAATGTGTCCGCGTATGTACAAAAGCCCGTTGACGCCGATGAACTTATAACCGCCGTTAAAAGAGTTATGGCTTCCGAAGAACTGTACAAGTTTTTATCGGAAGAATATTTTGGCGTGTTTAAAGAAGCGCTTATGGACGGCATGAACCGTATGACGAAAACGCTTGTCACATATACGGAGGAGTACACTACCAATAAGGAATATGAATCGCAAGGCATGACAATAATTATAGGCATAATAGGCAAATTCTCGGGAAGGATGCTGCTTGATTTGTCAATAAAGACCGCCGAGGACATTGCCGCCGCGATTTTCAAAAGGGAACCCAAAAATGACGATGAAACAATGGCCGCTCTCGGAGAGTTTTCAAATATAGTATCGGGAAACGCGTGTTCCATACTGAACAGGAAAAATAAAGCTTTAGGGCTGCGGGTGGCGCCTCCTTCCATACTGCACGGCGATAATGTTCTTATAGCCGCCTCTTGTTTTAATACGACCACCGCGGTATCAAGCACATCATACGGAAAGCTGCTGCTTAATGTCGGCTTTCAAAGGAGCGAGGAAAAGTGGACATAAAATACATTGATCCTTTCATACAATCTTTTTCGGAAGTGATGCCGCAGCTTGGCTTTTGCAATATTCAAAAGGGAGATTTGCGCGAAAAGGGGCAGGAGCTTACATGTTCGGGCGTTGTGATTGTTGTCGGCATGGTGGGGGCGATAAAGGGCAATGTTGTTTACAGAATAGGTTTTGATACCGCCAAGACGATAGCCTCAACAATGATGATGGGCGCGCCGGTTGACGAACTGGACGAAATGTCCCAGAGCGCTCTGGCGGAGCTTTGCAATATGCTTACGGCAAGCGCCGCGACTTACTTTTACAACGCGGGTATTAATATTGAAATTTCCACCCCAACACTTTTTCACGGGCCGAATATATCGGTGAGCATGAGCTCGAGAAGCGTACTGTGCGTTCAGCTTAACGCGGATGATAATTCGGTGGAAATCAATATAGCTTTTGAGGAATAAACATAATAAGCTGCGGAGTACAAACAGGGAGCGGCCGTTTTAACCGCTCCCTGTTGTTGTAACAGATATTTTATTTCACCTTAGCGTACTTTACAGCCGTGTAGCCGCCGTACACCGTTCTTGCGCCGCAGGTCGCGACAATCCGTATCTTGTAGTAATACGTTTTTCCGGCTTCAAGCCCTTCATCGGTATAGCTTAAACCGCCGGTTGCGCCAACAAGAGTATACGTTCCCGCTTTGGAGGCGCTGCGGTATATTTCATACCCTTCCGCGCCGGTAACGGCTTTCCATGAAAGCTTTATACCAAGAGGCGGCGCTTGAGAGAGCTTAAAGCCGCCCGGAACCGCGGCGGGCGCTTTTAAGTACTTCACGCCTGTATAATTGCCGTACAGCTTTGTGCCGCCGTGCGTAGTGTACATGCGAACCTTGTAGTAATACGTCTTTCCGGCTTCCAGACCTTCATCGGTATAGCTTAAACCGCCGGTTGCGCCAACAAGAGTATACGCTCCCGCTTTGGAGGCGCTGCGGCATATCTCATACCCTTCCGCGCCGGTAACTGCTTTCCATGAAAGCTTTATACCAAGAGGCGGCGCTTGAGAGAGCTTAATGCCGCCCGGAACCGCGGCGGGCGCTTTTAAGTATTTTACGTTTGTATAATTGCCGTACAGCTTTGTGCCGCCGTGCGTAGTGTACATGCGAACCTTGTAGTAATACGTCTTTCCGGCTTCCAGACCTTCATCGGTATAGCTTAAATCGCCGGTTGCGCCAACAAGAGTATACGCTCCCGCTTTGGAGGCGCTGCGGTATATCTCATACCCTTCCGCGCCGGTAACTGCTTTCCATGAAAGCTTTATACCAAGCGGCGGAGCTTGAGAGAGCTTAAAGCTGCCCGGAACCGCGGCGGAGGTTTTAGCGGACTTATAGGAATACGGACCCTTAACGGTGTTCCCGCCAACGGTACGGCAAGCGATTATCCTGTAATGATACGTTTTTCCGGCATCCAACCCTTCGTTGGTGTAGGTTAAACCGCTTGTTGTTCCTATTGGCGTGTATGCGCCCGTTTTGGACGTACCGCGTAAAATCTCATAGCTCGTTGCGCCGGAAACGGCTTTCCACGTCAGCCTTATACCGAGGGGAAGCGCCGTATATGATTTGACGCCGCCCGGTTTCGCGAGCACGGTGGAGGCGGTTTTAACAAGCGAATCCGGTCCCTCATACTGCCCGCCGCTTACAGTGCGGTAAGCGCGCACGGTGTAGTAATACTTAGTGTACGGCTCAAGGGTGTTGTCGTTGAAACTTCTTTTAGTCGTTGTACCCACTTTAGTATATACGCCGCCTTCGGATGTGGAGCGGTATACGTTGTACCCCGTGGCGCCCTTTGTGCTGCCCCAGGATAGCTTGGCGGTATTGTAACCCGACGCTTTAACCTTAAGGCTGCCCGTTTTAGCGAGCACGGGTTTTTCGGATTTAACGTCCGAAAAGCCGCTGTAGACTTTGCCGCCGCTTACCGTGCGGTACGCGCGTATTTTATAATAGTAAGTCGTGCCGGTATCAAGCTTTGTGTCGGTAAAGCTTTTAGAGCCGGTGGACTTTATCAGCTTGTACGCGCCCGACGGGGAAGTGCCGCGATGCACTTCGTATCCGCTTGCGCCCGACACGCCGCTCCATGAGAGCTTAACGCTGTTGTAGTTTGAGGCGGAGGCCTTAAGCCCCGCCGCGTTGGCTATCATCGGTTTTACAGACTGAACGGCGGAATACGCGCTGTATTTGCCGCCGCTGTAAACGGCGCGCATTTTGTAATAATACGTTGTTCCGGTAAGAAGGCTGGAATTTGTCCAGGAAGTTGTGGAGCCTTTTGTTATGTTCGCCACTCTGGTATACGTGCCCGCGCCGGAGTTTGAACGATATATCTCGTATCCCACCGCGCCGGAAACTTTGTTCCAAGACAGCTTTGCGTTGTTGTAGCCGGACGTGATGGAAACGTTAGGCGATTTGGGCAGTGCCGATATGTTAACATTGTATATCTGCGTGCTCAGCCAGTCGGCAGAGGTAACTTCAATACGTATTGATTTTGAGGCGCCGCCGTCTATTGTATACGCGCGGCTTAATACGTTCCTGTCTCCGATTAGTACGTAAGATTGGGCATGAACGGGGCTTACCGACAAGGTTGTGCCGGTGCCGTTTATATTCGCCGAATAACCAAAGACATTGGAATTAAACGCAGGAGATATGCTTTCGCCGGTTGACAAGCTTATTCCGCTAAGCTTGGAGGAATAAGAGGAGCCGGGCCATTGCTCCCACAGCGAAATTTTTGCGGTGAATGACACCCCGTGGCCTTCGTCGTCATTCCATGCGCGCAGTATATAAGTTTTGCCCGCGTAGAGCGGCGCGTACATATAATCACAATCCTCATACAGCGGTTTTCTCGACGCGTTTTGTATCTCAAGCGTATTGGACGCGGATATTGTATTGCTGAAAAGGTAAACGCCGGATACGGACGGAATAAAACGCCATTCGGCGGGATTGCCGCTGCCGGACGTATACGCGCTTTTGTTTGTGTCAAGAGGCATTATCGGCAGCCTTTCAATAGTGCTATCATACGCCGGAGGGTTATTGTTGTTTATTTTTGCTTTACCGCAGAACCATTTAAAATCGGCGTCTACGGTTTGAGGCATCGCGTCCAACGCCGTGGCGTTTTCGTATGATTTAAACACAACACTGTCAACGCGTTGGGGATAACCGGTTACATCGTCAAAAACACCGGCGCAGAGCGACATTTTGCCGCCCGCGTCGGCAAAGCCGTCTTCTATCTCATCGTTAATATAGTCTATATAATCGGTCAAATCGATAACCACCGTTGCAGTGCTTGCTACTTTTGTTCCGGCAAAGGAATAAGGGCCGCCCCAACCACAGAATACAAAGTTAGGAATATAACATAAAGGCTCCGCGGCCTCGTTCCAGTTTACGCCGCCGAACAGCCAAAGCTGATTACGCCTGACTGTGTTTATTGTTATCTCGGCCGTCGCTTTGGGCGTATATTCATTTTGGGCGGAAATAAAATACAATGTATTATAATCAAAGTTAAAATAGCCGTTTATATATTCGCTGCCAATGTTCTCAAGCGCGCTGTAACATAGCCATATGTAGCCGTCGTTGCCCCATCCCGTACCCCATGAGTTGGCTATTTTTAAAGCGCCTGTTTCAAAGCTGTCCACCACGCCGTTTTCGTTTATATCCACCCATATATCATCGTTATATCCAACGATAGTCATTGCGTGGCGGCTGTAATCGGCAGGGTTGGATATCAGTATCCGGCTGCAGGCGCTCTCTCCTATATACTCATCGTCCGCCGACGCCGCGGGATTATCCTGTATCGTATCGTCCGTCCTCCAGTCGTACATATAATCGGTGCCGAACACAAGAACGGTGCCGTTGGTTATCGCCTGCCGTATAAGCTCAAGCGCTTCTTCGGTGTCTTCATATTCCATATAGTCGACGTCATACGCGAGGTTTTTCAGCGCGTCGTTGTATATTGCGGCGGTCTGCGGATATTCGCGGTACTGAACCGGTTTTACGGTGGTTCCCGAGGAAAAATCGTATCCGTTATACTGATAGCTTTGCATAGATGTTTCGTCAACAAAAGGAGAACCGAGGCAATGCAATGATATCAGGTTATCGTATATTGACGAACCCATATCTTCGCCGTTATTGTTAAGGTTATAGCTGAACTTGGGAGACAATATACTGCCCGGGTTCTCACGCAAATTTATACCGCGCTTCCTTGCCGTTTGATATGTCGCGGCATAGTATGTCGTCGCGAAACTTGCGCAGGAGCCTATATACCCCTGGTCGCCCACGGCGGGAAAATAATTGGTTTGGCTCAAATCCACGGCGGCCGGCAGAGAACCGAGAATTTCGCTGTAATTATCAAGAATAGTTAAATACTTATTATTTTCTTTTCCGGCAGCGTCGGCGCTTATAAACTCATCGCCGTCTGCCGCGGCATAAGCGGAAGAAAAAGGCGAAAATCCTTTCTCGGCTCTCGCTTGGTTTATGCGCGCCAAGCCCTCGCTGTTCGGCAGTATTTTACCAATCGCCGTAGCGTGTTCCTCAAACAGCTCCCGCGCGCGCTCCGACGGCGCGACTAATCCCGTTCTGCGCTGTTCGGTTTGCGTATGCGCAAAGGCGCCTATCGGGAGCAGTAATACTATTGTGACTATAATAAGGAGTGCGGATATAATTTTCTTATTCATTTTTCTCCTCCGGAAATTAAATTGGTAATTTGTACAACAATGAGATTATATACATAAAAATATATTAGTGCAAGTATATACTGTAAATATGTTATAATATTTTGACATATACAGATAAGCAATATTCCTCTCAAAACAAAATAACAGTGCAGTACGCTTATTAGTCACCAAAAAAAAGGGTATAAATAAAATGGTGTATACTTAATTTAAGCACAACGCGGTATTGTTTTTGCGGGGCTTAAGCGCTCGTAAAATATAAATATAAATAATAACGCTTGACGGATACGCGAAATTGTGGCAGAAAATACAATAGAGATTAATTGATAGGAGTATTTATGTCTTACAGGGAAACATACAAAGAATGGCTGGATATGGCGCGGGGAGATGATTTGCGTGACGAATTAAACAGCATTAAAGACGACGACGCGCAGATAAAAGAGCGCTTTTTGCAGGATATGCCTTTCGGTACGGCGGGGCTGCGCGGTTTGATAGGAGCGGGCACAACACGAATGAACCGCTATACGGTGGGCAGGGCGACGCAGGGGCTCGCGCAGTTTTTAAAGTCGCGGGGAAAAGAGCGGGGAGGCATGGTTATAGCGTATGATTCCCGCAATTACTCGAGGGAATTTGCCAAAGAAGCCGCGTGTATATTCGCGGGGAACGGTATAAAAACGTATATATTTAAAGAGCTTACCGGCGTGCCGGAGCTTTCTTTTGCGGTGAGGCATCTTAAGGCTTCCGGCGGCGTTGTTATAACGGCAAGCCACAACCCCAAGGATTACAACGGCTATAAGGTTTACGCCGCATACGGCGGCCAGCTTAACCCTCAAGACAGCCTTAAGGTTATGGAGCACATACAATCGGCAAACGTTTTTAGCGGAATAAAGCGTATGGCGTTTGAGGACGGCGTAGCAAAGGGGATTATAGAGGAAATAGGCGAAGAGGTGGACGCGAGCTATTGCGAGAACCTAATCTTGCTGTGCGGAAGCGATGAAGCGGCAGACTTAAAGGTGGTGTACACCCCGCTTCACGGTTCGGGGCTGCGCTTGGTTAAAAGGGTTCTGCCCGCCGCGGGCATACGAAACCTTCATATCGTTTCAGAGCAGAGCGAGCCGGACGGCGATTTCCCCACGGTAAAATCGCCCAACCCCGAGGATGCGTTGGCAATGCGGATGGCCGTCGAATTGGCGAAAAATATAAAGGCCGATATAGTTATAGGCACCGACCCCGACGCGGACAGAATGGGCGCGGCTGTGCGCGAAAACAGCGGGGAATACCGTATGCTGACGGGCAATAGCATAGGATGCATTCTTATAGCGTATCTGCTGGAAGAAAGAAAACGGCGTAAGCGTTTGCTGCCTACGGATTTTATTGTGAAATCTTTTGTTTCGTCTAACCTTGCGGACGCCATAGCGCGGGATTACGGCGTTAAATGTCATACGGTTTTAACCGGCTTTCGATTTATTTCAGAGCTTATAGCCCGCAGCGAAGGGACGGAAAACGAGTTTGTTTTCGGCTTTGAGGAAAGCTGCGGCTTTCTCGCGGGGAACGGTTCGCGCGATAAGGACGGCGTTTTAGCCTCGCTTTTATTTTGCAAGGCGGCGCAGCATTATAAAGATAAGGGCAAGGGGCTGCTTGAAGTGCTCGATGAGCTATACGCCCGTTACGGTTATTATTTGGAGGAAGTAAAAAACGTCGAATTCGCGGGCATAGACGGAATGGAGAAAATGCTTTCTATTATGTCCGCTCTAAGGGAAAAAAATTATGAAAGCATAGGCGGGATAAGCGTCGCTTATAAAGAGGACTATCAAAGCGGCATAAGTATTGCCGCCGACGGCACAAAAACTCAGATTGATATGCCCCGGACAAACGCTATAAAATATATACTTAAGGGCGGCGCGTGGGTATGCGTGCGTCCGTCGGGTACGGAACCGAAAATAAAAATTTATATCGCGTCCTGCGCGCCGAAAGAGCGGACGGCAAAAAAACAGATAGAATGCCTGCGGGGGTTTTTCGATACGTTATTGTGACAATTGTATGTATATTGCAATTATTTTGTTGACAAAGCCGATTTAGTTTGTTAATATCGGGTGTAATAAAGGTGCAGATGGAGACAGGCGGGGTACAAAGCGCTTTAAGAGAGCCTGCGGTTGGTGCGAGCCGGCGGCGCGGTATCATGCGAATCCCTCCGGAGCCGCGTGTCGAACAAAGTAGACATGGCCGGGTAATTCCGTTAAAGATGATGGGCTTGACAGAGCCTTAAAGCGGTCTTTGCAAAAAGACAAGTTGAGTGGTACCGCGAAGTTGTAAGAAACAGCTGCGTCTCTTCATTTTATTCGAAGGAGTATGCGGCTTTTTTATATTGGCAGGCTTTAACAAAACAAAGCGCAGAAAGGATAGAGCATTATGCAGCAGGAGCGCGTTATTTCATTTATCGTTTCAAATCAGCCGGGGGTGCTTTCGCGGGTATCCGGAGTTATAAGCCGGCGGGGCTTTAATATTGAGAGTTTAACGGTTGGCGTCACGAGCAATACGGCGCTTTCAAGAATAACAATAGTTATGTATGCCGATGATTCGGTAATAGAGCAGGTCGTCAAACAGTTTGACAAGCTGCTTGACGTTAAAGCCATAAAAGAAATTCCGGCGGACGGCGGTATTTTCAGGGAAATCGCGCTTATCAAAATCGGCACGAGGGGCGCCGCCAAAAAAGAGCTTATGAAAGATATCGAAAAATGCAAGGGAGTAGTGCTCGATATAGGCGAAGAATCCGTAACCGTTCAGCTGACCGGCCGCATAGACCATATAAACGAAAGCGTGGCAATGCTTAAAAAGTATTACATAATAGAGCTTGCCCGCACGGGAATGGTTGCTCTTGAAAGCGGCGACGCGCAGCTTTACAACAGCCGCAAGGCGGCTATGCAAAAGATTTAAATACGGAAGTATTAATTTATAAATCTAAGGAGAAATAGAAAATGGCAAAGTTATATTATCAATCGGATTGTGACAAAAAGTACCTGGCCGATAAGACTATAGCGATTATCGGATACGGCAGCCAGGGGCACGCGCACGCGCTTAACCTGAAAGAATCGGGCATGAAGGTTATTGTCGCCGAGGCTGAGGGCTCTAAAGCGTGGGCGAGAGCGCAGGAAGCGGGCCTTAAGGTTACGACGGCGGACGAGGCTTCAAAGCAGGCGGATGTTATTGTAATTTTGGTTCCCGACGATTTGCAGCCCGTTATTTACGAGCGGTCAATAAAGCCAAATCTTAAGCCGGGCAATTATTTAATGTTCGCCCACGGGTTTAATATTCACTACGGACAAATCAAACCGCCGGCGGGTGTCGGGGTGTTCATGGTTGCGCCTAAAGGCCCCGGACACACCGTGCGTTCCGAATACCAGGCGGGTAAGGGAGTCCCGTGCCTTATAGCGGTTGAGCAGGACCCCGCCGGAGATACATTGCAGGTCGGCCTTGCATATGCCGAAGCCATAGGCGGCGCGAGAGCGGGTATACTTGCCACCACGTTCCGCGAGGAAACGGAAACCGATTTATTCGGCGAGCAGGCGGTGCTTTGCGGCGGCGTATGCGAGCTTATGAAGGCGGGCTTTGACACGCTCGTGGAAGCCGGTTACGAACCCGAAAGCGCGTACTTTGAGTGTCTGCACGAAATGAAGCTTATTATAGACATGGTAAACAAAGGCGGGCTTTCATACATGCGCTATTCTATAAGCGATACCGCGGAATACGGCGATTATACTGTAGGCCGCCGTATAATAACCGACGAAACAAGAAAAGAGATGAAAAAGGTGCTGCGGGAGGTACAGGAGGGCGAATTTGCGAGCCGCTGGATTGCCGAAAACAAGGCGGGACGCCCCGCGTTTTCCGCAAGGCGCCGCATAGAGCAGAATTTGCTTGTAGAGAAAGTGGGCAAAGAGTTGCGTAAAATGATGCCATGGCAGGAAGAGCCCGAATATTAAAAAGTTTTTTTAAAAAACGGAGTCAAAATGAGAAAGATTGAGATTTTTGATTCGTCGCTGCGCGACGGCGCGCAGGCACGGGGCATCAATTATTCGCTTACCGACAAATTAAAGATGCTGACGCTGCTGGACGGACTTGGAATTGATTATATTGAGGCGGGCAATCCCGCCTCTAATCCAAAAGAGCGCCGGTTCTTTGAGGAAGCGGTTAAAGTTCCGCTGAAACACGCAAGGCTTACCGCCTTTGGCAGCACCAGGCGTAAAAACGCGGACGTGACACTGGACGCGGGCGTGCGCGCCCTTATGGACGCGGGAACAGAAGCGGTCGCCGTTTTCGGCAAAGCGTGGGACCTTCACGCGACGGAGGTTTTAGGCACGACGCTCGAAGAGAATTTGAGCATGATTTTTGATACGCTCAAATATTTAAAAGAAAAAGGCAAAGAGGTTATTTTTGACGCGGAGCATTTTTTTGACGGATATAAAGCAAACCCAAAATATGCGCTTGAGGTGTTAAAAACCGCTTGCCGGGCGGGCGCGGATACCATAGTGCTGTGCGAGACCAACGGCGGGGCTATGCCGCACGAGGTGGAAATTGCGGTAAAAGCGTCTTTAGATGCCGTCGATAAAAAACTCGGCATACACGTTCATAACGACACGGAACTGGCTGTCGCCAACACAATAATCAGCGTGAGGCTGGGCGCAGATCATGTACAGGGTACGCTTTTAGGATACGGCGAACGCTGCGGAAACGCGCGTTTATCATCAATAATACCAAACCTTCAGTTAAAGCTTGGCTGCGACTGTATAGGCGATAATATAAAAAGGCTTTATTCGGTTTCGCGTGAGGCGGCTGAGATAACGAATCTCGCTTTTGATGAAACGCTGCCGTATGTGGGACGCAACGCTTTCGCGCACAAGGGCGGTATGCATATAGACGGGCTGCGCAAAGCCGCCGGTTCTTTTGAGCATATAGACCCGTCCGTTGTAGGCAACAGCCGGGAGTATCTTATTTCGGAGGTCGCGGGCAAAAGCGCTCTGGCGGAGAAGCTTAAAGAGGAGTTTCCGGAGCTTGCGGCGGATAAACAGCGTGTCGGGAAAATGATGGCGACGCTAAAAGAGCTTGAAAGCGAGGGCTTAAGTTACGAAGGCGCCGAATCCAGTTTTAAATTGTTTGTATTAAAGGAGCTTGGGCTGCGCAAGCCAAAGTTTTCGCTTGTGCACTTTAAAGTCAGCGACGAGCCGACCCATGAGAATACATTCGGGGCGTACGCCGTTGTTAAGGTGCATGTGGACGGAGAAACGCGCATGGCGGCCGCGGAAGGAAACGGTCCCGTCAACGCGCTTGATAAAGCGTTAAGAGAGGCGCTCGGCGTCTTCTTCCCCGCTTTAAAAGAAGTGACGCTGACCGACTATAAAGTGCGCGTGCTCAATACCGACGCGGCTACGGCGGCTAAGGTTCGCGTGGTTATAGAATCGAGCGACGGGAGTTCTTACTGGCGTACAATGGGCGTTTCCACAGACGTTATAGAAGCAAGCCTTTTAGCGCTTATAGACTCTATAGACCATGTGCTTATAAACAACGGAACAAGAGCTAAAAGCGAAGGTATAAACGCTTAAGGCCGGCAAAAATTTTGGAGGTGTAAACGCATGATAAGCGACAGCGTAAAAAAGGGTGCGGACAGAGCGCCGCACAGGTCGTTATTTTATTCTATGGGATATACCAAAGAGGAGCTTGAACGCCCTCTTGTTGCTATAGTAAACGCGAAAAGCGATATAGTGCCGGGACATATACATCTTGACACTATTGCGCGCGCGGTGGCGGACGGCATAAGGATGGCCGGCGGCACGCCCGTTACGATACCAAGCATAGGCGTTTGCGACGGAATAGCGATGGGGCACGAGGGTATGCGTTATTCGCTCGCGTCGCGCGAACTTATAGCCGACTCGATAGAATCGATGGTAAGCGCCCACGGCTTCGACGCGGTGGCGTTTGTTCCCAATTGTGACAAAATAGTTCCCGGTATGCTTATGGCCGCGGCAAGATTAAACCGCCCGTCTATTTTTGTAAGCGGAGGGCCTATGCTTCCGGGTAGAGACCTTGACGGCGGCGACGCAAGCTTAACGCAGGTTTTTGAAGCCGTGGGCGCTTTAAGCGCGGGTAAAATGACCGAGGGAAATCTTTTCAAACTGGAGAAAAGCGTGTGCCCGGGCTGCGGTTCGTGCGCGGGTATGTTTACTGCCAACAGCATGAACTGCCTGTGCGAGGCGATAGGCATGGCGCTTAGAGGCAACGGCACCATAGCGGCGGTATCGGGAGCGCGCATAAGCCTCGCGAAAAGGGCGGGTATGCAGCTTATGAAAATACTGGATATCAATCTGCGCCCGTTGGATATAATGACGCAGACCGCTTTCGAGAACGCGCTTGCGCTAGATATGGCGTTAGGCTGTTCCACCAACTCAATGCTGCATCTGCCCGCAATAGCGAATGAATGCGGAATTGCGCTAAGCCTTGATTTAGCCGATAAGGTCAGCAAGCGCACACCGAATATATGCAAGCTGGCTCCGGCAAGCCGCGTACATATGTCAGACCTTGACAGCGCGGGCGGCGTATACGCCGTTCTTAACGAACTTTATAAAAACGGGCTGTTCGACGGCAGCGCGAAATGCGTCGCCGGAACAACGATAGGCGAGGCCATAAAAGGCGCCCATATACTTGACGGCACAATTATACGCAGCGTTGGCGATCCTTTCTCGCGCGAAGGCGGTATAGCCGTTCTGCGCGGCAACATAGCGCCGGACGGAAGCGTTGTAAAGCAATCGGCGGTCGCGCCGGAGATGATGGTGCATAAAGGTCCGGCAAGGGTGTTCGACAGCGAAGATGATGCAATAAAAGCAATTTACGCTAAAAAAATAAACGACGGCGACGTTGTTGTTATACGATATGAGGGGCCGTCGGGAGGACCCGGAATGCGTGAAATGCTTTCTCCCACTTCCGCCCTCGCGGGTATGGGTATGGACAAAACCGTTGCGCTTATCACCGACGGGCGCTTTAGCGGGGCAACGAGAGGCGCCGCCATAGGGCATGTATCGCCCGAGGCGCAGGCGGGCGGCGTTATAGCGGTTATCAATGAGGGAGATATAATAAGCATTGATATACCTAACAGGAGTTTGACGCTTGTCGTTGAACGGGAGGAAATACAAAAACGGCTTTCGGCTCTCCCCGAAAGGGAGCTTCGCGTAAAAAGCGGCTGGCTGTCAAGGTATGCGCGGCTCGTGTCCTCGGCGGATAAAGGCGCCGTGCTCAATTAAGGGGGTTTATATGCAATTAACCGGCGTACAAATTATTATGGAGTGTCTTAAAAGGGAAGGCGTTGATATAGTTTTCGGTTATCCCGGAGGCAAGGTAATAAAGCTTTATGACGCTCTTTATGACGAACGCGATAATATAAGGCATATAGAGACCGCGCACGAACAGGGCGCGACGCACGCCGCCGACGGGTATGCGCGCGTAACCGGCAAGGTAGGCGTTGTTATAGCGACTTCGGGTCCCGGAGCGACAAACCTTGTGACGGGGCTCGCGACGGCCTATATGGATTCTGTGCCCATTGTGGCTATCACCGGCAACGTGCCCGCGAACCTTCTTGGAACAGACAGCTTTCAGGAAGTTGATATTATGGGCGTTTCAATGCCCATAACAAAGCATAACTATCAGATTAAGGATATAACAAGGATATCGGATGTGTTTCGGGAAGCGTTCGCTTTTGCGAAAAGCGGGCGTCCCGGGCCTGTTTTGATTGATATAACAAGCGATACGTTTACCAAGACGTGTGAATACACACCGCCGGAAAGCAAGCTTAACATACAATGCAGGCTTTCGGACATACCGCTTGAGAGCATAAAGGAGCTGGTGCAAAACGCGCGGCGTCCCGCGATACTCTCCGGCGGAGGTGTGGTTATATCGGGCGCGGCGGACGAGCTTTATAATCTTGCGGAGCGTATTGACGCGCCTGTCGCGTGTACGCTTATGGGCGTAGGCACGTTTCCGGTAAATCACCCGTTATATACGGGTCTTGTAGGTATGCACGGCACGAAGGCCAGCAATATGGCGCTGCAAAACTGCGATTTGCTTATTGTTCTGGGCGCGCGTTTCTCCGACAGGGTGACGGGAGACCCAAGCCAATTCGCCGCGCACGCAAAGATTGTTCATATTGATATTGACGCGTCGGAAGTCAACAAAAACATACCTGTTCATGTAAGCATCATACAAGATATTAAATCCGCTCTTTCCCGCATAACCAAAGAAATGCCCCAAAAGAAACATACGCAGTGGGCGCAAAGCATAAGCGAGTGGAAAAAGGAAAACGAATCGCATATCCCCGGCAAGCACCTGCCTATGAACATTATGCGCACGATAAGCGAGTGCGTTAAAGGCGATGTGATAATAGCTACCGACGTCGGGCAGCATCAGATGTGGACAGCGCAGTACTATCCGTTCAAAAAGCGCGACAAATATATAACGTCCGGCGGGCTTGGAACCATGGGCTACGGTCTTGGCGCGGCTATAGGCGCGCAGATTGCCGAGCCCGGCAAGCGCGTGCTGCATATAACGGGGGACGGCTGCTTCCGTATGAACTTAAATGAAATGGCGACGACGATGCGCTATAACCTGCCTGTCGTCACCATACTGCTCGATAACAACGCGCTTGGCATGGTGCGGCAGTGGCAGACGCTTTTCTTTGATAAACGTCATTCCGAAACCACCCTGCCGCCGCTTAATTTCTGTGCTATTGCGGAAGGTTTCGGGTATTTCGCGCAAAAGGCCGCTGATGCCGGCGAATTCAAGCAAGCGCTGTGCAACGCGCTGGAAAAGAAAGAGCCGTCGCTTATACATTGCGTTATCAACCAGGACGAGATGGTGCTGCCTATGGTTGCGCCCGGCGCGTCGATTGATAAAATAGTGATGAGTTTGTCTTAGAATTGTATTTTTTGAGTTGTTGATTTGAAATTATAAAAACCCCGCATTCGTTATTGAAAGCGGGGTTTATAGGTATTTTGCGGCTAAAAGAGCGGCATACGGTTTAAACAGGGCAAGCCGGTAAATCAGGGGCGAAAATACGGCAATTTAAGCGCTTGTAATATGATAGCTTTATTTAGGTATCAATTTAGCTTATAATAATATATGATGTTTAAAAATGACCGAAAAGAGGGCGGTAAAATGAATTATAAAATAGTGGCGGACAGCGGATGTGACGTAACCTTGGAGCTTAAGAAAGAGCTGGGTGTGGAAATAGTGCCGCTTTCAATGATTTTGGGGAACAAAACGTTTGTTGATAACGATACGTTGGACGCCGATGATTTTCTATCACAAATGCATGAGTATAAAGGCCAGCCTAAATCATCCTGTCCTTCGCCGCAGGATTTTATCGACAGGTGCAGCAAAGGGGTTATAAATTTTATTGTTACGCTTTCGTCAAAGCTATCGGGTTCCTACGGCAGCGCCAATATAGCCAAAGGAATGCTTTTGGAGCAAGGAATCGAATCGTATGTGTTTGACTCGAAAAGCGCTTCGGCGGGGCAATTGCTTATAGTTAAAAAGCTTAAGGAACTGATAAACGCCGGAATTGAAAAGGCGGATATAATAAATAAAATAGAACATTTTATAGACAAAATGAAGACTTTTTTTGTGCTTGACAGCTTGGAAAACCTGATAAAAAACGGCAGGATGAGCAAGGTCGCCGGTATAATCGCGGAGGTATTAAATATCCGGCCTATATTAAAAGGGGATGAAAACGGAGAGATAGCCTTGTTTTCAAGGGTAAGGGGTTCAAACAACTCAATTAAAAAGCTGGCTGACACAATCGGAGAAGTGTATAAAGACACAAAAGAACGTATATTGGCAATAACGCATTGCAACGCGGCGGAAAAGGCGGCCAGATTAATAGAAATTATAGAGGAAAAATATTGTTTTAAGGATATTGTTATTGCGCCGACGCATGGATTAACTGGCATGTACGCCAACGAAGGCGGAATAATAATAGCGTTTTAGTTAAGCCGGGAAAGCGGAAGCTTTGCATAAAACACTCCGGAGCAAAGTGGCCTTTGCACCGGAGTGTTTAATACTTGACACAGTTTACCATTTATACCCGCATGTCTTGCATTTATATGTTTTCGGGAATTTCTGAAACGAAACCCCGATCCTGCCCACATCGAACGAAGAACACATCGGGCAGTGTTTTCCTTTTGCGAGCGTTTTCCCGCAGTGCGGACAGGCGATAGCTTCACTTGATATGTCGTTATTACATTCGGGACATTTAATAAGTGCCATAAAAAAACCTCCTGAATTGTTTGGATAAGTGTAGACTTATATACTATATACAATATAGTCGGGGGACTAGTCAATATTTTTTTGTGGTTTTTTATGGTTGTAGCTGGTAGCGGTCATTTAACTCGGGTTCACCCGCTGATAAAGAAAATGACGGGCTTAAGTCAGGAGGGCTGCCCTGCGTTGGGTGTAATTTTACGCCAAAAAAACAGAACGGGCGCCAGGCCCGTTCTATCCCTCCAAAAGCATACAGCGTTTGAAGGCATTCAGTCGCCCGGACTAAACAAAGCATCATTTATATCCGGATTACTGTGCGAGAAGTCAAGTCCATGTAAAAACATTTCCTTTTCCACCTCTTATTTTTATTATGCGCAGATACGGCATTTATATACAAACATCTATGCCGTCTCTTTAAATCATATAAAAACTATATCTTTGTGCCGCAGCCATTGCAAAACGATTCGCCCGCGTTTGCGGGTTTTCCGCAATTAGGGCATATAGGGGGCGCGGCGGCAAAGGGTTTTGGTACAGTGGATTTGCCGTTTAGTATTTTAAGCTGATCGAGTATGGCATACAATATATAGCCTGTCTCAAAAAACAGACGGATGAGTATGCCGGCAACCAAAAGTATCAGTCCGTAAAGGGGCAAGATAAATAAAATGATAAGACCCGACAGCACCAAAGTAAAGGCCAGCGTCATGTACATCAGCTTTATTATGGGCGAGATCCAAAAAGATTGGAAGTTTAAAAAGTTATAAACAGATTTCGTAAAACCGGAGTAACGGTTCTGTTTGCTTTTGGGCAAGAACGCCGCAAGAAGCACTATCGCCGATATAAGCGAAAGTATGAAACAGACCAACATTATAGTGTTAATAGACTCAAGCGGATTGTAGTAACCATAGTATCCTGGCATATGTATTCTCCTTAAAATTTTATTAACGCGTATCGATAAATTCGTATACGCATATTATATATTCTAAACCGCTATGCCCAATTCCTTTTTATAATTTATAAAAAATACGTAATTCTATTTATTGTGACAGATAATAATGGATAACAGCGAAATACAGCGAAGATTTCAGATAGCGAAAGATAATAGGGGATTTTAGGGACGTTGTGTACGAGGTTGACGCGTATCGACGTTTTGTGGCGGATTTTAAGGGTTGTGTATGCAGATACAATGTGTTATAGTACTCGTACGCTCCAGGGAATACCGAAGGGGAGCGCTTCTAACCTCTAGCGGAGAGTCGACGCACTTTAGTGCGGTGGGCAAATGCGACAGGCAAAAGCAGAGCGAAAGCTAGGCGATGTAGCTTGGAGCAGGCCGGACACGCGGGCAAGGGTTTTGAAAAGAAGTCTTAAAAGCGGGTATGCGCAAAAGTGATGTCTGAGGCGAAGGCCAAAGCATAAACGGACGCGCAGGCCGCGGCAGAGATGGATTTGATAGATTCAGGGCCGGCGGCGGAAAGCTTGAAAAATTTGCACAATGAGTTGACGCTAAGGCAAGCGCTTGAATGAGGGTTCGCTGGAGCTTCTTTATATTCCAAAAATAATCACGGATAAGACTGTATGAGTTTCGCAAACCGCGCGAAAGAGCGCATTCGGCGCGGCGGCAAAATCAGCTCATGCCTTTTTCGATTTCCACAACGTATGGCAGGTTGCGCCATTTTTCGCCCGCGTCCATGCCGTAGCCCATAAGCCATTCGTTTGCCACGGTAAAACCCGTATATGCAAGCGGCACGTCTATAAGCTGCTGGTTTGGATTAACAAATAAAGCGCATACCTTAACGCTTGCCGGCCGGCGCGCCTCAAGGTTTTGCACTAAGTATCCTAAAGTTAAGCCGGTGCGGACGATATCTTCTATTATCAGCACGTGTTTGCCCGTTATGTCTATGTCCAGGTCTTTGGTTATGCGCACAATGCCCGACTGGTTGGAGGCGTAAACGCCTATGGACATAAAATCTATCATTAAAGGTACGGAAATGGCGCGTGTTAAGTCCGCGCAGAAATAAAGAGAACCTTTTAGCAGCGCGATTAGAACAAGTTCTTTTCCTTCGTAGTCTTTTGATATATCATTGCCCAATTCCACGGCGCGGGATTTTAGCTGCAGCTCCGTGAACGCTATTTTTTTGTAATACGGCCTGTTCATATTTATTCTCCGTTAGGAAAAAAGCGGCCGAGCAGGGAATGAAAATCTTTTTTATAAACAATTTTTATATTGATGCCGGGATAAAGCTCGCGCAGCTTTTTAACTTTTTTATTTTTTTCGGTTACATATTTTTGATTCATAGTTGTCAGTTCAATATACGTGTCAAACTTGGGCAGATAAAAATCCGGACTGAACGCGGAAGTTACGTTTCCGGAAGCGTCCCATTCCACCGGAAATGTTTTAGGCTCGTAAATCCAGTCGATATGGTACATATCAAGAAGGCGGGCGAATTCTGCTTCGGACTTGTTTTTAAGCAGCGCGACGTCGGAAAGATGGCACTGCGCCGCACCCTTTTGTGTTTCGTTTTCTATGCGCTCTATAACGGCGCGCTGGCTGTGCATGGCCATAACGGCGGCTACGCACTCGTCAACGGTAAGCATACAGGTGTTGAGCATAATATGATAATGGGAGACATCCGCTATGGATATGCC
>Ga0265293_10004001_pt1 | contig 26565 bp, 17 predicted proteins | sample Munlanlewell138R_FD_192505 | JGI IMG/M metagenome (GOLD analysis project Ga0265293, IMG submission 192505) | Leachate microbial communities from a municipal landfill in Southern Ontario, Canada - Leachate well 138R | ecosystem: Engineered > Solid waste > Landfill > Unclassified | place: Canada...
AGCACATTCTTGATCACATAGCTGTCGCTGACACATTAGAAAAACTAGAAGCTCTGCTGCCCTGGAATGTAGAACTGGGTTAAGCTAAGCGCCTAGTTTACAAGGGTGCTGATTTAAGGGCGCTTACTGTTCAACGCGCAAAAATAATTCTATTAATTTTGATAGTTTCAACTCTACTTGGGGCTTTTATGATGAGCGTTAACTTCTCAACCTGCGGAGCTAATACATGTATTGGCCTCAATTGATACGTACTTACCGCGTTCTCATCATGCACTGTGGTTTGCTCTATACACTCCAGTACTGAACCATCCACTTCTAGTACTAGCCGAAGCTCATCTGTAACAAGACCGACAAACTCAATTTTTATCGATTCAGTCTGCCCGTACAAATAAGGCTGTGGGGCGTGCAGATCAATATGGCCTCCCACCAACTCCAACTGTAAGCCCTGTGTTGTAGCGTTTAACTGCCCGCCTTCACTATGCCATCCATCTAAACTGGCATAGCGTTGACTGCCAAATGTATAGCACTGCTCTCCTCGCGGAACGTCTGCATACATAAGCATAAAATCAATCACCGCTTGCTCTAGTGGTGTGTCTCGCAAGGCCATATGCGCGTTGAAGTAGTCCTTATCGATATCATGTGCAGTTGATCCGTTCCACGCCATAAGGTTGACCAACCGGGCCCGGTGATTAAATATTTCTCGTAAGCAATCCCACGCAAAACCATAGTCAGGTAAAACCTTAGGAGGGTCGCGTAAATCAGCAGGATTAAACTCAACAACAGCCCAATCAGGATCAAATTTTAGAATATTTTCAAAGAAAGATAATCTATTTTCAGTACGAATATTATTACGTGCGCTTTCGCCGTACAGAATCGCACCGATATGACCTGCGTCGGGCTTGCTACCTTGTAAAGACATTCCACCAGAATCATAGTTCTTTGCTGGGCTGTTCAGCGATAGGGCAAAAGGCTCAAAACTAAACTGTGGTGCAGTAAAGCCCTGGGAGGAATAAATAACATCGCTGCTGATACCTGTCTCTGACAACCAACTCGCTAAGTCGGAATAATGTCGTTGCACCATATGCCGCCTAAACTCCTCCCACAAATCAAGAAATTTATCCTTAATGCTCCATAGCGTACATATTTTATCTCGAGGTGGCGTGACATCATCCCAACAGGTGAATGTAGTATCTAGATAGACATTTAAGCTCTCTAAGCTAAATGGTATGTGCTTAATCGTATTCCTAAACTCATTCGCGTATACCCCACTCGCAGAGAGCCAGTCTCTAAACTGCTGTAGCGAGGATGGATTGAAGTCATACCATTGCTCGCCTTCAAAGAAAGGGTTCTGATAGCAGTCCGGATCCAAGTTTGTGCCAATATATAACTCAGGATTATCTTGCGCAAACGTAGCAATAACTTCACCAGCCTGCTGTAAATTACGTTTTTTATAAGCACGGACAGTTTTGTTGTAATGACTTAATGTCAAAGATCGTGATAACTCAGGTGCAGACTCGGCACCCGTTAAATGCTTTAAGTAGTCATCAGACATGACTTCATCACGCTGATTCCACTGACAGTTATTGGCATCCTCTTCTAAATGATCTGTTAGATCCCATTCTGGACAGGTTCCAGCCGCATCACTCCAAATACCACCATTTAGTCCAATTAAGCAGGGGATATTAAACTTTTTTGAATAATTTAAAATATCAGTAAGACTATCAGCAACGACCAGTTTATTGTTTTCCTGCCTGGTAGAGGCATCAAAGTCTGGATCAAACTGCCAATCATGCTGCGCACCTAAGGTGCTGCGCATATATAAAACAGGCGCCATAAAGCCTAGTTGACAATAGCCTATTGAAAAAGGTGATAATTTTTCTTTAAAGTCGCCAAATCCACCTAAACTGATGTTACTGCTGGCTACCGTAAAATAAAAAATCTCTGATTTATTTGGCTCGTTTTCTAAATATTTACTCTCATCAAACACTAAACTGCTAGCTAATAATTTTTTTGTATCACCAGCAAGGTAGAACAGCTCAACTTTAGTTGCACCACGATTATTAAAATACTGTAGATCAACTGGTAGTTTGAGCTTAAAACCAGTTTTAATGTCTTGGCCTACTTCTGGAAAAACTGAGCACACATCTAGACGAATCAGATCAGGTTGGAAACGTTTAACAGCACAGTTATTTAACTCAACAACCAAGTCAAATGACTGAGGCTGACTGTATACCCAGCCTTCTAATTCAATAAAGTTACTAATCTTTCCTTTCGATATAAAATCAATAGAAAATCTCATATCAGCCGTATGATTAATAACTACGTCGTTAACATTTTCAGTTTTATTTTTTTTTCTTACAAAAATATTAAAATATATATTTTTAATATACTTTTTAAGAACAATTTTAGATTTAATAATCATAGAAAATCTCAATTTTAAAATACTATTTCAAAACAATATTAATAGACTGACCGTTTTCACCAAGCAGCTCTAAAGACTGGCCATCTTTATAAATTATTGATACATAAGCTTGGCGCCATGCGAGATCCGGCCATAGTTTTAAGTGACTACCCATCATATATTGTTCTAGACGTTGTCTGTTTTCGCACACTGTACTGTCATGTGAGATTAATAAGTAAAAATCTTCATTATGATCATTTAAAATCTCTCGAATATTTTTATCACTTTCAAAATTTTTAGATATTTGACATGTATCGAGCCTATGGATAATTCTCGGTAGCTTACCATTACTAAATCCAACTAGATTCATTCCTCGCATAAACCCTTTTAGAGTGTGGTGAGATGAGCCATCAGAATAAGTTATAAAAGACTCACCTTCATCCACTCCAGCTACTGATCTTATAAGGATAGATTCATACAGCGAGTCATTAGGCAAAACTTGATAATCTTCAATATTTGCACCATTCCGCTCAAATCTACTTAAAACATTGATTTGTTTTTCATAGCTTTCTTGTGTGACTTTTTCACTTTGTGTTTTCAACTCATATAAAATTTTACTTTTATTAATTTTAGTTATATCTTTGATATCTTTAATAAAAAAATTCTCACTACCCATACTACCAATAGCGACGCAGTTCTTTAGGTCATTTAATTCTTGATCAGATTCAAAAATAGAACCAATTTTATTACATTGATCAATCCATAGAATTTTTCTGCCTTTTTCTTGCTCCTGCAAATACTCGTTTAATTTTTTTTCAGAATTAAATTCAAAAAGGACTTTATCAGTCAAATAGTTATCATCTATTAAAAACAATGCAGGGTACTTAAAAATTTCTTTTCCAAAATAGGCTTTATTTTTTTCACCGTTAATTTTAATATCGTTAACAGCCTCTGGATAATTCCAAAACGATGCAACTAATGCGCTCGAAGAATTAAGATAACTGTTAAAGTCTTTATATTTTTCAATAAGCTTAGTTTTTTTTGTATTTAAAATATTTCGCCCAAAACCAAGCTCTTCAGACTTAAACCCAAGTAATGGCAGGATAGTTGCTGCGACATCGAGGATAGAACTTGGTGTATCAATAACAATCCCTTCCTGTAAGTCAGGCGGAATCATAATCAGCATATTTTTTCTATCGCCTTGGTTTAGTAAATCTGTAGCCGTGTTTTTCATGGCAAGGTGGTCAGAACCAATCACAATTAATGTGTTTTTATCAAGGCCACTGGTTTGCAGATAGTTAACAAAGTCACTGATTAATTTATCAGAACAATGAACAATATTTAGAATTGCATTCTCACCATCGCCATAGTTATGCTTCTCACAGCTTCCCGACAGATGCCCTTTTGGATGATGGGTATCTAACGTGAGCATAAACAATGCAAATGGCTTATTCCGTTCAGCAAGCTCAGTAAGCTCTTCTTTAGCAATTTCGAATAAACTATCATCGTAAAGCCCCCAAGCTGACTGATAGTTTGCCTCTTCCAGATTTGTACTGAGTTCAGCTCTACCTTGGACTGAGGAAAAGCCATGTGTTTTATAGAAATGACCTTTTCCAGCAAACTCTAATGAAGCGCCACCAAGATAAGATAAATCATACTTATTACGACTTAATACATCACCTATGCAGGTGGCACCACTTAAAAATTGTGGCATGCCTGACATAGCATTGCCCTGCGAGGCACTAAACAGAGGAACACCACATTGAGATGCAACCATTCCAGCAATAGTCCAGCCGGAATGTGTAACTTGCGCTACGTTTTTAAACACTACAGCATTATTACGTACTTTATTAAGATTAGGCAATAACCCAGGAAATAGACTTTCATTAAAATAGGTTTCTTCCAGACTTTCAGCATAAACATAAATTAGATTTAATGGCTCTTTAACAAAGTTTTCATTTACTTTTACGTAATCTTCACCATTAACAACATTGCCAGAAAATTCTGATTTAATTAAACTATATACATTCTCAGAGGCCGGACTTAATGTAACTGCTAGAACTGACAATATAATTGGAAAGTTATTTATAACTTTATCATCAGAAATATATTTTTGTTTTCTAGCGATATCTTTAATTAAATAATAGAAAAGCCCTACAATTGTAATTAATGCGACAGCAGCTAGAATTATAACGCCAGCATATTCTTGAAAACCAGCCTCGCCTAATCCATAGCGAAGATGATAAATGACAGACTCATCTATACCTTTATCTGTAAAGTAATCTGATACAGCATAAGTAATAGTAAGTAAAAAGCTTATTAATAATAAAAATAGTGTCAGAAGAGCAAATCTAAATTTTCTCTTCGACTTTAATATAAAGAATATAGCTATAAAAATACAGAGCGTTGAAAAACACATCATATCTATTAACTTTTACAATTAATTTTATTGTAATAAAAAAGCTGAGACTTGTATTAACAAGACTCAGCTTTATTTTTTACTATAATTCTAGATTATTTAAATAGTCTGATGAATTACAGATGCGGACCTGCATTTTTAATCGCATCAGTCACTTCAAACTTCTTAAAGTTATCCACAAACTTAGCCGCTAACTCTTGTGCTGCTGCATCGTACGCTGCTTTATCAGCCCAAGTATTACGTGGGTTGAGCAAGTTGGTCTCAACGCCTGGTACTGATTTTGGTACATCCAAGTTGATCACCGGTAAGTGCTCAGTTTCTGCACCCACTAAGGTTCCACCTTGAATCGCCGCAATCACAGCACGTGTAGTCGGGATGTTGAAACGCTCACCCACACCATAACCACCGCCAGTCCAACCAGTGTTTACTAAGTACACTTTAGAACCGAAGCCTTGGATGCGCTTGATCAGCAGGTCGGCGTACTCACCCGCTGGGCGTGGGAAGAACGGTGCACCAAAGCAAGTAGAGAAGGTTGATTTGATACCTGAACCTGAACCCATTTCAGTCGAGCCAACCAATGCGGTGTAGCCTGACAAGAAGTGGTACGCCGCTTGTTCGTTATTCAAGATGGACACCGGTGGCAGTACGCCAGTCAGGTCACAGGTCAAGAAGATCACCGCATTAGGCTCGCCAGCACGGTTCGCAACCACACGTTTTTCAACGTTTTCAAGCGGATAGGCGGCACGGCTGTTTTGCGTCAAGCTGTCATCGCTGTAATCAGGGACGCGTTCTTCATTCAGAACAACGTTTTCCAGTACTGCGCCAAACTTAATAGCTTTCCAAATCACTGGCTCGTTTTTCTCAGACAAGTCGATGCATTTTGCATAGCAACCGCCTTCGATATTAAACACAGTGCCCACACCCCAACCGTGCTCGTCATCACCAATCAGGTAACGGCTTTCATCAGCAGAGAGCGTGGTTTTACCGGTACCGGACAAACCAAAGAATAAAGTGGTATCGCCGTCTTCACCCACGTTGGCCGCACAGTGCATAGGCAACACATCATGCTCAGGCAAAAGGAAGTTTTGTACCGAGAACATGGCTTTTTTCATTTCGCCCGCGTATTGCATACCGGCCAACAGTACTTTTTTCGCAGCGAAGTTAATCATCACGCAACCATCAGAATTAGTACCGTCACGCTCTGGTACGCACTCAAAGAACGGCGCATTAATCACTTGCCATTGTTCTCTGCTCGATGGGTTAAACGCATCAGGAGTAATGAATAAGCAACGGCCAAACAAATTGTGCCAAGCTGTTGTGGTGGTCATTTTAACTGGTAAATAGTGTGCTGGATCAGACCCCACATGCACATGCGAAACAAAGCTTTCACGCTCTGCCACGTAAGCTTCTACGCGAGTCCATAACGCATCAAAAATAGCCGGTGCAATCGGACGGTTAATTGGACCCCAAGCAATCTGAGCGTCAGTGCTAGGCTCTTGTACAATAAATCGATCAGCCGGCGAACGTCCCGTTCGGTGACCTGTTTCAACAACCAATGAACCATTCACAGCCAGCTTGCCTTCGCCACGGCGAACAGCCTCTTCAATCAATTGAGCAGCACTAATATCGGTGTACACAGCGGTTTTTGCTTGCGTCATGAGATCCCCAACAACGGCCCGAGCCGAGTCCTCCAGAAATTTTGTAGCACTTAAGCAAAAGCACTACAATGAAAAAGTGCCCGCGATTATGCCAGAGTTATGCAATTAATGCACTGTGCTCGACGCATCAGCGGCATCTTGCTCGACGAACATTTGTGCAATATCAGCTTCATTAAACAGATAGCGTTCATTACAAAACTGACAATCAATCTCGATAGTGCCTGCTTTTTCCGCCAGCAACAACTGCAGATCGTCTAAGCCCAAACTGATCAAAGCTTGCGCTGAACGCTCGCGGGTACAGCTGCACTGAAACGTCACCCCAGTCGTCGGAAACAAGCGTACCTGCTCTTCATGATACAAGCGGTGCAAGATGGTTTCATTGTCCAGACCGAGCAGCTCTTCAGCGGTCAAGGTGGAGGCTAATGCAATCACATGCTGCCAACTGGCTTCACGCTCCTCAGAATCCAATACACGATCAGCAGGCAATTGTTGCAATAACATACCGCGCGCGCGCTGGCCGTCAGCATATAACCAAAAACGCGTGGGTAACTGTGCTGAATTGACAAAATAGTTACTAAAACACTCGGCCAAGGTCACCCCATCTAAAGCAACTAAGCCCTGATAACGTTGACCCTCACGTGGATCTACAGTCAACGCCAGTACTCCGTCAGGCATCAGTTCCTGAAAGCTTGCATCACTGCTAATTTTATCCGCATCATAACGAGCAATCGCACGCAACTCACGGTCACTGGAGCACTCCACCATCAGCAAAGAGACTGCACCACTGGAGCGCGCCTGCAACACCAATAAACCATCAAACTTTAGCGTATTGACCAATAAAGCCGCAGCGGCCAGCAACTCACCTAATAGAGCGGCCACTGGCTCAGGGTAAGTGTGCTTGGCTAATACATGCGCATAGCTTTGTTCTAAGCTGGCCATCTCGCCACGCACATCACTGTTATCAAAAATAAAACGCTGGGTAAAATCAAAATCTGCCATACAGCACTCACAAATAAAATATCGGCTTAGTATAAACCGTGATAAAAAAATTAAGGTATGTCGATATGTTGCACCGACGCGGCGCCCTACTATTGATCTTTAAAGCGATGAATCTGCCGGCGCTGTTTTTTTGTCGGACGGCCATCGGTCTGAATACCCAAGGCGCCAGCCTTACGCAAGTCCGCAGCCTTCTCACGTGCAACGACACTGTCTGGCGTTTCGCTATACAACAACTGCGCTTGCGGTGCGCCACGGCGGACCGCGCTGAGCTGCTCAATCACTATGGTGCGCTCATCGTAACCGGCACGCAGCACCAGCTCATCGCCCACCTTAGGCTCTTTAGAGGGTTTGCAGCGCTCACCACGGCAATGCACCTTGCCGCCTTCAATGGCTTCTTTGGCTAAAGCGCGTGTTTTATAAAAGCGCGCCGCCCACAACCACTTATCCAGACGCACTTTGTCTTGCTCTTGATTACTCATTGCTTAAATTCACCCTGTATTCTGACTCAGCACTACGCCGTTGTACTAACGCTTGATCTACCGTAATGGGTAAATACACGCTGGCTGCTAGGCCACCACCGCTCCGATTATGCAGTTCAACACTGCCACCATGTTGCGCAGCGATACGCTTCACAATCGCCAGGCCCAAACCGGCACCTTGTCCACCACGCGCCTGATCACCACGAATAAACGGATTAAAAATACGCTGCACATCCGCAGGATCAACGCCGGCACCACGATCCAGCACACGAATAACCACACTCGGCGCGTGCTCATCATTCACCACTGAGGCGGTGATTTCGATCTCTTTACCACCATAACGCAAGGCGTTTTCTAGTAAATTCACTAACATACGTTTGATCGATATGCGGCGCAGCGGTAAGAGCGGCATGCGCTCTAAACCTAAACCAATGCTGTGCCCTTGTTGGCTATATGGGGCAACCACAGAAGTAATCAACTCATTGAGATCACACTCCTCCATCGGCTCATCACGCCCATCACGAATAAAAGCTAAGAACTGATCTAAAATCGCGTCCATATCCTCAATATCGCGAATCATATCAGCGGTTAGTTCATTATCACTGTTCAATAATTCCAGCGACAAACGTAAACGCGTCAGAGGGGTACGTAAATCATGCGACACCCCCGCCAGCATCAACTCACGCTCGCGTCCTGCCTGCTCAACGTCATCGGTCATCTGATTAAAAGCGCGATACACTTCTGCCATTTCACTGGCCGTATCAATATCTACCGGCAAACGCACGCGGCGCCCTTGTCCAAATAGACGCGCGGCAATCACTAAGCGTTTTAATGGCGCGCTCAGTTGGCGGACAAAAATCCAAGTTGCAGCGGTCGACAAGATACCAATCCCTAAAAACCACGCCACCAAGTTCCACACTCGCTGGCCACGTAAGGGATGCGGATATAAAGGTACGCGAATCCAGTCGGGTCCTAAACTGGGTGCACTGACCCACAATGAAGGCGGCGTCTGTGCACGAATCCGCACCCGTGTATCCGGTCCCAACTCAGCACGCATTTGCTCCGCAAAAATATCGCTGTAGGGCCAATGCTGCTCACCTAAGGGAACTTCATACTCTTGCACCAAGTGTAAACCTGCTGCCTTAGCAATCGCCGCCCGTTCGCTGGCCGGCGAGGCCCAGTAGGCACGTAAGGTCAGCGCTGCACCATGACTGTATTGACGATCGACCAGTACATCTTCGTTGAGCATCAAATAAATCAAGGTCAGTGCTTTGGAAAACAGCACGGCAAGCAACACCATCCATAATGTGCGGGCAAAAAAGCTTTGTGGGTAGAGTAGTGGCGTCTTCATGTATTGCCATCGGGAACAAAGACATAGCCAACACCCCACACTGTCTGAATATAACGCGGCTTAGACGGGTCTGGTTCGATCATGCGGCGCAAACGGGAGACCTGCACATCAATCGAACGCTCTAAAGCATCCCACTCACGACCACGAGCCAGATTCATCAGCTTATCGCGGGTTAACGGCTCGCGGGCATGCTCGACCAAGGCTTTTAATACGGCAAACTCACCGGTGGTCAGCATATGCACTTGATCGCCCTTACTCAGCTCACGGGTGGCTAAAGACAAGGTGTAATCACCAAAGGTGACCGACGCATCATCGCTACCCGGTGCACCAGGTACGCTAACGGCTTGACGACGCAGTACCGCTTTAATCCGTGCCAATAACTCACGCGGATTAAAAGGCTTAGCTAAATAGTCATCGGCACCCAGCTCTAAACCCTGAATACGGCTCGCTTCATCGCCCTTCGCCGTTAGCATAATAATGGGTATTTGGTTATTGCTGGCTCGTAAGCGACGGCACACGGATAAACCGTCTTCGCCAGGCATCATTAAATCGAGTACCACTAAATTAAATAGCTCGCGCGCCAAGACCCGATCCATTTGCTCGGCATTTTCAACACCACGCACCCGAAAGCCTTGCTCAGTTAAAAATCGCTCAAGTAAGCGGCGTAAGCGCTCATCGTCATCGACAATAAGGATCTTTTCACCTTCAGGTACGCTCATGCTTTATCTACCTATTTAATTAATATTTATAGTGGCTAGTATGCCGTAATCATAGCCTGCATGTGTGCCGAGCATTGTTAGCAAATCTTACTTAACGGATGCGGTACTGGTTTGCTGAGTGATTTCGCCTATAATTAGCCTTTTAAAGCAGGCCTGTCCTGCTTTTGTACTGATGTAGGTAGCCTGATGGATAGCATAAGTTCTCGTATCGCCACAGAATTGGGCGTTCGCCCACAACAAGTGACCGCCACTATTGCCTTGCTCGATGAGGGTGCAACTGTGCCTTTTATCGCACGCTATCGTAAAGAAATCACCGGCAGTTTAGACGATACGCAGTTGCGTAATCTAGAAGAGCGCTTACGTTATCTGCGCGAACTGGATGAGCGTCGCAGCTCAATTTTAGCCGCCATTGACGAGCAGGGAAAATTAACCCCTGAGCTGCAACAGGCGATTCATCTGGCGGATACCAAAACCCGTTTAGAAGATCTGTACCTACCCTACAAAAAGAAGCGCCGCACCAAAGGACAAATTGCCTTGGAAGCCGGTTTAGGCGAATTGGCGGATTTATTATTTAATCAGCCCAGCCATGATCCACAGATCGAAGCGGCACGCTTTATTAATCCGGAGCAGGGCTTCGCTGATGAAAAAGCGGTCTTGGAAGGCGCTAAATATATTCTGATGGAGCGCTTTGCTGAAGATGCGACTTTATTAGATCGCTTGCGCCGTGTACTGCAACAAGACGCCCTGTTACGCGCTCGAGTGATCGTCGGTAAAGAACACGACGGCGCTAAATTCAGTGACTACTTTGAGCATGACGAACTGTTTAAACGCGTGCCCTCACACCGCGCTCTGGCTATTTTCCGTGGCCGCAATGAAGGCTTTTTAACCGCTAGTTTAAGCCTCGGTGATGAAACACCCGGCAGTATGCACCCCTGCGAAATCATCATTGCTGAACACTTTGCGATTAAAAATCAACAGCGTCCTGCAGATAAGTGGCTGGCTGAAGTGGTGCGTTGGACGTGGCGTGTGAAACTCTCCAGCCACTTAGAAACCGATCTGTTTGGACAGTTGCGCGAGCAGGCAGAAACCGAAGCAATCAATGTTTTCGCGCGCAATCTCCATGATTTATTATTGGCCGCTCCGGCGGGACCACGTTGTACTCTTGGTCTCGATCCAGGTTTACGTACCGGCAGCAAAATTGCCGTAGTGGATGCCACCGGTAAAGTGCTTGAGACCACCACTGTCTACCCACATGTGCCGCATAATAAGTGGGATGAAACCATCGCTATTTTGGCTAAGCTGTGCAAAAAACATCAGGTGCAATTAATTGCTATCGGCAATGGTACCGGCAGCCGTGAATCGGATCGTTTAGCGATTGAACTGGTCAAAATGCTACCAGAGCTACGTATGAGCAAAGTGATGGTCAGCGAGGCTGGCGCCTCAGTGTATTCAGCATCAGAGCTGGCCGCCTTAGAGTTTCCAGAGTTAGATGTATCGCTGCGCGGCGCCGTTTCCATTGCGCGACGCTTACAAGACCCACTGGCCGAGTTGGTAAAAATCGACCCGAAAGCCATTGGCGTTGGCCAATATCAACACGATGTCTCTCAAGCGCAACTGGCCCGCTCGCTGGATGCGGTGGTGGAAGATTGTGTTAACGCCGTCGGGGTTGATGTCAATACCGCCTCCTATACGCTGCTGGCTAGGGTGTCAGGCTTAAATGCCACGCTGGCTAAAAACATTGTGGCCTTTCGCGATGAGCATGGCGCTTTTATCAGCCGTGCAGCACTGAAAAAAGTGCCGCGTTTAGGTGATAAAACCTTTGAGTTGGCCGCGGGCTTCTTACGCGTGATGAACGGCAAAAACCCATTAGATGCGTCTGCTGTACACCCAGAAACCTACCCTTTGGTCACCCGTATTGCCCAAGATACCAATCGTGATATTCGTTCACTGATCGGTGATTCCGCCTTTCTCAAACAGCTCGATCCCAAGCGTTTCACTGACGAAACCTATGGTTTGCCAACCGTCACAGATATTCTGCAAGAACTGGATAAGCCCGCGCGCGACCCGCGCCCTGAATTTAAAACCGCCGAGTTCCAAGACGGTGTCGAAAGCTTAAAGGACTTAACTCTAGGTATGATTTTGGAAGGTGTGATCACCAACGTGACCAACTTCGGCGCCTTTGTTGATATCGGCGTGCATCAAGATGGCCTTGTGCATATCTCGGCTCTGTCGGAGAGTTTTGTTAAAGACCCCTATCAAGTGGTGAAAGCCGGTGACATTGTTAAAGTAAAAGTGATGGAGGTGGATATTCCCCGGGCGCGTATTGCCTTATCCATGCGTATGAGTGACACACCGGGCGAAAAACCAGCCCCCGCGGTGCGTAGCCAACAGCCACGCAATGCACCTCGCAGTGAACGTCATGCTCAGCAAGACAAACCTGCGCCCAACAATGCTGCAATGGCCGCTTTATTTGCCAATGCGCGAACTTTAAAGAAAAAATAACCGGCGCCTGTTCAGACTGACTTAGCAAGCCATGGCGTATCCGACACTAAAAGTCGCCCTGCGCCCTTGCACTTAATGATCAGCGCCCCCATATTGGCTCGATGCCCTATTGAGGAATTCCCCTTGAGCGATACATTTTCTCGTCGTCTGGCGCTGCTCAGCCAGCCCGAAGCTTTAGCACTGCTCAAGCATTGCCTACATGGTATTGAGCGCGAAAGTTTGCGGGTGGAACGTAATGGCCGTTTAGCGCTGACGCCCCACCCTAAAGTACTGGGTTCTGCCCTAACCCACAGCAGTATTACCACTGACTACTCAGAAGCCTTATTAGAATTTATTACTGATGCGCTGCCTGACTCAGCACAAACCCTCGCCGAACTGGAAGATATCCACCGCTTCACTGTCAGTAATCTGACGCAAGAAGTGCTGTGGAGTCCATCCATGCCGGGGCATTTGCCAAAAGAAGAGCTGATCCCGATTGCTGATTATGGCGATTCCAATATCGGTAAATTAAAATACGTCTACCGTAAAGGTTTAGCTGTGCGCTACGGCAAAACCATGCAGTGCATTGCTGGAATTCACTATAATTTCTCTTTACCTGATTCGATTTGGGGCGTGCTGCGTGAAGCAGAAAATGACCCGCGTTCAGCTGTCGACTATCAGTCAGCAGGCTATATTGGCTTAATTCGTAACTTCCGCCGTTACAGCTGGCTATTGATGTATTTATTTGGTGCATCACCGGCGCTGGATATCAGTTTTTTACGCGGCCGCGAACATCAGCTTGATCGCTTTGATGAAGACACCTTGTATCTGCCCTACGCCACCAGCTTACGCATGAGTGACCTAGGTTATCAAAGCAATGCCCAAGCGGGCTTAACCCCCTGCTACAACGAGCTCAGCAGCTACACCGATAGTTTGTTGGGTGCCGTCAGTACACCTTACCCTGACTATCAAAAAATCGGCACCAAGCACGGTGATGAATGGCTGCAACTCAACACCAATATTTTACAAATCGAAAATGAATACTATTCAAATATGCGCCCCAAACGCATCACCCAAGAGGGTGAGCGGCCAGTCGAAGCGCTGATTGCTCGTGGCGTGCAGTATGTGGAAGCACGCTGTATTGATATCAATCCGTTCTTACCACTGGGCATTGATTTACCGCAAGCACGCTTCTTAGACACCTTCTTATTGTTCTGCGCGCTAAAAGACAGTCCTCTGCTCAGCGATAATGAATGCCCTGCTGCCACTGAAAACTTCTTGGCCGTGGTCAAACAAGGGCGCAAGCCTAAGCTACAGCTCAATCGCTGCGGTGAGTCGGTGCCAATGTTGGACTGGGGACTGGAACTGCTTGAGCAAATGCAGGACTGTGCGCAGTTACTGGACAACAGCTACGGTATCACTGAGCACAGCGAAGCCTTAGGTAAACAAGTGGAAAAACTGCATAACCCTGATCTCACCCCATCAGCGCAAGTGTTAGCCAGCATGCGTGAGCAACAGTGCAGCTTCTCTCAGTTTGCCTTGAAACTCAGCTTACAGCACGCACAAACCCTAAGCACCCCGCCCCTGGATGCCACTAAAACGGCAAAATATCAGCAACTCGCCGAGCAGTCAAACCTCGCTCAGCAAGCCATTGAACAACAGGATCAGTGCAGCTTTGATGAGTTTGTTGCCGAGTTTTTAGCCAGCGTTGAGTAAGCCCCTTTTCAGCACTGCACCGCCCTTGCAGTGCTGAAGCACAACCACCGCTATAACGCACTCTGCTGCCGTCGTCGCCAATTCTGCAAGCTCATATCCAGATCTTGTAAGGTTTTAATCCCTTGGCGCTCGGCGCGCTTCAGCAAAATCAGCATCAACTCTGCAGTCACCATAGCATCCGCACTGGCATTGTGACGCTGCAACACCTGCAAACCAAAGAAACGCACCCAATCATCCAAGCCTGGATTGCGCATCGTGTGTTCGGGATAGAGCAATTGCACGATCTCTGCCACGTCGTAAAAGGGATGCTTTAAATGGTAGGCAAAAGCATCATTCATTTCACGAACCAGCATGCGCTGATCAAAGGTCGCATGGTAGGCCAACAGCGGACTGCCACCGACGTACTCCATAAAGTTGAGCAGTGCTTTTTCTGGGCGCATCCCCGCCGCCACTTCACTGGGTGGTATTTGGTGAATCAGAATACTTTCACTGACCGCATGATTTTTGCGGCGTAGCGTACAGCTAAACTGCTGACCCAAAGCAATCGCAGAGTTTGCAATGGTCACCGCACCAATCGATAAAATCTTATCTTTAAGCGTATTTAGACCACTGGTTTCTAAATCAACTACAACAAAACGCTGTTGACTCAAAGGCTGTGTGCTGACCTCAGGTGCGACTAGAGCGGCTAAACGCAGAGCATCCGTCTTACGCAACTCGGGGCTTTTACGAAACCATCTGAGAAGATTCACAACTGATACCTAAAGGTCAAACTGGCCTGCAAACGCTGCGCTTGACGGAAGGATTCACGCAAAATACGACGGTCTAAATGATTCAACTCATCAGGATAAATCCGATTGCTATAGGTCAGATCATTACGCGCTTGCTGCTGGTGCTGCTGCATACGAATTTGTTGAATAAAGTGATAAGCTTCAGCATAGGCATCGCCATCTAAGCGTTCAATCACGCCCTTACTGACCAGCTGACGAATACGCTCTGAGGTGTTGCAGCTTTCCACACCATGACTCAAAGCCAGCACCCGCACCCCATCCACAAAAGGCGCCAAGCCTTTAATCTTCAGATCCAAAGTGTCTTTTTCAACACCTTTTTTATCCAAAGAGAAATTGCGGAACAAACCACCCAACGGAGGCCTATTTTGCATGGCACTTTGCGCCATCATGCGCTGGAACATATCGTTGCCGCGAATCATTGAGAGCAACTCACGACGCAAGGCTTGGCACCCTTCATTCGGTCCCCAAATCGCACGCAAATCAAAGAAAATCGTTGAATACAACAAGTTTTCTGGACTCGCTTCACGCACAATTTTACTGAAACGACGCGACCATTCTTGGCGCGATAAGCATAGATCAGCATTGCCCGCCATAATATTGCCTTTGCACAACATAAAGCCGCAGTCATCTAAGGCCAAGTTGATTTCCCGCGCTAGAGGTAGCAGTTTTTGTCGAATTGCATTGGCTTCTTCTTGGCTGCTGGCCTCAAATAAAATGCCATTATCTTGGTCGGTATACAGTGTCTGCTCTTTACGACCCTCACTGCCAAACACCAGCCAGGTAAAAGGCACGCCCGGGTCACCCTGAGCTTCAATGCATAACTCAATCACTCGTGAAACCGTATGATCATTGAGCAAGGTAATTAAGCGCGTGACCTGCTCAGAGCTGGCTCCGTGAGCAATCATGCGATCCACTAATGAACGGATTTCCTCACGCAACTGCACCAGCTTTTCTACCGACGAAGCATGCCGTACAGAACGCGCCAGATGCACCAAGTCAACGCGCTGTAAAGAGAACAAATCACGCTCAGAAATCACCCCCACCAAGCGACCATCTTGCACCAAACAAACATGGGCAATATGCCGCTCGGTCATGGCCAAAGCCGCATCAAAAGCCGAAGCTTGCGGTGGCAAATGGAACGGATTAAGAGTCATCAACTCGCTGATGGGCTGGCGTAAATCAGCATTGGCATCAGCAATCACCCGGCGTAAATCGCGCAAAGTGAAAATCCCTTGCGGACGCTGCATTTCATCGGTGATCACTAAACTGCCCACTTGCTGCTCATGCATCAACTGCACCGCTTTATGCAGCGGCAAATATCCTTCGCAGGTGATCGGCTGGCGCATGGATAACACCGACAAACGGGTCTCCATTGAGTATTGCGAACCTAAGGTTTCTGCCGCACGCGTTTGTATTTGCAGATTAGATTGATCCAATAAGCTACTGATCCCGCGCACTGAGAAATCACGGAAGGCGCTACACTGCGAAAGGAGTTTGACAAATGATGCCTTATCCAGCAGTAAGCAAAAGGTGTCTTCCGCAGCAATATGCGAGGTACGTGTCGCCCGCTCACCTAGTAACGCAGCAATCGGAAAACATTCACCCGTGGTAATTTCAAAGGTGTTTTCTTGGCCGCTGTCTTGACCTTGACCCCGTTCGCCATAAATACGACCCTGCTTAACAATATAGAAAAACTCCACCGGCCCATCTTCTGGAGTGATAATTCTTTCGCCTTCAGGGTAAAAACGTAATAGGCAGTTCTCGACTAGAAAGCCAAGATGGGCCGCTTCCATCTGATTAAAGGGTGGATATTTTTGCAGAAACTCCAGCGTGCCTTGAATATTTTGTTGCACAGCTGTGCGCCCTGTTTTTGCAAAGGCTTCACTTCTGCTCATGAAACACTCTCCTACGAGGTTAAGCCATCCTAAAATTTTGTTGAACACGCCCGATTCAACCTCAGGGTCAAATATCTCGGTGCGGTCAACTCACACTTGATGGCATATTATTTTTATTAAACGATGGCTATTTTTGCAGGCTTAGCGTCAATTGAACAGCGCTTATGGACATTGTGTGGCGACTTTGTTAGCGATTCCCTGAAAAAACAGCCCACAACCATGGATTCACGTAGAGACCTTCAATTGACGGCCTCAACAAAGAGCACTAGAATCCGAAGTACATATATGTATATAGCCACCCAGCTATAAAATACAGAGGTCGTGTCAATGAGCACATCGCATCCTCTAAAGCACTCAGGCTTCACCTTGGTTGAGCTGATGATCGTGGTTGCGATTATCGGAATATTGAGTGCTATAGCAGTTCCGTCTTACAGTAAATATATCCTCAGAGGTAAAGTAAAAGCAGCCCAGGCCGACCTTGTTGCGCTCAGTCTTAATCTGGAAAACTACTATCAGCGTCGACTCTCTTATCCAACAGCGGGCACAGCCAACACTGCAGCGACCACAGCATTGTTTAGTGGATGGAACCCTGCGCAAGGGAGCGATTTCAAGTATGAATTAACCAACGCTAGCAGCATCAGTTATACAGTGAAAGCTACCGGCACCAGTAGTGGTCTAACGGGTTGCACTCTGACTTTAAACCACACAAATGAACGCATTGCCAACGGCTGCCCAGGTTCAGGGGCCACATGGTAAGCTCGCGCGGCTTTAGCTTAATCGAGCTGATGGTTGGCTTAGCTCTATTAGCGTTTCTTATCATGCTAGCGGTGCCCTTCACAAACACCTGGAGCAATAGTACAAAATTGCATGAGGCGGAAAGCTTACTGCGCCAAGGTGTCGGCCGAACAAAAGCCTTAGCCCAACGTAATGAACTCGGCATCACAGGCAGCCAAACCGCGGCTATTTTATGCCGAGATAGCACCACTGCAGTACTAACACTCTATCAGGCCGCCACTTGTACTGGCACGCCCGTATGGAGTGCACAGCTACCGACAGCCGTAAACATTACAAACGGGGAGACCCTATTCAGCTGCTTGGCCATATCTAATCGAGGACTGCCAGTAGCCAGCAACAGTTGTAACGTTACCAGCACATACACCCTCTCTATTGGAGGTGAAAGTGAGACAGTCACGATTAATTAAAAAAAACAAACAACGTGGCGATATTCTTATCGAAGCTCTGATCGGTATGCTGTTATTGGCCATTATTGGGCTGGGTCTGGTCTATATCATCTCACGCGTATCCGTTAGTCAAAAAGATATGAACCTGCATAATTTAGTGGTGAGTACATTGCGAGAAAAACTACAGGCGGGTGAGTGTATTGAGAGCAGCTTCAAGCTTGTTGAAGATGGCGAAACCTTTTCTATCACCCCCCACAGTCAAGCAGCTCCTACTATAGAAATAAGTAGCTCTGACGCATCTTTACCTAAAAAATCTGTAACACTAGAACCCCTTTGCTCACTATCCGTTAGCCACTCGAGCTTGGGCGGTACAATCTGCGTAGGGCCGATACCATGCGAATAATAAACAATCAACGTGGCTTCACCCTAATCAGCTTAATGGTCGGTACAGTGCTATCTATGTTGACTATTATCGCCATGCTCGCACTGTACAAAAACTTGGTACAAGTTGCCGTTGTCGCGACTCAAGACGCTAATCATGACGGTGGGCTAGCGTCAGCGCTGCTCACAGCCCAACTTGAATTACAAAGTGCAGGGTTTGGTATGGAGGAGACTGCCACTGATAATATTCGTCTGCCCAATAACGCAGAATCAACTTATATTCTCTGGCGTTATAAGAACCTGGACTCCTCACAAACGTCATGTAACGGACTTCTGGCACGTGAACATCCAGAAAAAACCGAGCAAAAGAATCGTACTTTAACCCTATTACATCAGCCAAACTGTAGTAGCTACCCTTCAGCCACAGACAGCACGCTAGCAGGTTGGGCGACTATAACAAATTTAGCCATACTGGCACCGGAGACATCCGTACTCTTCAGCAGAACTGATCCACTTAAGTGCAGTAATTTCAGTGTTGGCAATGATTTTAAACACCCATTGATAACTATTACAGCCATGAGCAGCTCTGCTCTTGCTAACTCAGTCGAAGATGGACTGAAGATTCGTTACACCGTCTGCCTGTCCAATATTCGCTCATAGCCATCGCTATAAAGGGTTACTACTATGCAATCAATCTTTAGAGGTCTTCCCTCTGCACCCTCACAGCAACGTGGCATGGCAACCATTCTTATAATTATGTTGATGGGCTTGGCTTTAACAGTCACTGCACTGGGTGTGATGTACTCGGTACGCACCAGTCAAGAACAACAAGTGACTGTGCATGCCGCCACGCATTCACAAGCTGGCGTCTGGACCGCAGCAGAGGCGGTAGGTTTGTATTTAAAGGAGCTTGATAAAACGGCATTAATGGCATTCAATCCAGAGAAACCGCTTAAATTTAAGATCAATGACAATAATGTCGTAGCAAAAATCTTCCCTCTAGACGTTGATACCGCTCCGCACCACCTACGCGCCGAAATCAGCTATACCGATACTGCCGCAAAAGCCACCTCAACGCTTGAGGTGGTTTACAACATCACATTATCCACAGGCAATCCGCCTCCGCCTCCTCCGCCTCCTCCGCCTCCTCCGCCTGATGGAGGTCAAGATGCATTAACTTTCTCCAAAAATTTGAATATGTCAGGTAGCATCACTGTGCTCGGAGGTGATGCCGCCATATTCAACGTTGATGGTGACGTTAACTTAGGCAATGCTTCAATCACAGGCATCAAGACTATAAACGCCAGTGGCAATATCACTATTGGCAGCGGTATTAAGGTTGACAACCTGTATGCCAATGGCGATATCACCCTAACGGGTTCTGCGAGCGTGCTCACTGCTGCCTCACTCAAAGATATAACCATTAACTCAGGCGCGAGCCAAGGTATTCTTAATGCAAACGGCAACATCATCATTACCAACGGCAGCGTTACCACTGCCAATGCACTCGGCTTCATAAAAGCCAGCAGCGGTGGTGCAACTCATGGCATTTTTACTGCAGGTAAAAATATTGAAGTTAAAGGAAATTCACTACAAAATGCAAATGCAATAGGTCATATCAATATAGAAGGCAACATCACAGTCATACACTCTAAAAGCTTGGATATTGTTACTTGTCCTGAGCCAAGCTGGTCAAACTTTACGAGCATCCGAGCTCAGATTGCCACAAAAAATTGTAAACAACACGAAAATATCATTGCTCCTGATACGACAGTATCAGTCACTACCATGACGCCACTAACAAAAGTCATCCTAACAAGACCTAAAGTCGACGCCTACAGTCTAAAAAGTTCTGCCAATTATATTTTTCAAATAGAAGACAATAAAATAAAAGTGTCTGTGCGTAACATCAATAGCCTCCCTAACGGGGATTACTATTTAGGTGAATACAAAACACAAAATAATGATCGAGTTGATTACCTGTGTAAAGAAGTCAGCGACAAAGGCCTATGCTCTGTTCCAACATTAGATCTAGACAGCAAAACCATCTGCCAAGGCAACTCAAACCAAAATGCTTGTTTCTCATTCCAGAACGGAACCTGGGAAGTCACAGGTAAAAACTTAGCCCCTGGCATTATGTGGTTTGAGGGCAACCTGGCATTGAAAAATGGTGATTTCTATAACACTTTCATTGCCACAGGAGATATCGAAACCGGTGGAAACCACGTGACCACAGCAGTAAATTATGCGGGCTACCAAGCTATTTGTTTGAATCAATACCCCAAAAACGCAACTGCACGCTTTAACAATCTATACCCAACCAATTTTTGCAACGAGAAAACGACATTAATTAACAATAGTATCGGCAATATCGCCTTACTTGCAGGGGGTTATGTTGATGCTCGTTTCGAAGGAGGGATCATCACTCTAGGTGGCTCTAGTGAAATTTTTGGCAGCGTCATTGCTGGTGATGCGCCGATCACGGGCGGAAACACTATCATACACGGCTACATAACAGCTGCAGGGCAAGGCTCTGGCACAGTCAGCCCTCTTAGCGGAAGCACTACTATTGATTTACGAAACCTACCATCCGGCTACAACCCAGGTGAAATACCCGATATGGGTACTACGCCAGGTGGAGGTGGATCTGGTGACGATGACGATGACGATGACGATGACGATGACGGTGACGGTGACGGTGACGGTGACGGTGAAACAATAATTAAAATACTCTGGTCGCGCTATTTATAAAACAGGCTAGCACTAACCACTACGACATCGACAACACTGCCTGCACAGCACAGCACCATCCAGCGTCAGCTTAAACCAAGCGCGCCAAACTCAGCCCTTGCTTTATACCACCCACCAACAAAAAACCGCCCAAAGGCGGTTTTTTGTTTACAGGGTCTAACGCTACAACTTATAAGCCATTTCTAGCTTTAAATTCGCGACGACGACGGTGTAGAACAGGCTCAGTGTAACCGTTTGGCTGCTCACGACCTTGCAACACCAACTCCAGTGACGCTTGGAACGCGATATTGTCATCAAAGTTTGGCGCCATTGGGCGGTAAGCTGGATCATCGGCATTCTGACGGTCAACGATGACAGCCATACGCTGCATAGTTTCCACAATTTGCGCTTCGGTAACGATACCGTGGTGCAACCAGTTGGCCATATGTTGACTGGAAATACGCAGTGTTGCACGGTCTTCCATCATGCCAATATCATTGATATCAGGCACTTTCGAGCAACCCACACTGTGGTCAATCCAACGTACAACATAGCCCAAGATACCTTGTGCGTTGTTGTCTAACTCGTTCTGAATTTCTTCAGCAGTCCAGTCAGTGCTTGGCGCCAAAGGAATGGTTAGGATATCGTCCAGTGAGGCAAAGGCACGCTGCTTAAGCTCTTCTTGACGGGCAAACACATCCACTTCGTGGTAATGCAAGGCGTGTAAGGTTGCTGCGGTTGGTGAGGGCACCCATGCAGTGTTTGCACCAGCTTTTGGATGAGCAATTTTCTGCTTAACCATATCCGCCATCAGGTCAGGCATCGCCCACATACCTTTACCGATTTGTGCAATACCCGACAGACCTGTTGCCAGTCCTGTATCAACGTTCCAATCTTCGTAGGCTGCAATCCACTTCTCACCGCGCATAGCTGTTTTACGCACCATAGCGCCCGCTTCCATAGAAGTATGGATTTCATCACCCGTACGATCGAGGAAACCTGTGTTAATAAATACAACACGCTCTTTCGCAGCAGCAATACAGGCTTTCAAGTTAACTGTGGTGCGGCGCTCTTCGTCCATAATGCCCATTTTCAGGGTATTACGCGCCAAGCCTAAAACGTCTTCAGTGCGGGCAAAGAGTTCATCAGCAAAGGCTGCTTCTTCTGGGCCGTGCATTTTTGGTTTAACGATATAAACGCTACCGGTACGGGTGTTCTGGCGCGTGGTATTGCCGTTCAAGTTGTGCATAGCAATTAAGCTGGTGAACAACGCATCCATAATGCCTTCAGGCAACTCGTTACCTTGCTCATCTAAAATCGCAGGGTTGGTCATCAAATGGCCAACGTTACGAATAAATAGCAATGAACGACCGTGTAGCGTAACTTCGCCGCCATTAATCGCGCTGTAAACACGATCTGGATTCATCACACGGGTAAAGGTTTCACCGCCTTTGCTCACGCTTTCAGACAGGTCGCCTTTCATCAGGCCTAACCAGTTGCTATACACCAGTGTTTTGTCGTCTGCATCAACCGCAGCGATAGAGTCCTCACAGTCCATAATGGTAGTGATGGCTGCTTCAACAAATACATCTTTGATACCTGCAGCATCGGTTTGACCCACGACGCTGTTGGCATCAAATTGAATTTCCAAGTGCAGGCCGTTATTTTTTAACAAAATGACAGTGGGCGCGGCCATATCACCTTGAAAACCAATCAGTTGTGCATCATCGCGCAAGCCTGTGTTGCTACCACCTTTTAGGCTGATAATCAGCTTACCGCCTTCGATACGGTAACCGGTTGCATCAGCGTGTGAGCCAGCGGCTAAAGGTGCAGATATGTCTAAGAACGCACGAGCATAAGCGATAACTTTATCGCCACGTACTTTGTTGTAGCCCTTGCCTTTCTCTGCGCCGCCTTCTTCACTGATCACATCAGTGCCGTAGAGAGCGTCATACAAAGAACCCCAACGCGCATTGGCGGCGTTCAGGGCAAAACGTGCGTTAGTCACAGGTACAACTAACTGTGGACCTGCCATACGAGCAATTTCATCGTCAACATTTTGTGTGCTGGCTTGAAAATCTGCTGCTTCTGGCAGCAAGTATCCAATGTCTTGCAGAAATGCTTTATAAGCAACTGCGTCATGAGCCTGGCCCTTACGTGCAAGGTGCCACTCATCAATTTGTGCTTGTAAGGCGTCACGTTTTTCTAGCAGGGCACGATTTTTCGGTGCAAGGTCTTTTAACACCTTCGTTGCGCCGTCCCAGAACTGCTCTGCAGTCAGGCCAGTGCCTGGAATAGCTTGGGTGTTAACGAAGTCATATAAAACTTTGGCGACCTGCAAGCCACCCACTTGAACGCGATCAGTCATTTTTGCCTCACTCTGCTTGGAAAAGCCTCAAATAAAACGGCCATTAGGCCATGTAGTGCATACAGATAAATACTACATGAATATTTTAAAAAAAGCAGAGAGAAATACCTAGAGCGACTTTTGTAGGTACTTTGTAGCAGGCAAAAAAAACTCCGAATCTCACAGGGGGGAGAGAGATTCGGAGTGTAAGTCCGAACCGCTAGGGGAAGTCCGGATATCTGCCAACATAAAACACATCAAGGAGTATTAACAATGGCCTCATCAACCATTCATATACTCTGACTCAGCTTATTAAAGGGAGTTCCATACTGATGTTAAATATTTTTTCAATGTGCCTCATCCCAATTATCGCCTACCCCTGCTTCCACGATTAATGGCACATCTAAGGCCGCACCAGCACTCATTAACGGCAGCAATCCAGCGCGCAATTCATCCACTTGATCTTCACGTACTTCTAGCACCAGCTCATCATGCACCTGCAAAATAACCCGCGCATCCAAACCCGTCTCGGCTAGCCATTGATCCACCGTAATCATGGCACGCTTAATGATATCAGCGGCACTGCCCTGCATCGGTGCGTTAATTGCGGTGCGCTCAGCCCCTTTGCGGATGGCTGCGTTTTTCGCGTTAATATCCGGCAGATACAAACGGCGACCAAATAAAGTTTCCACATAGCCCTGCTCGCTGGCCTGTTTCCGGGTGCGCTCCATATAATCCAGCACCCCAGGGTAGCGGGCAAAATAACGGTCCATATACATCTGCGCTTGGCCACGATCGCAACCAATTTGCTTGGCTAAACCATGCGCGCTCATGCCATAGATCAGACCAAAGTTAATCGCTTTGGCGCTACGGCGCTGGTCACTGGTGACATCCTCTAAATCAACTCCGAATACTTCAGACGCAGTGGCTTTATGCACATCTTTATCATGGCGGAAAGCATCGAGTAAGCCTGGGTCTTGGGCCAAATGCGCCATAATGCGTAATTCAATTTGCGAGTAGTCCGCCGCCAGTAACTTATAGCCTTTAGGAGCAATAAAAGCTTGGCGAATCCGCCGCCCCTCGGCGGTGCGGATCGGAATATTTTGTAAGTTGGGATCACTGGAGGATAAACGACCGGTGGCGGTAACAGCTTGATGATAGCTGGTGTGAATGCGCCCAGTCAGCGGATTGATTTGCTCAGGCAAGCGATCAGTGTAGGTGCTTTTCAGCTTGCTTAAGCTCCGGTACTCCATCAGCAACACCGGCAACTCATGGCCGCGCTCGGCTAATTCAGATAACACAGCTTCTGCGGTACTGGGCTGGCCTTTGGCGGTTTTCGATAGTATGGGTAAACCGAGCTTTTCATACAAAATAACGCCCAACTGTTTAGGTGAAGCCAAATTGAATTCTTCACCAGCAATGGCAAAGGTCTGCCGCTCCAGCTCGGTCAATTTAGCCGCCAACTCTAAACTTTGTTGGCCCAATAAATGTGCATCAACCAAAGCGCCGTAGCGCTCAATACGCGCCAGCACTGGCATCAAAGGCATTTCAATGTTGTCCAATACAGCAAGTAACGCTGGAATCTCTTCGAGCGCTTTGATTAAACGGTTATGCAGACACAGAGTAATCTCAGCATCTTCCGCGGCATAAGGGCCGGCCACATCTAACGCCACTTGATCAAATGTCAGCTGTTTAGCGCCCTTACCTGCGACATCTTCAAAACGAATGATACTGCGATTTAAATAGCGCAAAGCCAAGCTGTCCATATCATGCCGAGTGACTGTGGAATTGAGCACATAGGATTCCAGCATGGTATCGAACAGCACGCCTTGCACGGCAATGTCATAACGGGCCAAGACATTGATATCGTATTTACCATTTTGGCAGACTTTGGTAATCGCAGGATTCTCCAGCAATGGACGCAGCGCAGCCAGCACCTTGTCTTGATCGAGCTGCTGCGGCACGCCCATATAGCTGTGCGCTAAGGGCACATAAGCAGCTTCGCCCTCAGCCACAGCAAAGGAAATACCCACTAAACGTGCTTGCTGGGCATCAACGCTGGTGGTCTCGGTATCAAAGGCAAATAACTCGGCCTGAGTTAAGCGCTCTAGCCAATCCGCAAACACCTCTTCGCTGAGAATGGTGTGGTAAGTCGCTTGATACTCAGGCGCGGCTAGGACTGCCTCGGCATCGGTCTGCGCGAGTGACGCCTCGCTGACTGCGGCCGCTGGTGTGGCAAATAAATCATCAGCATCGACAGGGGCTGGCGCTGCTTTTTTACTGCTGGGCGACGCTGGGCTGCGACGACGAATCTCATCCTGCCAACTTTTAAACTCTAAACGCTGATACAGCTCCATCAAGATATCGTCTTGCGGCGCTTGCATCTGCATCTCATCAATATTGAGCTCCAGTTCAACATCAGTTTTAATGGTGGCCAACTCACGTGATAAATACGCCATATCACGGTGCTCTAACAGCTTGGCACCTAAGGTTTTAGCGCCACGAATGGGTAACGTCGCGACTTTATCGATATTGGCATAAATGGCATCCATATCCCCTAGGCCAACCAATAAGCCCAGCGCGGTTTTTTCACCCACGCCCGGCACACCCGGAATATTGTCCGACTTATCCCCCATCAAGGCTAAGTAATCAATAATCAGCTCAGGGCCAATGCCAAATTTTTCTACCACACCCTCGCTGTCCAGTTTGGTGTTGTACATGGTATTGACCAAGCTCACGTGACCATTAACCAACTGCGCCATATCTTTATCGCCAGTGGAAATCACCAGTGGCCGCTCAGCCAAAGTACTGCTCAGGGCTAAGGTGCCAATCACATCATCGGCTTCAACCCCTTCCACACAGAGAAAGGGGAAACCCATAGCCTTTACACAATCATGTAAGGGTTCAATTTGCACACGCAAATCATCCGGCATGGACGGCCGCTGCGCCTTATATTCAGCAAACAACGCATCGCGAAAGGTCGGGCCTTTGGCATCAAAAATCACTGTAATCACGCTATC
>Ga0265293_10004002_pt1 | contig 26551 bp, 23 predicted proteins | sample Munlanlewell138R_FD_192505 | JGI IMG/M metagenome (GOLD analysis project Ga0265293, IMG submission 192505) | Leachate microbial communities from a municipal landfill in Southern Ontario, Canada - Leachate well 138R | ecosystem: Engineered > Solid waste > Landfill > Unclassified | place: Canada...
CGCGGAAGTGGCTCTGCAGCCGCCGCCAGTCGGCGTCGGAGAACTCCTCCAGCGGCCGCAGGGTCACACGCCCGTAAGCCGGTCTCATACGCGCTCAAGTCTAACCGCAAGCCCAGGAGCGCGCGGCAATTGACGAGGTAGGACGCGAGATCGCGGGCGCCGCGGCTATACTCCCCGTACTCACCGCGCCCGCCCGCCCAGCGCCGAGGCCCGCGGCATTCGAGGTAACCATGTCAGACGCCACAGTCGGTAACGCTACCGGTAGCACTGCCCGCTTGAGCGGCGGGGACTTCGCCAGGGACTTCCACGAGCTCGTCAGAGCCGTCTCGTCGGTCATCGTGGGCCAGGAGCGCACGGTCGAGGACCTGCTGGTAGCGGCCCTGGCTCGCGGTCACGTGCTCATCGAGGGCGTGCCGGGTTTGGGCAAGACCAAGCTCGTGCACACGTTCGCGGACGTCTGCGCGCTCGCGTTCTCGCGCATCCAGTTCACCCCCGACCTCATGCCCGCCGACGTCACGGGCACCAACGTGTTCATAGACGCGGGGCAGCAGAGCCGCTTCGAGTTCCAGCCGGGGCCGGTGTTCACCAACGTGCTCCTCGCCGACGAGATCAACCGCGCCACCCCCAAGACGCAATCGGCCCTGCTCGAGGCCATGCAGGAGCGCGCGGTCACCGTCGCCGGCAAGCGCTACGCGCTCGACGAGCCGTTCATGGTCCTGGCCACTCAGAACCCGCTCGAGATGGAGGGCACCTACCCGCTCCCGGAGGCCCAACTGGACCGGTTCTTGTTCAAGATCCTGATCGAGCGGCCGGACGCCGCCACCTTGCAGCGCATCCTGCTCATCACCACCGGCGGCGAGGAGACGGCGCTCGAGCCCGTCATCAGCAAGGAGCGCCTGCTCGGGCTCCAGGCCATGCTCCGGGCCGTGCCCATCGCCGAATCGGCCCTCGACTACGTGGTGCGCCTGGTCGAGGCCACCCACGCTCACAAGCTCGTGCGGCTGGGTGCCAGCCCCCGCGGGGCCCAGGCCGTCACGCTCGCGGCCAAGGGGTACGCGCTGGCGGCGGGCCGGCCGCACGTGGAACTCGAGGACCTGCGGCGCGCCGCCGGCCCGGCCCTGAGGCACCGGCTGCTGCTCAGCTTCGAGGCCGAGGTCGAGGGGCTCACGGCCGACTTCTTGCTGCGCGAAGTGCTGGAGCAGGTCGACAAGGGCGGCTGAGGGGTGCTGGCGGGTAGAACGCGGGCGCTGCTCGACCGTTACGCCCTGGCGTCGCGCGCACTGTCACGAGTCGGTGGCGAGCGCAGCGCCCTGGAGCCGGGGCAGAGCGTCGAGTTCCACGACTTCCGGCCCTACCAGCCCGGTGACGAGCTGCGGTACGTGGACTGGCGCGTCTACGCGCGCACCGGGCGCCTCTACACCCGCCTCTACCAGGCCGAGCGCGCCGTCCGCCTGCACCTGGTGCTCGACACCACCATGAGCATGGCCCAGGGCGGCAAGCTCGACTACGCCCGCACGCTCGTGCGCCTACTCTCCTACGTCGCCCAACGCGACGCCCCCACGCAGGTCCACTTGCTGGACGGCAGTTCCACCCCACGCGCCAGGGGGCGGCTGGGCATGCTCGAGACGTGGCGCTTCATAGACTCCGCGCCTCCGCTCCCAGGCGCCGGCGTCGGCCCCCTGACGGGCCTGGTGCGCTTCGCGACCAGCCTGCCCACCGTACAAGGGCGCGCCCTCGTGCTCGTCGTCTCCGACCTGCTCGAGGACGTCCCCATCGAGCCCAGCCTCGTGGCGCTCAGGGCGCGGGGCTTCGACGTCGGCTTCTTGCAGGTCGTCTCCGCCCAGGAGCTCGACCCCCCCGCAGGCCTGTTGGAGCTCCACGACGTCGAGACGGGCGAGCGCCTGCCCGTGGGGCCCGAAGAGGTGCGGGCTTACCGAGAGGAGGCGCGCAACTACCTCAAGCGCATCCGTGCGGCGGTCCTTAAGGCCGGCTACCGCCACCAGTTGCTCGAGCTGGCGCCGGGCGCCGAGGGCGCGGACGAGACCGCCGCGTTCGCGTCGCTGGTCCGGCTGGGGTTGCTCGTCAAGCGCTGAGCGTTCGCCGACCGACCCGACCCCGTAGCGGCGGCGCCGGCGGAACGTATGATGGCGCCCGTGAACGAACGCGTGGCAGTTGTGGTGCTGGTGGCGCTGACGGCGCTGGCAGTCGTCTTCGCGCCGTGGGCCGCGGTGAACCGCGAGACGGGCGCCCGAAGTTCCTTGGTGCTCCTGCCCAACCGCGTCGTCGACTTCACCGGCCGCACCCAGCCCGTCGACCTGCCTCAGCAGGGCGCGGTGCTGGTCCTCACCCTGGCGGGGCTGGCCATGGTCGGCGCTGGCAGCGCCCTGCGGCAGCGGCCGCGGCAACTGGCGTGGTTGCTGGGCGGCCTGGTCCTCGTCGTGGGCACGAGTTGGGGCCTGAGCCACTTCACCGCGTCAGTCGACGAGGCACGCTTCCAAGCCTTCGTGGGGGAGGTTCGAAACGCCACCCTCAAACCGAAACCCAGTTACGACGTCGACAAACTGCAGGCCGCGTTGGCAACGGTCGACGAGCGGAGCCTCGCCGAGAACCTGGCCGTGGTGGACGACGCCGGCCTGGTGATCAGGCGGTTGCCCTACACCAACGCCAGCTTCGGCCTCACGGCATTCCTCGCCCTCGTCACCGGCGGCTTCGCGCTCCTCTTCGGAAGCCGCATCCTGCCCGCGGCGTCGAAGTTCGTCGATCGCCTGCTCCATGCGGCCGCGGTGCCGGCCACGGCCATCATGTTGGCCCTGCTGGCGGCGGCCGTCGTGATCCTGGTGCTGCAACCGACGCCGATGGGCTCCGCGGCCCAGGTCGGCGGCATCTTCGATACCCTCGTGGGGCGGCTCGACACCCTCTGGTACGCGTACTATTCCATGTTCCACGACTCCCTCGGCACCGTGAACGGCTTCGCCGAGTCGCTGAAGTTCTCGACGCCGCTCATCTTCACCGGGCTCGCGGTGGCGTTCGGTTTCCAGGCGGGCCTCTTCAACATCGGCGCCCCCGGCCAGATGGTCATGGGCGCCATCTTCGCCATGTTCGCGGGCATCTACATCCCGGGTCCCAAGATCGTGGTCATGCCCCTCGCCATCCTCGCCGCCGCTCTCGGCGGGGGATTGTGGGGCGCCTTGCCGGGTTGGCTGAAGGCGCGCTTCGGCGCCAACGAGGTCATCAACACCATCTTGCTCAACTTCGTGGCCGCGTCGGCGCTGCTCTTCATCCTGTCGGCGGGCAACGTCTTCGCCGCCGCGTCGCTGCGCATCCTGAGCGTCATCGGCGTGTTCGTGCTGCTCATGATCGTGTTGGCCTTAGTAAAGCCCGTCAGGCGCGTGATCGCCAGGGCCCCGCGAGTTGCGTTCGCCGTGGGCGCGGTGGTGCTGCTCGGCGCCTCGGTGGTCGCCGGCCTACCCCGGGAGGGTGACGCTCCCGTCACCGTTCAGATGCCGTTCAAGGTGCCGGGCAACGAGCCGAAGTCCAAGCCGCTCAGCATGGGGGCCCGCATTCCGCAGCTCCCCGCCGTGTTGGGCATCGAGGGCGGCGGCGTCAACGTGGTCAAGGTCGATTACGCTGCGGTTCTGGCCCCGCTCGCGGCCCTTCTCGCCCTGTTCCTGTTGCCGCGCTTCCGGCGCTTCCGCCGCTGGCCCGCTCGCATAGTCGGCGCGCTGGTGGTGGGCGGACTGGCCTACGGGCTCGGCGCCCTGCTGGGGCTGGCGGGGCTGGCGACGGCCATCCCGCCGACCAAACTCAACCTGTCGTTCCTGCTCGCCATAATCATGGCGGTGTTCGTGCACGTCTTCCTCTTCAAGACCCGCTGGGGCTACGAGCTGAGGGCGGTCGGGTTCGCGCCCCGCGCCGCGCAGTATGGCGGCGCGCGCATCGCCAGGAACACGATCCTGGCCATGTCCATCAGCGGGGCGCTCGCCGGCCTCACCGCCACGCACTACGTCTTGGGGGGCGGGCTGGAAGACTACTCACTGCGCCAGTCGATCCCCACCACCGACGGTTTCGACGGCATCGCCGTCGCCCTGTTGGGCTTCAACCAGCCGGTCGGCATCGTGGCGTCGGCCTTCCTGTTCGGCGTCCTGAAGTACGGCGGCTCCGTACTGAACATCACGTTCCCGAAGCTCACCCGTGACGTCGTCAGCATGATCCTCGCGCTGGTCGTGCTGTTCATCGCCGCCCGAGGCTTCCTGCCTGCGCGGCTGCTCGACCCACTCAACTGGCGGGAGCGACGCGAGGGCCCGGTCGCCGAAGCTCCCCCGCACGCCGAGGAGGTCTGACGTGGACGTCGTCCTACTGCTGGCCCTCGCCTCGTCGATGCTCCGCGCGACGACGCCGCTGCTGTTGGCCGCCCTCGGCGGCCTCATGAGCGAGCGGTCCGGCATCGTGAACATCGCACTGGAAGGCATCATCCTCTTCGGCGCCATGGCCGCCGCCATCGTCACGCAGCTCGTGGAGGCGCCCTACCTGGCCGCGAACGCCAACGCCCGCGTATGGTTCGCCCCGTGGCTCGGCCTGCTGGCTGCCATGGGGTTGGGCGCCCTGGTCGCCGGCATCCACGCGCTGGTCTCCATCAAGTACAAGGCTGACCAGATCATCTCCGGCACGGCCATCAACCTCATGGGCCTCGGCATCCCCGCCGTCGTCCTGATGGGCCTGTACCACAACACGGCCACTTCCGATACCGTTCGCAACCGCCTGCCCGAGTTCATGCTGTTCGGCGTCCCCAGCCTCAAGTTCAGCGTGCTGGTCTACGTCGCGTTTCTGCTCGTGCCCGTCGTGTGGTTCGTGGTGTTCCGGACGCCCTTCGGCCTGCGCCTGCGCTCCGTGGGCGAGCATCCCGAGGCCGCCGACTCCTTAGGCATCAGCGTCACCCGCATGCGCTACACCGGCGTCATGCTCTCGGGCGTCCTGGCGGGGTTGGGAGGCGCCTACCTGTCGATAGGCAACCTCAACCAGTTCATCAGCGAGATGTCCGGGGGCCGCGGCTTCATCGCACTGGCGGCCCTCATCTTCGGCAAGTGGCACCCGCTCGGAGTGTTGGGGGCCACGCTGCTCTTCGGCGCCTTCCAGGCAACCGAGGTCCTGTTAGGCGGCGGCAAGCTGCTGCCGCCCACAGTCGTCCAGAGCCTGCCGTACATCCTCACCATGCTCGTGCTGGCGGGCTTCGTGGGCCGCTCGGTGGCGCCCAAGGGCCTCGGCAAGGCGTGGAACGAATGAGCTTAGGCGCCCGGCGCGCGGGGGTCATCTTGCACCCCACGTCCTTGCCCGGACCCCACGGGATCGGCGAGCTGGGGCGCGAAGCGTACGCGTGGGTCGACTTCCTCGAGTCGGCCGGACAGCGCATCTGGCAAGTCATGCCGCTGGGCCCTACGGGCTACGGCGATAGCCCCTACCAGTGCTTCAGCGCCTTCGCGGGCAACCACTACCTGATAGACCTCGCCGAGCTGGAGGGCGAGGGCCTGCTGACGGCGGACGAGCTCGCGCCACTTAGAGCCCTGCCGCGCGAAGCGGTCGAGTTCGGGGAGCTCATCCCCAAGAAGCTTCAGCTCCTGGCGCTGGCGGCCGAGCGCTTCGAGGCCAAGGCCACGCAGGAGGAGCGCGGGGCGGTGGCCGCTTTCGCGACCAGGCACGCCGGCTGGCTTGCCGACTACACGCTCTTCATGGCGCTCAAGGAGCGCCACGGCGGCCGCGCCTGGACGGACTGGCCCGACGAACTGCGCGACCGTGACCCCGGCGCGCTGGCGCGCGCGGGGTCCGAACTGGCCCCCGCCATGGCCAAGCACGAGCTATGGCAGTACTGGTTCTACTCGCAGTGGCTGCGCCTGCGGGCGTACGCCAACGAGCGGGACGTGGCCGTGCTGGGCGACATCCCGATCTTCGTCGCGCTCGACTCGGCCGACGCCTGGGCTCACCCCGAGCAGTACTACCTGGGCGCCGACGGCCGCCCGACCGTGGTCGCTGGCGTGCCTCCCGACTACTTCTCGGCGACGGGCCAGCGCTGGGGCAACCCCCTCTACCGCTGGGAGGCCATGGCGCAAGACGGCTACGCCTGGTGGGTGGCGCGCGTGAGGTCGACCCTCGAGCTGGTCGATACGGTGCGCATCGACCACTTCCGGGGATTCGCAGCCTACTGGGAGATCCCGGCCTCGGAGCCGACGGCGGAGCACGGCCGCTGGCGCCCGGGTCCCGGGCAGGCGCTGTTCGACGCGCTGGCAGCGGCCCTGGGCCGGCTGCCCCTCGTGGCTGAGGACCTCGGGGTGATCACGCCGGACGTCGACGAGCTGCGCCTGGGCAACGGCCTGCCCGGCATGAAGGTGCTGCAGTTCGCCTTCGCCGGCGACGCCGACGACCCCTACCTACCCCACAACTACGACCGCGACTGCGTGGTCTACACGGGAACGCACGACAACGACACGACGGTGGGTTGGTTCGAGACGGCCTCCGAGGCCGAGCGCGACATGCTGCGCCGCTACCTGGCCAGGGACGACGCCAACGTGGCCTGGGAACTGGTGCGGCTGGCACAGGCCTCCGTGGCGGAAACGGCAGTGGCTCCCCTGCAGGACGTGCTGGGACTGGGGAGCGAGGCGCGCATGAACACCCCGGGGAGCGCCTCGGGCAACTGGAGCTGGCGGTTCGACTGGGCGGACGTGCCCTACTGGGTGGCGCCGCAGCTCCGCGAGCTGGCGGTGCTCTACGGCCGCCTGCCGGGCAGCGGCGGCGCCGACACGCCCTACCGCCAGTCGGTCACCGACGACCTCAACTCCTGAAGATCACCGATTCGCGCTGGAAGTTCCTGAGCGCGAACCGTAACAAGATGAGGACGGCCACGAGCATGACCGCCCACGTGACGAGCATCTCGCTGCCGACGGCGGTGCCCCGCACGACGTTGTCCATTAGCAGCAAGGTGTTGAGTACTGGCACGTAGTAGACGGAGTCGGACACGCCGATGAGGTCCTTGAACTGCAGCCCGACCGCAGGCAGGATGAAGAGGAACGAGAGCGGCGCCACGTAGCTCTGCGCCTCCTTGAACGAGCGGGCGAACATCGCCACGCCGAGCAGGAGCGCCGACACGAAGGCGGCCAGGAGCACCGCGCTGACGAGGAGCTGGACGATCGCGAGGGGCCCGACGGCGATGCTGCCCCCCATGACGCTCACGATCGAGTCGGCCTGGTCACCCAGGCGGGGCACGAACACCCTCTGCATGACGAGGCTGCCCACCAAGAAGCCGACGATCGCCATGGTCGCCGCGCTGAGGCCGAAGAGCATGGTGGCGATGAACTTGCCGGCCACCACCTCCGAGCGGCGCACGGGCGCGACGAGCAGGACCTCGAGGGTGCCCCGCTCCTTCTCGCCCGCCGTGGCGTCGATGGCGGTCATCTGCCCGCCCGTGAGCGTCCAGATGGCGATGAAGAACGGGATGAGCCACGAGAGCTGGCCGCTGCTGCGCTCGGCCTTGCTGCTGGCATCGACGGTCTTCACCGTCACCGGATGCAAGACGGCCGTGTCGAGGCCGGCCGACTGCAGTCGCGCCGCCACGATCTCCGACTGGTAGGCGCTGACCGCCTGCTGCACCTTGGAGGCGTTGAGCTCGCTCTTCATGTTGCCGACCTTGGACACGAGTTCCAGCTGCGCGCTGCCGCCCGACGTGATGAGCCGCTCGATGTCGTCCGGCACGACTACGGCAACCGTGACGGTGCCGTCTTGCACGGCCTGGGTGGCGTCGTCGACCGGCTTTAGCCCGAGGTTGCCTGCCTTGAACGCCTCGAGCAGCTTGGTGGGCGCGTTCTCCAGGCCGACCACGCCCACCTCGGTGACGGTCACCTGCTCGCGCTCGAAGAGGCCGCCCAGCAAGAGTGGCAGGCCCAGCATCATCAGCGGAACGAGGAGCAGGGGGATGAGCAGGTTCGACACGATGGCGCGCGTGTCGCGCAGCGTGGAGACGATCTCCTTGCGCGCCAGGCGGGAGATGATCCCCGGCCTCACGCCGCCGCCCCCGTCGACAGGTCGAAGCGCTTGATGAGCTGGAAGAACGCGTCCTCGAGACCCTTGCCCTCGCCCGCAGCCGCCAGCTCCTTCACGGTGCCCTCGGCAATCTTGCGGCCCTGGTAGATGATGCAGGCGCGGTCGCAGAGCTCCTCCACCTCGCCCATGACGTGAGTGGAGTAGATGACGGCGCGGCCGGCGCTCGGGTATGCCTTCACGAAATCGATGACCGCGCGGCGGGCAACGACGTCCAGGCCGCTGGTGGCCTCGTCGAAGAAGATGATGGTCGGGTCGTGCAGCACGGCGCGGGCCACCACGATCTTCTGCTTCATGCCCGTCGAGTAGCCGCCGGCCCGCCGGCTCAGCGTGTCGCCCAGTTGCAGGAGCTCGTCCAGTTCCTCGATGCGGCGGTCGATGTCGGCGCGCTTCATGCCGTAAAGGCCACCGAAGTAGTGGAGGATCTCGCGGCCGGTGAGGCGGTCGTAGAGGCCCATGCCGCCGTTGACGACGCCGATGGTGCTGCGGATGGCCTCCCCCTCACGCTTCAGGTCGTGGCCCGCGATGGTGGCCTCGCCGGCGTCGGGCGTGAGGAGGGTGGCGAGGATACGCAGGGTCGTGGTCTTGCCGGCTCCGTTGGGCCCGAGGAGGCCGTAGACCTCGCCCGACGAGACCGAGAAGCTCAGGTCGGCTACCGCCTTGACGGCGCCGAAGCTCTTGTCGATGCCGCGTACGGAGATCAGTTCGGACACGGCGGCGATGTTACCAGACGGCCCCGGCGCCACTCCCCTCGCGGGCTCCGCGGGCGCAGGCTTGCTATCATCGAGCGGTGACACAGCGCGATTTCGCCGCGTTGGACGGCTATCAGTTCCTCCCGCGCGGCCTGCACGACGTGACGAGCGTCGACATGGCCGCTCATGCCTTCGGGCTCGCGCTGTCCTCGCCGATCGTGCCGCGCCGGCGCCGCGGTGACGGCGTGGCAGGCACGCAGCTGATCGCGCTGCCCGCCGAGGTGGCGCTTACGCGCGGCGAGAGGCACCCCGCCGCCGCCACGCTCGCCGTCATGCAGCCGCGCGGGATGGCCGAGTTGCTCTCGCAGGTCAAGCTCCTGGCTGCGCAGCGCGTGGCCGCCGTGGGCATCGATCTGGCGCCCCTCGCCGACGGCGCACCCTTCGGGAGCGTGGAGTGGCGCCCGCTTTCCCGGGAGGACCTCGCCGAACTCAGGGCGGCGGCCGGCTGCCCGCTGTGGCTGTTCGGGGTGGCGTCGGCGGCCGATGCGGAGGTCGCCGCCGAGGCGGGGACCGACGGGGTCGTCGTGAGTGGCGGCCTCGGGAGGCGCGTCGGTGCCCCGGCCGCGATCGAGCTGCTTCCGGAGGTGGTGGACGCCGTAGGAGGCATGGTGACGATCGCCGCCGGGGGACCTGTGCGCGACGGCGTCGACGTGCTGCGGTACCTCGCCGTAGGCGCCGAGCTGGTGGTGGTCGAGGGCGACCGCGACCTCACCGACCTCGCCGCCGAGCTGGCGTACGCCATGCGGTTGACCGCCTGCGCCAACCTTGGCGACGTCGGCTACGACTCGCTCTTCGCGCCCCTCTTCGACGAACCGTGATCGCCTTCTTGGACGGCCAGGTGGCCGAGATCAGCGAGGTCAGCGTGACGCTGGCGGTGGGCGGCGTTGGCCTCGAGGTGCTGGCGCCAAGCTCCACACTGGCTCGCTGCGCGGTGGGGGAGACCATCCACCTGCGCACGCAGCTCATAGTGAGAGACGAGCAGCCGAGCCTCTACGGCTTCCACATGAACGAGCAGTTGCAACTCTTCAGGCGCCTGTTGGAGGTGGGGGGCATCGGGCCTAAGCTGGCGCTGGCGCTGCTCTCGCACCTGCAGGTGCCACTGATCGTGACCGCGGTGGTGAACGCAGACCCCGGCCTGCTCACGAGCGCCCCGGGCGTCGGCAAACGCACCGCGGAGCGGATCGTCGTCGAGCTCAAGGGGCGGCTGTCGGACGAGCTCCTGGCCCTGGGCGCCGGCGGTGCCGCTAGCGGGATGAAGGGAGCGGGCGAGGACGCCGCTGCCGCCCTGCTCGCCCTCGGTTACCGCGAGTCGCAGGTGCGCGGCGTGGTTGCGGAACTCGTGGCGCAGGGCCCGGACGACCCGGCGGAGGCCCTCATCCGCAAGGCGCTCGGCCGCCTGCGCTGAGGCCGGGGCACCACCGCCGGCAGGGGCCGGAGTAGGCCTAGGTGGTTACGGCCGGGGCCGGGTTGGGCCAACGCGGTCATGGCCTGAGCCGGCCTTGGTCTAGGCGGTCACGGCCTGAGCCGGCCTTGGTCTAGGCGGTCATGGCCTGAGCCCGGAGCGCGGCCGCGGGGTCCTGCGTCGCCGCGCCGAGCGCCCGACCGACGGCGGGGTGCGTGATGTTGCCCGCGTGAACGTTGAGGCCGCTAAGGAAGGCCGGGTCGTCCAGCAGCGCGGCCGTTCCCGAGGCCGCCAGGCGCAAGGCGTACGGCAGCGTCTGGTTGGACAGGGCCCTGGTGCTCGTGTTGGGCACGGCGCCCGGCATGTTGGCCACGCCGTAGTGCACGACGCCGTCGACCTCGTAGGTGGGGTTCTCGTGCGTGGTGGGGTGGATGGTCTCGATGCAGCCGCCCTGATCCACTGCCACATCGACGATGACCGTGCCCGGTTTCATGAGGCTCAGCATGTCGCGGCTGACCAGGCGCGGGGCGCGGGCGCCGGGGATGAGGACGGCGCCGATCAGCAGGTCGGTTGTCGGGAGGAGTTCGCGGATGTTCCCCACGTTGCTGGAGAGCGTCTGCACGCGGCCGTTGAACACGTCGTCGAGGTACTGCAGGCGCGCGTGGTTGACGTCGAGGAGGTTCACCCTGGCGCCCAGCCCGAGCGCCAGCTTGGCGGCGTTCGTGCCCACCACGCCCGCGCCAAGGATGGTGATGGACCCGGTCTGCACTCCGGGGACGCCCGCCAAGAGCACGCCCTTGCCGCCGTGCGCTCGCTCCAGGAAGTGGGCGCCGACCTGTGGCGCCATGCGTCCGGCCACCTCGCTCATGGGCGTGAGGAGCGGCAGTGACCCGTTGGGCAGCTGCACGGTCTCGTAGGCCACGGCCGTGGCGCCGCTGGCGACGAGGGCCTCGGTGAGGGGCCCGTCAGCCGCGAGGTGCAAGTAGGTGAACAGGATCAGCCCTTCGCGAAGGTAGTGGTACTCCGACGCCACCGGCTCCTTGACCTTCATCACCAGCTGCTGCGCCCAGGCGTCGTCGGCCGTGCCCAACTCGGCGCCGGCGTCAAGGTACTCGTCGTCGGTGAAGCTCGAGCCCAGTCCGGCGCCGGCCTCCAAGACGACGCGGTGCCCGGCGCCGACGAGCGCATGAACGGAGCCGGGGGTGCAGGCCACGCGGTACTCCTGGGCCTTGATCTCTTTCGGAATGCCGATGTTCATCTGTCGCTCCCTGAAGCCGCTTGACGCCAACCACCGCGGCCGGCGCCCATTGCAGGCTGGTTCATTGGTCGTTACCTGAGTCTAGCGAGTGTGGGGCACCTCTTGGGCGCCTCCAAGGACGGCCGAGTATCCCGCGGGTGGGCTCAGGGCGCGAGGTCGCGCTGCCACACGCGCAGGTAGCGCATGCGCCCCGCGCCCAGCGGCTCGACGACGGCGGCCAGCGCGCCCGTCTCGTCGAACAGCGCGGTCGTGCCGGCGATGTCCAGGTCGAGCTGCTTGCCGTGTCGCGCGGCCTCGGCGGTGGCAGCGTCCAGCCGCAACTGCGGGAAAGGGAGGACGGCGGCGGGGTCGAGCGGCGTCGCCGTTGCCAGCTCGTCGAGGCCGCCGCAGTCGGTCAGGTCGACGGCGCCGGCCGCCGTGCGCACCAGGCCGGACAGGTGGGCCGGGACGCCCAACGCCGCGCCCAGGTCGCGTGCGAACGAGCGGATGTACGTTCCGGCCGCCACCTTGAGGGCGATGAGGGCGGTGGGCAGCTCGCCCAGCTCGGGAGGCAACGTGGGCGTCCACCCGGCCCTGTCCGGCGTGGGGCGCCAGCCCTCCGCCACGCGCGCGAACGAGTTGGGCAGGCCCGCGCGGCGTGGCGCGAAGCCCAGGAGTTCCACCTGACGGTAGCCGACGGGCCGGGCCGGCGGCTCTTCGGCCGCGCCGCTTCTGGCCGCGGCGTAGCTGCGCACGCCGGCCCGCTGCACCGCCGAGTAGGCCGGCGGCCGCTGCGTGGTCACTCGAAGGAAGGAGGCTGCGGCCGGCGCGACGTCGGCGGCCCCCAAGCGCGCGAGGTCCCGAGGCTCCGCACGGCTCAAGGCGCCCGGGTCGGCAGGCGGTTCCGCGTCGAGCGTCGGGGTGCCGAGGCCGAAGGCCACCCAAGCGAGGTACTCCTTGTCGCCCGCGCTTAGGAAAGGGGAGAGCTTGGTCGCCTCGTGCGACAACAGCACGAGCACGCCCGTGGCCAGCGGATCTAACGTCCCAGCGTGGCCCACCTTGCGCGTGCCAAGCAGCCGCCGGCTCCGCGCCACGGCGTCATGCGAAGTGATGCCGAGGGGTTTGTCAACCGCGAAGATTGGCATCGGGAGGGTCTAGGCGCCGACGGCGCGAACGAGCGGCCGGGGGCAGGCGGGTAAGCGTGCCCGGCTAATAGAACAGCGCCCGTACCCAAGGACTCACCTGGGCGGCAACGAGCAGGCCGATGTGCAGCGTGAGCTGGGCAACGAGCACCTCCCAGCCGCTGCGCCGCCGCCGGTAGGCGTCCGCCAGCAACAGCCCGAACGGCAGGAGCAGCACCAGCGGGGTCCCGAACGTGAGCGCGTAGAGGGCCGCGGAGCCGACGGTGGCTATGGTGGCGTCGTAGCGCCGCGTGAACGGCGGGATCACGAACGACCGGAAGTAGATCTCGGAGAGCGGCACGAGCAGGGCCGCCGCCACGACCAGCGGCGTATTACGCACGTAGTCGAGGTAGAAGCGGCCGAAGGCGCCTCCGCCGCCCACGTAGTGCAAGTACGCCAGGGTTGCGGCCAGGAACAAGATGCCCCAGCCCAAACCGTAGATGACGTGGCCGGGACCGAGGAGCGTCTCCAGCGCGTCGAAGCCGTTCGCCTGCACGCGGCGCCACGCCAGCAACGCCAGGGTCACGGCGAGGACGAGGACGAAGAGCGCGCGTGTCTCGCCGGCAAGCGGCGGCGTGAGGAACGCCAGGACGTTGTCGTAGCGGATGAGGCCGTAGATGATCGTCACGAACAGGGCTACAAGCAGCGAGGCTATGAGCGTGCCGTACACCTGGCCGACGCTCCAGTCGCGCGGACCCTCCACCACTTCGAGCGTCGAGGAAGAGGCGATGCGGCTCTCCCCGATGAGGTGCGCCCCGACGAGGAAGAGCAGTAGCAGGAGCCAGAGCAGCGTGTTGCCGCGGAGGAACGACGACAGGTTCTCCCGCTTCAGCGACTCGCGCAGCGCGAGGCCGCCGGAGTCGAGGTCGCCCCTGGCGTAGGCGATGAACGCCAGTGCGCGCAGATCGAGCGCTTGGGCTTCGATGTTGCGCGCGCCACGCAACTGGTGCGCCGTGGCGAGGTTGCCGTTGGCGGCCTCCAACTCGCCCTGCGCCCACTGGGCGCGGCCCAGGAGTGACCGCACGTCGGCGTTGCGGTCGTCGCCAGACAAGTTCAGGTAGCTCTGGAGCTGCTTCTCGGCCGAGGCGGCCTCACCGAGCCGCAGCCGCAGCGCGGCGTCGGCCAGGCGGTAATCGGCGTCGAGTGGGTTGCCCAGGATGGCGGCCCGGTAGGCGTCCAGCGCCTCCTGGAAGCGGCCCTGCGACTGCATGATGCGTGCCCGGAGGAACGACACGCGCCCTTCCAACTCGACGTTGCCTTGCTGGGCAAGGCGCGCCTCGGCCTCCTGCAGCAGGGCCTCGGCGTCGGACGGGCGTTCGCTCGCAAGCGCCGCCTCGGCCAGGAGCACCAGCGGCTCCGCGGTGTCGATCTTGTCGCGGACGCGGCGCAGGCGGTTCTCGGCGCTGGCCACGTCGCCGAGCTTCAGTTCGATCCGGGCGAGGGCCAGTTCGGCGGCGGCGAAGTTCGGCCTCACTTGGAGAGCGTTCAGGCACGCCTGCCGCGCGGTCTCGAGGTCGCCGCCGGCCTCGAAGAGCAAACACTGTTGGAAGTAGCGGTTCTCGTCGAAACCTTGGGCGTGCGCCGTGTGAGCCGCGAACGCTATGAAGAAGGCGACGGCCAGCGCCAACACGGCCGCGTGCCTCGCCCTTCGAGCCCCTCCCAGGTTCATCCTCATGCGTTTCCTTCCGAGCAGCCTAGCAAAATCCTGCCGCCATGATTACGCGAAGCCTATGCCACATGGGGTTACTTCGTTCACTAATCGAGGAGGTGCGTCCTGGAGGAAAGCCGTGCCGGTTAAGGTTCCCTGAAGCGCTGCCCCTTGGGCGTATCACGTGCCGCTGGTAGCATCTGTGCATGACACGGAAGTGGCCCGGACCTGGATTCGCCCGGGAGGGCCGATGAGCCTAGCCTTCTTCTTTATGCTCGCGCAGGCAGGGTTGCAGCTGCCGGCGATGCCGGAGGGGACCGAGGTGAGGCTCGTGTCGGTTGACCTGCTCACGGTTTACGTCTCGGCGCGCGTCGAGGACGGACACCTCGTGTTCCGGGAGTTCCCGCCGCCGGGTACCCGGGTCCGAGTGTTGATCTTCCCGCCGGGAGAGGACCTTCGTGGCCAGGCGGCCGCCCTTGCGGGCGCAACCGCCTACAAGGGCCATATCACCGACAGGGGCAACGACGTGCTGCTGGCGATAGACGGCATCGATTACCCGGTCTCACTGCGTGAACTCCTCCTGGAGGAGCGCGACGTGTGGCTCGACCTGCCCTTGGGAAGGATCCAGTGATGGTGACCAAACGTATCCTCATCGTCGAGGACGACGTAGACATCCTGCGCCTCCTCTCGCGCGAGCTCGAGGACGCCGGCTTCGAGGTCCTGGCCTACGATAGTGGCATGCGGGGCCTGACTGCGGTGCGCGAGTCCAACCCCGATCTGGTCATCCTCGATCTGGGGCTGCCCGACATCAGTGGCCAGGAGATCGCCAGGCGCCTGCGGCACACCGGGAACATCCCGATAATCATCCTGACTGCCGCCGACGAGGTGGGCACCAAGGTCGAGATGCTCAACGCCGGGGCCGACGATTACCTCGCCAAGCCCTTCCACGTCGAGGAGTTGGTGGCGCGCGTCAACGTTCAGCTCAGGAAACGGACGCTCGGGGTGGCGCAGAAGATCGGCGAGCTGACCATCGACCCGGCCCGCCGCCAGGTCTTCTGGGTAGCCGAGGAGATCCGCTTCAGCCCCCGCGAGTACGAGCTGCTCCACTACCTGGCGGGTCAGCCGGGGCGGGTGTATAGCCGCAAGGAGATCGAGAACAACGTGTGGGGCGAGGAGCTGCCGCCGTCTTCGAACGTGGTCGACGTTCACATCGCCAACATCCGGGGCAAGCTGCGCGACGCGGGAGGCTACGGAGTCATCCGGACCGTCCGGGGGGTGGGCTACGCCCTCAAGTCCTGAGGCGCCGCCCGCTTAAGCTCCGCCGTTGCCACTCCTGAAGACCCCCCGAGTAGCGCTCAAGTGGCGCGTCGCGCTACTGGCCGCGGCCGCCACCGCGTCGCTGGCAGGCTTGACGATGGTGGTGGCGTACGAGGTGGTTAGGGGCGGCCTCTACGCCGAGGTCCGGCGAGCCCTGAAGAGCGACGCGGCGGTGGTGGCCAACCTCTACAACTCTGGTGAGGGCAGCGCGAGCACGACGCTCAGCGGCCCGACCGGCGGCGTGGTGCTGCAGGTCTACGACCCTAGCGGGCACCTGCTCGTGGCGAGCCGCCCGGAGTTCGAGCGCGCGGAGATGGCGCTGCCGGCCGCAGACGTCATCAGCGGCATGGGCGTGCCGACCTCCTGGAGCGGGACCATCGGCGGCAAGAAGATGGAAGCGGCGCTGGCGCCGTTCGAACTCGGCGTGGTCGCGGTGCTGACGGATCCCTCCTATATCGGCGCGCTGCTCACAGACCTGTCGCGCAACCTGCTCGTAGCCGCCGTGTTGCTCGTGGTGGTCAGCCTGCTCGTCGGCTACGCCGTGGCCGCAGCCTCGCTCAGGCCCCTCACGCGGCTCGCGCGGCTGGCGTCCACACTCGGGCCCGAGCGGCTGGACGTCATCGAATACGACGGGCCGCGAGACGAGATCGGCCGGCTGACGGCCGCGCTGAACGGGCTCGTGGGCAGGCTGCGCGAGGCCCTCGACTCCCAGAGGGTGTTCTTCGCCGAGACCAGCCACGAGTTGCGGACGCCGCTCACGAGCCTGAGGGGCTTCCTGGACCGCGCGGTAAGGCGCACCACGCCGGAGGCGCGCGACGACCTCATGGACGCGCAGCGCGTCGCCGGAAGCATGGCGCGCCTGGTGGAGGACCTGCTCCAACTCTCGCGCGGGGAACTCATCGTGGACCCCAACCCGCACTTGGTCGAGCTCCGCAGCGACGTCCTCGTCCACGTGGCCGACGAGTTCCCCGGAGTGGCGGTGACGGGCGGGCTGCCTGCCCTCGTGCTCGGGGACCCGCAACGCCTCATGCAGCTCGTGCGCAACCTGACCGCCAACGCGGTCAGGGCGGCAAGCGGGCCCGAGGGCGTGGTCCTCGGCCTCGAGGTGCTCGGCGCCGAGGCGGTGGTGAGCGTGACCGACGACGGGCCGGGGATAGCGCCCGAGTCGCTGGAGAGGATCTTCGAGAAGTTCTACAAGGGCCCCGGCGGCGGCTCCGGCCTGGGGTTGGCGATCGCCCGCCAGGTGGCTGAGCGCCATCATGGGTCCATAGAGGTGAGCAGTCGGCCGGGCGCCACCGTCTTCAGGGTGCGGCTGCCGCTGGCCGACGCCGACGAGGACGATTGAAGCCCTGCCGACTCAGAGCTTTGGCAACGTGACGCCCGTCTGACCCTGGTACTTGCCCGCGCGTTCGGCGTACGTCGTCTCGGGCCTCTCGCCCTGGAAGAACAGCAGCTGCACGATGCCCTCGTGGGCGTAGACCTTGGCGGGCAGCGGCGTGGTGTTGGAGAGCTCCAGCGTGACGTGACCCTCCCAGCCGGGCTCCAGTGGTGTGACGTTGGCCACTATGCCGCAGTTCGAGACGAACACGCCGGCGTCGAGCGCGAAGTTCCCGGTCTCGGGCACCGTGAGGCAGTAGACGTCGTGGTCGCCCTTCAGTTCCTGCACGCGGGCCACCTTGTGGTTCCTGTAGCGCCGGTCCTCGAAGGGCTGGTAGGTCAGCGGTCCCTCGAGAGTGGGCGTGCGGTATAGCGGCATCAGCGCGTCGCCCGGCCTAAGGTCGGCGGCCGCGGCCCAGCTGCCGTCCCGGCGCATGAAGTCGTGATCGGGCGTCGCTTCGATGCTCGCGCCGTTACCGAGGGTGATGAGCAGGAGGGAGTCGCGGCCGATGAACCGCGGGGCGCGCAGGTGCGAGGTCACCACGCGGCCGCTCGCCGCCATCGAGTAGCCGAGAGGGGGTTCGTCGCCCGCCCGCCGCGACGCCAACTCCTCGAGAGTGGGAGCCGTTCCGTCGGCCAGGGCCACGCGGGTGTCTGCGCTGAAACACCTGGCGTACGAGGACTTCCCGAGCGCGATCACCATAGTGTCGTCGGGTATGCGCAGGCGCTCGACGGACCTCGTAAGCACGAAGCTGTTGGGCGGGATGATGCAGGTGTCGCCGCCATACTCGACCAGGCTGCTGGTGTCGAAGTTCTTGGGGTCGACCACCGTGTTGAAGGCGTTGACGAATATGCGCCATTCGGGTGCGGCCCTCAGGTCGTAGCCGAAGCTCGACAGGCCGTAGCTGATGACGCCTTCGCGCACGAGGCTCTCCTCGAAGGGGACGATCATCCCCTCGCGCGCCCTCTCGCGGATCCACCAGTCCGGTTTGATGCTCATGCCGGCACTTTACCAACGGGCCTCGAAAGCGCCTGCGGGTGGCGGGGCGCCTCCGCGTGGCGCCTCGGATCCGCGCCTTGGCGTGGCGCCTCGGATCGGCGCCTTGGCGTGGCGCCTCGGATCGGCGCCTCCGCCGGGCGCCCGGGGCGGCCCGGGCCCGGCGCCTCAGGCAGGTGCCACGGTCGGAGTGTTATATTGCGCCGATATCAAACAGATATCACGCGGGAGGTTTCATGAACCAGGTAGTCGAGAGAGAAGCCGGAGCCGTCAACGGCTTCCTGGGGTTGGCCGTGACCGTCGCGCTTCTGCTGGGCGGAACGGCGCTCGTCGTTTACGGCGGGTCCAGCGAGCTCACCGTTGCCCTCGTGTTGGGCATGCTGGCGCTCGTCCTGGGCTTCTTGCTCGCGTTCGGGCTCCAGGCCGTACAACCCAACCAGGCGCGCGTACTCACGCTCTTCGGCTCGTATGCCGGCTCGGTGCGCAGCGCCGGCTTCTGGTGGGTGAACCCCTTCACCAGCAAGAAGCCGGTCAGCCTGCGGGTGCGCAACTTCACCAGCGAGCGCGTGAAGGTGAACGACGCCGACGGCAACCCGGTCGAGATAGCCGCGGTGGTGGTTTGGCGCGTGGCCGAGTCGGCCAAGGCCGTGTTCGACGTGGACGACTACGAGCAGTTCGTCGGCATCCAGTCCGAGACCGCCCTGCGCGGGCTGGCAACCCGCTACCCGTACGACGCCTCGGGTCAAGACAGGCCATCGCTGCGCGAGAACCCCGACGAACTGGCCGACGCGCTGCGCAAGGAGCTCGAGCAGCGGCTCGAGGTGGCCGGCGTGGACGTCATCGAGGCGCGCCTCACCCACCTCGCGTACGCTCCCGAGATCGCGCAGGCCATGCTGCGGCGCCAGCAGGCGCAGGCGGTGGTGTCGGCGCGCCGGCTCATCGTCGAGGCCGCCGTCGGGATGGTCGAGGACGCACTCAACGGCCTGTCGGAACGCGGCGTGGTCGAACTCGACGACGAGAAGCGCGCCGCCATGGCGAACAACCTCATGGTTGCCCTGGTGAGCGAGCAGGCGGTGTCGCCCATCGTCAACGCGGGCACCCTGTACAGCGGTTGAAGGGAGAGACAACGTGAACATGCGAGCACTTTCGAGTGTTTGGCGAGCCGTCAAGGTTGCCGTGGTCCTGGGAGCCGGCGCGGCCTTCGGCCAGGGCGGCGACGCTCCGGCGCCGCTGCAGTTCGACATCCTCGTCGGCGGCAATACCGTCGGGGAGGCCGGGATGGCGCTAGTGCGCGAGGAAGACGGCACCCGGTCACACGGCACCGCCAAGGTGGCGAGCGGCTTCGACCTCTCCGACGTGCTCGTCACCGATGCCACCGGCGCAGCCAAGAGTTATCACCTCCAAGGGACCGTTCACGGGACCGAGGTGGTCATCGACGTCACCTTCAGCGCCACCAGCGCCGACTTCGCCATCGAGCAGGGGGGCCAGAAGCAGAACGTCTCCTTGCCGTTGACCGGCCCCGTTCACGTGCTCGACAACAACTTCATCGATGGCTACCAGGTCCTCGTCGACCAGGTATTGAAGGATGGGGTCGGCAAGACGTTCGACATCATCGTGCCGCAAGTGGCGATGCTCGGCACCTTCGAGCTCGCTGCGCCCGTCGACGACACCGTCAGTTACGGGGGCGAGGACGTGAGGGTCCGGCGCTTGGGCGGCACCCTGAGGGTCGGGCCGCAGAGCATCGACGCGGCCGCCTACGTCGACGACGGGGGAGACATCCTGGTCCTGACCACCACGCCGGGCAACGTGCGCATGGAGCGCAGGCAGGCGGGCGAGGCCAGTGGTGCTGCGGCAACCACGGTGGGGTCCGACCGGGCCGGGGTGACCGCGGCCCTGGCCGCCGCCGCCCCTTGCCTCGTAGAGCGAGAGCTGAGCGTGAGCAGCACCGGGGCCACCCTGGTCGGCAAGCTGACGCTGCCGAAGGCCGCCGCCGACGGCAGCGGCCCGGCGGCGCCGACGCTGCTGCTACTGCCCGGTTCGGGCGCCGCCGACCTGGATGGCAACGCGCCGCCGCTGCTCACCAACAGCGGCTATGAGCAGCTCGCCTACGGCCTCGCGTGCCGCGGCTTCGGCGTGCTGCGGGCCTCGAAGCTGGGAGTCCCGCCCTCGACCGGCGACGGCAACGCGGTCACCATCGAGACCTACGCCCAGAACGCGGCCGACTGGCTGGCGGCCCTGACGCGTCAGCAAGGGGTGGACGCTCGACGCCTGGGCCTCATCGGGCACTCCGAGGGCGGCATCATCGCGCTCTACGCCACCGCGCGCGGCTACGTGAGCCCCCGGGCCCTGGTGCTGATCGCCGCCCCCGGCAGGCCGCTCGACGTTCTGGCCCGCGAACAGCTGCTCGAAGGCGACAAGCGAAGCGGCGCCACCGAGGAGCAACTGGCCACCCTCGGTCGCCAGATCGACGAGGCCTTCGCGGCCATAAAGTCCTCGAGCGGCACGGCCCTGAAGCCGACGCCCGAACTCGCCGACAACCCGGTTGCGGCCATGTTCGCCCACGCCGCCGGGCTCCTCAGGAGCGAGTTCGCCGTCGATCCGCAGGTGGCGGCGCGCGGCGTCGAGGTGCCCGTGGCCGTCATCCAGGGCAGGAAGGATCTCTTGGTGAAGGTGACGGACGCGGAGTTACTTGCCGCCGGGGCGCCCCACGCCACGCTGTTCCTCCTGGATGACCTGACGCACAACCTCGTCGACACCGCCGGACCGGCGGCGTCGTTGCCGCTGCCCGGCCCTGACGCGGTCATCTCGCCGACGCTCGTGCAGGTCATCGCCACCTACCTGGCCGGCAACCTGCACCGGGGCCCCTGAGGAAGGCGGGCCGGGCTGGCCATGGCTGAGAAGAGGCGGTACCTGCTGCGGCTCGACGCCGGCGTGCACGCCGCGATCGAGAAGTGGGCCGCCGACGAGCTGCGGAGCGTCAACTCCCAGATCGAGTACCTGCTCACCGACGCCCTGCGCCGCGCAGGGCGCCTACGGGAGCGGGGCGCGGCCGACGCTGCGGACCCCGAAGGCGACGACGAACACGCAGGCTGACGCAGCGAACCAGGGAGCGGGGGCGGCGTCCCTGCGAGGTATGGCGGCGAACCTACGAGTCAGGGCTGCGAACCCGCGAGCTAAGGCAGCTGACCCGCGAGCTAGCGCGCCTGACGTCCGCTGCGCAGGTAGCGCTCCACGTCCCGGTTGTGCGCTTCAAGGTTCGTGTTCGGCCTGAACACCGAGATGCCGCCGTCGCTGCCGTGGAGGAAGTAGAGGTACGGCGAACCCTTCGCGTCCAGGCGCTGCGGTGACAGCACCGCGAGCAGCGCCGCGGTTCCCGGGTTGCAGATCGGCCCGGCGGGCAGCCCCGGTCGCGTGTACGTGTTCCAGGGCGTGTCCTTCCTGAGGTCGCCTGCTACCGCGCTCAGTTCCGGCAGCGCCTTGCCCAAGCCATACGCGACGGTCGGGTCCGACTGCAGGGGCATGCCCTCGTCCAGGCGGTTGAGGAACACGCCGGCGATGATCGGCATCTCGCCGTCGGACGCGGCCTCCGCCTGGACCATGCTGGCGAGCGTCACCCAGTCACGCACGCGCAACTCCTCGCTAGCCAGCCTGCGGACGACCGGCTCCGTCACTTCCGCCTCGAAGCGCTCGACCATCGCGCCCAGCGCCTGTGACGCCGTCGAGTGGACGGGTAGGTCGTAGCTGGCCGGGAACAGGTAACCCTCGAGCGAGTCGTCGGCGGAGAGCCACGGCGGCGCCAGCTCGCCGGGTGAGCGCACCAGCGCCTCCAGCTCCGGCAGCTCGCCCAGGCCGTTGGCCGCCAACCGGGCGACCACGGCCGCGGCCCGCCAGCCTTCGGGCACCACGATGCGCACCGTGCGCGGGCGCCCGCCGGCCGCGAGGGCGGCGGCGAGCTGGCGGCTGCTCATGTCGGGCGAGAGGTCGTACAGGCCCTCGCCGACCTTTCTGTCCAGGCCCGTGGCGCGCAAGAGCAGCTCGAAGGCCAGGCCGGAGCGCACCAGGCCCGCGTCCTCCAGCGCCTGCGCGACGCGGGCGCCGCCCCAACCCGGCAGCACCTCGAACTCGACGGGTGCGTGAGTGGCGCTCACGGGAGAGAGCACGAAGCGCACCGCGCTGAGGCCGGCGGCGACGAGCACCACGAGAACGAGGAGCGCGATCGCCCAGTTGCGGCCGGCGCGTTTCGGAGTCGGTTCCTGGGTCACTCTTGGCCCTTCACGCGCCGAAGGTACGACTCCAAGATGAGCACCGCCGCGGCCTCGTCCAGGCGGCCCTTCTCCTGGCGCCGCGAGCGGGGCAGGCCCGAAGCTCCGACCTGCCGCTGGGCGATGCGCGTCGTGAGGCGCTCGTCCTCGAACTCCACGCGCGCGCCGGCGGCCCGCAGCTCGGCCGCGAAGCGGCGCACGCGTTCCGTCTGGGCCGACTCCTCGCCGCCCAGCCTCACGGGCAGGCCCACGACCACGGCGGCCATGCCCTCGTCCGCCAGCATGGCCAGCAGCGCGGCCACGTCCTTCCTGGTGCCCTGCCGCGTGAGCGAGCCGCGGCCGAACGCCAGCAGCGAGCCCACCGTGCCCGTGGCCAGGCCGATGCGAGCGTCGCCGACGTCGAGCGCCAGCAGGCGCTCGCCCTCTTCCAGCGGAGGGGCCGGGGCCTGGTCGCTCCGGCTCAGACCGCCACCTCGTGGCTGCCGGGCGCGGCCCGCAACCAGCTCTCTATCACCATTGCGACCCCGTCAGCTAGGTTGCTGGCCGTCACCAAGTCCGCGGCCTCCAGCGCCTCCGGCTCGGAGTTGCCCATGGCCACGCCGAGGCCCGCCCAGGCGAGCATGCCGGCGTCGTTGTGTTGGTCGCCGAAGGCGGCCACTTCCTCGGGCTTCACCCCGAGCAGCCGGCACAACTCCGCCAGGGCGGCGCTCTTGTCGACGGCCGCGTGGTGGACCTCGAGGAGGAACGGCAGGCTCCAGGTGGAGTAGAGGTCGAGGCCCTCCAGCACCCGCGCCAGCCGCGACGGGTGCTCGTCGTCGTAGACGGCCAGCAGCTTGATGCGAGAGCCGCCGATGAAATCCTCGAGCGGGCCGACGGCCGTCGGTGGCCCGCCGTGGAAGAGGTGCGCCACGTTGCCGACGGGCTCGAGCGGCCCGCCGCCGGCGGCGCCGTCCAGCACCCAGCCCGAGTCGGTCTCCAGCGCCAGGGTGGCGCTCGGCGCCGCAGTGCGGATGCGGCGCAGGGCCTCGGTGGCCGCGCCCAGCTCGAGCTCGCCGAGGACCCGGAAGCTCCCGGCGTGTGACATGGCGGCGCCGTTGTAGGCGATCACCGAGTCGGTCGCACCCACCTCCTGGGCGATGGGCAGGGCCGTGCGCAAGGGCCTGCCGGTAGCGAGGACCACCTTGACGCCCAGCTCCCTCACCGCGCCGATGGCGGCGCGCGTGCGCGGCGTCACGAGCTTGTCGGGTCCGAGGATGGTGCCGTCGATGTCGATGGCTATCAGGCGCGGCAACGTCAGCCCCGAAGGGAGGCGTGGCGCGGTGCCGTCGAAGTGAGCGGGAGCCGGCATGGAGCCGCGCCTCAGCTGCCGGAGGCGAGCGCGTCGCCCACGGTGGCGAGGGCCTCGGCGAGGCGCCCCGGTTCCTTCACGCCGGCCTGGGCCATGTCGGCGCGGCCACCGCCGCTGCCGCCAACGCTGGCGGCCACGCTGCGCACCAACTTGCCCGCGTTGGCACCCCTAGCGACCGCGGCGGGGGATGCCTTGGCCACCAGCGCGCCGCCCGAGCCCAAGACCACCACGTCGGCGCCGCTCTTGGCCAGCAGCGAGTCGGCGGCGTTGCGCAGGGCGCCGGCGTCGAGGCCCTCGAGCAGGGCCGTCAGGTAGCTGAAGCCCCCGGCCTCTTGCACCTCGCTGGCCGCCGCACCCGAGCTCGTCTGGGCGCTTGCGAGGCGGTCACGCAGCTGCGCCGCCTCTCTCAACGCCTCCTTGTGGTCGGCTTGGAGCTTCAGCAGCCGCTCCTCGAGCTGCGCCGGCTTGCCGCCCAGCAAGGCGGCCAGCCGCTCCTGCGACCGGCGCAACTCCTCGAGGTAACGCAGCGCGGAGGCGCCGACGCGGGCCTCCATGCGCCTGACCCCGGCCGACACGGCCTCCTCGCTCACGATGACGAAGGCGCCGATCTGCCCGGTGCGGCCCACGTGCGTGCCCCCGCAGAGTTCGGTAGACACCTCGCCCATCTTCACCATGCGCACGTTCTCGCCGTACTTCTCGCCGAAGAGCATCATCGCTCCGGCCGCGCGGGCCTCCGAGATGGGCACGACGCGCCAGTCGACGGCGAGGTCGGACTGCACCCAGCGGTTCACCAGTTCCTCCACGCGCAACTGCTCCTCGGCCGTGACCGCGTGAGGGTGGGAGAAGTCGAAGCGCAGCCTGTCGGGCGCCACCAGCGAACCGGCCTGGGCCACGTGATGGCCCAACACGGAGCGCAGCGCGGCGTGCAGGAGGTGCGTGGCCGAGTGGTGCTTCTGCGTCTCGCGGCGCGCGGGGTCCACGCGGGCCGTGACCGCCTGTCCTGCCGCCAGCCTGCCGCGCACGACCCGCGCCTGGTGGAGCGTCAGGCCCTGCCGCGACTTCTTGGTGGCGGACACGAGGGCCTTGCCGCCCGGCCACTCCAGCACGCCGGCGTCGCCCACCTGACCGCCGCCCTCCGGGTAGAAGGGCGTTCGGTCGAGCACCACCGTGCCCGCGTCGCCCTCGGTGAAGGCGTCCTGCTCCCTCGCGTCGTCGCCCGGCGTGACCAGGGCCACGACCTTCGCGGTGGCCTCCTCGGCCTCGTAGCCGAGGAACGTCGTCTCGCCGACGCGCTCGGCGACCCTGCCCAACGCGTCGCTGGCGGCCTTGAACAGCTCGCGGCCCGCGCCGCCGGCCCTCGAGAGCTCGCGCGCTCGTTGGCGGGCCGCCTCGTAGCCCGCCGCGTCCACCTCGAGGCCGCGCTCCGCGGCCATCTCGCGAGTGAGGTCGAGGGGGAAGCCGTAGGTCTGCCACAGGTCGAAGGCCACGGCCCCCGGGAGCACGGCGCCGTCGAGCCCGTCCAAGAGGGTGCTCACCCGCTGTATCCCGGCCTCCAGGGTCCTGAGGAACTGCTCCTCCTCGGCGTGGATGATGCCCTTCACGCGCTCGGCGCCGTTCTTGATCTCGGGGTACGCCTCGCCCATCGACTCCACCACCTGGTCGACGAGCGCGTGGAGGACGGGCTCGCGCAGCCCCAACAGCCACGCGTGGCGCGAGGCGCGGCGCGTGAGCATCTTCACCACGTAGCCGGCGCCGTCGTTGGCGGGCAGGACGCCGTCGGAGATGGCGAACGTCACGGCGCGCACGTGGTCGGCGATCACGCGGTGCGACACGGACTTGGGGCCCGCGTAGGGCACGCCCGAGAGGGCGGCGACGCGCCGGATCGTCGGCTGGAACAGCTCGGTCGCGTAGGCGTCCTCCTTGTCCGTCATCACGGCCACGAGGCGTTCGAAGCCCAGGCCGGTATCGATGTTCTGTTGCGGCAGGGGCACCAATTGCCCGCCGTCCCGGCGGTCGAACTGCGTGAACACGAGGTTCCAGAACTCGATGAAACGGTCGCCCGACCCCGTGTTGGGGCCCGTCTCATCGGCCGTGCCGAAGCCGGGACCGCGGTCGTAGAAGATCTCGGAACAGGGCCCGCACGGCCCGTTGGGGCCTTTGCTAACGGCGTTGGCGGGCCAGAAGTTGTCGCTCTCGCCCCAGCGGCTGATGCGCGCCTCGGGCACGCCCACCTCTTCGTGCCAAATGGTGTAAGCCTCGTCGTCGTCCTGGTAGACCGTCACGAAGAGGCGTTCGGGATCCAATCCCAGGTACTCCTTCGAGGTGGCGAACTCCCACGCCCAGGCGGAGGCCTCCGACTTGAAGTAGTCGCCGAACGAGAAGTTGCCCAGCATCTCGAAGAACGAGTGGTGGCGCAGCGTCACCCCGACGTTCTCGACGTCGTTGATCCGCAGGCACTTCTGCGCCGTGGTGACGCGGTGCCAGGTGCCCTCGTGGCCCGCGAACTTGGGGGTGGCACCCAGGAAGTACGGCTTGAACTGCACCATCCCGGCACTGGTGAACATGAGGGTCGGGTCGTCGCTCTTGACGGACGCCGAGCCGTAGACCAGGTGGCCCCGGGACTGGAAGAAGCGCAGGAACTTCTCGCGCAAATCGTTGATCTGTTGGATGCCGTCTACCACGGGTGCCTCCGAGCGTCGCCGAGGTGTAAGTATACCGAGCGGGCGGTGACGCCCGTAAGCGTGCCGGGTTCGGCCCGGCGCGGTAACGTGCCTGCTGCATGGCGACCCCGAAAACCGTTTCCCGCCAGGCCATCTTGTGGCTGAGCTTCGCGGTGTTCCTCCTCATCGGGGCGCTCCAGGCGCTCTACGGCCCGTCGTTTCCCATGCTCCGGGAGCGTTTCGGGATCGGGGTCGAGGCCGTGAGCATCGTGGTGAGCGCACAGTTCC
>Ga0265293_10004003_pt1 | contig 26551 bp, 18 predicted proteins | sample Munlanlewell138R_FD_192505 | JGI IMG/M metagenome (GOLD analysis project Ga0265293, IMG submission 192505) | Leachate microbial communities from a municipal landfill in Southern Ontario, Canada - Leachate well 138R | ecosystem: Engineered > Solid waste > Landfill > Unclassified | place: Canada...
AGGCGGCGCGGCTTGGCGGCGTCTTCGCCCAGGCGGCGTTTTTTGTCGGCCTCGTATTCCTGGTAGTTGCCATCGAAGAACACCACCTTGGAATCGCCCTCGAATGCCAGGATGTGCGTCGCGATACGGTCCAGGAACCACCTGTCGTGGCTGATGACCATGACGCTGCCCGCGAACTCCAGCAAGGCGTCTTCCAGCGCGCGCAAGGTTTCGACGTCCAGATCGTTGGAGGGCTCATCCAGCAGCAAGACGTTGCCGCCGGCGATGAGCGTCTTGGCCAGATGCAGGCGGCCGCGTTCGCCGCCGGACAAATTGCCCACCGTTTTGTTCTGGTCCGCGCCCTTGAAGTTGAATCGTCCCAAATAGGCGCGCGCCGCCATTTCGAAGCGGCCGACCTGCAGGATATCGGCGCCGTCGGACACGCTGTCGAAAACCGTCTTGTTGTCGGGCAGCGACTCGCGCGATTGATCCACGTATGCCAGCTTGACGGTCTGGCCGATTTTGATCGAGCCGCCATCGGGCTGCTCCTTGCCGGCGATCATGCGGAACAAGGTGGATTTGCCCGCTCCGTTGGGACCGATGATGCCCACGATGGCGCCGGGCGGGATCTTGAAGCTCAAGTCGTCGATCAGCAGCCGATCACCATACGACTTGCCGACGTTCTGGAATTCGATGACTTCATTGCCCAGCCGTTCGGCTACGGGAATGAATATCTCCTGTGTTTCATTGCGTTTCTGGTATTCATGGGAAGACAGCTCTTCGAAGCGAGCCAAGCGCGCCTTGGCCTTGGCCTGCCTGCCCTTGGGGTTCTGCCGCACCCATTCCAGCTCTTTCTTGATCGTACGCTGGCGCGCCGATTCTGCCGCCTCTTCCTGCTTCAGGCGCGCATCCTTCTGCTCCAGCCAGGAACTGTAATTGCCTTTCCATGGAATGCCGTGGCCCCGGTCCAGTTCCAGTATCCATTCGGCGGCATTGTCCAGAAAGTAGCGATCGTGCGTCACGCCCACGACCGTGCCGGGGAACTTGCGCAAGAACTGTTCCAGCCACTCGACGCTTTCCGCATCCAGGTGATTGGTCGGCTCGTCCAGCAACAGCATGTCGGGCTTGGACAACAGCAAGCGGCACAACGCCACCCGGCGTTTCTCGCCGCCCGACAAATTGCCCACCGCCGCATCCCACGACGGCAATCGCAGGGCGTCGGCGGCGATTTCCATTTGATGCTCCAGGTCATCCGCGCCGCTGGAAGCCGCCGCCGCGATGACGGCCTCCAGCTCGGCCTGCTCGGTCGCCAGCTTATCGAAATCCGCATCGGGATCGGAATACTCGGCATAGACCTCTTCCAGGCGCTTGCGCGCGGCAAAGACGTCGCCCAGCCCTTCTTCGACCGCCTGACGAACCGTGTGCTCAGGATCGAGCTGAGGCTCCTGGGGCAAATAGCCTATCTTGATGCCGGGCATGGGCACGGCTTCGCCTTCGATTTCTTTATCTATCCCCGCCATGATTCTGAGCAGGGTGGACTTCCCCGATCCATTCAAGCCCAGCACGCCGATCTTGGCGCCCGGAAAAAAGGACAAGGAAATGTCACGCAGGATCTGGCGCTTTGGGGGCACGATCTTGCCGACGCGATGCATCGAATATACGTATTGGGCCATGGCACGAAAACAAATTAATGACGTAAAGCCATGATTGTAGGCTGGCCCGGAAAATAAAGCAGGCTGAACGTCCTAGCCTTTACGGACCATGGCTGATTAAGCCATACATCTTATGTTGCAAGGCATACGTCATCTCTATGATTTCTCATACGACGTTTGTATCCAATGAGTAAAAAAAGAAAACAGGAGAAGCAATGCCTTACTCATCCATGTCGCGCCGCGCGGCGGCGTCCAGCTAGGCGGTGCGCGATGAACGCGGGCAAGCTGGCCTTGGGCCTGATCGGCGCTTCGTTCTACTGCGGCGTGGTCCTGGCGGACACCGCCGTCCGGGACTACGACTCGCTGATCCTGCAAGCGCGCCAAGGAAACTATGCGCCGGCGCTTGCCATGCTGCGCCAGCGCAGCGCCACGCATCCCCATGACTCCAGGGCCGCCTACGATCACATCCTGATCGCCGGCTGGGCGGGGCGCGCGCAAGAAGCGATCGCCGCATACGAAGACATGCAGCCCGCGCCCCGCCGGCTTCCCGCCGACGTGCTGTCGGCGCTGGCGCGGGCTTACAGGGACGCCGGACGCTGGGACGAGGCGTTGCTGCATTACCGCGGCGGCAAGCTTCGGTATCCGAACCATGCCGACTTTTCCGCCGGGGAGATCATGACCCTGGCCGACGCGGGACGGGTCGCGCAGGCAATCGGCATGGGCGAGTCCCTGGTGCGCAGCCGCCCCGCCGATCTCGATGCCCGCATCGCCCTGGCCTATGCCTTCGACGCCAAAGGCTCGCCTCATGACGCGCTGGAAATATCGGATCAGGCGCTGAACATGGCTCCGGACAATCGTCACGCGGCGCAACAATACATCGTCGCCTTGCAACAAGCCAGGCTGCCTCGCGCCGCCCTGGCTCTGGCCATGCGCAAGCCGGAGCTGGCGTCCGCCAGGCAATTGCGGGCCCTGCAAGCCGACAGGGCCGCCGAAATGACCCGTCTGGCCGCCGCCCCCGCGCAAGACCGGGCGCATCAATTCCAGATCGCGGGCCGCGCCATCGCCGCCTATGACGGGCTGATCAGCGACTGGGCGGCCCGGGAAGACGTCACCCAGCCGGAACTGGAACGCCTGCGCGCGGACCGCCTGCAAGCATTGCACGCCCGCATGCGCATGCAAGAAGTCGTGGATGGCTACGAAGCCATGCTGGCGCGCGGCGTGACGCCGCCACGCTATGTACTGAGCGACGTGGCCGACGCTTATTTGCATCTGCGCCAGCCCGACGTCGCGGCGCGCCTGTACGGACAACTCGTGATGGACGATGAAAGCCAACACGACACGCCCTTGGTTCGGATCACGACGCAAACAGGCCTGTACTACTCGCTGATCGAGGACGAGCGCTTCGATCCCGCGTCGGCCGTCATCGAGCGAGCCAGACAGGAACATCCCAGGTGGCGCCACGTCAAGGGGTGGAAGCTGCGTATTCCCAATAATCTGCATTTGTATGCGGAACACACCTCCGCGCTGAACGACTTCTACAGCGACAACTATCCCGAAGCGCAGCGCAGGCTTGTCGAACTGACCGATGCCGCGCCCAACAACGTCGACCTGCGCGCCGACCTGGCCGACCTCTACCGGTCGCGAGGCTTGCCCCGGCAGGCCGAGCAAGAACTGAAACTGGCCGAGACGCTGGAGCCGCGCGCGGCCGACGTGATCGCCTTGCAAGGCACGGTCGCCCTGGACCTGCAAGAGTGGCGGCAGGCGGAAACGCTCGCGCAATACGCCTCGGAGCGCTACCCCGAACACGCCAAGACTCAGCAGCTGCAACGCGACTGGGATCGCTACAAGAAAGCGGCGCTGTACCTCAGCGCCGAGCACGGCAATGCGTCCGGCGCCTCGGTCAGCGGCAGTCCCCGGGCCGGCACCAACGACCTGCGGCTGCAAGCCACGCTGTATACCGCGCCCATCGCCTACGACTGGCGGGCGTTCGCGGGCGCAGGCTATGCCAGCGGCAAATTCGAGGATGTCGACCGGGATGCCCGTTGGGCGCAGGCCGGCGTGCAATATCGCGCCCGCAACTTGACCGCGGAGCTCGAGGCCAACGTCAGCCGCTACGGTTTCGGCGACAAGCCCGGCATGCGCGTGCAGGCGGATTACCAACTGAACGACCAATGGCAGCTGGGCGCCGGACTGGAACTGCGCGCGCACGATATCGACTTGCGCGCGCTGAGCAACGACATCAGTGCAAACCGGATCACCGCCTACGTTCGTTGGAGGCCCAACGAGCTGCGCGATTGGACGCTGGGATTCGCGCCGATGCGGTATAGCGACGGCAACCTGCGCCTGTCGATCGCGCTGAACGGACGCGAGCGCATTTACACATCGCCGCATCTGAAGGCCGACCTGGGGCTGTCGATCTCGGCCTCGCGCAACAACAAGGACGACGCGCCCTATTTCAATCCGCGCTCCGACCTGGACGTCATGCCGACCCTGCAACTGACTCATACGCTGTATCGCCGCTACGAAACGTCGGTGGAGCAGACATTCGTGGCGGGCGCGGGCCTGTATGCGCAACAGGGATATGCAACGGCCATGACCGCCGAGCTTGGCTACGGCATACGTTACCGCAGCAATGACCGGTTCGAGATCGGCCTGAACGTCACGGGCCGCAGCCGCCCCTACGACGGCGTGCGCGAACGCCAATTGCGCGTGATGCTCAGCTTGAACCTGCGATTCTAGAGGGACGCCATGCTCATCCGGACCTTACGACTTTGCCTGTCCATCCTCGCGCTCGCGGCCTGCGCCTTGCTGGCCGGCTGCGCGGCGCAGGCTCCGCTGTTCGTCCCCCCTGCCGACAGGGCCTTGAGCATTACGGAGAGACCCTGGATACGAAACAACCTCATCGTCCTTGCCTACCACGAAGTCGAAGACCGCGACCCGGACCAGACCTTCGTCAGTGTCAGCACCGATCATCTGATCGAGCAGCTCGCCTGGCTATATGAAAACGGCTACAAGCCCGTGTCCGTCGACCAGATACTGGCGGCCGGGCGGGGCAAGGCCGACCTGCCCGACAAAGCGGTATTGCTGACCTTCGACGACGGCTATCGCAGCTTCTACACCCGTGTCCTGCCGCTGCTGCGCGCCTACCAATGGCCGGCCGTGCTGGCGCCGGTGGGCAGTTGGCTGGATACGCCGGCAACCGAGAAAGTCAGGTTCGGCGACGTCGACGCCGAACGGGAACGCTTCCTGACGTGGGAGCAAGTCCGCGAAATAGCGGCCAGCGGACTCGTGGAAATCGGCGCGCACACCGATAATCTGCATTACGGCGCACCAGGCAACCCCCAAGGCAACCTGCAGCCCGCCGCCGCCGTCAGGGTCTACGACCAGGCGACCCAAGAGTACGAAAGCGACCAGCATTACCAGCAGCGCATAAGCAAGGACGTCGACGCGATCAGCGGAAAAATAAAACGCGTCACCGGCAAAGCGCCGCGTGTCTGGGTGTGGCCCTATGGCGCGGAAAACGGGGAGGCGCTGGACATCGTGCGTCGACACGGCTATCAGCTTGCCCTGAACCTGGACGACGGCCTGGCGAACGCGCGGGATCTGCTCGCCATGCCGCGCTTGCTGATCTCGGAAGATCCCGACATCCAGGAGTTCGCCAATGCCGTCATGTCGTTGGGCGAAGCCCCCATCATGCGCGTGGCGCACGTCGATCTGGACTACGTCTACGATCCCGATCCGGCGCAAATGGATCGCAACCTGGGCGCGCTGGTCCAACGCATCGCCGATCTGAAAATCAGCACCGTCTTTCTGCAAGCCTATGCCGACCCGCAAGGCGACGGCCTGGCCAGATCGGTCTACTTTCCCAACCGCGTGCTGCCGATGCGCGCCGATCTGTTCAACCGAGCCGCCTGGCAATTGATGAACCGGGCCTTCGTCAAAGTCTATGCCTGGATGCCGGTGCTTGCTTTCGATCTGGACCAGGATATCGCCAGAGTACAGAAATGGGATCCCGCCAGTTCGGCGAGCCTCATCGACGCCAAAAGCTATCACCGCCTCTCGCCCTTTCATCCCAAAGCCAGGCGGCAAATCACGCTGCTGTATGAAGATCTGGCAAAACACGCCATGTTCAGCGGCCTGCTGTTTCACGACGATGCCGTGCTGTCGGATTTCGAAGACGCCGGACCGGGGGCCTTGGCCGCTTATCGGGGTGCCGGCTTGGCGGCCGACATCCGGGATCTGCGCGGCGATCCGGCTGCCTTGCGGGAATGGACACGCTATAAAAGCCGCTATCTGGTGGACTTCACCCTGGAACTGGCGGAGCGCGTGCGCGCCATACGGGGTCCTCGCGTGCGCACAGCGCGCAATCTGTATGCGCCCGTTATCGACAACCCCGCCAGCGAGGCCTGGTTCGCCCAGAACCTGGATGATTTCCTGGCCGCGTACGATTGGACCGCCGTCATGGCGATGCCGTGGATGGAAAACGTACCCGAAGGACGGGACGGCCCCTGGCTGGACCATCTCGTCGACCAGGTCGCAACGCGGGCGGACGCCCTGGACAAAACCGTTTTCGAACTCCAGGCCAGGGACTGGCGGCCCGCTCCGGGCCGACCCGATTCCGGCCCCATCGATACGAAAGTGATCGCCGCATGGATGAAGCGCCTGCAATTACGCGGCGCGCGCAGCTTCGGCTATTACCCCGACGACTTTTTGCAAGACCAGCCCGAGCTGGAAGTCATCCGGCCGGCCCTTTCCAACTCCTGGTATCCGTTCCGATGACTGACCGTATCATTGCCCTCCTGGTTCTGTGCGTCATGCTCGGTACGCCCTTGGGCGTAACCTTGATGTTGACCAGCCACGTCCTGCTCAACTTCGTTTTCTTCTATCCGCTTTTCATGTCGGCGCTATGGATCGCCGGCGGCCTGTTCTTCTGGCTGATATGGGAAAGGAAATGGCGCTGGCGGCCCTACCCCCCTCCCGCTTTCGAAGGCACACCCCTGATCAGCGTACTGATACCGTGCCATAACGAAGCCGAGCATGGCGAGGAAACCATCATGGCCGCGCTTGCCGTGGCCTACCCCAACCTGGAGGTGATCGTCATCAACGACGGCTCCACCGACGGCAGCGGCGCCTTGTTCGAGCGGCTGGCGACGCGGCATGAGCGCCTGCGCGTCATTCACCTGGCGCAGAACCAAGGCAAGGCCATGGCGCTGCGCATGGGCGCAATCGCCGCGCGCAGCGACTACCTGGTTTGCATCGACGGCGACGCCCTGCTGGATCCCGACGCGGTGAACTACATCGTCGCTCCCCTGGTCGCCCACCCCCACGTCGGCGCCGTAACGGGCAATCCGCGGATACGCACCCGCTCCACGTTGCTGGGCCGCATACAGGTAGGCGAATTCTCATCCATTATCGGGCTGATCAAGCGCACGCAACGCGTCTATGGCCAAGTCTTCACCGTCTCGGGCGTCATCACCGCATTTCGCAAGCAGGCGCTGGACCAGGTAGGCTACTGGAGCCTGGACATGGTCACCGAGGACATCGACATTACGTGGAAGCTGCAGCGCGCGCATTGGGCCGTCTTCTACGAACCGCGCGCGCTGTGCTGGATCCTGATGCCCGAGACACTGCGCGGCTTGTGGAAGCAGCGCGTCAGATGGGCGCAAGGCGGCGCCGAAGTCTTCCTTAAAAACATTTCGACCATCTGGCGCTGGGAGCATCGCAGGCTCTGGCCCCTGGTCATCGAATTCCTGCTGTCCACCGTCTGGACCTTTGCGTTCGCGCTGACGGTGGCGCTATGGATAGCCGGTCGATTGGTCGCGTTGCCCGAAGCCATGCAGGTTGCATTATTGCTGCCGCCATCCTTTACCGGCATGGTGCTGGCGGTGACCTGCCTGGTGCAGTTCGGCGTCAGCGTGCTGATCGACCGACGCTACGAGCCATCGCTGGCTCATGCTCTTTACTGGATCATCTGGTACCCGTTTGCCTATTGGCTCATCAATCTTTTCACCACGCTTTTCAGTTTTCCAACCGTCATGCTTCGCATCCGTCGCCGGCGCGCGCGCTGGACGAGCCCGGACCGGGGCATCAAGGAGTCGACATGATCATCACCACACCTCGCAGCGCCGCCGGCTCGATTTTCGATGCCTTGTTGACGGCATTCGGCTGGCTGGGCTTTTTGTACCTATTGTTCCAAGGCGCCAACGCCATACTCGCCGCGTACGGCGCCTCGGGCATGGCATCGCTGAACGACCCGTTCATACCGACGCTGGAGACGTTGCTCTTCTACCTACTTATCGCGTGCATCAATGCCCTGGTGCTCGGCGCGTGGATGAAATGGCGTCGCACGCACGAGATCCATGAACAACCGCGCGGGCGCGGCGACAGGCTCGGAACGGCCGGCTTCACGCTGTCGCCCGATCAGCTGCACCACGTGCAAGACAGTAGGGTAACCATCATCCACCATTCGGCGGATGGCGATATCGCCGGCCTGGAAGAAGTGAATTCCCTCGCGCGCGCAACGGACCATGACGACGTTGCGCCCATCGCGCGCGCGGCGTAAGCAGACTGGTCTAGTCCGTAAGGCCCCCAGGAATTAAGCCTAATGGGGCATGTTTCCCCGTCCGCATGTCGCTACCATAACTTACACATGCTACAGAACGAAATGAAATGACAAGCTGTGGATATAAGAGGGAGGGGAAGCCATGTCCGCCTATTCGCCGTTCGTTTTCGCCCTGTTTACAGCCGCGTCGGCCGGCCTTTCCCAGGCCGCCGAGCCGGTCCGAGGCGCCGAGCGCGCGTTGACTTCCCCGGCCCTGAACGGCAACGGACTGCATGACAAGAATCACAAGAATGTGTTTGACGACCCGCTGGCCGGGGTCGTGATCAATCGCACCGTCACGGTGCAAGGCAAAGATTTCTATCAGTTCTTCGCCACCCTATGGCGGCAAAAGGAAGTGGGCAGCCGTTTCACGATTTCCATTCATGAACGGCCGTCCGCGCGCTGGGGCAGCGAAGTCTGGGTGCAGTTCAGGCAGAAGCGCATGTTCCACGCTTTCCTGCCTCCGGCCCGCTCGGCGACGCGCAAGATCAGCGCCATGGCCGTCGAGATCGTGGAGCAAAACATAGCTGACAGTGAAGTTGAACGCATCATGGTCCGCAGCCCGGACCTCGGCCCAGAGGAGATGTAAATGAAACCCACCAAATCCGCCAACTACATTCACAAACCGCTGCTTCTGGCCGCGATGATGCTGGCCGCGGCAAGCCAGGCCAACGCCACCGAACTGGTGTATTACCCGCTGAACCCCTCGTTCGGCGGCAGTCCCCTGAACGGCCAAGTGCTGTTGAATTCCGCGCTGGCCACGAACAGGCACACCGATCCGGACATCGACGACGACCGATATGGCATCGAACAGCAATCTCCATTGCAAAGTTTCAACGACATGCTGGAACGCTCGATACTCAGTCGCCTGGCTTCCGAAGCGAGCGCCAATATCGTCGACCCCACCGGCCAATTCAAGCCGGGGCGCCTGGAAACCGGCAACTTTACGATCGACGTCGCCGACCTGGGCGGCGGGACCTTGACCGTGACGACCATCGACAAACTGACGGGAGGCATGACGACCTTCCAAGTGGGGAAATAGCCATGGACCATGACCCGACCTTCGCCAAAGGCGCCGGGCGCCGCCTGAAACTCGCGCTGGCCTTGGCGCTGACGACAGGATTGGGGGCTTGCGCAGTGGCGACCAAGCCCGCCGAGCTGGCTTCCGCCGCTCAATTGACGCCCGCCACGCCTTCCACTCGGGACCTGCGTATGCTGCCTCCGCCAAAAGGCAAGGTGGTCGTCGCCGTTTACGGCTTTCGCGACCAGACAGGACAATACAAGCCCGCGCCCGACAGTTCATTCTCCACTTCCGTGACGCAAGGCGCCGCTTCCATGCTGGTCAAAGCACTGAAGGATTCCGGCTGGTTCATTCCCGTGGAGCGCGAAAGCCTGCAGGAATTGCTGACCGAACGCCGCATCGTCCGGGCCTTGGACGGATCGCAAGGCAAGAACGCCCCCGAAATCGTCATACCGGCATTACTGCCTGCGTCCGTGATGATAGACGGCGGCATCATCTCGTATGAAAGCAATGTACGCACAGGCGGCGCGGGCGCGCGCTTTCTGGGGGTGGGCCTGTCAACGCAATACCGCGTCGACCAGGTCACCATCGTCCTGCGCAGCGTGGACATACGCACCGGCCGAGTACAGCAGTCCGTCTCCACGACCAAAACGATATTCTCTTACGAGGTCCGACCGAGCGTGTTCAAGTTCGTCAACTTCAAGGACCTGCTCGAGATCGAAGCGGGCGTAACCCGCAACGAGCCGGCGCAACTGGCCGTAAAGGAAGCCATCGAAGCCGCGGTCATTCATTTGACGGTGCAAGGCATAAAAGAAAAGAACTGGGTACTCGACAACGAGAGCGATTTGAACTCGCCGATTCTGCAACGCTACATGCGCGACGATACGGAAAGCGTCACGACACTTGCCGCCGACACGGCGCCTCTGGTCGCCGGGAACGGCGACGGCGGCATGACGCCCACCCTGGCGACGCCCTGACACACCCTCTTCGAATCGGCGGCCCGGTTTCGAAGACCGCCGGGCAGCCAGTGCTGGCACCAGGTCTTCAATTTGAGGAGAAATGCAATGAAAACCAAGCTATCCGCGCTTGCTGCAGGCATCACTCTGGCTTTCGGCGCAAACGTCGCCATGGCCGCCAACGATGAAGCCAACATCTATCAGAACGGCTATTCCAACGACGCATCGATCGAACAGTACGACAACAACGGCGCGTATGCCTCCGTATGGACCAAGGGCAACGACAACGACGCCGTGGTGGTTCAGCGCAATGTGTCGAACGCCAATGCCGACATTTACCAGAACGCCTACAGCGGCGACGCGACAATCAGCCAAAGCAGCGCAAGCCACCACTACAACGCCTACAACCAATACGCATTCATCAGCCAGAACAGCGGTTGGGGAAATGACGCATGGGTCACGCAGACCGGATCGAACGTCGACGGCGGCATTACTCAAAGCGGCTACAAGAACGTCGCGGGTATCCTGCAAGACGGCTCGCATTCGGGATGGAGCGATGCACGCATCAACCAGTCCGGTTCGTTCAATGACGGCTACATACGGCAAAACGGATCGAGGCTGGAGGCGAACATCAACCAGACCGGCAAAGGCAACGATGCCGTCATCCTGCAAACTCGCTCGGATCACACGGCAGCGATCACGCAAGTGGGCAACTACAACGTAGGCTATGTACGCCAACACTGAGCCGTAAAAAAGAAAGAAAGGCGGGTTGGCGGACGATTCCGTGAGTCGTCCGCCAACCACGCTCCAGTTTTTTCGGACGTTTCTTGAATCCTGCTGAACCAACGATTATCAACACCGCCCGCTTAGTAGCGTGAGGATTTTCGGGAGGAAAGTCACAATGAATGTGGATAGCGATATTCAAACTTGGCTGGAAGTGCAGCACCACACGCCGCCTGCAATCGTAGCGTTCGTGAAAAGCTATGCATCACGGAGGCTAGATTACAAGATACAAGCAAGCGTAGTCGGAATTCGAGGGGAAAGCCGCATAACGCAAGGGGGATCCGTCGAAACCTCAGCGCATTCGCCCACCGTGATTTCCCGGATTTCGTTGCACTATTCGAAACAGGACATATGTAGCATTGATATACGACTTTCCGAAAACGGAAAAGAAAAGGCGCATGAACGATTTAAATGTCCATAAAGTATGGTTTTAGAAACAAAAAGAAGTCATAATCTATTTCTTCGAAAAAAGAAGTGGCAAACAGCCTACCTCCTTCATTTATCTCGGTTTTTGAGCATATTCCCATAACAAAAACTTGGAGAAGAAGCCGCCAAAAAAACACGATCCCCGATACGGACAAGAAACTTTGTTTACAAAACCACGCCGCCTGCGCGCGCAAGGTCGTAGTGTCGAAACTCCAGGTGCTTGATGCAGGTCGAGTTCTTCCTGACGAAGTGGGATGTAAAGCAGCGAACTCGATGGTTGTTCACGGATTTCGACCAAAAAATCTTATGGGCATTAGAGCGACGTTGAATTCAGGAAAGCCCCATGACGATCATTACTGTCATCGAGCCGCATTCTTTACTCAGGCTCGGAATACTACAGTTGCTGTCGGATCTGGAGCCAGGCATCGCCCTGGATGGATCCGATTATTCTCCCCTCTTTTCCGGCTCCGCCGACGACACGCGGCCACGCGATCTGCTGCTGCTTTCCGTCAATACCTTCGATGACATGCACAGGCTGATCACGGCGGCGGAAGTCGTCTATTCGCCCAAAGCCATATTGCTGTTGTCCGAGAACAGCGATTTGACGGGGTCGATACATCATCTGCCCGAATCGGTGTCCGGCTACGTAAAGAAAAATGCGTCGCCGCAAGTACTGCAGGCATCCGTGCGCCTGATCCTGGCGGGCGGCACCTGCTTTCCCATGCGCTCATCGGGCTCCGGCAACGCATCGGATCGCCTCGTCACGCCGTATCCGCCGGTGCGCTGGCCCTTGGCCGAGAAATCGGATAATCCCGACAGAACGAACGCGCCCGATAAGACCAGAAAAAATGCGATCGTCGCCGACGCGAACATAGCCGAAGAGTCCGCCATGCTGGGACTGACGCCACGCCAATACGAGGTCTTGGTCTTGCTGGCGCGCGGCCATCCCATGAAAACCGTGGGACGCTATCTGAACATTTCCGTGGCGACCGCAAAGGCCCACACGGAAATGCTGTATCAACGCCTGGACGTACACAATCGGAACGCCGCGGTCTATGCGGCGGTATCGCGCGGAGCGACACTGGGGTGGCCGGCCAAAGTCGCAAGCCAGTATGCGCAACAACAAGCCAACACGCTTTGACAAGGGAACCGAAAGGTTCCCTTGTCATTTGCCGCCGTGGACATTTCGCCGTCCGCCGATCGGCGCGCCCGGCAGCACGCACGTGTAGATTAGAATAATGGCCGTGACCGACTCCATTCCTCCGCCATGCCACGCATTCAGCCTCTCCTAGTTTTCACCCCCGATGAGCTCGACCTGCTCGGTCGCACCGCCGACGCGCTCAGCGCCTATATGGGCAAGCCGGTGCTGGCCGAAGTCGTCGATCCTGAAGAAACCGGCTATGAATGGGCCTTGTTCGCCGTGCCGCTCGACGTTTCCGACGACGCCAAGAACATGACCATCGTGCAAGTGGGAGGCCAGGGCAGCCGCATCCTGGGCAATGCGGGCGGGCTGGACATGAGCAAGGGCGACGTGTTCGATTGCGAGTATCTCTGGGCGATTCAACTAAGCAACATCGAGGGCGTCCGCTTCATCAAGGTCGACCACGAAGGCGAGGAATCCGGCTGGTCCGACGACCTGCGCGACCTGCTCCCCTTCGTCATCGCCGATCAACCCCTCCCCGATGACGACGATGACGACGGCGAAAACGGTCCGGGAGATGACGACGACGATCTGGATGACGAACCGCCGGACGCGCCCGCTCGCACCCTGCATTGACCGCGGGTCCGAGCCAGGCTCGGCATCCGTCCATCAGCCCGCCGCTCGGCTCCCAAATCTGTCGCGCAAATACAGCGCCAAGCCGGCGGGCCACATGGCCGCCACCAAAAGGCGGGCCCCCGATCCCTTCAAGGACCGGTCCGCCGGCCTTGCCTGGCCGTTGCGCCGCATGTGCAAGGAGAAACGCGTATAACGCGCCGCCGCTTTGAAGAACTCCAGTGGAGCGTAACGAAACCAAGGCAGGCAATGTACGACGGTATCCTGGGCCAGCATCCATAGACCCAGCGCATGCCGGCCGCCTTCCCTGCCTTGGTGCGACAACGCATCGGCGCTATCGTGATAGACACGGAACACTTGATTGACGAATCGCGTCAGGTAGCCCGCGCGCCCCATCGCGCGCCAGACCAGGCTTTCAGGCACGAAACCCGGCACATCCTGCGGAAAGGGAAACCGCCTGAGCACGTCGGAACTCAAGCAACCGAATTTTTCTCCGCGCACCCGATACCGAAACCACATGTCCAGCGGCGTCGCATCCATGACGTCGCGGGGAAAGCGGTCGCCGACGACGCGCCCTCCTGGCCGCACGCACAGCCCGGTGACCGCCACGTAACGATGCCTGTCCCGCGCGTCGATGCCGTGCCAAACGGCGGCCATGCCCGCCAGCGCGGACGGCTCCAGCGTATCGTCGCTGTCGAGCGCCACGATCAGCTCGCCCGCCGCCTCGCGCACCCCGTGGTTGAACGCCGCCTTCTTGTGCTGGTTGAGTTGCCAGACGTAACGTACTGGAAAGTCCGCCTGGGCACGCAAGCTTTCGATGAGCCCGCGCGTATCGTCGGTCGAGCCGTCGTCCACCACCAGCCATTCAAAATCTCCGCACGTCTGCGCGCGAAGCGAATCATAGACGCGCCGCAAAGTATGCGCCCGGTTGAAGGTGGGCGTCATGACCGTGAACAAAGGATGGCCGGTATGCATGGCGGGCTCCGTTTCTACCGATGAAGCGACGCGGGTTCGCGCGCGCCGCAGAGTGATCTAACATAGCATACGGACGCAAAAAAAACGCAACAAGGTACAGATCCGAGTCGACCCATGCCGCCCTTCAGAATAAGCCCGGCTAATGCGGATTATAAGAAATGAGAATTTGCCCCGCTCAACTCGAATGTAGATAATTTTTCTTGTCAGCGGAATGACCATCCCCGTCTGGAAAAACACGAGAACCATAGGCTCGCGACGCTCGTGATCAGATACGGACTCAGCGGCAGGCGAGTGTCTGCGCCTCATCCAAGTCTGTATGGTTATTGGACTCCACAACACTAAGAATCCCGTCGAGGAGTACCGCGTCGCCAAGAGTTATTCTCCAGGAGAGTATATGAATCGTAGGAACTTCGTAGCCGCATGCGCCGGCCTGGCCGCGGTTGGAATACACGGAAAACTCGCATTTGCGCGGTCTAACGAAACCATCCGGCTCGTTATCGGCTTCGGACCGGGCGGCCCGATCGACGTGGTGGCGCGATCTGTTGCGGAAAAGCTGTCCGCCGCCGTTAATAAAAGCGTCATCGTCGAGAATAGGCCAGGCGCCAACATGTTGATCGCGATCAACGCGGTAAAGCGATCGGCCCCGGATGGTGCGACGTTCCTGTTCGGGCCATCCACAGCGATGACTTTGTTCGTCCATACGAAACGAAAGCTGCAGTACGACCCCGATGCGGATTTTGTTCCAGTAGCAGGCGTTGCAACTGTGCCTGGTGCGCTTGCCGTTCGCAATGATTCGCCAGCCACGACCCTGACCGACTACTTTGCCGCCGTCAAAGCCGGCCGTATCGAGCCCATGATAGGCGTTGTGTCCTTGGGGGGTGCACCTCATATCGGGGTGATCGGCATGGGCGGCGAGGCAGGCCTTTCTTTTACTCCGGTCCCCTATCCGGGCGGAGGGGGACCCCTGGTGACGGATCTTCTGGGCGGGCATATTCCCGCCGCGGCGGACGGAGCGTTCATCGCGCTGCATAAAGCGGGCAGGGCCAGAGTCCTTGCCGTGACAACGGAAGAACGCCTCGCGCTGATCCCGGATGTGCCAACGTTCAAAGAAAACGGCATTCTGGCCTATCGCTCATTCTCGTTCGGCCTGTGGGCCCCGGCAGGAACGCCTGCAGAGGCCATGGCGCCCGTCGAATCGACCATTGCCGGCTTGAAGACCGATGCCGCGCTAAAAGAAAAACTGGATCAAATGGGAATTCTGCTAAGCCCGCAAGGAAGCCGGGATTTCGCGAAGACGCTTGCGCAAGATCGCGCGGCATTGGGCCCGCTGGTCGAAGCCAGTGGATACAAGGAAGACTGAAATCGTACGCACAAACAAATGCAACTATCCACGGTTATTATCTGCTAGCCGCTTATCATGTATAAATTAGTCAAGACCAAGGGCCTTTTCGATGGAACTGGATCTCCTCTATTGAACGGAGGAGCTTTCATGATCAAGGACGAGGTCATAGTAGAGGTGGGGCCTGCGGAAAAGTTTCTCCACGTAACGGGCGACGTCGAGATTATGGATTACAGCGATCGCTACATCATGCCAGGGCTCGTCAATGCACATACGCACATCTCTTTGGTTCCCGGAGACGGCGACCAAAGCGCGCAAAAAAGACTGAAGCCGCAGATCAACATCCTGCGCAGCACGCCGAATATCCTCAAGGACATGAATTCGGGCGTCACCAGCATAAGGGTGATGGGAGAAGAGGCCGGCATAGACGTCGACTTCAAAAATGCCATCAACTCCGGCCTCATCCGTGGCCCTCGCATGAAAATTTCAACCTTGGGAATCACGGCATCCCATAGCCACGCCGTGACAACCCGGCCGTCCGACGGTACCGACCAAGTACGCAAACATGTCAGACAGAACTTCGCCAATGGCGCCGACTTCATCAAGCTCTTCGCGACGGGCTCGGCGGGCAGCTACGCCGGCAGGTCTGTTTATGCCTGTCCCTTTACATTCGAAGAGATAGCCGTTGCCGTGCAGGAAGCTGAACGACACGGAACCTATGTCGCAGCGCATGCCCATGGCGGAACGGGCCTCGACTACTGCATCGATGCGGGAGTCCGAACCATCGAACACGGCGCCTTCATCAGCCAAGCGCAGCTCGACCGGCTAATCAAGCAGGATAGCTGGGTCGTCGCGACTTTCGGTATTCTTTATCATCCCGAAGGCATCGAGCGGACCGACTTCAGGAACCCGCTCATCAAAGAAAGAGTGCTGGCCGCGCGAGAGGCCGCCAAGGGGCATCTATTTCGCTTGATCCAGTCGAAATGCAATCTGGCCGTCGGAACAGATTCTCTTCATGGCTTGATGCACTACGAAGTGGAAAAACTGGTGGAGTATGGCGCCACGAACATCCAGGCTCTGATGGCGGCTACCTTGAACGCCGCCGCAGCGTGTCGGATGGAAGACCAAGTCGGATCATTGGTAAGCGGCAAGTATGCGGATTTCATCGTCCTTGAAGACGATCCCGTCGCCGACGTAAGAAACCTCAGGAATGTCGAAGCGGTCTACAAGTCCGGAGTACGCTTTCGGGGAGTTTGAGCCATGCGGCCCGCCACGCCGCCCTCGGGCAGGCATTCATCCAAAGAGATTGATATCATGTTGGGTAGGCTTCATGGCGCCCTGCGCTGTTTATGTTGCCCGACCCGAGGCCTATTCACCAGCTTCGTCGAAGCAGAAGGTAGGTCGCAGCCGGCGAAGCCGGATGCGCGGGTTCTGACGCGAGCAGATTTCATCGGCCTACTGGCCCCTCATCAGATCGATGATGGACTCTCTTGATCTATGTGACATACATACCGGATGCCGGCCACTGCATGCTAGGAAAAGCGTCTCCACCGCTCAATCGCAGACTCCCCCGCTTGAACGATCGCCTCGATTGGAATCTGTTGCGCACATTTCTTGTGATCGTGCAGGAACGAAGCTTCAGCAGAGCGGCAATACGACTGCATATTACGCAACCCGCGGTTAGCCAGGCGCTCAAAAGGCTCGAGGACACGCTAGGCTGTACGCTGGTCAACAGGGGGGGCAGCAGCGTAACGCCAACCCGGGTCGGCGAAGAAGTCTACGAAATCGCTTGCGACGTTTATAGGCATGTTTCCAGGTTGGAATCAGAGCTGGAAAACCAGGATTCGGATATCACCGGTATCGTCAGGCTGCTGGTAATGAGGATTTATTCCCGTCAGTATGACGACTTCCTTGCGCAATTCCATCGTTCTTATCCCTGCGTCGAGATCAACATAGAAGTCATGAGGTCGGCGGACATCGTCAGGGCGATCCTGCAGAACTCGGCAACCGCTGGTATCGGAATCTGCCATGCCGAAAGCGATCGGCTGGAACGCCACAAAATCATGACGGATCGCTACGCCATTTATTGTGGCCACCATCATAAGCTTTTCGGCCAGCCGGACCTGAGCGTCGACGATCTATTACTGGAAAGTTATGTGGCATTACACAGCGACAGACTGGGCGATAGTCTTTCCACTCTCACGATATTTCGCGAACAGCAAGGCTTTACCGGTCAGGTCATTGCGGAATCGACCAGCCTCGACGAAGTCCGTCGCCTGCTCTATGCCGGCTACGGCATTGGTTGCCTTCCCGAAAGTGTCGCGCGCGACGACGTGGCGGCTGGCCGTCTATGGCCCTTGCCGCCCAGTGACGGCGTCGCGACCCTGGACATATCGCTTTTCTGGAATCGCGCGCGTCGCATGACTCCTGCGGAACAGGTTTTTTGCGAAGAGCTGAGCAAACTGGCCTGCTTGAGCCTGGATCCGGATTCCAAGGCTATTACAGCGTCTGATAACGATAGCGACGCTTGTTCCAAAAATCGAAGTGAATAAAAAAACTCCAAAAGTTGGATTGATATCCAACTTTTGGAGCGCAATGCTTTCTTCAACTTGGAAGGCGGACGCTTAAACGCGCTTTACCTTTTCAAGCATCTTGAATACACCCTTGGGGGCGCGAACGAAAAGACGCTTGAACGCCTTTCCCAGACAACGACGCTCCAGCGTGTTGCGACGCGTACGCTTGATTTCAGCCATGACGGTTCTCCGGTATCAAATTGGGCTAACCAAGTATTTTAGCGCAAATCAAGTCCGATATCTTGCGCGGGTATCCATTTGGACGCCACGCAGAAAGATTATCATAGCGGAATGAGTTCACATATCCGCATTTTCGGCGCACGCCAGAACAACCTCAAAAACCTCGACGTCACCATCAATACGGGCGAATTGCTCGTGCTGACCGGTGTCTCCGGATCCGGAAAAAGCTCCCTGGCCTTCGATACGCTGTATGCCGAAGGCCAACGACGCTACGTGGAGACCTTTTCCCCCTATGCCCGCCAGTTCCTGGACCGCATGGACAAGCCGCTGGTCGATCGTATCGAAGGCATACTGCCGGCCATCGCCATCGACCAGATCAATCCAGTGCGCAACTCGCGCAGCACCGTGGGCACCATGACCGAGCTGAACGACCACCTGAAGCTGCTGTACGCCAGACTGGGCAAGCTGTTCTGCCGGTGCTGCGGCCGCCGGGTCGAGCGCGACAGCGCGCAATCCATTGCGCAGCAATTGGCGGTCCTGACCCAGCCGTCCGACCCCAGGCTCGCGCTCACCTTCCCGGTCGTCGTCCCGAACAACTTCACCGAAGAGGAAATCCGCGGCTTCCTGGACCAACAGGGCTATACGCGCGTGCACCACGAAGAAACGGTCCAGCGCATCGTGCCCCTGGGCAAAAGCAAGGCCAAGGACAAGCGTCGCAAGGCGCAAACCGAAACCGTGCGCGTGCTGCACGTGGTGCAGGACCGATTCCGCTTCGGCAATGCCGAGACGCAACGGATCATGGAAGCGCTGGACGCGGCCCTCAAGCACGGCAACGGCCACATTTCCGTGCATGTGCTGGACGACGACGCCCCTCGGGAAATCACATGGCGGTTCAGCAACCGCCTGCATTGCGCCCAGTGCGACATCGATTACAGCACGCCGCTGCCCAGCACGTTCTCGTTCAATTCGCCCCTGGGCGCGTGCGAAGCCTGCCGAGGCTTCGGGCGAATCATGGGCATTGATTACGGCCTGGTCGTCCCCGACGAGGGCAAGACTTTGCGCGAAGGAGCGATCAAGCCCTGGCAAACCAACAGCTATAAAGAATGCCAGCAGGAAATGGAACGCTATGCGCCCGCCGCCAAAGTCAGGCTGGATACGTCCTGGAACCGGCTCGATCAACGGGAAAAAGACTGGGTGATCAACGGCGCCGACGATTGGAAGGGCGGCAGCCAGGCATGGAAAACCCAATGGTACGGCGCGCAGCGGTTTTTCGACTGGCTGGAATCCAAGGCCTACAAGATGCACGTGCGCGTGCTGCTGTCCAAATATCGCAGCTATACCCCCTGCCCGGCCTGCGGCGCGGCGCGGCTCAAGCCGGATGCGACGCTATGGCGCCTGGGTGACCAGACGGCCCGAGCGGAAGACGGCTATCCGCGTTTCATGCCGGTGCATGCCGAATGGAGCCGCGAGCAGCTCGACGCCATGCCGGGTCTGGGCATACACGACCTGATGCGCCTGCCCATAGAACGCGTCAATGATTTCTTCCTCGACATCCGCTTCGGCGCCGGCATCGACGCCGCCATTCAGTTGCTGCTGGACGAGGTCCGCAATCGGCTGCGCTTTTTGTGCGACGTGGGCTTGGGCTACCTGTCGCTGGACCGGCAAAGCCGCACGCTGTCGGGCGGCGAAGTCCAGCGCATCAACCTCACGACCGCGCTGGGCACCTCGCTGGTGAACACACTGTTCGTGCTCGACGAACCGTCCATCGGCCTGCATCCGCGCGACATGCATCGCGTCGTGGAGGTCATGCACAGGCTGCGCGCCAATGGCAATACGCTGGTCGTCGTCGAACACGATCCCCAGGTCATGATCGCGGCAGACCGCATCCTGGACATCGGCCCCGGCCCCGGCGAGCGGGGCGGCCGGATCGTGTTCGACGGCACGCCCGCCCAATTGCGCCAGGCGGATACGCTGACCGGCAAGTACCTGGGCGACAAGCTGCGCATCGAATCGCCGCGCCCCATGCCGGTCACGGAAAGCACGCCGCGCCTGCTGCTCGAAGACGTGACGGCCAACAACCTGAAAAATGTTTCCGTCTCGATCCCCCTGGGCAGGCTGGTCTGCCTGACCGGCGTGTCGGGCTCGGGCAAATCGACGCTGATCCAGGACGTCCTGTATCCCGCCATTCTCAAGCAGCGCGGACGGCCCACCGAGGCGCCCGGCCCCTACCGGCAACTGCTGGGCGCGGACCAACTGGCGGATGTGGTCATGGTCGACCAGACCCCGATCGGCAAGACGGCGCGCTCCAATCCCGCAAGCTACGTGGGCGCCTTCGACGCCATACGCAAGCTGTTCGCGCAAGCCACGCTATCCAAGGAACGCGGTTATACCGCCGGCACGTTCAGCTTCAATAGCGGTGACGGACGCTGCCCCACCTGCGGGGGAACGGGCTTCGAGCACGTCGAAATGCAATTCTTGTCGGACGTGTATCTGCGTTGCCCGGATTGCGACGGCAAGCGCTTCCGCCCCGAGATCCTGGAAGTCAAGGTCGAGCATCTCGGCCGCCGGGCCGGCATAGACGACGTACTGGCGATGACCGTCAGCGAAGCGCTGGCGTTTTTCAGCGGCTTGCGCGACGTGCAGCAAGGCCTGGCCCCGCTGGCCGACGTGGGCCTGGAATACGTGCAATTGGGTCAACCCGTCCCCACCCTGTCGGGCGGGGAGGCGCAACGGCTCAAGCTGGCCGGCCACCTGGCCCAAGCTACGCGTCAGGGCATATCGACGGCGAAAGTCGCCAAGAAAGGCAGCCTTTTCCTGTTCGACGAACCGACGACCGGCCTGCATTTCGACGACGTCGCGCGCCTGATGCGCGCGTTTCGCAAGCTGCTGGCATCCGGCCATTCACTACTGATCATCGAGCACAACCTGGACGTGATCCGGGCCGCCGATTGGCTCATCGACCTGGGTCCCGAAGGCGGTGACAAAGGCGGATATCTCGTGGGCGCAGGCACGCCCGAGCAGCTCAAGCAGAACCCGGAGTCGCACACAGGCAAGGCGTTGCGCGACTACACCAGCGCCATCGTCTACGAAGACCGATCGCTGCAAGCCATGCACGTCGGCGAACCCGCCCTGTCTTACACGGCGGCGCCGCAAGCCGACGAATCCGTTGCGCGGGACTCCGGCACGCCCTTGCAAAGCCTGCTGGGCAAGCAACGCCGGCACGTCGGCGCGTCGAGCATCGATATTCTGAATGCCCGCGAACACAACCTTAAAGGCATCGACGTCAGCATACCGCGCGACACGTTCACCGTGATCACAGGGGTGTCCGGTTCGGGCAAATCCACCCTCGCCTTCGACATCCTGTTCAACGAAGGCCAGCGCCGCTATCTGGAATCGCTCAACGCCTACGCCCGCGCCATCGTCCAGCCGGCGGGCAAGCCCGACGTCGACGCCATCTACGGCATACCGCCCACGGTGGCCATCGAGCAGCGCACGAGCCGCGGCGGGCGCAAATCGACCGTCGCGACCATGACCGAAATCCACCATTTCCTGCGCTTGCTCTACGTCAAGCTGGGGACGCAGATGTGCCCAAAATGCCAGGTCCCGGTCGAGCCCCAGAGGGCCGAGCAGATCGTGGCGCAGTTGATGCGCGAACACAAAGGCACGCACATCGGCCTGTTGGCGCCATTGGTCAGCGCCCGTAAAGGCTATTACACGGACCTGGCGAAATGGGCGCAAGCCAAAGGCCATACACATTTGCGCGTGGACGGCGAATTCATCGCGGTCGCGCCCTGGCCGCGCCTGGACCGGTACAAAGAACACACGATCGAGCTGCCCATCGCCGATCTGCTGGTCGACCCCGGGAACGAGGACGCGCTGCGCGAGGCGGTACGCGGCGCGCTGGAACACGGCCAGGGCAGCATGAGCGTGCTTCTGGGCCTGACCGACGGCCAGAACCCGGACCTCGCGCAACGGCGATCGGCCAGCGTGAGTCCGCATGCCGTTCAAAAGCATTTCTCGGTCAAGCGCGCCTGCCCGAGTTGCGGCGACAGCTTCCCGGAGCCCGATCCCCGGCTGTTCTCCTACAACTCCAAGCACGGCTGGTGCCCGAGCTGCTATGGCACGGGCTTGCGCTTGAAGGGTTTCGACGAAGAGCAAACCGGCGAAGAAACCGCCTGGAACGACTGGTATGAACAAAAGCCCGAAACCTGCCCCGACTGTCACGGCGCCCGGCTCAACCCCGTCGCCCTGGCGTTCCGCTGGCGCGACCGCTCCATCGCGGAGCTGGCGTCGATGCCGGTTTCCGAGGCCCAGACCTTCTTCGCGGGTCTGGTTATCAAGGGCAGGGAAAGCGAGATCGCGCGCGACATACTGGTCGAGATCCAGGGCCGCCTGAATTTCATGCGCAAGGTGGGCCTGGATTACCTGGCGCTGGACAGGGCCGCCCCGACCCTATCGGGCGGCGAAGCTCAGCGCATACGCCTGGCCGCGCAACTGGGATCCAACCTGCAAGGCGTCTGCTATGTGCTGGACGAGCCCACCATAGGCCTGCACCCGCGGGACAACCGCATCCTGCTCGATGCCCTGCACTTGCTGGAAGGCAACGGCAACACCCTGGTCGTGGTCGAACATGACGAAGACACGATACGCCGCGCGGACCATGTCATCGACATCGGTCCGGGCGCGGGCGTGCGCGGCGGCATGGTCGTGGCGCAAGGCTCCGTCCAGGACGTGATGAACAACGAACGCTCCGTGACCGGCCGTTTCCTGAAGCAGCCGCTCGCCCATCCGATCGAGCCACGCCGGGCCATTTCATCGGACACGCCGATGATCAGGATTCGCGGCGCCCACCTGCACAATCTGCGCAATGTGAACGCCGAACTGCCCGTGGGCCGACTGACCGTCGTGACGGGCGTGTCGGGCTCGGGAAAATCGACTCTGGCGCGCGAGGTCCTGCTCGACAACTTGGCGCAGGCCGTTTCGCAACGCGCCGCGCCGCAGTGGCAGGGCTGCGTCGAAATCCAAGGCTGGGAGGCGATCGACCGCGTCCTGGAAGTCGACCAGACGCCGATAGGCAAGACGCCGCGCTCATGCCCTGCGACCTACATCGGGTTCTGGGACGACGTGCGCCGCTTGCTGGCCGATACCCGGGACGCGCGCCTGCGCGGCTGGACCGCCACGCGTTTCTCGTTCAACACCGGCGACGGCCGCTGTCCGGTCTGCGAAGGCCAAGGCATGCGCACGATCGAAATGAACTTTCTTCCGGACGTCAAAGTGCCCTGCGACGCCTGCGCCGGCGAGCGCTTCAACCGCGATACGCTCGGCATCACCTGGCAAGGAAAAAGCGCGGGCGAGATCCTGAAAATGGATGTCGACGACGCCATCGGCTTCTTTGCAGCGCACTCGAAGATATCCCGCGCGCTGCAATTGATGCAAGACGTCGGCCTGGGCTATCTGACGCTCGGCCAGCCTTCGCCCACGTTGTCCGGCGGCGAAGCGCAGCGCATCAAGCTCGTCACGGAACTGACCAAGGCGCGCCTGACGGACGGCGTCATCACCACCGGCCGCGCCTCGCGCGCGCCGCATACGCTATACGTGCTGGACGAGCCCACGGTCGGCCTGTCGATGGCGGACGTGGAAAAACTGATCCACGTCCTGCACCGTCTGGTCGAAGCCGGCAACACCGTCGTCGTCATCGAGCATAACCTGGACATCATCGCCGAAGCGGATTGGCTGCTGGACCTCGGACCGGAAGGCGGCAACGGCGGCGGACGGCTGGTGGCCGGCGGCAGCCCGGAAGACGTCATGTCCTTGAAAACCGGCTCCCATACCGGCGCGGTGCTGCGTGAATTCCTGCAGGCATCAAGCGTGACATGACCTGCCGCTTCGAAAACCGCCTTGCGGGACAGGCATTGGAAATGCGAGGCTTGCGCGGGCGATACGCGGCGCAAGCCCGTGATGAGCTGCCCGACGTATTCGCCGCGATCAGGCGGGCGCAGGACCAGGGATGCTGGACCGCCCTTCTGCTGAATTACGAATTGGGAGAATGGCTGGAACCGGACGTGAATTGGTCCGAAACGCCGACGACAACAGCGTGCCCGGCCGACACGCCAGGCCCGGTCGCCGCACGGGACGCACCGCCTCGCGCCTGCTTGCAAGACCCTCGCATCACCGCGCTGGTCTACGACCAGGCTGTCGCGGCCCCCGTCTGGCCCGAACCCGCGACGTCGGCCGCCGTCGGCTTGCATAGCCGCGCGTCGACGCCGCGCGCGACGTACATCCACCGCGTCCAGGGCCTGCGCGCAAGCATCGCGCGCGGCGAACTGTACCAAGCCAATTACACGATACGCCTGGCCCTCGATGTCGACGCGCCGCCTCGCGAACTGTATCGCCGGATCGCGGCTGCGCACCCGAGCGCCCATGCCGCCTACATCGAAGACGGGGCCCGGCGGATACTGTCCTTTTCGCCCGAACTGTTCTTCGAGCGGCGCGGCCACACCATCACCACGAGACCCATGAAAGGCACCGCCCCGCGCCACCCGGACCTCGAGCGAGACCTGCGTGCCGCGCGCGAACTGCAAGCCAGCGAGAAGAACCGCGCCGAAAACGTCATGATCGTGGACCTGCTGCGCAACGACCTGGGCCGCCTCGCCACGCCGGGCTCGGTATCGGTCGATCGCTTGTTCGCGCTGGAACGCTACCCTTCGGTTTGGACGCTGACGTCGACGATCAGCGCGCAGGCGCCCGGACACGATCTGGAAAGCCTGTTGCGCGCGCTGTTTCCTTGCGGCTCCGTCACCGGCGCTCCCAAGATCGCCGCCATGCGCAAGATCCGCCTGATGGAAACCGCTCCCCGGGGTATCTATTGCGGCAGCGTGGGTTGGCTCGCCCCCAACGGCGATTGCTCGCTGAACGTGGCCATCCGCACGATAGAAATGCACGACGATCGCCACGGCGTCTTCGGTGTGGGCGGCGGCATCGTGCACGACTCGGACCCCGAACTCGAATGGGAAGAATGCTTATGGAAATCTCGATTGCTCGCGACGGCCCCGCCCGGCCCGGCGCGGACGTCCGCCTGATCGAAACGCTGCGCATCGAACCGGGCGCCAAACTGCCTTTGCTGGCATGGCATGAGCGCCGCTTGCGGGCATCGTGCGCGACGCTGGGGTACGGCAACCCCGATGCGAATATGGCCGACGTCATGACCCGGCATGCGCAAAGCCTGGATCCGACGCAAACGCATCGGCTGCGCCTGCTGGTCGCGCACGACGGCAGCCACACGATCGAATCCCATCCCTTGTCCGATACGCCGACACCCGTCAAGCTCCGTCTGCATCCCGAGCCCTTGTCGGCCGACGCATTCTGGCTGGCCCACAAAACCACGCACCGCCCCTGGTACGACCAAGCCCGACAATGGCTGGCGGCGCATCCGGCCTATTTCGACGTGCTGTATGTGAACGAGGACGATCAAGCCTGCGAAGGCAGCCGCAGCAATCTGTATGTTCGCGACGACCGGGGACAGTGGCTGACGCCGCCGGCGGAAAACGGCTTGCTGCCCGGCGTGCAACGCCAGGCGCTGCTGGACCAGGGCTTGGCGCGCGTGGCGCCGATCTCCCGCCGCGACCTGCTGCAAGCCGAAGGCCTGCGCGTGTCGAACGCATTGCGAGGCTGGCTGGATGCTTTGCCGCTATCCGGCGGCCAGACACGAGGCTAACGGGGAAACGCTCCGTAGATGACGTGGTGCAGGGCCTGATTGGCCGCCGCCATGCCCATGGCCGCGGTCACGGTCACCACGGAACCGTAGCCCGCGCAGGACAGGCCTTGGGGCGCCTGCGCAACCGCCTCCCCATCGGTACGCCGGGTGTCGCCCGCGCGCGCCTCCCGCCAGGCGCCGGGCAAGATCGCGGGCTGATCGAACCACAAGGCCCGGACGTTCATGCGGGCAACCCGCTTGAGCGGCTTGCCCGCTTTGTCCGACGCCTTGGGATAGCCGTGCAGTCTGCGCAAGGTATTGCGCAGCTTCGCGAGCAGCGCATCGTTCACCGCCAGGGAAAGATCGCCGGCGCGCAAGGCCAAACTGTCGGTCTTGCCGCCCGCGCCGCCGCACAGCACCAGAGGAACGGCGGACTTGCGGCAAGCAAGCACCATGGCGATCTTGGCCCGGGCCTGATCTGTGCAGTCGATCATCACCGTCGGCGCACCCGCCAGCAGGACATCGATATTCTCCGGTCCCACGAAGTCGTCGACGAGCGTCAGCCGGCACGCCGGATTGATGTCGCGCAGCCTGTCGGC
>Ga0265293_10004004_pt1 | contig 26550 bp, 20 predicted proteins | sample Munlanlewell138R_FD_192505 | JGI IMG/M metagenome (GOLD analysis project Ga0265293, IMG submission 192505) | Leachate microbial communities from a municipal landfill in Southern Ontario, Canada - Leachate well 138R | ecosystem: Engineered > Solid waste > Landfill > Unclassified | place: Canada...
GAGGGAGTAGAATACCTGGAAAAGGTAATAGAAATAGATCAATCCCCCATCGGCAGGACTCCCCGTTCCAACCCTGCCACTTATACCGGGGTTTTCGATGATATTAGGGCTACCTTTGCAGCCACTCAAGATTCCAAGGTCAGGGGCTACAAGCCGGGCCGGTTCAGCTTTAATGTCAAAGGGGGTAGATGTGAGGCCTGCAGAGGTGATGGTATCATTAAAATTGAGATGCATTTTCTCCCCGATGTTTACGTGCCCTGTGAGGTTTGTAAGGGTAAAAGATATAATAGGGAAACCTTGGAGGTAAGGTACAAAGGGAAAAATATCGCCGATATTTTAGCTATGACAGTGGATGAGGCTGTGGAGTTTTTTCAGCATATCCCCAAAATCAAAAGGAAATTGGATACCCTGCAAGATGTGGGTCTAGGTTATATTACCCTGGGACAACCCGCTACCACCCTATCGGGGGGAGAGGCCCAAAGGGTAAAATTAGCCACGGAGCTATCGCGGCGGACTAACGGTAAAACCTTGTACATTTTGGATGAGCCGACTACAGGGCTTCACACTGCCGATATTCACAAGTTGCTGGATGTTCTGAATCGTTTAACCGACGGAGGGGACACTGTTTTAGTAATTGAGCATAATTTAGATGTAATTAAAACAGCAGATTATATTTTGGATTTGGGTCCAGAGGGAGGCATCCGCGGCGGAGAATTAATTGCTAAAGGTACGCCGGAGGAAATTGCTTCTAATCCCAACTCCTACACAGGACAGTTTCTGGTGAAAGTTTTGGAAAGAAAGGGTGGCAGCGATGGAGGAGAATATCCAAAGGAAATTAAAGCTTCTTCCTGCTAAACCCGGAGTATATTTAATGCTGGCGGAGGACGGCAACATTATTTATGTGGGTAAGGCCGCTTCCCTCAGGCAAAGGGTCCGCTCTTACTTTAGAACCAATAGCAACCAATTACCCAAGGTTTCAGCCATGTTAAATCATGTGGTGGATTTTGAGTATATTTTAACGGACTCAGAGATAGAGGCCCTAATTTTAGAATGCAATTTAATCAAAGAACATCGGCCTAAATACAATATTAGTTTAAGGGACGATAAGCATTATCCCTATTTGAAGGTGGATTTAACCCACCCCTATCCCAGATTAACAATTGTGCGCTCTATAAAAAAGGATCAGAATCGCTACTTTGGGCCTTTTACCCAAGTAGGGGCTTTAAATGAAACCATAAGACTATTGAGAAAACTGTTTCCCTTGAGGACCTGTACCGACAGTACCTTGGCCAGGACCGAGCGGCCTTGTTTAAACTATCATATCGGCCGCTGCCCCGCACCTTGTGCCGGGGAAATCAGTATTGAAGATTACCAAGAAATAGTAGTGGAAGTGATTTGTTTTTTAGAGGGCAAGCAAGAAACCTTGCTTCGTCGCCTAAGGGGAAAAATGGAGCAGGCTGCCGATAAGCTTCAATTTGAAAAAGCAGCAGAGTTAAGGGATCAAATTCAAAGTGTGGAGCAGGTTTTAGAAAAACAAAAAATCATTTCCGCAGGGCAAAAGGATTATGATGTAATTGCTTTCGCCAAAGAAGCAGATGAAACCTGCGCCCAGATTTTCTTTATACGGGGCGGTAAGCTTTTAGGCCGCAATCATTTCTTTATGGAGGGTACGGAGGATTTAAGCCCGGAAGTTGTTATGTCCGCTTTTCTGAAGCAGTATTACAGCCGGGCAGAAGAAATCCCGGCAGAGATTTTATTAGGTGCCTGGCCGGAAGAGAAGGAATTGTTGGAGTCCTGGCTGACCGGGCTAAAAAACAAAAAAGTATATTTAAGGGTGCCTCAAAGAGGTGAAAAGCTTAAACTGGTGGAAATGGTCGTTAAAAATGCCAAGCTACTTTTGGAGGAAGAATTGACTGCTAGAAGAAAGAGTCAAATGCTGACCGCTGATGCAGTACTGGAATTGCAAAAAGTATTGGAACTGCCTAAACCCCCTTTTAGAATAGAGGGCTATGATATTTCTAACCTTCAAGGGGCCCTGGGTGTTGCCTCCATGGTAGTTTTTGAAAAGGGGGAATCTAAAACCTCCGATTATCGTCGTTTCCGTCTAAAAACTGTTGACGGTCCCGATGATTATGCTTCCATGAAGGAGGTTCTATCCCGGCGGTTTAAGCAGTTCAATAAAAATCAGGCAGGGAAAAAGGGGGAAAACAACTTTAGCCTCCTGCCGGATTTGATTTTAATTGATGGGGGTAAGGGACAATTAAATGTAGCTTTAAAGGTGCTGCAGGAGTTAGGTTTGGAGAATATACCTCTTGCCAGCTTGGCAGAAAAAGAGGAATTGCTTTTTAAACCGGGAGAAGCCAAACCCATCAGTCTGCCTGCCGATTCCACTGCTTTGTATTTGGTGCAAAGAATAAGAGATGAAGCTCACCGCTTTGCCCTAACCTATCACAGGGACCTAAGGAGCAAGCATCTGAGCAAATCTGTTTTGGATGAGGTGCCCGGAGTGGGTCCCAAAAAGAAAAAAGCTTTGTTAAACCATTTTGGCTCCACTAAGAGGATTAAGGAAGCTACCCTAGAGGAATTGCAGCAGGTGGAAGGGATTAACCAAAAGATAGCCATAACCATCAAAGAATATTTATGATTTGCAAAGGAGGAAAACCATGAAAAGGACATTATTAGTGATTGATATGCTGAATGATTTTTGCTCCGAAGAAGGGGTGTTGGCTTTAAATTCCCAAGGTCTGATCTATGCGGAGCCAATTATTCCCTTGGTGAAAGAAAAGATTTTGGAGGCAATTAAAGAAGACTGGCAACTGATTTTTATCAGCGATAACCATGAGCCCGATGATGAAGAATTTAAGAGATTTCCCCTTCACTGCGTAAAAGGTACCGACGGTGCCAAAATAATTGAAGAACTGACCGCCTTGTTGCCCCCGGATAAAGAAGTTCACTACTTAACCAAGCAGCGCTATAGCAGCTTTTACAATACTAATTTGGATGAATTGTTGGCAGGGGTGGAAGAGGTGCATGTTGTAGGTGTTTGCACCAATATCTGTGTCCTTTATACAGTGGAAGAACTATGTAATCGGGACATGAATGTTACTGTCTATAGGGAAGGTGTAGCCAGTTTCGATGAAGCAGCCCACGATTTCGCTTTAAATCAAATGGAGACGGTACTGGGAGCGCGAGTGGTTTAGGACATGGACTAACATGGTCTAGTATGGTCTAATGTTGTCTAATGTTGCTAAAATCTTTTGGGGTATTGCTTTGGGGGTGGTTTGTAGGTGATTCTTGTGGGCGAGATTGCTTCGCTTCGCTCGCAATGACGCTATTGTAGTTTCTTACATCATTGCTGTCATTGCTAGGGGCGTAGCGTTCAAGAAGCAGGAGGCCGGAGGCAAGAGGCAAGAAACCCACATCATCGTCATTGCGAGGAGCGTAGCGTTCAAGAAGCAGGAGGCCGGAGGCAAGAGGCAAGAAACCCACATCATCGTCATTGCGAGGAGCGTAGCGTTCAAGAAGCAGGAGGCCGGAGGCAAGAGGCAAGAAACCCATATCATCGTCATTGCGAGGAGCGTAGCGGCCGAAGCAACCTGTGACCCCAAAGCAATGCAAACAAGCAATTTTAGACCACTTTAGACCATGTTAGACCATGTTAGACCATTTTAAACCATGTTAGACCATGTTAGACCATGTTAAACCATGTTAGACCATGTTAAACAACCGTTAGACGAAAGCCAAAGGCTTTCAGCCTTTAGCTTTCTAGAAAGGAGTTAAAAATGAAATACAAACTTGTGGCTTTAGATGTTGACGGTACTCTAATCAATAGCAATAGAGAGATAACTCCGAGGACAAAAGAGGCAATTAAAGAAGTCCGTCGCCAGGGAGTGGAAGTTACCCTTTGTACAGGTAGAATGTTGGCCGCCACTAAACCCTTCGCCCAAGAATTAGAGCTTTCGTTGCCGATCATCACCTATAACGGTGGCCTGGTCGTTCACCACGGTAATGGACAGGCAATTTATGAGCGAACCTTGGCACGGGATTCCGCCTTGGAAATTATCAAAGGGGCGAGACAAAAAGGATTTGCCATTCATTATTACCATGATGACAGGCTGTTGGTGGAGGAGATAACCAAGGGTAGCCAAATGTACGCTGAATATTCCGGGGTACCTCTAGAAAGAATGGATGACCTTTTAAGTTTGCCCTTTAACCCTCTCAAACTGCTTTTAATAGGCGAAAAAGAAGCTTTAAATAGTTTTCAAGAGCAATGCCAAGAAAGATTGGGAGATAGAATCTACATCACCAGGTCTTGGCCCATTTTCTTAGAGTTTTTGGATCCCCAGGCTAATAAAGGCAGGGGCTTGAAAGAATTATCCAATTATTTGGGTATTCAGAAAAATCAAGTAGTCACCATTGGGGATAATTATAACGACTTGGCCATGTTTGATTATGCCGGAGTAAAAGTTGCCATGGGCAATGCAGAGGATGTTTTAAAAGAGGCAGCTGATTTTGTTACCGGAACCAATGAGGAAGACGGTGTGGCTCAAGTGTTAGAAAAGATTATCGAGGGTAAATTATAGAAGGTATTCCGGGTGAATTGGAGAAGGAATCCCAAGTTAAATATCAAGGGAGGAGAACGATTTGTTACCTGATGAAATTAGGTTGGTAATTGTCACCGGGATGTCGGGTGCCGGAAAAACTCAGGGAATCAGAAGCCTTGAGGATTCAGGTTTTTTTTGTGTTGATAATTTGCCTCCCGCCCTAGTACCCAAATTTCTGGAGTTATTGCTATCTCAGGGAAGAGTGTCCGATAAAGTTGCCTTGGTAATGGATGCCAGAGGAGGTACCCTTTTCGATGCCTTTGAGGGAGCCTTAGAGTACCTGTACCATGGCGGATTTCGCTATGAGATCATATTTTTCGATGCCAGCGAGGAAGCTTTGGTAAAACGTTATAAAGAAACAAGAAGGCGGCATCCTATCTTTTTGGAAGGAGGAATACTGGAAAGTATTCGCCAGGAAAAAGAAAAGCTAAAAGAAATAAGAGAAAAGGCGGATAAAATAATTGATACCAGTGATTTAACTACGACTCAATTAAAAGAAAAAATGCAGGCTCTATTTCATGATGTAGGAGACCGGAGGTTAGCTGTCACTGTCATGTCCTTTGGCTTTAAGCATGGGATACCCCTAGATGCGGATTTGGTAATGGATGTCCGCTTTTTACCCAACCCCTATTATCTTGATGAGCTTCGCCCTTTAACCGGCCTGAACGAGCCTGTTGTAGATTATGTGTTGGCCAACCCGCCCAGTCAGGACTTCTTGCAGCGTTTTACCCAGCTATTGCACTTTTTAATCCCTTATTATGTTCAAGAAGGAAAGGCCCATTTAGTAATTGCCATTGGCTGTACTGGTGGTCAGCATCGCTCGGTAGCCCTCTCCGGAATGATTGCTAGATCGTTAGAGGAGCAAGATTGCAGGGTTTATGTTACCCATCGCGATATTAACAGAGAGCGAGGGAATTGACTATGAGAAGGCCATTTAAATGGCTTTATCCTGGACTAAAGGTTAAGCGCTGGTTGTTGTTGAGCATTTTCGGCATGGCATTATTTTTAGTCGGCATTTTATTTTTGATCAGGTTTACGGCGGTAGTAGACTTTTTTAAAATTGCCAAGGGCTTTGCCAAGGGTTGGTTTTTTCATCCCCACGGTAAGATTTGGGGGTTGACTATTGCTTTATTGGGTCTCTTTTTTATTATCCTTGGGTTTAAAAAAATGCTGGATTCTATTTTAAATGTTGTTGTTCCGGCCAATCCGGAAAAACTTGTGGAAACCCTCTATAACCATCGCAGCTTAAAAAAAGGCCCGAAAATTGTGGCTCTAGGGGGAGGCACGGGACTCCCCGTTTTACTGAGAGGTTTAAAGAATTATACCAGCAATTTAACGGCTATTGTCAGTATGGCCGATGATGGAGGGAGCTCTGGCCGCTTAAGGGGGGAACTGGGAATTTTGCCCCCCGGGGATTTAAGAAATTGTTTGATAGCCCTAGCAGATAGAGAAAAAGTTATGGAGGAACTGCTGGGCCATCGTTTTGAACAGGGAGGAACCTTGGCCGGGCATAATGTGGGGAACTTGTTATTAGCCGGGTTAGCGGAATTAAGAGGGGATTTTAACTCGGCGGTGCAGGAGTTAAGTAGGGTTTTAGCAGTAAAGGGACGGGTAATACCCGCTACTCTTACCCCCGCAATCCTGGGGGCAGAGTTGGTTAATGGGGATAGAATTTGCGGAGAAAGCAAAATCACCCTTGCCACTACCACCATTAAAAGGGTGTCTCTGGAGCCTGAGGATTGTGCCGCTTTGCCGGAAGCACTAGAGGCCATCAAAGAAGCGGATTTAATAGTCTTAGGCCCGGGCAGTCTGTTTACCAGTGTGATTCCCAATTTGTTAATCAAAGAAATAAGATCAGCAATTGGGCAAGCTTCCGCCCCGGTCATCTATGTGTGTAACATTACAACTCAGTTTGGTGAGACGATCGGATTTTTGGCATCGGACCATGTAAAAGCCCTCCAAACTCACGGGGGAAAGGATTTAATAGACACAGTCTTAGTCAATACTGCTCCCTTTCGGGGAAGAAAAAAGAAAGGGATTGATTATCCCAAGCCGGTAGCAGTTGACTTGGTTGAGCTGCAGAAGCTCGGTGTTGAAATAATCGGGGAGGATTTAATAGATCAGCTTTCCGGCACCCAGCATGATGCCAATAAATTAGCTCGGCAACTGATACGGTTGATTTTCTGGAAAAAGGAGCAAAAGGATAGGTTTAGAATGTTGGAATTATATTTTCAGGACAGATTTAAAAAGCTGATGGATTCTTAATGTCAGTTTTGTTATAAGGAGGGAGTCAGTTGTCCTTTTCACTGGCTGTCAAATCCGAGCTAGCCCGGATAGTTCCAAAAAATAAATGTTGCCAAATTGCCGAACTGGCTGCCTTAATAAGCTTGGATGGTTCTATTAAGGATCTGGGGCAGCAAATGCCGGCCCTAGTGATGAGCAATCACAGCGGGTCCGTGGCAAGAAAGGTTTATAAGCTTGGCAAGCTTTTGTTAAAAAACCTAACCATCCAAGTAGCCGTTACAAAAAAGCCTTATTTGAAAAAACAAAATGTCTACCATATTATTATTCCTTATCAAGCCGGATTAGAGGAGGCTGTACTGCCCCTGGGTTTAGAAGTTACGGATTCTGGTTGGCAGGCTTCGTGGCGGCCCCTTGCGTTTCAAAAAAAATGCTGCCAGAAGGCTTATTTAAGGGGTGCTTTTTTAGGCGGCGGGTCGGTAAATAATCCCGAGGGTAATTATCATTTAGAGATCAGTACTAGGGATGCGATTCATTCCCAGGTGATTTCCAATTTGATGGAAGGTTTTGAATTAAAGCCCGGTGTTAGTAAAAGAAAACAATATTATGTGGTTTATCTTAAAGAAAGCGATCAAATAGTAGATTTTTTAAACATCATGGGGGCCCATAGAGCTCTATTGGAGTTTGAAAACACTAGGGTTTTAAAGGAGATGCGCAATCAGGTAAACCGCTTGGTGAACTGTGAAACCGCTAATTTGAGTAAAACCGTGGAAACAGGAGTCAGACAGGTTGAAATGATTCGCCTTTTAGAAAGAGAAATCGGTTTGGAAAAGCTATCGTTGCCTTTAAAGGAAATGGCCAGGTTGAGGTTAGAATTTCCGGATGTTAGTTTAAGGGAGTTGGGTCAGATGTTGGATCCGCCGGTGGGAAAGTCCGGGGTTAATCATCGTTTGCGCAAATTAGAGGCGATGGCGGAGGAACTTAAGACTGGGAAATGAAACTGTTGTTCAGGGCAGTGTTCAACGGTTAAATTATTAAAAACGGAGGGGACAAAAGATGCAAGTGGGGATGGGGCTAAACTTAATACAAACACAAAAGCTGATCATAACTCCTGAGTTTCGCCAGGCCATCGCTATTTTGCAATTGCAAAGCCAGGAGCTGGAGCATTTTATAGAGCAGGAGCTAATGGAAAACCCGCTTTTAGACCTGACCGACGAAACGGTCGAGGATACTGCCTCCCAAGAACAAGGGGAGGATACGGAAGAAAAATTTGATCAGGATTGGCAGGAGTATTTTGCCGATGGCAGTGATTTGGGGTATGTGGGCGGCGGCGAGATGCGGCCCGGTATTCCTTTTGAGCAAATGGTCAGGGGAGAAGCTAATCTTGTGGAGGATTTGCTGCTACAGTGGCGGTTTTCCGTTGAAGACCCTTCAACGAGAGCCAGGGGAGAATTTTTAATAGGGAACTTGGATGAGAATGGTTACTTGAAGATCGCCTTGGATGAAGCGGCGGAGATTTTGAAATGTTCCTTGGAGGAGGTAACCACGGTCCTGGAGCTTGTGCAGGATCTGGAACCCGTCGGCATAGGTGCCAGGGATTTAAGGGAATGCTTATTGTTACAGCTTGATAAAAATTATGGGGAACAGCCCTTAGCCAGAACCATTATCGAAAATTATCTGGAGGACTTGGGTGCAGGTCGGGTTATCAAAATTGCTAAAGAATTAGGCGTTACACCTATTGAGGTCCAAGAGGCAGGAGATTTAATCAGGTCGTTTAATCCAAAGCCGGGGGCTGGCTACTTGGACACCGATGAGGCAAATAATATTGTGCCCGATGTTCTTGTTCGACAGATTGAAGGAGAGTATCTGGTGCTGGTAAATGAACAATTAGGGCCTAGGTTGAGAATTAATTCCCAGTACAGCAGGCTTTTAAGCGGCGAAAAACAATTTGAAGCCAAGGATAAAAAATTCCTGGAGGAAAGATTGCAAGCCGCCCTTTGGGTTATAAAAAGTATTGAACAAAGGCGTTTAACCCTTTATAGGGTGGTAAACAGTATCATTAATTTTCAAAAGGATTTTTTAGCGGAGGGGGTAACAAAACTGAAACCCCTAACCCTGAGGGAGGTGGCAAAAGAGCTTGAAATCCACGAGTCCACTGTTAGTCGCGCCATTTCCAATAAATATGTACAGACACCCAGGGGGCTTTTTGAGATAAAATATTTTTTTGCCAGCGGGGTAGAAAAGTATTCCGGGCAGAGTACTTCCGCCGAAAGTATTAAAGATAAAATGGTTAAGTTAATTGAACGGGAGGATAAATTCAGTCCACTATCAGACAGGGCAATTACCGAAGAACTGCAGGGGAGCGGTATCAAAATATCCAGACGTACTGTGGCGAAGTATAGGGAGGAACTGGAGATTCCCACAGCAGGGCAAAGGAAAAGATTTTAAATAGGGAGAGTGGATGATACCAATTGTTGGAGGATTATCCATCCCAATGTGGAATTACAACTAAGTAATTCCTTTTTCAATAAAGGGTAATAATATAATAGCTTACAATTGGTGCTAAGGCGAGACCAAAAAGTAAGCAACAATCATTTATGAGGAGGAAGATCTATGAAGGTAAAGGTTGGTATCAATGGATTTGGCAGGATTGGGAGGCTGGTTTTTAGGGCAGCATTTGGGCATCCGAACATAGAAATTGTAGCCATTAATGACTTGACTGATGCAGAGACTAATGCCCATTTGCTCAAATACGATTCTGTTCACGGTATCTGGGATGCCGACATTGAAGTTGTGGGCGGCTTCATAGCCGTTAACGGGCAGCAGGTAAAGGTATTGGCCGAAAGGGATCCGGTCAATTTGCCCTGGGGTGACCTGGGAGTGGATGTGGTTGTGGAATCTACAGGTTTTTTTACGGATGCCAATAAGGCAAAAGCACATATTGATGCTGGTGCAAAAAAGGTGGTCATATCAGCGCCGGCTAAAAACGAGGATATCACAATAGTGTTGGGAGTCAATGAAGGGAAATATGATCCGGAAAGACATCATGTTATCTCCAATGCTTCTTGTACCACCAACTGCTTAGCACCCTTTGCCAAGGTTTTGCATGATAATTATGGGATTAAAAGAGGTTTGATGACCACTGTACACTCCTATACCAATGATCAAAAAATTCTTGACCAGGCCCACAAAGATTTGCGCAGGGCCCGGGCGGCAGGCATGTCCATTATTCCCACTACAACGGGAGCTGCTAAGGCGGTAGCTTTGGTTCTCCCCGAGTTAAAGGGCAAGCTGAACGGCTTTGCCATGAGAATTCCCACCCCCAATGTATCGGTGGTAGACTTAGTGGCTGAATTGGAACAGGATGTAACAGCGGAGGAAGTCAACCAGGCGATGAAAGAGGCGGCGGAGGGTCCCTTAAAGGGTATTTTAGGCTTCAATGAGCTTCCCTTGGTTTCTTCGGATTACAATGGGGATGTTCGTTCCTCTATTGTGGATGGTCTTTCTACCATGGTGATGGAAGGCAATATGGTAAAAGTGGTGTCCTGGTATGATAATGAGTGGGGCTATTCAAACAGGGTAGCGGAACTGGTGGTATTCATGGCTCAAAAAGGATTTTAATGGGGGCAGAAAGATGGATAAGAAAACCCTCAAGGAAATTGAGCTGTTTGAAAAAAAGGTCTTGGTACGGGTTGATTTCAATGTGCCCCTGGAAAATGGGGTAATAAGCAATGACACCCGTATTAAAGCATCCCTACCCACCATTCAGTATTTACAGCAGCAGCATGCCAGGATAATTTTAATCTCTCATCTAGGGAGACCCAAGGGTAAAGTCAACCCCGAGCTCAGCCTTGCTCCGGTAGCCAAAAGGCTGGAAGAACTGCTGCAAGAGCAAGTTAGTTTTTCTGCGGATATTATTGGAGAGGAAGCTAAAAAAGCCGTGGCGGCTTTAAAACCGGGACAGATTTTGCTGTTGGAAAACATACGCTTTCTGCCCGGCGAAGAAAAAAACGATCTAGAAACAGCGGCAGCCTTGGCTGATTTGGGAGAGGTTTTTGTCAATGATGCTTTCGGCACCTCCCATAGGGCCCACGCTTCCACGGCGGGGGTGGCCTCTTATTTGCCGGCGGCAGCGGGTTTTTTGCTGGAAAAAGAGCTTCGAATCATGGGCGAAGCCTTGGAAGCACCGGAGAGCCCTTTTGTGGCCATTTTGGGGGGAGCCAAGGTATCAGATAAAATCGGCGTGATCGAAAACCTACTTAGCAAGGTAGATTACTTGATTATAGGCGGAGGTATGGCAAATACCTTTTTGAAGGCTAAGGGGTATTCGGTGGGTAAATCCCTATTGGAAACGGATAAGCTTGATTTGGCAAAACGGCTTTTAGACAAGGCAAGCCGGCAGCAGGTGAAAATACATTTGCCGATAGATGTGGTTATTGCACCGACCCCGGGTGAGCCGGAAGCGTGCCAAGAGGTAAATTTGGAAGCAATACCGGAGGATCAAATGATCTTGGACATAGGTTCAAAAACTGCGGAAGCATTTGCGGACATAATTAAAAATGCCAAAACCGTAATTTGGAACGGGCCTATGGGGGTTTTCGAAATAGCGGCCTTTGCCAAAGGCACGGAAAAAGTTGCCGAAGCTATGGCAGAGGTACAGGGAATGACTATTGTAGGAGGCGGGGATTCCGTCGCCGCGGTAGAAAAAATGGGAATTGGACAAAAAATGTCCCACATTTCCACCGGCGGGGGGGCCTCCTTGGAATTTTTAGAGGGGAAAAATTTGCCTGGTGTTGAGGCCCTGTCCAATCGTTAAGGAGGTAGTTATTTTGCGTCAGCAAATTTTAGCAGGAAACTGGAAGATGTTTAAAAGTAATCTCGAAGCCGAGGAGTTTTTTGAATCCTTTAAACCATTAGTAGCCGATTCTACAAGAACTGTGTTAATTTGTCCCCCCTTTACTTCTTTGGAAACTGCGGTGAAGGTTTGTAAGGGAAGCAAGATTAAAATAGGGGCTCAAAATATTTATTGGGAAGATGAAGGTGCCTTTACCGGGGAAATCTCCCCACCGATGTTAACATCATTGGGGGTAACTCATTGCTTGGTCGGACACTCGGAAAGAAGACAATATTTTGGAGAAACGGATCTCAACGTTAATAAAAAAATTAAAGCGGCAATGAAGCATGACTTAATTCCCATACTTTGCGTGGGGGAAACCCTGGCGGAAAGGGAAGCAGGAAGCTCCAAGGAGGTTTGCCGCCGTCAGGTGGTAGCCGGTTTGGAAGGGGTAGTGGTAACTAAAGGGAGCGATTTAATCGTTGCCTATGAGCCTGTGTGGGCCATTGGTACCGGCAAAACCGCTACAGCAAAAGATGCACAGGAAGTTATTGGTTATATCAGACAGGTTGTAGCTGAATTATTTGGTAATACTATTGCAGAAGGAATTGCCATTCAATACGGAGGCAGTGTGAAACCCGAAAATATTGGAGAATTAATGGCTCAGCCGGATATAGACGGTGCCCTCGTAGGAGGGGCAAGTCTAAAAGCGGACAGCTTCGGAGCAATAGTAAATTTTTCATAAAATTGGTTAACGAGGTGCGAGATGAATAGCGGTCCTTTGTTATTGACTGTGTTAGATGGCTGGGGCTTAAGGGAAGATAAGGAAAACAATGCTATAGCCTTGGCTCACCTGCCCAACTATTATCACTTAATCGGCACATATCCTCATACTGCCCTGCAATGCTCCGGAGAAGCCGTTGGCTTACCCGAGGGGCAAATGGGCAACTCTGAAGTAGGTCATTTAAATATTGGTGCGGGGCGAATTGTCTATCAAGAGCTGACTCGCATTTCTAGAGAAATTAAAGAGGGCGGTTTTTTTACTAATGGGGAATTGCTGAAGGCCATCAATAGAGTAAAAAAGGGACGGCAAAAGCTTCATTTGCTGGGACTGGTTTCTGATGGAGGAGTCCATAGTCATTTGGATCATCTATTTGCCATCCTCACTTTGGCGAAGGAGCAAGGTTTAGCTGAAGTCTACATCCACGCCTTTTTAGACGGTAGAGATGTGTCCCCCACCAGCGGACTCGGCTATATTAAGGAACTGGAAGACAAATGCAGGGAATTGGGCCTTGGTAAGGTCGCCACAGTGATGGGGCGTTTTTATGCCATGGATCGGGATCAGCGTTGGGATAGGGTAGCCATTGCCTATCGGGCAATGGTAGAGGCCACGGGGGAAAAAGCCACCTCAGCCGCCCAGGCTATTGCAAGTTCTTATAGCCAAGGTATTACTGATGAGTTTCTGGAACCCGTTGTATTACTGGGCAAAGACGGGCAACTCCTTCCTCGGATATCCTCGGGAGATTCCGTTATCTTGTTTAACTTCAGGGCCGATCGGGCAAGGGAAATAACCAGGTCCTTTATAGATAAGGATTTTAATGATTTCCCCCGACAAGATGGTTATTTGGATCTTCACTACCTTTGTTTTACCCAATATGATAAAAAATTTAAAGCACCAATAGCCTTTCCCCCGGAACATTTGCAGGCTACCCTAGGGGAGGTCCTGGCGAAGGCAGGCCTAAATCAATTAAGAATAGCGGAAACCGAAAAATATGCCCACGTAACTTTCTTTTTTAACGGCGGGGTGGAGGCTCCTAACCCGGGAGAGGACAGGATTTTGATTCCTTCCTCCAAAGTGGCAACCTATGATCTTAAGCCGGAGATGAGTGCCTATGAGGTGACAGAAAGACTGTTAGCTGAATTAGAAAAAGATTTTTACCAGGTAGTTATTCTAAACTTTGCCAACCCGGATATGGTGGGTCATACCGGTAGCTTGGAAGCTGCCGTCAAGGCCGTGGAGACCGTGGATTTTTGTTTGGGAAGGCTGGTGGAGAAGGTTTTAACTAAAAAGGGGATAATGCTGGTTACAGCAGATCACGGCAATGCGGAAAACATGGTAGATGCCGAAACAGGGGGGCCTCATACTGCTCACACATCTAACCTAGTGCCATTTATTTTAGTCGCTGAACAGCTAAAAGGTGTACAACTTCGGCCAGGCTCCCTAAGGGACATAGCCCCAACAATGCTGGACTTATTAGGTATTAAAAAACCAACAGCCATGACAGGGCAGAGCCTGATTAAGTAGAAATCTTTGGGGTATTTCTTTGGGGTCGGTGGAAAGTAGAAATTAGAAAAGGCATTGGTCAAGCGACGGGGCGTTCAAGAAGCGGGAAGCCGGATGCAAGATGCAAGAAACCCCCACCAATGTCATTCTGAATGAAGCGAAGCGGAATGAAGAATCTCCTCGAAAGAATCACATGCAAAATAACCACAAAGGAAGGCATGCAAGTATTTTTTCTACTTTCTACTTACCACTAGAACACTCAAACCCACATGCAAACAATGTTAGACCACGTTAGACCACGTTAGACCATATTAGACCATATTAGACCACGTTAAATCATGTTAGACAAAGTAACCACAGGGAGGTAACAAAATGAGCAAAATCGCAAATATTTTTGCCAGAGAAATACTGGATTCCCGCGGTAATCCCACCATTGAAGTAGAGGTACAGCTTGAGGATGGCAGCTTCGGTAGGGCCGCCGTTCCTTCCGGAGCCTCAACAGGAGCTTATGAAGCCGTTGAACTGAGGGATGGAGACAAGAGCAGGTACCTGGGCAAGGGAGTTTTAACTGCTGTCAACAATGTTAACCAAATTATTAAACCTGTTCTGCTAGGCTTTAGCGGCTTAAATCAAGCAGCCATAGATCAGAAACTGGTTGAACTGGATGGCACCCCCAATAAGGGTAAGCTAGGGGCCAATGCCTTGCTGGGAGTTTCCTTGGCAGTAGCAAAGGCCGCCGCTGATTACCTGGGGCTACCCTTATATCGTTACATAGGCGGCAGCAATGGCAAGCAATTGCCTCTACCTATGATGAACATACTAAATGGCGGGGAACATGCGGATAACAATGTTGATATTCAGGAATTCATGATTATGCCGGTAGGTGCCAAGAGTTTTAGGGAAGGGCTCAGAATGGGCGCCGAGGTCTTTCATCAGCTAAAAAAGGTATTAAAATCTAAAAGTTTGAATACGGCAGTAGGAGATGAGGGAGGCTTTGCCCCTAATCTTAATTCTAATGAAGAAGCCTTAGAAGTGATCATGGAAGCAATCACAGCGGCGGGCTATCGGCTTGGTGATGACTTCGGGTTGGCTTTGGATGTGGCTGCTACTGAATTATATCAGGAAGGTAAATATGTATTTAAAGGACAGGGGCTTACTCGTACCTCTCAGGAAATGGTGGAATATTACGCCAATCTGATAGAACGGTATCCCATTATTTCTATTGAGGATGGCCTGTCAGAAGATGATTGGGAGGGCTGGAAAGCGTTAACGGCAAGGGTTGGGTCCAAAATCCAGCTAGTGGGGGATGATTTATTTGTCACTAACACTGAAAAACTTGCCAAAGGAATCGAAACAGGTACGGCAAACTCCATTCTGATTAAGGTAAACCAGATAGGAACCTTAACAGAAACTTTGGATGCTATTGAAATGGCGAAAAAAGCGGGCTATACTGCTGTTATTTCCCATCGGTCCGGTGAAACGGAGGATAGCACCATTGCCGATTTAGCGGTTGCTACTAATGCTGGGCAAATAAAAACCGGTGCCCCTTCCAGAACAGATCGGGTAGCTAAATATAACCAATTACTGAGAATTGAAGAAGATTTGAGGGACTCAGCCCAATACGCGGGCTCCAAAGCATTTTATAATCTTGGTAAAGAGTTTTAATTTGCCGCTTTTCTTGTATTCCCCTTATAAATATGCTAGAATAAATTTGTTTTAAAGGTAACGGGAGGTGACGGAATGAAAACCTTTATTATAGTGCTACAAGTAATTGCCGCTTTAGGTTTAATTGCCACAATATTGCTGCAATCTGGAAAAAGTGCTGGAATATCCGGAGCGATTGCGGGGGGGGCCGAGCAGATTTTTGGTAAGAAAAAAGGCTTGGATGATCTTTTATCCAAAATAGCGGCGGTTTCTGCCATTTCGTTTTTATTTTTCTCCTTACTTTTGTCTTTAATTTAAATTTTTTGTCTAAAAAACAATATTCTAGGAGGTTAGCAAAACAATGCAATTAAGTTATTTAGCCCCGGTGGCCGGTATACTGGCCTTGCTTTTTGCTTTTTATTTGGCCGGCAAAGTAAGCCGTGCCGAAGAGGGGACACCAAGAATGGCAGAAATAGCTGCGGCGATTCATGAGGGGGCGATGGCATTTTTAATGCGAGAATATCGTACCCTAATTTTCTTTGTGCTGGGTTTAGCGGCTTTAATCGCTATTCTAGGCTTTGTTACCCACGGAGAGGGCAGTTTGCAGCCTGCTACCGCAATTGCCTACCTACTTGGCACGGTTTGTTCTGTCGGAGCAGGTTACATAGGAATGAATGTAGCGACGAAGGCCAATGTTAGAACGGCAAATGCTGCTCGTACAAGTGCAAATGCTGCTTTGGGGATAGCTTTCTCCGGTGGGGCAGTCATGGGGATGGCTGTAGTTGGTTTGGGACTTTTAGGTTTAGGTATTGTTAATCTTTTATTTGATAATCCCAATGTGGTTAACGGTTTTGCTCTAGGAGCCAGCTCTATTGCTTTATTTGCCCGTGTGGGTGGCGGTATATATACCAAGGCTGCCGATGTAGGTGCTGACTTGGTTGGAAAAGTAGAAGCGGGTATCCCCGAGGATGACCCCAGAAACCCGGCTACCATCGCGGATAATGTGGGAGATAATGTGGGTGACGTAGCAGGCATGGGTGCTGACTTGTTTGAATCCTATGTAGGCGCAATTATTTCCGGTATTGCTTTGTCCGCCGCTTTCGGCATTGCCAACGGCACAATCGTACCTTTAATGGTTGCGGGGGCAGGTATTGTTGCTTCTATTATCGGCACATTTTTTGTTAAAACCTCCGAGGGGGCTAACCCTCAAAAGGCACTTAACATGGGAACCATCGTAGCGACCCTGCTTTCTGTCGCAGCCTCTTATTTCATTATTACCGGCTTAATTAAAACACCCTATGAAATCGGGGGCGTTTCCTACACAGGGTTGGGAGTATTTATCGCTACCGTGGCCGGTTTGGGAGCCGGTTTTGCTATCGGTAAAATTACAGAGTATTATACCTCCGAGGTTTACAAGCCGGTACAGATGATAGCCGAGCAATCCAAGACCGGTGCCGCTACTAACATTATCAGCGGCATTGCCGTAGGTATGATGAGTACCGCTTGGCCGATTATTGTGATTGCCGTTTCCATAATTGTGGCCTATAAATTTGCCGGCCTGTTTGGAATTGCCATGGCTGCCGTGGGTATGTTATCAACCACGGGCATGACGGTAGCCGTTGATGCCTATGGACCTGTTGCGGATAATGCCGGGGGCATTGCAGAGATGGCCGGTTTGGAACCGGAAGTGAGAAAAATTACCGATGCTTTAGATGCCGTGGGTAACACCACCGCTGCTATCGGAAAAGGTTTTGCCATCGGTTCTGCCGCTTTAACTGCTTTGGCTCTGTTTAGTGCTTATACAACAGCAGCAGGTATAGATACCATTGATTTTTTAAAGCCCAATGTTATTGCAGGAGCTTTCATCGGCGGCATGTTGCCCTTCCTCTTTAGTGCTTTAACCATGAATGCAGTGGGGCGGGCTGCCGGTCAGATGATTGATGAGGTTCGTCGTCAATTTAGAGAAATTCCGGGGATTATGGAAGGAACAGGACGCCCCGATTACGCTAATTGTGTTAGTATTAGTACGGATGCGGCCCTTAAAGAAATGATTTTACCCGGTATTTTAGCAGTGGCAGCACCCTTGGCAGTGGGCTTGCTTCCCGGCCTGGGCAAAGAAGCCTTAGGGGGAATGTTGGCAGGTACAACCGTCGCCGGTTTCTTATTGGCTGTGATGATGGCTAATGCCGGCGGTGCCTGGGATAATGCCAAAAAGTATATTGAGGGCGGCGTTCATGGAGGAAAAGGCTCCGAGGCCCACGCTGCGGCCGTAACCGGTGATACTGTTGGAGACCCCTTTAAGGATACCTCCGGCCCTTCAATCAATATCTTAATTAAATTGATGGCCATAGTTTCTCTGGTCTTCGCACCCCTATTTATGTAATCAACGAATGACAAAAGTGTTGAGGCCAAAGCCTCAACACTTTTTTAGTTGGAGGGTTGAAAGGCCGGAAAGGAAAAGATTTTAAAAGCTAAAGTTTCGGGCTTTTGGCGGTGGTCAGGCAATGGTCAAGCGATGGTCAAGCAATTGTTTTTGCATGTGATTTTATTGGGATACATGCTTTGTTTCACTCGCAATGACATTGATGCGGGAGCTCACATAGCTGTCATTCTGAATGTAGCGAAGCGAAGTGAAGAATCTTCCTAAAAGGATCACATGCAAAATGACCCCAAATAAATGCCCAAAAGCTTTCCGCTTCCTGTTTTCAGGCTTTGCATGCAAACAATGCTAGACAACGTTAGACAACGTTGGACCATATTAGGCAACGCTAGGCCATTGCTACATAAGGAGGTTTCCCATGAGTAAACTCCCAATCAAAGAATCCTTTTTTCTTCCTGGTAATGAAATCGGCTGCCTTATGGTACATGGCTTCGGCAGCACACCGGGAGAAGTTGCCGGTCTGGGGCAATTATTACATCAACAAGGATATACCATTAAGGGCACCCTCTTGGCAGGCCATGGAACATCACCGGGAAAAATGGCCAAAACCAGCTGGAGGGACTGGTATCACTCTCTAGAGGAGGATATAGTTTTTTTACGTACAAGCTGCTCGGAGGTATGGGTTTTTGGGCTGTCTTTAGGTGGGGCCTTAGGTCTTTATGCCGCTTCTCAAGGCTTACTGGATGGTTTAGTTGCTATGGCAGCACCAACGGGCTTGGTAGACAGGAAAGCCAGATATGCCAAATATGCCAGATTCTTTATGCCCTATACTAAACTCAAATTGACTACCAGCCAACAAGAATTTAATAGAAGATCAGGTCGCTATGTTTACCCGAAGTGGCCATTAAAAGCTATTGGCAGTCTATATGATTTTATTCAAATCTCCAATCAAAGTTTACATAAAATAATAATTCCCACTTTAATCATACATACAAGAATTGATGAAGTGATTTTACCCGGTAGCGGGCAGGAAATTTATCAAAAAATCAATTCCCCTATCAAAGAACTTGTTTTACTGGAAAACTCCGGGCATATCGTAACAGAAAGCCTAGAAAAAGATGTGGTCAATGAAAAGGCTGTGGGATTTATTAAGAGAATAGTGGAAAATAGAAAGTAGGGGTGTATTTTTAACATTGTCTAGCATTGTTTAACGTTGTCTAACGTGGTCTAATATTGTTTGGGCGTGGGTTTGAATGTTCTAGTGGAAAGTAGAAAGTGGAAAAAATATTTGCATGTCTTTCTTTGGGGTCTTTTTGGATGGTGAGGTTTGTGGCCTAGATTGCTTTGCTCCGCTTGCAATGACGCTACTGCAAGCTTTCACGTTGATGTCATTGCGAGGAGCGAAGCGACGTGGCAATTTCATTCTAAAGGAAGTATCTGGGAATCCCAGGCTTTAAGCTTTCAGCCTTAAGCTTTGAGCTTTTTAAAAAAAGGAGTGTTTAAGATGCAAAAGAATGATTTGGATCATTATTGTTTTGGTTGCAGTGCTAAAAATCCCATCGGCTTAAAACTTGAGTTTATCAGGGATGGGGAGAGCTTTTACAGCGATTATACTCCCCGGGAGGAGTTTCAGGGCTACCCCGGTATCCTTCATGGCGGCATTACCGCCACCCTTCTTGATGAAGTAATGGCCAATAATCTGTTTACCCAAGGATTTTTTGTGGTAACCGCCGAAATGAATATTCGCTACCTCCATAAAATACCCATTGGAGAACAGCTCCGTATCCACAGTAAAATTCTTAAGCAAGACAGAAGGCTTTACGAAATGGAAGGCTGGGTAGAAAATAGTCAGGGCAAAGTTTTGGCCAAGGCCACCGGCAAATTATTATCCGTAAAACCAGGGGATTTAAAACAGAAGTAGCATGGCAAAAACAGAAAACGAGCACTAAACAGCTATCTTGCAGGCCATTCTACGCGCCGCAGTAAAAATAACCGGTAGTCCGAAAGGGTGATTTTGCTTGAAACCCAAGAAGCTTAGATTTCAATATCTAATCGTAGGAGTTATCTCCCTATTGATCACCCTCATAGTTGGCGTGTATATTTTTCAAATAAATATAGCCCAGCCACGGGGTAATTATATTGCTCAAAAAGGGGTATTGGATCTTAGCAATTGGCAAATGGATCAAGAGAGCATCATCACATTGGATGGCGAATGGGAGTTTTATCCCGGACTTTTGCTTAAACCGGGGGAGATTACCCGGGAGTATGCCAAGGAGGCCAAAACATATATACAGGTGCCTGCCTCTTGGAAGGGGTATTTAGGCGATAAGGAATTATCCGAAGGTTCGGGAACTTATAGATTAAAGATAAAACTCAAAGACGATTATCACTTTGCGGTTAAAATAAAAACTGTTAGGCTGGCCTACCGAGCCTACCTTAATGATAAGGAGATCATATCTTCAGGGGTGCCGTCTTTAAACCGCGAACAATTTAAGCCGGAAAGCCTTTACAAAATGGGGATGGCATCAAGTTCAAATCAGGAACTGGAGCTAATTATTCAGGTGTCTAATTACGACTATCCCACCGGGGGCATTTTGCGCTCCCTGGAATTTGGTGCTGCCGAATCAATGATCAGTGCGAATACTAAAGCCATTAGTCTGGAACTCATTATTATTGCAGCCTTGCTGGTGGTAGGTTTCTTTTTCTTTATGATTTTTACCCTGAATACAAAGGAGTATTACCTTTTGTATTTCAGCTTGGCTACCCTTACCTTAGTCTTGTTTGTGTCAGTAATGAACGAACAACTATTGCATCTATTGGTTGATTATGACTACTTCTCTAGGACAAAGATACAGGTTGTTGCTACAATTTTAACTACAGTTTTTTTGTTGCAATTTACTAATGGCCTATTTAAAGAATATCTAAATAAGAGATTTGTTAAAATAATTTCCCTTTTGCAACTAATTTTGATTGTTATTTTTCTGCTAACAAATGGTTTTAAAAATTCTCCTTCCATTACAACTATGGTTTTTCAGGTTGCGGTGGTTTTAGGCCTTGCTTTCGCCTGTTTTTGTATTTTTAAAATTCTCCTGAAAGCTAGCTTTAAAAAAGAAAATGATGTAGGAATTATCCTGGTGATTGTTTATTCCCTCTTGCTTTATTTGTCTTTGGCACTGACAAAGGCATTTGTCGAAATCAACTTGGGTAATGCACAAGCCTTTTTAGTGCTTTTTATGATTTTTGGAGCCGTAGTCTTAATTGCCCAAAGGTTTCAATTGAATTATAGAGCTGCGGTGGCCCTGTCAGAAAAACTTTTAGTCTATGATAAACAAAAAGATGAGTTTTTGGCCAAAGCCTCCCATGAACTAAAAACACCCCTCCATATTATCCTAAATTTAATCAGGAATTTACTAGAAGGCCGGAAAGGCACTCTTAATACTGATCAACAGGAGGAGTTATTATTTGTCCAACAAGAGGGCCAGAGATTAACCCGTTTGGTTGTCAATTTGTTAAATGCCTCAAAAATTAAAGAGGGGAAAACAGTCCTAAATTTTGTGCCTATAGATGCCTTTCGTGTGGTAGATGAATTATTGCAGGAAATGGCATTGTTGATTCCTAGAGAACAACCCTTGGTTCTGAATAATCAAATTTCCCGGGACTTTCCCCTACTCAAGGGAGACCCCGATGGTTTTAGACAAATAGTTTATAATTTGGTGCATAATGCCATCAAACATACTGAGGCGGGAGAAATAAAAGTAACTGCGACGGCTGTTGAAGGAGAGGCAATAATTAAAGTTGTTGATACCGGGGCCGGTATCAAGGAGTCCTGTTTGGATGAAATATTTAACCTTTTTTACCAGCAGGCCGAAGGGGGAAATGGCGCACAAGGTTTGGGTTTGGGTTTGCCCATTGTAAAACAGATAGTGGAGGCTCATGGGGGGAAAATTGAGGTTGATTCTACCTATGGGCAAGGAGCAAGCTTTATTTTTACCTTACCTCTCAATACCGATCCAATGAAAGGTGAACATTCAAAAAAGGCAACTATACTACCCGGTTCACCTGTAATTTACCCCAAAAAAGACAAACCAAAAGAAGGGCAAGCAGGAAGCCCCACCGTTTTAATAGTGGATGATGAACCTTTAAATCAAAGGATTTTAGTCTATATTATTGAAGAATTAGGTTGGAATATAGTCTTGGCAGATAATGGCTACCAAGCCTTGGATGAGCTTGAGAAAAATAAAATTGATTTAATTATTTTAGATTATATGTTGCCTGATATTTCTGGAGACATGTTATGTAAACAAATTCGGGAAAAGTATTCCCTGGTGGAATTGCCTGTCTTAATTTTAACAGCTTCTGAAAGTACCATAGATTTATTAAGAGGCTTTGATCACGGGGCCAATGACTTTCAACGGAAACCCATTAATAAGGATGAGCTAATACCTAGAATGCAGTCGTTGCTGTTGACAAAAAAGACTGCGGAAGCAAATTTGGCGAAAGAAATGGACTATTTCACCGCCCAAATTTCACCCCATTTTTTGTATAATACCCTTAACACCATCATAGGCTTAAGCTACAAAGACGGACAACAGACCAGGCAAGCCTTAAATAATCTGTCAATTTATTTTAGGGGAAAGCTGGGAAGCTACGGAACAAAAGGGTTTACCACTTTGGAAGAAGAATTAGAATTAATAAAGGCCTACTTAGAAATAGAAAAAATGAGACATGGAGCAAGGCTAGGGGTGGTCTATCAACTTGAACCCGGGTTAAAAGGAAAGCTACCGCCGCTAAGCTTGCAACCCTTAGTAGAAAACTCTATTCGACATGGCATTTTTGCTAAACATGACGAGGGCAGTATAAAAATTTCTGTTCGGAGGATAGAAAATGACATGATTGAGATTTTAATTGAGGATGATGGCATAGGGATGAGTGAGCAGCAACAGGCGGAATTATTAGAAGGGGAACATCAGGGTTTGGGATTTAAAAATGTGTTAAAAAAGATTCAGCGGTTACCTGGTGCGAAATTCATCTTAGAGAGTCAACCGGGTAAAGGCACTAGGGCCACAATCATAATACCGGAGGAGAAAAATGAGGGCAGTTCTAATTGATGACGAACCAATCGCTTTAGAAGTGTTAAGCCGTATGCTTAGCGGTTATAAGGAAGTTAGTGTAGTAGGCTCCTATACTTATCCGGCGGAAGCTTTGAGTGAAATAATAAAAATGAAGCCGGATGTGGTCTTTTTAGATATTGAAATGCCTAAAATTGACGGTCTGGCTTTTGCAGATACTCTACTTGAAGAATTAGAAAATGTAGAGATTGTTTTTGTGACCGCTTTTTCCCAATATGCTATCGAGGCCTTTGAGCTAAACGCTATTGATTATCTATTAAAGCCCGTTCAGGAAAAACGCCTTAGAATGACCATGGAAAGGTTAGAAGAAAAGTTTGTTAAAGTGAAAGGACTCGGCCAAGGACTAAAAATAAATAGCTTTGGTAGTTTTCGGGTTGTGGATTTTAAGGGGGAGCCCTTGATGTGGCGTACCCAGAAAACCAAAGAATTATTTGCATACCTTTGGATTAATAAAGATCATGGAGTTTCCAAAAACCTTTTATTGGAATACATTTTTCCTGATAAAGAAATTGACAATGCAACAACACTTTTACATACAACCATCTACCAACTGCGTAAAAACCTAGAAAAGGCAGGTTACCCGGGTGGAATAATTTTTAAGGATGATTGTTATGTATTGAATTTGCCTGTCAGTTCCGATCTGCAAAAGCTAAAGCAAATTTTAGAATCTAAAACATACCAAGAAGCTGATTTAAGGGCAGTTATGGAAATTTATCAAGGAGATTTTATTGAAGAAAGTTATTTTTGGGTGATCAGACTTCAACAAAGGTATAAAGAATTGGTAGTTGGATATTTAGAGAGATTCGCAAAAAAACTTTTATCCGATAGTAGTTTTACTTCTCTTCTTAAAGATTGTTTAGAAAAAATCTACGCCGTGGATCCCTTTAGTGATGAAATGGCAAAACTATTTATTCAATTCTATGGCCTCCAAAAAAAACGGGCCAGCCTTGATAGTTTTTTTCGGGAATATAAAAAAAATTTACAAATAGAACTAAATCTGCCACCTTCGAAAGAAACAGTCATTTTATATAAAAAATATATCGTGTAACAATGGAATAAAAGTTATTTTAACTCCACAAGGAGCGGCGGTCACGCCGTTTTTTTTTATCTGTTGCTTACTAATCACTAATCTACAAATTTTAATTACCACTTGTAACTTTTTACTCCTAGGTTTGTTCAGTGTTTGTTCAGTCCTTTTTGTTACAATTAAATATCATAATCATTCTCAGTAACAAATTAAATAATTTTTCTATTTATATACTTGATTTTTTAAAATTTGCAAAGCAAATTGCAAAATTAGGGAGGGTTTTTTGTGACAACAAACAGCATGAAGGTCAAAAGAAACGCAATGGGGAAAATAATTATCTTTGCTTTAGTGCTTTTAGGGGCAGCTTTTGCTTTTCAGTTAGGGGGGAATCTAGCCTTTGCTGATAATGATGGACTAAATGTTTCTATTTCCAAGGATTCCCAAGGGGTTATGGGGAAAACCAAGACGGTCACAATAAACCTTGAGAACAAAAATGAATCGAAGTGGATATTTAATGTTGGTTTTGAGGTTGAATTAGATGAGGGTCTTGAATGGAAAAGTAGTCCCATAAGTCCCAATAACGTTATAGAGGTAGGTGGTGAACAGGTATTAGCCTGGGTGGATATTAAGGATTTAGCACCGGAAGAAAAATTCTCCTTTTCCTTTGATGTGAAAATTAGAGAAACAAAAAGAAATACTGAAGAGGAAGAAGTGGAATTCGGTTCGGAAGTGACCGGTAAGGTAACGGTAGAAGGAAGCAATAATGCTCAAACCTTTGGTGGCATAAAATCTGAAGGTAACGAGTTTAAAATTAAAGTTATGCCTTATGAAGTGATTTTACATGGAGGAGGAAAGCTACTAAAGGGTGCAGGAGATAATACAGGGGCCGGGGATGATGGGTACAGGCAGAAAATAAGAATAGAGATAATAAACAATAGTAAGTATGCAGTTACGGTAGATGAGCTTACTAATACCATCGCTAATGGCGTGCAAGTTACGGATATCAACAGTTTAAATAGCGACCCCTATACTGAAAATCTTTATAAAGAAGAGAATTATGGACAATCCATCTTAGAATGGAAAAACATAGCTTTAGCTCCAGATGAAACGAAAAACATAAGCTATAATGCGGCTATTTTTGATACATTATTTGCATTTGATGAAGATGGTTTGTTAATAAATCAAGGTGAGATAATCGCAGATGGGAAAGCTTTGCCCATCGAAGTTACTTATAATGGATGTGTTGATGATGAAAGTTATGTCTACCCCGAAGGAAATGAAGGGGCAAAATGTGAGGGCACAATAGCAAAAAACCTAATTGCCAAGGAAATGATCATAGATAAATCCTTAAGCAAAACTGATCTCATAAGTTATGGTGGTGATTTTTACTACACCATAAAAGTAAGAGTTAATCAATACCATGACATGGGAGATATAGTTATTACAGATGCCTTGGGGGATGGATTAGAGTTTCAAAGTGATTATAAAGATGATGGCTATGAAATAACCGATGGTAGCTTTAAGGTTACCGAGTTTGATTGTCAAACAATCAACAATGGTGTAAGAAATCTTGTGTGGACAATATCCAATAGTGAAGAAGGCGAAACAAAGGGGCAATTTAAAAGAAACAGGTCTTATTCTTTGAAATTCCAGGCAAAAGTTAAAGATGAATGGTATGACGGTAAAGATATTGTGGCAGGAGATTCCTTTGTAAACAATGTTAAAATCCAGGGAACAAATATGGATACGGAGATAGAAGCGGTAGATAATGCTTCTGTCCATACGAATATACCCCTGCCTTCTATAGAAAAAAAAGTTATTAGTGTAAATGACGAAGAAGATTTCAAAAAAGAAGGTGAAAGAGTAAAAGCTAATATTGGGGATATTATTGAGTTCCAAATTACTTATAAAGCGGAAAATATTGGTGTTAAACAAAAAGATGTGGAAATAGTAGATATCTTTCCTCAAGGTACAGAATTAGTTGAAGGTAGCATTGTGTATGGGGATGAGCAACAAATAATTTGGGAGACTGCCCAAGGGGAAAATGACAAAGAGTATATATATATTCCCGGGAATGGCAATACAGAGCCAGATGTGCTTCGTTGGGAATTTACTACCCTTGAAGAAGGTGTAAACAACTTAACTGTTAACTATAAAGTTGAAGTTAAAGATGAGCCGGTAAATACAAATGCTAAACAAACCTTTAACTTAGCAAAATTAGCAGTGGAAAATACTGCAAGTCGCATTCAGTCTAAAAGGGCTGAGGTAGGCTTAATCTATACCGAGCCGATTTTAGAAATCACTAAAGTAGCCACCCCGGTTAGCCCCGCATGTTTTTTGCAAGTCCTATTTGGAGAAAGTTGCAAATAATTTTTCCATAGTATTGTATCTCCATTTTCCACACTAT
>Ga0265293_10004005_pt1 | contig 26547 bp, 21 predicted proteins | sample Munlanlewell138R_FD_192505 | JGI IMG/M metagenome (GOLD analysis project Ga0265293, IMG submission 192505) | Leachate microbial communities from a municipal landfill in Southern Ontario, Canada - Leachate well 138R | ecosystem: Engineered > Solid waste > Landfill > Unclassified | place: Canada...
CGAGTATCGAAGAACATCGTCTCGATCTGCCGGGCGTGATTTACTCACTGGAACCGGTTCGATCTTTTCCTACCCGGGCGCGCCTGTCGCAGTCGCTGGGATATGTCCGTGAAGTGGCGCCCACCGACCTGACACGTCCCGAATTTAAGGAATATAAACAGGGCGACTTCGTTGGCTGGAAGGGTGTTGAACGCCAGTACGAGACTGTTTTAAGAGGCGGTCGCGGGTATAATTTCGTTCAGGTGGATGCATTTGGCCGCGAAATCGGTCGGCTGGAAGGCCGCGATAATATTCCGCCAATTCCGGGAAATGACCTGTTTTTAACTATTGATCTCGATTTGCAAATCTTTGCGGAGTCGCTGGTCGAAGGTCATAAAGCCGGTATTGTGGTGCTGGATGCCAATAACGGTGAGATTCTTAGTATAGTAAGTAAACCGGACTATCCGCCGGAACTTTTCGCCGGAGTAGTACCAAATAATGTCTGGAGCGAATTACTCGCCGATACCAGTCTGCCAATGTTCAATCGCGCTACTCAAGGGACCTATCCACCGGGCTCAACCTTTAAAATGATCGCGGTTTTGACCGCCCTGGAAACCAAGGCGGTCGACCCCGAATGGTCGGTCAGATGCTATGGTCAGTATCGTCTTGGTCGCCGGGTTTTTAAATGCTGGGAACCCCGCGGACACGGAAAGATGGCAATGCATGATGCCATAGTGAACTCCTGCAATGTCTATTTTTACAATCTGATCCGGCGTCTCGATCTGAACGAATGGGCTAACATGGGTAAGATTTTTAAATTTGGGGTCGAGACCGGAGTCGATATTTTTGGCGAATCGGCGGGAGTGATGCCGGACGTTGATTTTTTAAATCGAAAATATGGTGAACATGGCTGGACAGACGGCAATAAACTGAATCTGGTGATTGGTCAGGGTGATATTCTGGTCACGCCGCTCCAGATGGCTCGTTTTAGCGCCGCTCTGGCCACGCGCGGCAAGTTAGTCCAGCCCCATATCGGATTCAAATACATTGAACGGAAAACCAATCGCACCTTTTCTTTTGCGGCCGCCACGGATTCGATCCAGAGTATTTCTTTAGAAACCTGGGAATTTATTGAAGAAGCTATGAACGAAGTCGTTGATAAAGGCACCGGCCGCGCGGCGCGGGTCAGAAAAGCCTCGGTTTACGGTAAAACCGGCACATCCCAGAATCCGCATGGTGAAGCCCACGCCTGGTTCATTGGACACCTGAAAGAGCCGCATCAAACCATCGCCATTGCGGTCTTAGTTGAACATGGCAAATCCGGTGGCGGAATCGCGGCCCGGATCGCCGGGAAGATTTTTAATTTTATTCACCAGCAAACCCTAAACCAGATGATAGCCAGCAATGCGCCAGCCGGTAACTAAACGGATCAGTAATTTTATCAGTTCTTTTTCTAACCTGAATCGTTTGGTTCTGGTAATCGTTATTGTGCTGTGTTTGATCGGCATGCTGGCGATTTACAGCGCCTCGCTTAACATGGAGGGTTCTTTTTTTCAAAAAGCTTTCGGCCGGCAAATGATCTGGTTGTTAATGGGCGGTCTGCTGACAGCGGCGATCTTTTTTATCCAGAAAAAGTTGATTTACGATTCGGCTTATATTTTGTACAGCCTGGGATTCGTTATACTTTTAATACCATATTTTCTCAAAACCTCGGTGTCCGGGACGGCGCGCTGGATTCATATCGGTACTATGGGACTCCAGCCTTCCGAGTTTATGAAGATCATGGTAATGCTGGCGATTGCTCGTTTTTTAGCGACTACTTCGTATTCTAATCTGGACTTCAAATTCGTCCTGATTCCGGCCTTATTTTCAGTCATTCCAATGGCAGTTGTACTGAAACAGCCGGATCTGGGGACTTCGATTGTCTATTTCGGATTATTATTTCCAATGCTGTATTGGGCCGGGGCGCGCCTGTTTCACCTGTTCATCATTATTGCTCCGCTCCTTAGTATTATTACCGCTTTTAATTTTTATTCGTTTTTCATCTGGGTTATCCTGATGCTGTTGATATTGTATTTAACGAAAGAAAAACTCTGGATTTCGCTGACGGTCATATTGTCTAATCTGGCGCTTGGCTTCACGACGCCGTTTTTATGGAATGGTCTCAAACCTTATCAACAGCAAAGGCTCTTGACGCTTTTCAATATCGAGGCTGACCCGCAGGGCGCCGGCTATCAGGTAATTCAGTCGAAAATCGCCATCGGTTCGGGTGGATTGTTTGGCAAGGGCATCGCACACGGAACCCAGACTCACCTGAAATTTTTACCGGAACAGCATACCGACTTCATATTCTCGGTAATTGGAGAAGAGTACGGTTTTGTCGGATCGGTACTGGTACTGATACTGTTTTTTTCGCTTCTTTTGCTGTGTTTTTATATTGCCTATCGCCAGAAAGATCGATTCTGTTCACTGTGTGTGGTTGGAGTTGCCAGTATTATCGGGATCCACGTTATGATTAATGTGGCGATGACTGTCGGATTGATGCCGGTCACCGGTCTGCCGTTACCCTTCATCAGTTATGGAGGCTCGTTTATGCTAACCTGTTTTATACTGTTAGGCTTGGTTCTCAATATAGGGGCTGATAAACAATATTATTTTTTTTAAGAGCCAGGCTTGAAAATAAGATTTCTTTTTTCCCGTTAGAATTCGTAGCTTTAGACGCAAGTTTTGCTCTTGAAAATATGAAAAATATAGAAAAGTATAATTTGAGTTTGAGGTCACTGTCCGAGAGCATTTTAGTATTGATGCTACTCATAATGACTGTTTTCTGCGGTAATGCCCACCCGGCTGAGAAAAAATTAAGCAATGCCGAAATTGCCAGTAGCCTTGACAAGTTAGCTACCGATATTGCCGACCTGAAAACCCAGGTGTACAGTCTGACCAACATCATCAATGATCAGAAAGCAACGATCCCGGCACCGGCCGCAGTTCCAGATGAGAGTATTGTCGAAATTAAGCAGGCGATTCAATCATTACATCAGTCAATCGTGAATCTTGAGAACAGACTGAATGGTTTGACGGGCGAACAGGCTCAATTGCAGAAACGCCTGGCGGCGGCTGAGCAGAGAACCTATTATGCCGACAGTATCAATTACGAAATCCTGACGCAGTTGGTAATTCTGGAAAATCGACTGGTATCACTCAGTAACAGCATCAGCGATTACAACCTGGCCAGTCAAACTGGCAGTCGGACGATTGCTACGCCGGCAATATCCTATAAGGATCGTTATCTGAACGCCCTGAGTCTGCATCAGAACGGAAAATACGAAGAGTCCATTGAATTATTTCGCAAACTGATTGCCGAAGATCGCAATAATGATCTGGCTGACAATGCCCAGTACTGGATCGGAGAAAGCTATTATTCAATGAAACAATATCAGCGGGCTGTCATTGAATTTGAGAAAGTCAGCGCATTTTCAAATACAGATAAGAATGACGATGCTCAATACAAAATCGGATTATGCTATAAATCGACGGGCGATCGTGAAAAAGCTCAGGCGGCATTTCAAAAATTGATTGATTTGTATCCCCGGAGCGAATTCACTGAAAACGCCAAACAATTAATTAAATAAAATTAACTATGATTAAAAGAATATATTTTTTAACAGCCGAGATTATTCCTTTTGCCGAAACCTATAATCTGGCTAGCTTTTCCAAGGAAATTCCGGTAATATTTAACGAACGGAAATACGACTTCCGGCTGATGATGCCTAAGTACAGTTTCATTAGTGAAAGGCGTTATATCTTGCGGGAAGTGATTCGTCTGCGGGAAATGGATCTGCAATACCGCGGTGAAATGATCAAAGCCTCCGTCAAATCGGCTTTTATCCCGAATACAAAGGTACAGGTTTATTTTCTGGAACACCCTTATTTTTATGACAACTCCGATATGGACCTCTACCCAATCAATTGCGATTCGGACGAATGTCTCAACTCGGTCCGCTTCGGATACTTCGCTTCAGCCGCCCTGATCACGTTGAATTATCTGCGCTGGAAGCCGGAAGTCATCATTTGCAACGATTGGCAAATGAGCCTGATTCCATTATTAATCAAATCGAACTTACTGAACAAAGAATATTTCGAAGGCGTAAAAATTCTGCAAATCATCCATTCCAAAAGTGACTGTTCAAATTTTCAATTGTCGGAATATCAGAAAATCGGATTGGATGGCGCTGAATTACACAATAGCACCGACGGTCGTCTTGATGTCCTGACCGCCGCGATTCCGATTTGCGATCATGTTTTGGTCATCAATAAAGGTGTAAATCTGTTCGAGAAATATCAGAAAGATCCTCTGTTCGGTGAAATCATTAAGCATGATAGGAAGAGGTTCTCTTCCTACGATTTAAAAGGTGAATCCTCTGAAGATTGGCAAAATTTAGCAAATGAAATCATCAATATTATGGAACGCCTTTAAACCATATACGGGCCATGTTTGGTCACTGTTTAGGTATCTAAAATTTTATTTCCGCAAAATCGCGATTCCGGTATCATTTCTTTTTCTGCTCGGTTGCTCTGAAAAGACCCCCATCTTACCTCTAAGTAACAGTCAGATCAGTTTTGATTCGGTTGCCGTAGCGGCTGATTTAATGTCCGATACGACCATTTTCGCCGAGCCCGCTGTCGGTGCGAATTCCTACCTGTTTGTCGGCGAGGATGACAATCTGAAAGCCTACTCACTCTTGCTTTTTAATAATCTGGGTTCGCCGCTTGATACCCTTCCTGAGGATCAGGTGCTGAGCTGTGAATTAGTCCTGCGAACAGGAAGCTACCTGAAGACAGATACCACAACGCCGAACCTGACAATGGCGGTCGTATCTTTGGAAGGCGATGGATTGGAGGGCTGGAGCGAAGACAGCGCTAACAGCATCAATTTCGACCTGAGTAATTACACCCTGACCGAATGCGGTACTTTTAATTATGCCTCAGCCGACACTTTTTTCATCGATTTGCTGGATTATTTTAAAACTAAATGGCGGGATACCTCAATCAACCGTTATGGATTTGCCATCAATACTGCGCCTGGTTCGGACGCCGGACTGGGAGTGATCTTTTCCGGCGAAACTAATTATTATCCGTACATTGCGATTTCTTATATCGATGGTGATGGCGATACATCCCGGACAACTTTAACCTGCATTGAGGATCTGACGATTACCGAATTTAAAAGGAGTTTGATGGCGACGCCGCAACCCCTGCTGATCAGCTCCGGGAAGGCCGCCTATACCTTCATTAAATTCCGGGTCGACGAAGTCATAACGGATGAAAATCTATTTATCGCCGGTGCGAATCTTTACTTACACATCGATCCTGATTTGACCGAAGGCTACGGAAACTCTTACACGATTTATGTTTCTTTGCTGGATTCGACGAGATGGGAGGATCTGACTTTTACGCCTGCGAGCGCATCCTATGTAGCTTCACGTACTTTTACATCGGCAGACAGCTTATTGGCTCTGAAAATTCCCAATACCGTCCAATTGTTCACCAGCGGATATAATGGCAATTTCGGAGTAGCCCTGTGGATTTCACCCAGTGCTGTTTATCCCGGATTGCTTGCATTTTACCCAACCGAAGCTCCCGACCCGACCTTACGCCCGTCTATGAAAATTCTAACCATGCTGGAAGAATGAAATCACTGCGCACAATAGTTGTCATTACAGCTTTGGTGATAAGCGCCCGCGCGCAAACCTCCTATTATGCCAGCTATGGTTTTGGGGTTCAATCACCGTCCAATTCGGTGCGGTTGCTCGGAATGGGCAACGCCGGTACGGCCGTCCGGGATTCAATGAGCCTTAATCAATCCAATCCGGCGCTCTGGGAGGGATTCGGCAGTACTTCCTTGCAGGGTCAATTGTATAGTTCGACTCTCACTATTCCCACGCTGGATTTTAAAGGTGGAATGGCCAATTTCTCGGGCTTTTCTTTCAAAATGCCGGTAGGCAAGCGCTCCGGTTTTGCGATTGGCCTGGCGCCTCTGACCAGAATGAAATCTTCGGTCAGCTTCAGCGATTCTCTGGTATTTCAGGGAGAACAAATTGACTATTCTTCTGAAGTCGAATTGGTCGGCGGAATTTCAGAACTCTATCTGGGAAGTGGCTATCGGATTTCAAAATATTTGGCGATTGGTTTGAAAGCCAATGTCATATTCGGGAATTATGTGGTGCGTAATCATACCGAACTGTCAACCGAGCTTTCTCCGGATGGTAAAAATACGGAAAGTTTTTACAAACGAACTACAGCCGTAAGCGGCAATTGTGTCAGTTTCGGGATTCTGCTCAATGATCGCGATCAACGCTATAACCTGTCTGCCACCGTCGAAAAAGGCAGTCGGTTAAAAGGACGGGTTACTACCGAAAATTATTATGGTTCCGACTCAACTTTCCAAACCGGTACGATCGAATACCCAACATTTATCACGATTGGCGCCCGCCTGCCGATTGCTAAATATCTGGCCTTCAGCGGCGATTTGCGATATGGAATTTATAATCAAGATGTTTTTCAGAATTTCTATGTATTCAGGCAATTCAGTAGTGACAGCCGTAATTCGATTGCAGTCGGGATCGGTTTGGAAAAAGCGCCGCGCCAGGCCTTGAAAAATTCTTTTTTTCAAAAATTATATTACCGATGTGGCGCCTATTATCAGACCGAACCGGTCTATCTGAATTCCGGACTGCGCGAGTATGGTGTGACCGCCGGATTCAGCCTTCCATATTTTAATAATTTGAATCGGATAGATTTCGCATTAACTTACGGCCTTAAAAAAGGCTTTTTATCAAACGAAATTGGAAACGAAGAAATCTTCAGTATCCACCTGGGTATCACGACCGGTGAACCCTGGTTCAGAAGGTATAAAAAACGTTAATAGTAAATGAGGTAAACGAATGAAACGGCGAGCTATTTTTATAGGAGTATTGATGATCGCCAGTCTTGTTCTTGGATTGGTAAACTGCGTTCCGCCCGCACTTGATTCCGGCGAACCGGCGTCAGAGCCAGTCGCGGAGAAGCCGATGATCGACAGAGATAAGTGCGATCTATATCTAAGTTTTGCTTACAGTTATTATCAAAATCAAAACTGGAAAAGCGCGATTGACAATTACAAAAAAATGAGCAGTTACGGATGCGATGAGGAATATGCGCAGGATGTCTTCTCATACTGGGGGCGCGCCTATCAGCAATTAGCCAGTGAAAACCCTGTTTATCTTGATAGTGCTTTATTTGTCTATATGACCGGTGAAAAATATTTGCCGAATGATATCTTTATTAAGAAGAATATCGCCTATATCTATCATATGCAGGGAAAAACCGATCTTGAAATTCGTGAATATGAGAAAATGGTCGAAATAGCGCCGGAGGATCTCGAGCTCTATCAAACCCTCGTTAAGTTATACATCGGGGCTCAGCGATGGGATGACGTCGTCGATGCGACTAATGAAATCCTGAAGATTTTTCCAAATGAAGAACAGGCTCTCAACGACCGCATTCTGGCTTACCAGAAGATGGGCAAGGACATCATCACCATTCAGAAAGAACAATGGGAAAAGAATCCGACCAATGTACGTTACGGTCTGGAGTATGCGGCCGCGCTGAAGCAACAGCGGGACTTTGATAAGGCTCTGGATGTATTTCAAAAAGTGTCTCAGCTGGATGCTAAAAATCTGGAGGCCTGGAATAATATTGCCGATATTTATTTCAACCAAAAAAATAACTATGCCGAAGCCTTGAAAGCCTATGAACATATCCTGAAAAATATTTCACAGAAGGATTTAATTGTTCTTCAGCAGGCCGCCAGATGTTGTCAAATACTCAACGACTTTCCGACCGCTCTGACCTACGCCGAGAAAGCGCTTGCAATCGCGCCCACATCACCCCTGGCTTTTAAGATCAGAGCCGATCTGTATTTTGCCGCCGCGGATCACTTCAGCACCACACGCCAGATGAATTTTGAAGATAAACTCGTTTATAAATTGGCTTATGATGATTACCTGAAAGTGATCGAACTGGGCGACGCCAGCGTCAAATCCAGAGTCGATCATCTGAAAGAATACCTGATTCCCACCCGGGAAGAGTGGTTTTTTAATCGTTACGACGCCTCCGGAACAGCCCGTTCAAGTTACCGACCACTTAATCCGGAATATAAGTGGATTACAGCTGAACCAGAGAGGAATTGATAGTGAGAATAGCTTTTGGAGCCGATCACGGTGGTTTTGAACTGAAAAACGCCTTGATCGAATTCGTGCGCTCTATAGGTCATGCGGCGCTCGATTGCGGCGTTAACCGCAATGAAAGTGTTGATTACCCGGATTACGCCAGAGCAGTTGGTGAATTAATTGTCTCCGGGAAAGCGGATGTTGGGGTTCTAATCTGCCGCACCGGAATCGGGATGTGCATGGCGGCTAATAAAATACCCGGCATCCGGGCGGCTATCGGTTATCATAATGAAGTAGCCCGCTTAAGCCGTTTGCATAATAATGCCAATGTACTTTGTTTTGGCGCCGATTTCTCTAATATCGAATCAGCCCGGGGAATTTTAAAAACCTGGCTGGATACGCCCTTTTCCGGAGAGAACCGCCACATCAAACGAGTCGATAAGATAATGAAATTGGAGCAATAAGTAAATGCAACTGACCGCCCTCACCAAACAGGATCCAGCCGTCCTGGTGACTATCAGAGCGGAGCTGGAGCGCGAACGCCAGACACTCGAAATGATCGCCTCGGAAAACTTCGTCAGCCAGGCCGTCCTGGAAGCCGCCGGCACGGTCATGACCAATAAATATGCCGAAGGTTATCCCGGAAAACGTTACTACGGCGGTTGCGAGGCGGTCGATCAGGCTGAGAATTTAGCCCGCGATCGCGTGAAGAAACTTTTCGGAGCGGAATATGCCAACGTCCAGCCGCATTCCGGTTCACAGGCCAACATGGCGGTCTATTTTTCATTACTAAAGACTGGAGACACGGTGCTGGGTATGGACCTGGCGCATGGCGGTCACCTGACACACGGCAGTCCGGTCAATTTTTCCGGGAAGCTTTTTAAAATTATTCCGTACGGAGTAAAGCGGGAAACCGGGCGCATCGACTTCGATCGCATGGCGCAACTGGCCGGCGAGCACCGACCAAAGATGATTATCGCGGGAGGCAGTGCTTATCCGCGCTTTTTGGATTTCGGCAAATTTAGGGAAATTGCCGACAATGTCGGAGCCTTTCTGGTTGCCGATATCGCTCACCCGGCCGGCTTGATCGCGACCGGATTACATCCCGACCCGATGCCCCATTGCCATATCGTTACTTCGACGACTCATAAAACCTTACGCGGACCACGCGGCGGCCTGATCTTGATGGGTAAAGACTGGGAAAATCCTTTCGGTCTGACGGCTCCAAAAAGTGGTCGCCTGAAAATGATGTCCGAAATTATCGACTCCAACGTGATGCCCGGCATTCAGGGCGGGCCGTTGATGCACATTATCGCCGCCAAAGCGGTGGCTTTCGGGGAAGCCTTACAGCCCGAATTCAAAGATTATACCCGGCAAATTATCGCCAATGCAAAAGTGCTGGCGGAAGAACTCCTCAGCCGCGATTATAATCTGATCTCCGGCGGAACCGATAATCATTTGCTGTTAATTGACCTTTGCAATAAAAATATCACTGGTAAACAAGCCGAAAATATTCTGGAAGAATCCGGCATTACTACTAATAAAAATATGGTGCCGTTCGACCAAAAAAGTCCGTTCATTACGAGCGGTATCCGGATTGGTACGGCGGCCCTGACAACCCGCGGTATGCGGGAAACGGAAATGCGCACCATAGCAGGTCTTATCGATCGGGTATTAGCCGATCCGGATTCTGTTCAGGTTCGGGAAAAAGTCCGCGCGGCTGTCAGTGAACTATGTCAACAATATCCACTTTATCAAAACATTAACTTATAGGTGACCTATGCGGTGTCCTTTTTGCAATTCGCAGGAAAGTAAGGTGATCGACTCCCGTACGGCGCAGAAAAACAACGCTATTCGCCGTCGCCGCGAGTGTATTGACTGTGGTCATCGCTATACGACTTACGAATATGTCGTGGAATATCCATTGCAAATCATTAAAAATGATGGGCGCCGCGAAGAATACGACCGCAGTAAATTATCAAACAGTATCAAAATCGCCTGTAATAAACGACCGGTTTCAGCCGAAAAACTGGAGATGCTGGTAATCGATATCGAGAAAGAAATCGAAGAAGCCTCCGGCGGTGAAGTGCGCAGTAGCCAGATTGGCGAACTGGTGATGAAAAAGCTCAAGGAACTCGATGAAGTAGCCTACATTCGGTTTGCCTCGGTCTATAAAAAATTTAAAGACCTGGACGAATTTAAAGACCATATCGAAAAGTTGGGCGGAGCCTGTTGAAAGTTAACATGAGGAACAATTAACGACTTCATTGAGTATGATACGATTGTTTGTAATAAATTTATAGAGAGAAAGATGCTGTCAAAGGAACTACTGGAAATTTTAGTCTGTCCGCAATGCAAAGGAGAGCTGGAATACGATTCTCAGAATCAGCAGTTGATTTGCCATGCCTGTCGATTAAAGTATGCTATAAAAGACGATATACCGATCATGCTGATCGAAGAAGCCACAAGTTTTTAAATAAACAGGAGTAAATTAGCGCCCTTATTGCTAATCCACGATTAAGAAGTCGATAGATAAATAGTCTTCATAAAAACTACTCGTTTGTGTATATTATCCAAACCGAAAGTATTGATATTCGGTTTTTTGTTCTCAGGAGGTTTTGATGAAAAAAATAATAGCCATGCTCGGAGTCGTGTTATTGATGAGCGGTGGCGCAATGGCGCAGAGCGAAGCCGGGGCGATCTGGTTGTTAATCAATCCCGGGGCGCGCTTCTGTGGCATGGGCGAGGTGGGCGCCGGACTCGCCGATGATGCGTATGCCAGTTACTGGAATCCGGCTGGTCTGGGATTCCTGCGCGGTCGCGAATTGGCCTTGACGCATGTTAACTGGCTCCCGAACCTGGTCAGTGATATTTACTATGAATTTTTAGGATATCGACAGTTCATCAAAGATGTCGGCACAATTGGCGGCAATATCATCCTGATGAATCTCGGCGAGCAACAGAGGATGGATGAGCGCGGCAATTATCTGGGTGATTTCAATTCTTTTATGCTGGCCGTGACCGGTTCGTATGGTACGGCTCTGACGCGCCGGTCCTCACTCGGAGTAAGTATTAAGATGGTACATCAGCACCTGACCGATCAGGGAGCCGGTAAAGAGATGGGAAAGGGTTATTCAACCAATTTTTGCTTTGATGTTGGTTACCTGAAACATCAGTTCCTGACCAAAAATTTAACCCTGGGATTAAACTTAGCCAATATCGGTCCGAAAATCGCCTTTATCGACGTTGCTCAGGCTGATCCGATGCCGACCAACCTGAAGTTTGGCCTGGTGTATAAAATTGGCGGTGAATACAACCGACTCTCAATTGCTTTGGACATCAACAAGGTCCTAGTTGCCGCCTATCCTGATCGCGATATTGACGGCGATGAAAGAGTCGGCGGTTATGATGTTAACGGTCATGCCATTAGCGGTGGTCAATATAATAAGGATGGTCAAAAGGAATTCTCTTATACCGACGAATGGTATAAGGGAATGTTCACCTCGTGGATCGATGACTGGCTTTTGGTTTATGATTCAAAAGTCGACGGTATCGGGGAAGATGTCGGTGGTGGATTGAATAAATGGGGCCAAAAAGCCGATAAGGACGGCAATACCAATGACGGCTCACTCGCAACTGAATTTAAAAAGCTGACTTATAACTTTGGTCTTGAATACTGGTATTCAAACCTGTTTGCGATCCGGGCTGGTTGTATGTACGATAAAATGGGGGCCATCACTATGAAGGGTAAATGGCCGGTTCCGACTTTTGGCGCCGGTTTGCGCTGGGCCGGAATGGGTTTCGACTTCGGCTACACCGCCGGCGATCCCGGACATCCCCGCCAGAATACAATGCTTTTCTCAATGAATATAAAATTCTAATCCCGGAGAATCCGAACAACTCTAATCATAGTTAATATACCTGTTTAAACCTGATTTGATGAAGAAAGACAGATTTTTTATTACCGGGATTTTACTTATGACGTTGGTCTGTGGACCGGCGTTCGGTATGTATAATCCTCAATATCGAATTTCGACCGCTTCTCCGGTCAACTCCGCCAATGCGCCAATTCGCATTTGCGCTTTGCGGGTCAGTTTCCCGGTCGATGACGATGAGGCCACAACCGGCGACGGTCAGTTTCTGATGAATGCAGACGCTACTCCCTGCGATGATTTTTTAGTGGATCCGGCGCCTCACAACCGGGCTTATTTCCGTGATCATATCCGCTCACTGGCGAATTACTTCGGATATGTTTCCGGCGGTAAAGTTAGGATTGATACGCTCAATTCAGTAGTCTTTCCGCTATTGGATACGAGCAGTTATCAGGTTGCGCATCCGATGGCTTATTATAATCCTTTTCTGGAAGAGGATTCAATCGATTTGCGTTTGTCAGAATTATTGGTTGAAGCGGTTCAGAAGGCGGATGCCGATCCGGATGTGGATTTTACCCAATTTGATGTGGTGATAATTTTTCACGCCGGCGTCGGCCAGGATTTTGCCATTACGCTCGATCCAACGCCATACGATATTCCCTCAGCTTTTATGAATAAGGATGATCTGAAAAAATTTCTGGCACCGGATGATCCAAATTTTAAAGGTATTGCCGTCGCCAATGGAATGACCTTTGTCGATTGCGGTCTGATTCTGCCGGAAAGCCAGAATCATTTGCTCTATGACAATTGGGAAGAGGTCTTCGGTGGCAGTGACAATCCCTGTCTTTATCAGTTTGGTCTGAATGGCACCCTGGCGTTCATGTTTGGTTTTTATCTCGGACTGCCGAGTTTATATAATACCGAAACCGGCTATACCGGGATCGGCAAATTTGGTCTGATGGATCAGGGCTCGGCCAATCTGAATGGTCTGATTCCAGCCGTACCGTGCGCCTGGGAACGGGTTTTCCTGGGCTGGGAAACACCTGTCGTAGCTGGGAAATTTGAGGATGTCAGTTTAAAGAAAATTGGCTCCGGTTCCGACACCACCGTCTGGAAGATTCCAATCAACGCGCAGGAATATTTTTTAATTGAAAATCGAAATGCCCATTTCCGTCCGGGAGTCAGCCTCGACAGTATTCTATATCGGATATATGTCGAAAACGGCGAAGAGATCTGGCCTTCAAGTTTTCCGCTGATCCGTGATACGCTGAAAGCCGAATTTTCGGCTGAAACCGGGGTGCTGTTATCTTCTCCTCATTACGATTACGGTTTAGAAGGTTCCGGTCTCTTGATCTGGCATATCGACGAAGCGGTCATTAATGCCAATCTGTCAACCAACCGCGTCAATATCGACCGCGATCACCGCGGAGTCGATCTGGAGGAAGGTGACGGCGCCCAGGACCTTGGCTATGACGCCGATATTCTGGCTATGGAGGTAGAAGACGGCTGGTTTTTCGATCCCTGGTTCGCCGGCAACGACGGATTCATTGACCTCAATCCGGATTATGAATTAGATGCCGAGCAGAGAATCGGTTTTACACCCTACACCAATCCGGCAACCCACAGCAACGGCTATGGATATACCGGAATCAGCATCGACAGTATCGGTCCGGCCGGCGAGGTGATGACTTTTCGCATCCGACTGGGTGATGCGCTGGAAAAATTCCCGCTGGTTTTGTCAACCAACATTACCGAAATACTGCCTATCGACCTGAATAAAAATGACGGAGTGGAAGAATTCCTGGTGGTTGCCGATAGCTTAAGAATTTTTAATTCCAAAGGCGAACAAATATCCACGCTTCAAAACCATTCATTCAATGCCATTGATAAAGACAGTTTAATCATTTATGGTTTAGTCGAGAAAGCCGCCGGCGATCCTGCGCGGTTATTTATCTGGAAAATAGAGCCCGATGGTCAAATTGCCATCGCAGATTCACTCACTACTGTAATGCACCCTGCCGTCAGTCCGCTCTTAGCGGTCGATGGAGGAATGCTATTCGCAAACCAAAATCTTTCAGATCAAAATTATCTCAATCTATATCAGCTCGACTCCCGCGATATTGAATCTTGTGCGTTAAACTTTAAGATAAAGAAACTGATTGGCGGCGGCGACGACATTTTGGGATTAACAAACGACGGGCGGGTTGTGCGAATTCAATTGAGCCCGCTTTCGGCAAATGTAGTGGCTGATTTGCCGGATGCCATGGTCGGAACGTCAGTGGTAGCCTTTATCAATTCGAATGATGTTGCGGATCTGGTTCACTGTAGCGATTCATTGCTGACTCTTATTCTGGACATCGGCGCCTCTGCGGAGGCTACTTTAACGCGAGAGCAGGAATTTAATGGCAATATAGCCTTAGCCGACATAGATGGCGACGGAAAAGTCGAAATCATTACTGCCAGTGTCAGCCAGATATTTGCGTTTAACGAGACCTTGACCCTTGAAAATAACTTTCCCATCGGTGTGCCGTTTATCCTGAGCGGCGACCATTTCAAATCAGAATTGTTGACTACTGATCTGGATGGTGATGGGAAAAAGGACATTATTGTCAATACCTCCTCGGCTCTGCTGGCATTCAATTATAAGGGTGATTTATTAAATGGTTTCCCTAAAGTCGCCTATCACCAGAGCCGGAAGTCCGGTGTTCTGTTAAATACCCAGCCCGGCGTGGCCTATCTGGCGTTGACCCAATCTGACCTTTCAATCTCATCGCATGATCGTCTAACGGCAGTGCGTCTTTCGTCAGATTCGCATGCGGTTGACGATTGGATTTGCTATGGTGGCAATGCCTCTCGCCAATTTTATTGTCCGCTGAAATCGCAAAGCAGTCCGATTCCGGCCAAATCACTGCTCGATCATGCTAAAACATTTAATTGGCCCAATCCGGTCAAAAACAATCAGACGTTCATTCGATACTATCCCAATCAAGTCTGTAACGTCAATATAAATATTTACGATCTGGCTGGCGATCTGATAACTAGTTTCAAAGATTCTGCGCCCGTGGTCGGTGAGCCGAATGAAAAGGAATGGAACACCGGCAACATGCAAAGCGGCGTCTATTTTGCGGTAGTCCAGGCAAAATCCGGCTCGCGCACCGATACCAAAATCGTCAAAATTCTGGTGGTGAAATGACGATCGGTCGTCTTAAATACCGGTTCTTGCTGGTCTTTTCCCTATTTTTGCTCTTTTTTTTTGACCAAGCCGATGCCCAGTTTGGCGCTTTTAACCATGCCGAGCTGAAATGGCTGAGCTTCGAAACCGCCCATTTTAAAATTCATTATCATGAAGGCGCCGAGTGGACAATGCGGCGCGCGGCTGAAATTGCCGAGACCATATACGGACCGGTGACCGAATTTTATCAATTTGAACCTAGCGAAAAAACCGCCCTGATTATCCGAGACACCGATGACATATCGAATGGCGCGGCTTATTATTACGATAATAAAATCGAAATCTGGGCGACGCCCCTCGATTTTCCCTTTCGCGGCAATCACGACTGGCTTCGCGATGTTATCACCCATGAGTTTACTCATATTGTTTCTTTACAAAAGGCTATGAAATTCGGGCGCTCTGTTCCGGCTTTTTATATTCAGGTGCTCGATAATGAGCCGGAGAAGCGCGAAGATGTGGTTTACGGTTATCCGCGGGTGATCGCCTCTTATCCGATTCCCGGAATGGTGATCCCGATGTGGTTGGCAGAGGGCATGGCGCAATCGATGTTTCCCGGCAATACTAATGATTCCTGGGATACGCACCGCGATATGCTTTTGCGGGATCGCGTGCTAAATAAATCATTATTGTCGCTGACGGAAATGGGCTCGTTCGGCAAGCGCGGCACCGGCAACGAATCAGTTTATAATCATGGTTACGCCTTTACGCTTTATCTGGCGGAGAGATTCGGCTCAGAAACCATTCCGCGCCTGGCTGAAGAACTTTCCAAACCGTTACGGATGTCGGGCGAAACCGCCCTGACGAAGGTCACGGGCATCCCGGCGAATGAAATTCACCGCCAGTGGCAGACTGAGCTGGAAAAGAAATATTTCGAACAAACTGAAATAATCCGCGCCAACGCCAAAACCGGAGAAATTATTCTGGCAGAAGGTACGATGCAATTAGGACCGGAATGGAGTGGCGACACATTACTATATTATTTGTCCAACAAAGGGCGCGATTATTATTCGCAAACCGGATTGTACGCTTACGATGTTCGCCGGCAAAAAAGCCGAAAGCTGATTCCCCGTCTGAATTCGCGGGTAGCGGTTGCTCCCGACGGGAAGACCATTTACTATTCGCGCGCCAGCAAGCCAAACCGGCATGGGTCGGTATTTTATAATATCTATCGCTATGATGTGAAAAAACGCAAAGAAAAGCCGCTGACCAAAAATGCCCGGGCTTACAATCCGACGCTCGCACCGGATGGCAAACAGATGGCTTTTGTCACCGGACGGGACGGCACCGGCAACGTGGCGCTGATGAACCTGGATACCAAAGAGATCCGCCAGGTTACCGACTTCACCGACGGCGTCGAGGTTTTTACACTGCAATGGTCGCCGGATGGCAGTACGATCGCCTTCGATTATATGACGGGTCACGGGCGCGATATTGCCCTGATCGATCTCGCCGATGATGCGAAGCGGATTTTCAACGAGGCGGCTTATGATACGCGCAATCCCTATTTCAGCCCGGACGGACAATGGTTATATTATGCCTCGGATGAAACCGGGATTTATAACATTTACCGGCAATCGCTGACCAGCGGTGAACGGCAATTAATGACCAACGTCACGGGCGGCGCCTTCATGCCGGCGGTCAATCAGAATGGCGAATTGATCTATGCGCTCCTGCAAGACCGCGGCTTCAAAATTGCCCTGATTGAAAATCCGGAGCCGATCGATCCGCAGTTAGCCGTCTATGGAGACTACCAAATTAATATTCTGCCCGTGTCGGAAGTTCAGCCGCTGTCCATTCCGGAACCTAAGAAATACCATGATCAGTTCGCCAAGATGTTTATCTTACCGCGCCTCCTGATCGACTACGGGACGGTCAAGCCGGGTTTCTATTTTTTCTCTACCGAAATCATCAACCGCTTCAATATCTTCGGTGGCGCCTCCATTAACAGCATCAAAGACCGCGACCTTTTTCTGATTTTAGAGTATCATCAGTGGAAACCGACCTTTTTCCTGGAATTTTACAACATCAGCCGCAATATCTTTAACGAGAAATCAATCTACAAAGGCTGGCCGGTCGAAGCTGACTATACCTTTTATCTGACCGAGGCTTATGGCGGCGTTTCCCATCCGCTGGATGGTTTCAACAATTTGCGCTTCGATCTGAAATGGTCGCGCTACCGCACCAGTAGCGATGAGACGATCAAGGCCGCCGAAATTTACCAGAATGGTTTTTCTTACGACTATTACCGCGGCGTCAATTTTCAACTGCACTGGCAACTGCGCATGATTCTGCCGGTCGTCAACGAAGATACAAATCCCGACAATGGCTTTGTGCTGAACACTTACATTTCGCGCAATTATGACAAATTTATTGAGGGTTTCGAAGTCAATAACAGTTACAGCACCCTGCAGGTCGATTTCCGCAATAATTACTACTGGAAGCTGGAACACGAGGGCAATTGGTATCACAAATACCCGATTTTTAAGAAGCTAACCGGTAATCTGAGATGGCGGCTGGGTTGGATTTCCAAACCCGATCTGGATTCGTTTTTCAATTTCTTTGCGGGTGGTGAACCCGGTTTAAGAGGCTATCCGTTTTACAGCCTTGAAGGGCGCAATTTGTACAGTGTGCATTATACCTGGCGCCTGCCTCTGTTTCGCGAAAAACATTTTCAAATTTTATCGTTCAATTTGCAAAATGCCTTTGTGGGAACTTATATTGAGGCGGGGAATGCCTGGAATCGGGTGTCTGATTTTCCGGGATTGAACTGGGAACAATTTAAAGCCCAGCCCGTTTCTGTCTTACGCAATATTGCGGGTGATTTTAAGAAAGATGTTGGTTTTCAGTTGCGTTTCAGCGGTTTTTCATTTTATACTTACCCAACTTCAATCAGTCTGGATTGGGTCTATGGTCTGGATGATTTTCAGATCATTAGCAATTCAAAAGCCTATCAATACGGCCATGAATGGCGCACATATTTGACAATTTTATTCGGTTTGTAAAAGGAGGCCTCATGAAGCCCAGAACATTAACATTTGCGTTAATACTAAGTTTGCTGGTTCCATTATTTATCGCAGATGCCCAGCAGATATTTCCGGGTCAATCGACTGTCTCGGAGCGCGACCGGCTGATCTATAACTTAAAATACGCCCAGGTCGAAACGGATACCTTTGAATTTAGCTATCAGAAATCGCCGGGTTTGGCGTTTCTGTTGTCGGCGGCCGTGCCAGGCGCCGGTGAATTTTATTCCGGGGCGAAATACCGGGCGGCGGCTTTCTTCAGTGTGGAAGTCATTTCCTGGATTGTATTTTTCAATCGCCGGAATATCGGCAACCGCCTCGAAAAAGAGTATACTAAATGGGCGGATACGCACTGGGATCCTTACGATTGGTGGGAAAAAAGTCTCAGCTTTCCGGATTATTTCGGACTTTCGGACTCTTCGCGAAACTTCGGCTCGCATTTAATATATTTTGATCATGATGGCCAGGAATATATGGCTGACATTTCCTATTTGGATCGTGAACTTCCAGGCTGGCAGACCTATTTGCAAAACGGAACTCTAGCTCCGATCAAGACTCGCGATTACTATGAAAATATCGGTAAATACGACCAGTTTGCAAGCGGCTGGGATGATTTTAGTACGATTACCTCCAATCTCGATTCACTCAATATTCCGACCAGCCCGAATCGCAAAAAATATCTTAACCAGCGTTATGATTCCAATCAGGCTTTGAAAATGGCAACCAATTTTGCCACAGTGATCATGTTCAACCATTTGATCAGCGCCTTTCATGCCCAGATCGCCGCCAAAAATTACCGACCGCCGGAACAGAAAGAGGTAACCTGGTACGTCGGATTGGTCACCGATTACACTTATAAAATGCCGATCCGGGGGGTGACTCTCTCTTTTGCATTTTAATAAAACCTTAAAATTTGAACTTTTCCCATAATGAGCAAAAGCGGAATGCATTATAAAATACAAGTCTTAAAGATTGCCTTAAGTGGAATCCTGTTTGTCTGTCTGTGCGGTTGTGCTTCTCAGAAACCGAAAACGATCCAGGATTTGGACGAATATTATCAGAACGGCATGAAGGCGTTCAATAAGAAAAAATGGGATAAGGCTATCGATCATTTTACTCTGGTTGTAATCAATTCACCGGGCGGCGAACTGGCGGATGACGCCCAGTTTTATATCGGCGAATGTTATTTTGGACGGAAAGAATATTTGCTGGCAATCTCCGAGTATCGCCAGTTGGTGGATCGCTACGCTTACAGCGTTTATGTAGAGGAAGCCGCCTATAAAATTGCCCTGTCGCAATTCAAATCGGCGCCGCGCTATCAACTTCAACAGGATTATTCACTGATGGCTTTGCAGAGTTTTCAGGATTTTATCGATACCTATCCAAGCAGTCGCTTCAGCGCCGATGCCGAGCAGAAAATCGTTGAAATACGCGCGAAATTAGCCCGCAAGCTTTTTGAAAGCGGAAAACTATATCGCAAACTGCAGGAATGGCCGGCCGCGATCATTTATCTCGATAAAGTGCTGGAACTGTATTATGATACCGAATGGGCCGAAAAAGCCCGGTTGGAGAAAGCCTATTGCCTGATCCGTTTGCGCCGATTCGATCAGTTTGAATTGCTATTCAAGGAAATCCTGGCGCGCGCCACCCCGCAGACCGATCCCAATGCCATCGAATATCTGCGCGTTTCCCATCGCAGAGAACTTCGTAAAATCGAGAGAGAACAACGCAAGCGAACAGACTGAAAATCGGTCTCTTCGGTGGAACCTTCGATCCACCCCATAACGGACATCTAACCATCGCCCGCGCCGCCATTCAGGCTTTTGCATTACGGCGAATGCTTTTCATCCCGGCCAATATTGCCCCCAATAAAACTTCTGAAAATCACTCGGCACCGCAACATCGTTTAGCCATGCTGAAGTTAGCCCTTCAAAACGAACCGGCTTGTGAAATTGCCACCCTTGAACTGGAGCGCGGCGGAATTTCGTATTCGATCGATACGATCCGCAGTCTTAAAGCGCAGATGAGTCTCGAATGCCCTGAGTTTTACTTTCTGATCGGCGCCGACAGCCTGCTGGAATTGCATACCTGGCGCCAGCCGGAAGATATTCTAACGGAAGTGCAGGTGGTGGTAGCGCGTCGCCCCGGCTTCGATCCGTCGAAGGTCAGGCCGGAATATCTCGGAAAAATTATTTTCTTCGATACGCCGCTGATTCCGATCTCGTCCTCCGAAATTCGGAAAATCGCCCTGACTGGCGGACGTATTGATAACCTTGCACCACCGGCAGTGGCCGAATACATTCACAGCAACGACCTGTACCGCCAGATCAGTTAAACGAATCGATTTACATCCAATCCTTGCAGACAGTCTCGCCGGTGATTTTTTTATATCTGAAGACGACCGGGATATAATATTTGTGAACAACCGCTTCGTGGATTAAATTGATCCGCAAACGGAAATAATCAAAATGGAGGTTTAAATGGGTTGGATAACAGTTTTAATTATCGTAGTTGTCTTTCTATTCCTGTTAGGCATTCGCATCATCCGACCAACGCATCGCGGCTTGATCGAACGGCTTGGTAAATACAACCGCTTCGCCGGTCCGGGATTTCACTGGATCATTCCGATTATCGAAAAAATGTACCAGGTTAATGTCACCGAACAGATGGTGGACGCCGAGCCGCAGGAGATCATTACCAATGATAACCTGAACGCCCGCGTGGACGCCCAAGTCTATTTCAAGGTAAAAATTGATGAAGAGAGCGTTAAGAATTCGCAGTATAATGTCAATGATTACCAGTGGCAGATCGTCAATCTGGCGCGCACAACTTTGCGGAATATCATCGGTACGCTGACGTTGAAATCAGCCAACAGCGAGCGCGGTAAAATTAATTCCGAACTGCACAAAACGCTAAAGGAAGAGACCAGCAGTTGGGGTATCGAGATCGTCCGCACCGAACTAAAGGAAATCGATCCGCCCAAGGATGTCCAGGAAACTATGAACAAGGTCGTCAAGGCCGAGAATGAAAAGATCGCCGCGATCGACTATGCGACCGCCCGCGAAACCGAAGCCGATGGCGAAAAACGCGCCAAGATCAAGGAAGCCGAAGGCATCAAGCAGTCCCGTATCCTCCAGGCAGAAGGCGAAGCCGAGGCCATCCGCTCAGTCAATGAAGCCGCCAATAAATATTTTATCGGCAACGCCCAGCTTTTGCGCAAATTGCAGACCGTGGAGACGGCTCTTCAGAATAACGCCAAAATCATTATTCCAACCGGCTCGGAATTGGTCAATGTCGTCGGAGAAATGGCCGGAGTTCTGCCGCTGGAAAAGAAAGCCAAGGGATCCTGACCGGCGCACTCCTCAAATTTCGCTGATAAGAGGGCGAAAAATATCTCTTGCAGATAACCACAACTGTATTATTTTAAGGGATGAGTTTCTCAGGGAAAGAATTTAAACTACATCCGAGAACCGCAGTTTCGGTTTTCATCATTCTACTTTTCCTGTTGCTGTCCTCAGCCTATCTGGAGTTCCGCAATCGGAAAAATACTACCCTCGAGCTGATGGCGCTGATGAGTGAGAATTTATCGCAGACTATCCGTCAGGCGGCGGTCAATTCGATATTAAGCAATGATGTTATCGAAGATGAACTGGCGGCGCGCACTCAAAATGCCTTGCAGATTATAACAAGCGGAACTGACCTGTTAACGACATCGCAAGCCGTTCTGGAACGGATTATTGCTGAACATCAATTAATTGGTATGCAGATAATTAACCGCGAAGGGCAAATCCTGCGCACAATCGGTCGGATTACGGACGACCATATAGATCCCGTTTACCTACAGGATTGGTTAAGGTCGGATGAATCCGCGATAAATTTTGGGATGAGCACGACCTCTGCGGAGAACAAATTTGTCATAGGAATTGGGCTAAAAATAGCCGCCGGAGCCGTCATTGGTTTTTCAGATGCAGATGAATTAATTGCGTTGCGCCGTAAAATTGGTATTGGGAATTTGATGAACAGTATCTCGCAGAACAGTGCGGTCGCCTATATTGCTATCCAGGATTCGCTCGGAATTTTAGCCGCGACAGCGAATATCGAGACATTGTCAGCCATCGCCAGTGATAGTTTTTTAAGAACTGGTATGGATTCGACCAATTTTAAATGGCGGATAAGCCGATTTAAGGAACGACGGATATTCGAGGGTGTCTTGCCATTTTATGTACTCGACGTTTCCTATGGGCTGATTCGAATTGGACTGGACTATAAACCGATTCAGGAAATTCAGGCGTCTGCCATTCGGCAGGGAGCGATGCGCCTGGGAATTTTACTCGTCATTGGATTTTTATTGGCGGCTTTTTCGATCACTAATCAGAATGTCCGTTTATTGCGTAGGGAGAAAGAAAATATTACCAAAGAAGTTTATCGTTTACAGGATGACCTGCGGCGGCGCGAGAGATTTAGCGCTATGGGTGAACTGGCGGCCGGAGTCGCTCATGAAATTCGGAACCCACTGAATGCCATTTCCATGACCGTGCAAAGGTTGGCGCGCGAATTTCCACCGGCTGAAGGCGCCGGCGAACAGGCCCAATTGATCAAAACTATTCGTCAGGAAATTGAGCGCATCGGCGCTATTATTCGCCAGTTTTTAGATTTTGCCCGACCGGCTCCGTTAGCTAAAAAATCCGTGGAAATAGACGAATTAATCACGAATGTCATAGCCCTCTACCAGGCCCGGGCGGCCAGCCAGCAAATTAAAATTGAATCAGAAAATCATTTGCATTCCAAGGTATTTATTGATCCCGATAAAATTACCCAGGGATTGATCAATTTACTGGAAAATGCTCTGGACGCTATCGCTTCGGGCGGAACGGTCAAGTTGCGGGTCGCTTCGTCAGGTCGTAAGAAATTTTCCATCACAGTTGAAGATGACGGAATGGGAATCCCGACAGAGAATCTCAATCGCATATTCAATCTATATTTTACTACCAAACCTAATGGCACCGGACTGGGATTGGCTCAGGTGTATCAAATCGTTTCAGAGCACAGCGGAGAGATTGAAGTTATTAGCCGGCCTGGCCAGGGGACCCGATTCGTTCTGACAATTCCTATAATGAGGGAATAGATATGTTTAATTTGAATATCGCCATCATTGATGATGATAAAAGTCAACGCGAACTGCTGAGTGGATTTTTCAAAAAATTGGGATGTACCGTATTTGTCTGTGATTCCGGTGAAAATTGCCTGTCTGTAATCGAAAAACAGTATCTTGATGTAGTTTTGACCGATTTTCGGATGCCGGGAATGAACGGACTGGAAATTTTACGTCGGGTCAGAGCTCTCAATCCCGAGATCCAGGTAATTATAATGACAGCCTATGGATCGATTGAAGATGCTGTGACCGCTATGCACCAGGGGGCTTGGGATTATCTTGCCAAACCAATCGATCTGGATGAACTCGAAATCAAACTACAGAAAATCGTCGAACATAATGCTCTCCTGCGCGAAAACGAGCTGTTAAAAACCCGCATTGCCGCAACCGAATTGAAGACCGAGATAATTTATAAGAGTTCGGCGATGGCAGAAGTCCTCAATCTCGTCGCGCGGATCAGCGACAGCCAGGCCGCGGTTTTGATTCAGGGCGAGAGTGGTACCGGCAAGGAGTTGATCGCTCGCGCAATTCACCAGGCCTCGCCCCGCCATGCCAAACCGTTTGTAGCTATCAACTGCGCCGCAATCCCGGAGACGCTTTTCGAAAGCGAACTGTTTGGTCATGAGAAGGGCGCCTATACCGGAGCTACAGAACGCACTCGCGGACGACTTGAGGTGGCCGAAGGGGGAACCCTGTTTCTGGATGAAGTCGCTGACATTCCGCTGAGTTTTCAGGTCAAATTATTGCGCGTTCTGCAGGAAAAAGAGTACCAGCGTCTGGGTGCGGCTCAAACTCTGCGGACGGACGTCAGGATCGTCTCAGCCACTAATAAGAATATCCAGCAATTGGTCGATGAGACCAAATTCCGCTCGGATCTGTTTTTCAGGTTGAATGTAATTCCAATTCAGATACCACCCTTACGCGAACGCCGCGAGGATATCATTCCATTAGTTGAGCATTTTATTGCCAAACATGCCCGGCTAAATAATCGGCCGATTGCAGGTGTTTCAGCAGAGGGCATGAATCTGCTCATGCGCTATGATTATCCCGGAAATGTCCGTGAACTTGAAAATATAATCGAGCGGGCGGTCATCCTGGCGCGCCAGACCACTTTGACTATGGCGGACTTGCCTTTACAACCGGCTCCACCGGCAACGGTATCGCTTTCACACTCACTGAATGATCAGATTGAAAACCTTGAGCGGGAATTACTTAAAAAGGCACTGATTCAAACTGGAAATGTCCAAACCCGGGCGGCCGAATTGTTAGGGATTTCAGAGCGGGTACTCCGGTACAAGATTGAGAAATACAAAATTAAGTAGTTCGACATTATTGTCGAGATTTCGTCAAAAGCGACAAATGAAAATTAGAATTGCTATAAAAATAAATATCGGTGCGATAAAATATTTGTCGACGAGAATAACGATATTTTCAAAACAATTTTCTCCTTTGGCACGGCAATTGACCTATATAAAGCCAGAGTTTTGAAATTGAGAAAAAAGAAAAGGAGAAAAAAATGAAAAAGCTCAGTTTATTTGCAGTTTTAACGCTAAGCCTCTTGGTCGCGATTGTAACAATGCCGGTTGGTTTGAATGCTCAAGATACGCCGGTTCAGCATGGCGCGCATTTTGTCGACGCCGATGGTGACGGCTATAACGACAATGCCCCGGATGTCGATGGCGACGGCATTCCCAATGGACAGGATCCGGATTATGTTCGCCCGGGTTCCAGTCGTGGCGCTCCGCGTGGTTTTGTGGATACCGACGGTGACGGTTTTAACGACAACGCTCCGGATGCCGATGGCGATGGCATTCCCAATGGACAGGATCCCGATTATCAGCGTCCGGCTGACGGCAGTGGCCAGAAATACATGTACGGGCATCGCAACCGGATGCGTACGGCTGACGGCCAGGCAAAAGCTACCGGCGACGGTACCGGAAATCGTGGAAATTCACCAAAAGGTTCGCGCACCGGTGGTAAATAACAGTTCGAATAACCAGATGAAAACGGTCGGCGGTCATTTCGCCGACCGTTCTGGTGTTTATAAGGATTGGAGGATCGCATGAGCACAATTATCCATCTTTTGATAATTGGCACCGTTTGTCTGACGGTTTCTTTAGCCCAGACTAATGAACAAGACCGGGAAATGCGGCGTGGTTTCGTGGATCAAAACCAGGATGGAATCAATGATTGGTTTCAGGATGCCAACGGTGACGGGATTAATGACATCGATCAGAAAAGATATCGCCATAATTTCCGCTTTCAGGATCGGGATCAGGATGGGATAAACGATCTTTACAGGGATGCCGATGGAGATGGGGTGAATGATCTGGACAGCAAGTTTACAGATGCCGATGGCGATGGCCGGAGTGAGAATATAATTGATGCTGACAAGGACTGGATTAATGACATTACCGGTGAAATTTACACGCGCCGCGACCTGGGTGGCTATCGCTATGGCTTTATCCTTGAGGAATACCACGAACAGCTTAAAGATTTCACCGACCGGGATGGTGATGGTCAGGATGACCGCGTCCAAAAGAGAGAAGGTATGCAGGAACAGCGGCGAATGGATCGGTTTATTGATACGGATGGCGACGGTGTTTGTGACCAAAGAGGTTTTTCCCGGCATCGTCAATCCGGCCGCAGACCTGGAAGAGGAAAATGAAGTCGCACCGAAGATTGAGCCTGTTTTTATGGCTTATATTTACATTTGTCACGGTCCCGGCCCGGGCGCAATGGCAACTGGCTTTCGATACCTATGTCGGTCAGGACAATAATCTGCTCCGTTACTATAATCCAATGCGGGATCATATTGTATCGCCACGGATTGAGATCGCTTATTCAGGAACGCAAACCCGATACTACTATAGCAACGATTTGATCCGGATTGTTGACAATGATCAATATAGTTATACTACCCATAATGCTGGTATAGATTGGCTTAGAGAAGATCGGAAAAATATTAATCACTATCTGGCGGCTGATTTTGAAATGCGGCAGGATCGACCTGATTTTAGTTACTTCGATTATTGGAAGGCGGAAGGTTTATATGATGTAAAGTTTTTTCCTGCCAGCTGGG
>Ga0265293_10004006_pt1 | contig 26546 bp, 38 predicted proteins | sample Munlanlewell138R_FD_192505 | JGI IMG/M metagenome (GOLD analysis project Ga0265293, IMG submission 192505) | Leachate microbial communities from a municipal landfill in Southern Ontario, Canada - Leachate well 138R | ecosystem: Engineered > Solid waste > Landfill > Unclassified | place: Canada...
GCAATATTTTTATGTTTTTCGTTCAATGGGTTTTATACCCATATGTGCTGAAAGCCTTGATATATAAGGGTTTTTCGCACACTCACTCTTTTGCCCTTGTTATCAATACTACCGTCTCGACGTGGCCCGTGCGGGGGAATAGGTCTACCGGGGTGACGGGGCCGGGGGTGTAGGTGGCGAATTTGGTGGAGACGAGGGGTGTGGAGTCGGGAGCGGGGGCGGCGGAGCCGGGGGCAGCGGAGCCGGAGGCGGCGGATCCGGGGGCGGGAGGTTGGGCGAGGGTGGCGATGTCACGGGCGAGGGTGTCGGGGTTGCAGGAGATGTAGAGGATTTTCTGAGGGGCGAGGGTTTGCAGGAAGGCAAGCAGCTCGGGCGAGCAGCCCTTGCGCGGGGGGTCGAGTACGACCACGTCGGGGCGGAGGGGGCGGCCAAGGGATGCCTCGGCCTCACTGAGCAGGCGGCCGGTGTGGGTGGCGTCGCCACAAAAGAAGCGGGCGTGCCGGATGCCGTTGCGGCGGGCGTTTTCGGTGGCGCAGGCCACGGCGCTGGGCTCGAGCTCAATCCCGACCACTTCCCGCACCCGGTCCGCCATGGACAGGCCGATGCTGCCGATGCCGCAAAACAGGTCAAGCAGCAGCTCGTCCCCCCGCAGCTCCGCCAGTTCTGCCGCCTTCCGATAAAGCAGCTCGGCGGCGGCGCGGTTGACCTGGTAAAAGGCGGGGGCGGTAAGCCGCAGCCGCAGGCCGCACAAGGTGTCCTCCAGGTAATCCCTGCCCCACAACGTGGTGAAGCGCTCGCCGTAAATGACATTGGTGTCGGCGGTGTTTTCATTGATGAGGATGCCCGCCAGCGCAGGGTGGCGGGCGGTGAGGGTCTCCACCAGCTCGTCGCTGTGCGGGAGGGTGCTGCCGTTCAGCACCAAAATCAGCAGCAATTCCCCCTCTCCGCCCTGTCGCAGACAGATATGGCGCAGCAAGCCCTCTCCGGTGGTCTCGTCATACACACCGGTGCGGTGCTGCTGCAAGAAGGCGCGGATGTCCTCCAAAACGGCGGCGAACGCCGGGGGTTGCAGCGGGCATGCCGCCGCCTCCACCACCCGGTGGGAGCGGGGGGCGTAAAAGCCGATATGGTAATGGCCGTCCTTGTCCAGAGAGACGGGGTACTGTGCCTTGTTGCGGTAGTGGTCGGTGATACAGGTGTGCAGAACCTGCCCTACCTGCACGTCAGGCATACCGCACTTGTGAAACGCCGAGCGGACATACTCCCGCTTGATCGCCAGCTCGTGCTCATAGCTGATATGCCGGTAGGCGCAGCCGCCGCAAGAGGCGGCCTCGCAGTCGTTCTCGATGCGGTGGGGGGAGGGGATGAGCAATGCCTCCACCTTTGCCACCGCATAGGTGCGGTTGACCCGCAGGATACGGGCGTCCACCACATCGCCGTCCACCGCGTCCGCGACAAAGACGACCAAGCCCTCCTGCCGCGCCACGCCGAAACCCAAATTGTTCAGATCGGTGATGTGTAGCCGGCAAATCATGTTTTTATATAACATCGGATGAAAACCTCTTAAATCATTTTAAAATGTAAAGGTGATTGATTACCTATGACGGAAAAGATGCACGCAGACGCGCGGCAAAGGCACAAGCGGTGAATGGTTCGGTGTTGCCCTAAGTTCAGTGTAGCAAAAAATACCTCTGCTGTCAAGTGGCGGGGGAAAATGGCGGGGATCGGGTGGGGGGCGCGGCAGTTTTGGCAACGGCTCAGATTCTTTTCTTGACGGGGGGCGGAGTTCGTGGTATAATCAGGGGGTCTTTCCGAATCATGTCACCGACTACCTAATCAAATCAACTCTCAGGAGGCTGTGCTATGGCAAACAAATCGCTGGTGCTGTATGATGTGAAGCCCTTTGGCTCCATCAAAGAAATGCTGCAAATGGCCGTGGATGAAAACGGAGATACCATCGCCTACCGCTACCGTAAGGGGGAGGGTGTGGTGGATGTGAGCTACCGACAGTTCCAGGCCGAGACCCTGGCACTGGGGACCGAGCTGGCCGCCATGGGACTTGCCTCGGGGCATATTGCCATGCTGGGGGAGAACTCCTACAAATGGCTGTGCGTGTACCTGATGGCGCTGCAAAGCGAGGGGGTCTATGTCCCGCTGGACAAGGAGCTGCCGCCGGCGGACCTGGTGCATGTGCTGACGCACAGTGACAGCACAGTGCTGTTCTACTCTGCCCAATTTGAGCCCTTTGTGCGGGAAAACCGCGAAAACCTCCCCCAGATCCGCTACTTTATCGGACTGGAGCGGGAGGAGGATGACGGGGAGTTTCTGTCCTACGACGCGCTGCAGGCGCGGGGACAAGCCAAGTTTGAGGCGGGGGAGCGGGCGTTTGCGGACATGAAGTCGGATGTGCTTGACACCAAGATGATTGTCTACACCTCCGGTACTACCGGCGCCGCCAAGGGCGTTATGCTGACCGAGCAAAACCTGTGCAGCTGCGTGTACTACGGTCTGCAAGTCTCCACCCTCTACCAGACGGGGCTGTCGGTGCTGCCCTACAACCACACCTATGAGGCGGTGGCGGGGATTCTGTCTGCCATCCATAAGCGCTGCACCATGTGTATCAATGAAAACCTGCGGCAGGTGCTGAAAAATCTGCAGTTCTACAAGCCCGACTTTGTTTACCTGGTGCCTGCCTTTGTGGAGGTGTTCTACCGGCGGATTCTGGCGGCCGCCAAGCAGGAGGGCAAGGAAGCCGCCCTGAAACTGCTGGTCAAGTCCTCCAATGCCGCCCGTCTGCTCGGCATCGACAAGCGCGCCACTTTGTTCAAAAAGATTCACGAGAACTTTGGGGGCAACCTCAAGAAGATTGTCTGCGGGGGCGCGCCCATCCGCCCGGAGCTGGGGGATTTCTTTGAGGGCATCGGTATCAGCCTCATCAACGGCTACGGGATCACCGAATGCTCGCCCCTGGTCAGCGTCAACCAAGACCAAAACAACGACTGCCAGACGGCGGGCTACCCCCTGCCCTGTCTGGAGGTCATGCTGGACGAAAAGACGCCGGACGGCAACGGGGAAATCTGTGTCAAGGGTCCGACGGTCATGAAGGGGTACTATAAAATGCCCGAGATGACAAGCGAGGTGATTGTGGACGGCTTCTTCCATACGGGGGACTACGGCAAGCTCAACGCGGACGGACAGCTCATCATCACCGGGCGCAAGAAAAATCTGATTGTGCTGGACAACGGCAAAAATATCTTCCCGGAGGAAATCGAAAAGTACCTCTATAAAATCCCCTACGTGGCAGATGCCGTGGTCTTTGCCGTCAAGGACGAGACGGGGCAGGAGGTGGGCCTGGCGGCAGAGGTGTTCCTGTCGGCGGAGCAGCTGGAAAAGCGCAAGGTGACCAACCCCGAGCAGGCCCTGCGGCGGGATATCAACCTGGGCATGCTGCTGTTGCCCGCTTACAAGCGAATCAGCAAAATTTTCATCCGCCCGGTGGAGTTTGAGAAAACCACTACCAACAAAATCAAGCGCTCCAGCCTGATGTTTGCCGATACCGCGCACAAATAATTCCGTCACGGGTGGCCTAATCGGCCGCCCGACTCCCTTTCCGGGCGGCGGGCAGGAACGGTGCCCCTCGACTGCGGGACGCATCCCATAGAGTTTGGAAAACCTATGGAAGCGCTACCGGGCCGAGGGGCGCTTTTTGTCTGATGGGGAGGGGAGCGCCGAGCGATCAGTCGGCGGAGGGGTCCGGCAACTCGACAATGGTAAAGCTGTAGCCGTCGGCGCCCAGCAGCAGGAAGCGTCCCTCGCCCATGTCAATCAGATCGTAGGCACCATAGGGGAGGACATAGCGGAGCGACTCAAAGTTACCGTCATAAATGAGGATCAGCCGCTGCCCCCAGGTGTTGTACAGACATGCCAGGGAGTATTGCTCCCGGGCATAGAGGATGGTATACATGTACATATCCTCCGTCTCGGGTATAAAATCCGAAAAGTCCTCGAGATTGCCAATCAGCGTGCCATCCTGGTCATACAGCTGGCCTGCCGCATAAATGATGTCGCCGACCGCCTCCATGTACAGCTGGCCGCCGGAGTAGATTTTCTTGTGTAAAAGCGTCTGCTCGGCCAGGTCGTAGCAGTAAACATAGCCGGTGGCGGAGGCGGCATACATACGGTTTCGGGTGAAGTCTATGTAAACATTGGGGGCGGTAAAGCTCTCGGGGGTCATAAAGATGTTGTTGCCTGTGGCGGGACTCAGACCGTAAATGCGGGAGCTGGTCGTGGCGGAGACCATGAGCTGGCCCCCCCACACATCCATGCTGTGGATGGTCTTGCCCACCATGCTTTGCGAGGCGACACGGTGCAGTTTTTCCAGGGACAGGGCGTCATACTGTTCGTACACACCGCCATACGCGAGGTACAGATGCCCGCCGCCGGCGGCTATACAGCTGATCTCCTGCTCGTGCTCGATATACCCTACCTTGCGCATGGTGGCGGTATCGTACACATCCACATAGCCTGCACTGTCGCCAAAGTCACGCAGCAGAAACAGGCGGGCGGTGGTGGGGTCGTACGCCACCGCCTGGTAGTTCCCCAGCACATGGGTGCTGGCAAAGGGAACCTCGCTCATCTCATTGTACACCCGGTGGGCGACGGGGGGGATTTCCACCTGCTCGTTGAAGGCAAAATACTCAAGTTTCAACTCTACGGTCATGGGGTAGCTCACCGAACCTGCCTGCAGAAGCAACTCAATGCACTGGTACTGCTCGGTGATGACGCCTCGGAAGGCGGTGCAGGTCATGGTGGACGCCTCCACGCTGATATTCATCCCTGCCTCACTCAACTGTTGCAGTTCCGGCACTTGCATGAACATGGCGAGGAGTTCCGACTCCGGCACGATGATGGTGTACACCACCTCATGCCCTGTTTTCACGGCACTCAGCTCAAACTGCTCAACCTCCGAGTCTCCTTCAAACAGGCGGTAAAAGTAGGTGTCCAGCAGCTCCCCCTCCATGTACAGGTTCAGATAGTAGCCGTCCATGACACTGTTGGTATAGGTGTGGCTGTACGAGTAGGTCTCGCCGTCCTCGGTGCTCTCGATCGAGAGGGACAGCCCCTTGTCTGTCGCGCTGTCTATGATTTTGTACGACTCGACGGAGGTTTGCTCTATAAGCCCCTCGGAATGGAGGGTGGTGGTGGAGCGGAAGTCGATGGCATAAAGAACGGCGGGGATAATGCCGTCCAGCTCCTCCTCGGTGGGGGTGTAGGTGACGGGGGTCATATCCACCGGCGGCTCGGTGGTGGTTTGGAGCGCGGTGGTGGCGGTGGTGCTGTCGGTCCCACCGGAGGCGCAGGATGAAAACAGGAGCAACAAGAGCAGTGCAAACAGGGAACGCAGTCCACGTGAAAAGTGACGGTTGGAAGGCAGGTGTTGTCTCATGTCTTTGGTCTCCTTTGTGTCAGTAGTACTCACAGAATAGCACGAAATTTGGAAAAAATCAAGTAAATCAGACCACTTTCTCTAACAAAAGAGGATTTTTCCACTTTTTGCGGCGACAGGGAAGAAAAAAAGCCCTGCGCCGCCCTGTCCAAAAAAGAGGGGCGGCGCGGGGAGCAGTGGGAAAAAATGAGGGTCATGGCGGGGGTTTCAGGGCACCAGGGTCACTTCGTACTCTGAAAGCCACAAATCCAGCTGGTAAAGCCACGCGTACAGCTGTGCCCTTGCCATCAACTGGCCAAACCAGGTGTGGTCGGTTCCCTCGGAAAGTGAGCGGAGGGCGTGGGGCTCCAAAAGGGCGGCGAGGGGGCTGTGCTTGGCGGTCAGGCGCTGCTGGAGCAGGCGGTATGCCAGCGTCTCATAGGACGGGTTGTGGGTTTTGGGGAAGGGGCTTTTCTTGCGCTGTCGCACGGGCTCGGGCAGGTAGGGGGCCATGGCGGTGCGGAGCAGTGCCTTTTCCACTTGCCCCTCAAATTTGACCTCCCACGGGATGTTGTACACGTAGGAGAGGAGTCGATGGTCGGCAAAAGGCAGACGCACCTCCAGCCCGCACGCCATGCTCATGCGGTCCTTGCGCTCGAGCAGTGAGCTCATGAAGTAGTCCGCCGTGAGCTTGGTCGCCACTCGGGCGGTTTTGGTCGCCTCGCTGTCCTGCTCCAAAAGCGCCACGCCCGCGACAGCTTTTTGATACAGTCCGCGGACATAGTCATACCCCTCGGCCCCCCTGACCACCTCGGCGCGGAACAGGGAGATGCGGGCGGTGGGGTCGTGGATGAAGGGGAAAAAGTCACGGGAGAGCATTTCGGGGCGGTAGTACCACGGATAGCCGCCGAACACCTCGTCCGCCCCCTCGCCCGACAGGGCGACCTTGTGCCGCTCGCTGATGCGGCGGCAGAACCAGTACAGGGAGGAGTCGATGTCCGCCTGTCCCGGGAAGTCCCGCTGTTGCATGGCATCGATGAGGCAGGCGGCGACCGACGCGGTATCGGCGGTGCAGACGGTGTGCACGGCGCCGATATGCCCTGCCATCAGGGCGGCAAAGTCCTCGTCTTTACTCGGTTGGAACAGGCTGGGGATATACTCGCTCCCCTCAAACTCCAGTGAATAGGTAGCCAAAGTCTTGCCCTGTCCGGCATAGTGCTCGGCCGCCACGGCAGAGACGATCGAGGAGTCCAGCCCCCCCGACAGCATGGCGCACAGGGGGACATCCGCCTCCAGCTGCAGCCGAATGGCGTCCCCGAGCAGCTCGGCGGTTTGCGCAACGATGCTGTCCCGGGACTGGTGGTTGGGCAGAGTCTCGAGCGTCCAGTAAGTAAAGGGGTGGATGCCGTCCCGGTCAACCGTCATCGCCTGCGCGGGCTTCAGTTCAAAGATGTCCTCGAAAATGCCGCTGCCGGGCAGACGGATGGGCGCCAAATAGAGCAGCTCCCAGAGCAGCCGTTGGTTCAGGCGCGCCGGACAAAGGCCGGTTTTCACAAAGGCCTTGACCTCGGAGGCAAAGTAGAACTTGCCGTTTTGCAGGGTATAAAAGAAGGGCTTGACGCCAAAACGGTCGCGGGCGCAAAACAGACACTCTCGGGCGCTGTCGTAGATGCAGAAGGAAAAAAAGCCGTTGAGGCGCTCCACACACGCCGAACCCCAGACGGCATAGGCGTATACCACCACCTCGGTGTCGCACTTGGTCCGGAGGCAGACACCGGCCTTTGCCAGCTCGGCGCGCAACTCCGCGGTGTTGTAAATTTCTCCGTTGTAAACAATCGTGTACGCCGCGCGGCGAAACACTACCGTCATGGGCTGCTGTCCGCGCGGGGGATCCATGATGGCCAGCCGGTTGTGGTGCAGGGCGCAGTGTTCGTCGGTAAAGCTGCCGTCGCCGTCCGGCCCGCGGTGCGCCAACAGCTTCCCCATCCGCTCCAGCAGGATGAGATCCTCACCCGTGACGCAGCGGGGGGCAAAAATGCCGCAAATAGAACTCATAGTTGTATGCTCCGTTTTTTATCAGTATATGCAAACAGGGAGCACTGTTGCAGGGGCTGTGCCGCCAAATGTCGTGCGGGGCGGGGGATGGTAATACGGCATGGACTGTGGGCGAGGGGGCTTTCTCAGGTGCCTTTGTCTGACAGGGCACTTCTTTTTTGTCAATTCTCTTGAAAAAAAAGCCGAGATGTTGTATGATGTAAAAAGGAATGAGTGCTCCCTGATTCAAAACCGGAGCCGCGGGGGAAAACTGTATGAAAAACGAAAAAGTAAAAAAACTGGTGGTAGCGTCCCTGTTTGCCGCCCTGATCTGTGTGGCGACCATGGTCCATGTCCCCGCCCCCGCTCCGATGCAGGGGTATGTGCATATCGGCGACTCGATGGTGGTGCTGTCCGCCCTGCTGCTCGGGCCGGTGTATGGCACGGCCGCCGCCGGACTGGGGTCCATGCTGGCGGACCTGCTGCTCGGCTACGGCATCTATGCGCCCGGCACCCTCCTCATCAAGTCGCTCGCCGCCCTGTGCGCCTATCTGTTGTGGCGTGCCCTGAAGGGGAAGCGGATGCCGTTGCGGCGGCAGCGCTTGCCGCGGTTGTTTGTCGCCGGACTGGGCGCCGCGGCGGTGGTGCTGCTGGGGTATTTTGTGTATGATTTGCTGCTGTTTGGAGAGGGGGCGGCGCTCGCCGGCCTGATCGGCAACCTCCTCCAAGGCGGCTTTGGGGTGGTGATCGCCATGTTCGGGTATGAGACGCTCCGACAGGTGACCGCCCTTGGGCAGAAAGAATCGGGAGGATAAAACAGATGGTTCGGGAGCTTTCACAACAAGCCACGGAAGTGATAGAAGAACTGGTGAGGGTCGCCAAACTGCCCGCCGGGGCACTGGTGGTGGTGGGGTGCTCGACCAGTGAGGTGCTGGGGAGCCACCCGGGCACCCACTCCAGCCCCGAGGTCGCCGAGGAGCTGTTTGAGGCGATTCATGCGGCGCTGTCCGCCAAGGGCATCTACCTCGCGGCGCAATGCTGCGAACACCTGAACCGCGCCGTGGTGCTGGAGGCGGAGGCCGCCGCCGGACTGGAACGGGTCAATGTACTGCCCCAGCCAAAGGCGGGCGGGGCGTTTGCCACGGCTGCCTACCGGCACTTTCACCACCCGGTGGTGGTGGAGGAGGTCAGGGCCGACGCGGGGCTGGATATCGGCGCGGTGCTGATCGGCATGAACCTCAAACGGGTGGCCGTGCCACTTCGGCTGACCCGGCAAAAAATCGGGCAAGCCATCCTCATCGCGGCCCGCACACGCCCCCGCTTCATCGGCGGTGCGCGGGCGGTGTATGACGAGGGTCTGCTTTGAGGCCTCTGCCGGGCGGGCTTCGGTTCCCTCCCGCGCCGCCGGCGTAAAAGGGCGGTGCGGGCTTTCGGAGAGATGCCCCGCAGGGTTTTGGTAGGGCGGGTGCCCTGTCACCGCCTGCACTGCTCCCTGGACGGCAAGATGGTCTATAACCCCACCCATACCACCCTATACTTTGAGTATGACCGGCAACACTGTTCGGTGGCGCCGGGGGAGCGGCTGTCTTTGGCGTGAGGGAAACCTCCCGGCGCGGGCAAGGGCGCGACATAATGCCGACGGCATCGGCAGTGAAAGAGTACTATTTTTGAATGCGAGGAGAGACAACATGCCAAGCTTATTTTTACGCTTCCCCGGCGGACGCGCCAAGGCGCTCACGCTGAGTTATGACGACGGGGTGAAAAGTGATCTGCGCCTGATTGAAATCATGCAGCGGCACGGGCTGAAAGGCACCTTCAACATCAATGCCGGCCTGTTCCCGCCCGAGGGGGTGCCCCACGGGCGCCTGAGCCGCGAGGGGGCGTACCGCGCCTACCATGACTCGGGCATGGAGGTGGCGGTGCACGGCTACACCCATCCTTACCTGGAGCAGCTCTCCCCGGGGACCGCGACCTACGAGATCGCGCGGGACCGTGAGGGGCTGGAGAGTTTGTTCGGGACCATCATCCGCGGCGCCGCCTATCCCTACGGGACCTATCATGACGGGGTGGTGGAGGCGCTGCGCTGCTGCGGGATTGTCTACTGCCGTACCGTCGTGTCTACCGAAAAATTCGACCTGCCCACCGACTGGCTGCGCCTGCCCGCTACCTGCCACCATAAAAACCCCCGCCTCATGGAGCTGGCCAAACAGTTCTTGGAGATGCCTGCCGACAGAACCTCCAAACTGTTCTACCTTTGGGGGCACAGCTATGAGTTTGACAACAACCATAACTGGGAGAAAATCGAGCAGTTCGCCGAGTATATGGGGGGGCGGGACAATGTCTGGCATGCCACCAACATCGAGATTTACGACTATATAGACGCCTTTCACCGCCTGCAATTCTCGATGGACGGCAAGAGGGTCTATAACCCGACCAACACCACGCTCTACTTTGACTACGCCAAGCAGCCCTACCATGTGGCGCCGGGCGAACAACTGTCGCTCGCCTAAGTCACACAAAGCCGAAAACTGCCGCATGTTCCTATAGGAACATGCGGCAGTTTGTTTGAATCGCGATGGTTCGCGCTCAACGGGGGCCTCAGGCTTCGAGCGGTTCTGCCTGGGGTTTCGCCTTTTTGGCGGCCCGCTTCTTGGGCTTTTCGGTCTGCTCAGGCTCGGGCTGCTTGACAGGGGTCAGGCGGATCACTGCCATCTCGGCGCCGTCGCCGCGGCGGGGACCGGTCTTGTACACCTGCGTGTACCCGCCCGGGATGTCGCGGTACAGGTGAGCGGTGACTTCCATCAGCTTTTTGGCAACTTCCTGCTTGGTGATGAAGGTCAGCAATTGACGGTATGCCGCCAGGTTGTTCTGCTTGGCGATACTCATCATTTTATCCGCAAGCGCGCTGACTTCTTTGGCGCGCGTGTAGGTTGTTTCGATCTGGCCGTGCTCGAGCAAATAGGTGACCATGCCGCGCAGCATCGCTTTGCGATGGGCGGTGGGTCTGCCGAGCTTTCTGCTTCCGGGCATTTGAATTACCTCCTCATATGATTGGCCCCTGCTCAGTCGTCAGCTTTGCGAAGCTCGAAACCGAGAGAGTGCAGTTTTTGGATAACTTCTTCCAGTGACTTCTTGCCGAGGTTGCGGACCTTGATCATTTCTTCCTCGGTGCGTTGGGTTAAGTCTTCCACGGTGTCGATGCCCGCGCGCTTCAGACAATTGAAGCTGCGGACCGACAGGTCAAGCTCCTCAATGGTCATCTCAAGTACTTTTTCCTTCTTGATCTCTTCTCTCTCGACCATGATCTCCGCCTTTTTCGCCTGGTCGGACATGTCGATGAAGAGGTTGAGATGCTCGTTGAGAATCTTGGCAGCGAGCGAGACGGCCTCCTTGGCGGTGATGGTGCCATTGGTCTGCACACGCAACACCAGCTTGTCATAGTCGGTGATATTGCGTACGCGCGTGTTCTCGACCGAATACTCGACCTTATACACGGGGGTAAAGATGGAGTCGGTGAAAATGATGCCAATGGGCGCGCTCACGCCCGGGCCCAGCTCTGAAATATAATTCTGCTTGTTCTTATCCTGGGGCAAGTATCCGCGGCCGGCGTCAAAGGTCAGCTCCATGTAGAAACGGCTGTTGCCGCTGACGGTGGCGATATGGTGCTGCGGATTGATGATTTCAACATCAGCGTCGGCAGCGATATCCGCGGCGGTGATTTCATACTCATCCTCCTCGCCCGAGATATCAATGACCACCTTTTTGGGGCCGGGGGTATGCAGTTTGGCGATGATCCCCTTGACATTCAGCACGATCTCCGGCACGTCCTCGATCACACCGGAAATGGTGGAAATCTCGTGGAGTACACCGTCGATTTTAATGCTGGTCACAGCGTAACCCGCCAACGAACTGAGCAAAATTCTGCGCAATGAGTTGCCGAGCGTAATGCCGTATCCTCTTTCAAGGGGCTCTACGATAAACTCGGCTTCGGTGCCGCTGTCATTCAGCTCTTTGATGGCAATGGTCGGCTTCTCTATTTCGATCATATTATCGCTCCTCCTAATTTCATTTGACAAAAGAAACATCACTCCCAAAGGGAACCGTGTCTTAAACAGTCGAACCTTCCCCGTCGGCGAACCCGCCGGCCAAAGAAGGGTTCCGGAGGGCATATTACTTGGAATAAAGTTCGACGATCAGCTGCTCATCAATGTCAAAGTCGATATCCTCTCTCTGGGGCAGAGCAACTACCTTGGCACTCATGGCTGTCTCGTTGACATCCAACCACTTGGGTTTGATGCGGGGGGCTTCCTCGAGCAGGGCTTTGAATTTCGCGCTCTCGCGGCTCTTTTCCTTCAGCGCAACCACATCTCCTGCCTTCACCAGCATGGAGGGAATGGTGGCCTTGGCACCGTTCAGGGTGAAGTGGCCGTGTCTGACGAGTTGGCGGGCTTCCTTGCGGCTGCTGCCCAGTCCCATCCGGTACACCACATTGTCGAGCCGTCTCTCGAGCAGGACCAGCAGGTTTTCACCCGTCATGCCCTCTTTGCGCTCTGCCAGCTCATAGGAGATCTTAAACTGGTTTTCCAGCACGCCATAGTACCGTCTGGTCTTCTGTTTCTCGCGCAGTTGTCTGCCGTACTCACCGGTCTTCTTACGGGCGGCGCCGTGCTGACCGGGCAGAGAGCTTCTGTGGTCAATCGAGCATTTGCCGGACGTGCAGCGCTCGCCTTTCAGGTAAAGCTTGGTGCCTTCCCGACGGCACTGTCTGCAGCTGGGGCCTGTATAATTTGCCATATGGTAATCAATCCTCCTTCTTCAATTAAACACGACGGCGCTTCGGCGGGCGGCAACCGTTGTGGGGGATGGGTGTGACATCCTTGATGAGGGTGATGTCCAGTCCTGCGGTCTGCAGTGCGCGGATGGCGGCTTCTCTGCCGGCGCCGGGGCCACGGACAAATACCTCAATCGTCTTCATGCCATGGTCAATCGCCAGCTTGGCGGCGTGCTCTGCGGCGTTCTGAGAGGCAAAGGGAGTGGACTTCCGGGAGCCTTTGAACCCCATCTCACCCGAGCTTGCCCACGAAATGGTGTTGCCCTGCATGTCGGTGATGGTCACAATGGTATTGTTGAAGGTCGAACGGATATGGGCTGCGCCTTTTTCAACATTCTTCTTTTCGCGGCGTCTCTTGGTGGTCTTTTTTGCAATAGCCATCTTCTGTTCTCACTCCTTACTTCTTCTTATTCGCGATGGTCTTGGCGGGGCCTTTTCTGGTTCTTGCGTTGGTTTTGGTGCGCTGTCCTCTGACGGGCAGGCCTTTTCTGTGGCGAATCCCGCGGTAGGAGTTGATCTCCACCAGCCGCTTGATGTTCAAAGCGACTTCACGGCGCAGGTCCCCCTCCACGTGGTAGTTCATCTCAATCTCATCACGCAGCGCGGCGATTTCCGCCTCGGTGAGGTCCTTGGCACGGGTATCGGGGCTGACGCCTGTTTTGAGACAGATGTCCTGTGCACTTTTCGGTCCGATGCCGAAAATGTAGGTGAGTGCGGCTTCCACGCGTTTGTTGTTGGGAATATCAACACCAGCTAAACGAGCCATGAAACATTTCTCCTTATTCTTATTTGTCGGTTATCTGCCGGTCAACCTTGGCGCTGTTTGTGCTTCGGGTTTTCGCAAATCACCATCACTTTGCCGTGGCGCTTGATGATTTTGCATTTATCGCAGATTTTTTTCACGGAAGGTTTTACTTTCATCTTACCGTTCCTTTCAGCGGTTATTTTTTTCTCCAGGTGATGCGTCCCTTGGTGAGGTCATACACGGATACCTCGACCGTTACTCGATCACCGGGAAGGATTCGGATGTAATGCATACGTAACTTCCCCGAAATGTGCGCCGTGATAATGTGCTTGTTGGGAAGCTGAACCCTAAACGTGGCATTGGGCAGTGACTCGATCACCACACCGTCTTCAAATTCAATCAAATCATCTTTGGACAGAATAATCCCTCCTCACTGTATCGACTGTACATAGGCGCCAATCGTGCGGCGTACACAACTGTCGGTGAGTTGTGCGCCTGTCAGCACCGCGCGCCTAACCATGTGCAGATGCCGTGGATTTTTCCGCTTGGGATCGGCGACTCGTCGCCCCTTCCCGTCCGCGATCCAGACGGCTCCGCTTTCCTCCCTGACAGACACGACGACAAAATACTGTCCCCTGTCATGTCCTGCCCTTGACTGTACCAAATCTCCTGCGCCCGGCTGCATCATACCACCCCCTACTCGCCCACATCGGTGAGCAGCCAAGGTCCCTCGGGGGTGATGGCCACCGTATGCTCATAGTGAGCAGACAGCTTGCCGTCGGCCGTCAGCACCGTCCATCCGTCGTCCAGGACCCGTACATCGGGGGTGCCCTCATTAATCATCGGCTCGATGGCCAGTGTCATGGCGGCGTAGAGGCGAGTGCCTCTGCCGGGGGTGCCGTAATTGGGTACATCGGGGGGTTCGTGCAGGGCAGACCCCACGCCGTGTCCCACAAAGGTGCGTACCACGCTGAAGCCGTTTGACTCGGCATGGGACTGGACGGAGGCACCGATGTCTCCGAGCCGGTTGCCCGGGCGTGCCTTAGCCACCCCGCGCCGGAAGCACTGCTCGGTCACCTCAATCAGGCGCTGCGCGGCGGCGGAAATGCGCCCTACCGCAAAGGTTCTGGCACTGTCGCCGTGGTAGCCGCGGTAGCACGCGCCGACATCCACCTTGACAATGTCTCCCTCTCGGAGACAGACCTGCGGGGAGGGGATGCCGTGGATGACCTGGTGGTTGAGGCTGATGCAGGCGCTGGCGGGAAAGCCGCCGTACCCGAGAAAAGAGGGGGTGGCGCCGCACCGCTCGATATAGGCGCGAATGATTTTGTCCAGCTCGGCGGTGGAAATGCCCACGCGGATGGCATCGCGAGCCTTGAGCAGCGCATGAGCGGTGATTTCACCCGCACGCTTCATATACTGAAGCTGCTCGGGGGTTTTCAGAACCACCATGCTATGCCACTCCCAGTGCCGCCAGTGTCAGGGCGGTGGTGTCTGCCACCTGTTCCTGCCCAAGCACCAGTTTGAGCAAGCCCTTGCCGGCGTAAAAGTCCTTGAGAGGTTCGGTCAGTTCATGGTAGACCTCCAGCCGGCTGCGCACCACCTCGGGGGCGTCGTCGGGACGGATGGTCAGTGCCTTGCCGCACTTGTCGCAATGGGTATGGTCTGCGGAGGGGTTGTACTCGATATGGTAGGAGGCACCGCACCCTGTGCACACGCGGCGACCGCTCATACGCGAGATGATGGCGGCATCGGGTACCTCAATGGAGAGCACCGCATCGATGGTCACGCCCATGCGGTCCAGCGCCTGTGCCTGGGGCACGGTGCGGGGAAAGCCGTCCAGGATAAAACCGTGACGGCAATCCTCCGCCGAGAGACGCTCCTTGATGATGCCGATGACTACCTCGTCAGGCACCAGGGCACCTGTCTCGGTATACTTTTTCGCCTCGGTACCCATCCGGGTGCCGTTTTTAATCGCCTCGCGGATGATGGCACCGGTGGAAATCGCGGGAATCGCCAGGCGCTGAGAGACAATCTCTGCCTGGGTCCCCTTTCCGGCGCCGGGGGCGCCCAAAAATATGATTCTCATGAGACAGCTCCTCGTATCACAAAAAGCCCTTGTAATTGCGCATGGTGAGCTGTGCCTCCAGCTCGCGGAAGGTCTCCTGCACCACACCCACGACAATGAGCAGGGAGGTGCCGCCGAAAGCAAAGCTGCCTGTGAACTGCGAGACCACGCTGCGGAAGTAAGAAGCGTAATAGGAGGATCCGTCGCCTGCCATGAAGGCAAAATCCTTGGAGTTCGCTAAAATCTTCGTGACCACGGGCTCCATCAACAGCGGGCTGGCAATCACCGGCAACACGGCGATAACGCCGAGAAACAGGGCGCCGACCAGTGTGATTTTTCGCAAAATCCTTTGGATGTATTCCACGGTGGGCTTGCCTTGCCGGATACCCGGAATCATACCGCCGTTTTTCTTCAGATTATTCGCGACATCAATGGGATTGAAGGAAATGTTGGTGTAGAAGTAGGCGAACCCGATGATGAGCAAAAAGAGCGCGACCGGGTAGAACCAAGCGTCGGGTGCGAAGAAGCGCGCTAAGGTGTCCCAGAACCCTTTCCCCGTGCCGGTGATGCCGAACAGGGTCATGGCGGTGGCGGGCAGGGAGATGATGGAGGAGGCGAAGATGACGGGCATCACGCCGGTCATGTTGAGCTTAATGGGCAGGTGGGTGTTCTGACCGCCGTACATTTTGCGTCCCACCACACGCTTGGCGTACTGCACCGGGACCCGGCGCTCCGAGCCTGTGATGAAGACCACAAAGTAGACCATCGCCAGAATCACGAAGAGGATAAACAGGGCAAAGACCACACCGAGCAGGATATACCAGAACGCAGACCACTTGGTCGCCTCGCCGTCGATGGCGTAAATGACCAGCCGCACCAAGCGAATGGCGAAGGAGGCGGAGCCCGAAACAATGTTGGCAAACAGGATGAGGGAAATGCCGTTGCCGATGCCGTTCTCATTGATCTTCTCGCCCAGCCACATGATGATCGACGCGCCTGCCACATAGCAGGTGACAATCACGATGCCCGAGAGGACGTTCATGCCCTTGCCGAAGCCGGTAATCTGGTCGGAGAGCATGTCGTTGTTCTTCAGCAGGGTGTAGTAGCCGAAGCCGGTGACAATCGCCAACGCGACCGTGGCAATGCGGGTCCACTTGTTGGAAAGCTCCTTGCCGCCCTCACCCTTGAACTTGCGTTCCAGAGCGGGGAAAGCGACGGTGAGCAACTGGATGATAATGGACGCGGTGATATAGGGGGAAATGCCCAGTGCAAACAGGGTGGCAGAGGACAGCGCGCCGCCGGACAGAACGTCCATGTAGGCGAAAATGGTGTCCCCGAAATTTTGGGTGAAAGAAGATGCATCGACAAAAGGAACGGGTATGACGGTTCCGATACGGTAGAGCAACAAGATGAATAGGACGAAAAGTATCTTTCTTCTTAAATCAGGTGTGTTCCACGCATTTTTGAGTGTCTGAAGCATATCAAATCACCTCGGTCTTTCCACCTGCCGCCTCTATCTTTTCCTTGGCCGATGCTGAAAAGATGGATGCTCTGACGGTGAGTTTCCGGGTGAGTTCTCCATCGCCGAGAATTTTGATCCCGTCGTTCAGCTTGCTGACCGCCTTGCAGTCCAGCAATGCCTGCGGGTCAACCACCGCCCCATCCTCGAAGCAATTCAGTGCCTCAACATTGATGGTCGTGTAGGTTTTGCCGAAGCGGTTGAAAAACCCTCTTTTGGGCAACCGTCGGTACAGGGGCAGCTGTCCCCCCTCAAAACCGGGTCTGACACCGCCGCCGCTGCGGGCGTTCTGACCCTTGTGCCCTCTGCCTGCCGTCTTGCCGTTGCCGGAGCCGGTGCCCCTGCCGCGACGGAAGGGCGCTTTTGCAGAGCCTGCTGCGGGAGAAAGTTCGTGAAGTTTCATATCTCTACCTCCTTACTTAGATTCCGCCGAAACGGGTTCTACCTGGATGAGGTGTTTTAGTACCGTGATTTTCCCTGCCAGTGCGGCGTCATTGACGCCGATGGCGCAGTCGCCGATCTTGCGCAGTCCCAGCGAGGCTGCGGTAGCCTTCTGTTTGGGTTTGGCGCCAATCAGGCTGCCTGTGAGTACAATTTTAATCTGTTCCATGCCGTACCCCCTCATGCCTTCCTGATATCGGCGGGGCTGAGACCGCGGAGAGCGGCAATCTCATCGGCGGTTTTCAATGTGCGCAGCCCCTCGAAAGTAGCCTTGATGACGTTGAGCGCGTTGGTGGAACGCAGGCACTTGGCACGGATGTTCTTGATGCCCGCCATCTCCAGCACTGCGCGGACCACGCCGCCCGCAATGACGCCGGTACCGGGGCCGGCCGGCTTCAGCAGGACACGTCCCGCACCGTACTCCCCCAACACCTCGTGGGGAATCGTGGTCTGGTTCAGGGAAACCTCAATCAAATTCTTCTTTGCGTCCTCAATCCCTTTGCGAATGGCGTCGGGGATTTCAGCCGACTTGCCGAGTCCGTAACCCACGTGTCCGTTACCGTCCCCGACCACCATGATCGCGGCAAAGCGACTGATACGGCCGCCCTTGACGGTTTTGGAAACGCGGTGGGTCGCCACAAGTCTCTCTTGCAGCTCGTACTCGTTTGGGTCAAGTAGTTTTGCCATGCTTTTCTCCTTCAATTTCTTTCAAGCAACTTGAAATAGTGTACAAACCGGACTCACAGCGCCAGGCCGCCCTCGCGGGCGCCCTCTGCCAGTTCCGATACACGACCGTGGTAGACATAGCCGCCGCGGTCAAAGACAACGGCAGTAATCCCCTTCGCAAGGGCTCGCTCGGCAATCTTCTTGCCAATGGTTCTGGCAGCCGCCTTGTTGCTGCCCAGTCCCTCAAAATCCTTCTCATGTGTGCTGGCGGCAACCAGCGTCACGCCGCGCTTATCGTCAATGACCTGCGCGCTGATGTGTGCGTTGGAACGGTAGACCGCCAAACGAGGTCTTTCCGCGGTGCCCGAGATCTTGCTGCGTACCCGGAGATGCCGCTTCAGACGCTGTTCGTTTTTATCTTTCTTCATTACCATGCTGACGCGCTCCTTTCATTACTTGCCGGCCTTGCCCGCTTTACGGCGGATCTTTTCACCGGCATATCGGATACCCTTGCCCAAATAAGGCTCGGGCGGCCTCTTCCCGCGGATCTGAGCGCTGAGCTGCCCTACCATCTGCTTGCTGGGACCTTTGACAAGTATCACCGTCGCCGAGGGGACCTCGTAGGTAATGTCGCCCGTTTCTTCAAAATAGATGGGGTGCGAGTAGCCGAGGTTGAGTACCAACCGCTTGCCCTGCTTCTCCGCCTTGTAGCCCACGCCCTCGATCTCCAGCCGCTTTTCATACCCGTTTGTCACGCCGTGCACCATGTTGTTCAGCAGTGTTCGGGTGAGCCCGTGCAGGGCGCGGTCTTGCTTCTCGTCGGTGGGGCGGGTCACCAGTGCTTTGCCCTGCTCCAGTTGCAGCGTCATGCGGGGGTGGATCTTCTCGGTCAGCGTGCCCTTGGGCCCGTTGACAATGACCATCTCACCCTCCTGCCGCACGGTGACGCCGGCGGGGATTTCAATGGGTTTTCTTCCGATTCTCGACATGTCCTGCCCTCCTTACCAGACAAAGGCAAGCACTTCGCCACCCACATGGTTGCTTCTTGCCTTCTTGTCTGTCATGATGCCCTTGGATGTGGAGACAATGGCGATCCCCAAACCGTTCATCACACGGGGCATTTCTTCGCTGGACGCATACACACGCAGGCCGGGCTTGGAAACCCTGCGCAGGCCGTGAATGACCTTTTGCTTGCCCTTGGCGTATTTCAGCGTGATTCTGACGATACCCTGCTTGCCGTCCTCGACAATCTGGTAGCCCTTAATATAGCCCTCGGTGAGCAGGATATCGGCTATGGCTTTTTTCATATTGGATGCGGGGATGTCAACCGTATCATGCTTCGCACCGTTGGCGTTTCTGATTCTGGTAAGCATATCCGCTATCACATCGGACATTTGCATCTTTTATCCTCCCGTATGCAAGTTTTCATTTGCTTGCTGCCAAGGCATTTTCCTTGGCGGCTGATCAGCGGTTAAAATCCTACGGTTCTCCCGCGATTTTCCTGCTGATAGAGTAGAGAATTTTTGTTTGTTGTCTGTGTCCTTGCGGGGATCACTTACCAACTTGCTTTTCTGACGCCGGGAATCTCACCCTTGTGAGCAAGCTCGCGGAAGCAGATACGGCACACACCGTACTTGCGGAGATACCCGTGCGGCCGACCGCAGATTTTGCAGCGGTTATACGCCCGGGTAGAGAACTTCGGGGTTCTCTTTTGCTTGAGTATCATGGATTTTTTAGCCATCGTCGTTCCTCCTTACGCACGGGCAAAAGGCGCGCCCATCAGGGTCAGCAGCTCTTTTGCTTCTTCGTCATTTGTAGCGGTGGTGACGAAGACAATGTCCATACCGCGAATCTTGTCGATCTTGTCATAGTTGATTTCCGGGAAAATCAGCTGCTCCTTCAGGCCCAGCGCATAGTTGCCTCTGCCGTCAAAGGCGTTGGGGTTGATGCCTCTGAAGTCACGGACGCGGGGCAGCGCAAAGCTGAACAGACGATCCATGAATTCATACATCCGCACGCCGCGCAGGGTGACTTTGACCCCCACCTTCATGCCCGCTCTGACCTTGAAGTTTGCCACCGACTTGCGTGCGGTGGTGGGGACTGCCCGCTGCCCGGTGATCTGGGTTAAATCCGCGATGGCGTTGTCAATGATCTTGGGGTTTTCCTTGGCATCGCCGCAGCCGATATTGACCACGATCTTCTCGAACCGGGGAATCTGCATCACGCTCTTGTAGGCGAATTTCTGCATCAGAGCGGGGGCAACTTCTTTTTGATACTTCTCGCTGAATCTTGACATATTGAGTTACCTCCTCTCACAGTTTTGCGCCGCATTTGCTGCACAGACGGGTTTTGACGGTTTTGCCGTCCTTGGTGGTCTCGGTGCCCGACTTGGTGCGCACGCCCTGCTTGCAGGCGGGGCAGTACATCTGCACCTTGGACGCATACACGGCGCCCTCTGTCTTGATGATGCCGCTGGCATCACCCTGTTTTTTGGCTTTGGTGTGCTTGGACACGACGTTCACACCCTCGACAATGACCTTGCCCTCCTCGGGGGAGGCGGCAATCACCTTGCCGATTCTGCGGGTGAGGTTGCCCTCGTCGTCGGTCATTTTTCTGTCATCACCGGAGAGTACGACTACGGTGTCGCCTTTTTTGACATGCAGTTTTTTCATTCTCATCCCTCCAGTCACAGAACTTCGGGAGCCAGCGACAGAATTTTGGTGAAGTTCTTGTCGCGCAACTCACGAGCCACCGGGCCAAAAATACGGGTGCCGCGGGGGGTATTGTCGTCTTTGAGTAGCACCGCTGCATTTTCATCAAACTTGATGTAGGAACCGTCCAGGCGACGGCGCTCTTTCGTGCTGCGAACGATGACCGCTTTGACGACCTCGCCTTTTTTGGCGACGCCGCCGGGGGTCGCCTTCTTTACAGAGGCGACGACGATGTCTCCGATGCCAGCATAGCGACGGCCTGAGCCGCCCAGTACACGAATGCACATCAGCTCTTTGGCACCGGTGTTATCGGCGACTTTCATTAATGATTGTTGCTGGATCACTCTTCTATTCCTCCTCTTTCGGCAAGCTTTTTGACCTGCCTACTTTCTTGGTTAAGTGGCTTATTTCGCGGTTTCGAGAATTTCCACCAAACGCCATCTCTTGGTTTTGGAGAGCGGTCTGGTTTCCATCACCGAGACGGTGTCGCCTACGCCGCAGGCGTTGTTTTCGTCGTGCGCGTGGATTTTCACGGTACGCTTGATGATTTTGCCGTATTTCGCATGCGCCACATGGTCAACGATCGCCACGACGATGGTTTTGTCCATCTTTGTGGAGATCACTTTGCCTTGTCTGGTCTTGCGATGGTTGCGTGCTTCGGACATGTTTCTTCCTCCTTCAGGCGTTCTTCTCACGGAGAACTGTCATGACGCGTGCAATGTCGTGCTTGACATCCGAGATTTTGTGAGGATTATCCAGCTGGTTGATTGCATGCTGGAAACGGAGATGAAACAATTCTTTTTTGAGCTCAGCCAACTTGCCGTCGAGCTGTTCGGTGCTCATGTTCCGCAATTCTTTTGCTTTCACGCCTTAACCCTCCTCGCTTTGATTTGCCGGCAGCTCTTCACGCTGGGCGAACTTGCACTTGATGGGCAGCTTGTTGGCGGCAAGACGCATGGCCTCCTTGGCCTGTTCAGTCTCCACGCCGTCCATCTCAAACATCACTCTGCCCGGTTTGACCACTGCCACCCAGTACTCGGGAGAACCTTTACCGGAACCCATGCGGGTTTCAGCCGGCTTCTCGGTCACGGGTTTGTCGGGGAATATTTTGATCCAAACATGACCGCCACGCTTGATGTAGCGGGTCATGGCAATACGGGCTGCCTCGATCTGGTTGCTGGTGATCCAGCCCGGCTCGAGCGCGACCAAACCGTAAGTGCCCTGCGTGATGGTGTTGCCGCGGGACGCTTTGCCCTTCATACGGCCACGGTGCACGCGGCGATATTTGACTCTCTTGGGCATCAACATTATCTTCTACCTCCCTCTCCGGGTTTGCCGCCGGGGCGGCCTGCGCCGGGACGGCCTGCGCCGCCGGGACGACTGCCGCCGGGACGACTGCCGCCGGGACGGCCTGCGCCGCCGGGACGGGAGCCGTCGCCAAAGCGCGGGGCACCGTCATTCCGACGGGGACGTCTGTTATCGGGGCGATCCGACCTTCTCTGGCCGCCGGCACTCTCTGCCAGCACTTCGCCCTTGTAAATCCATGCTTTCACGCCGATTTTGCCGTAGGTGGTATTGGCTTCCCAAAAACCGTACTCAATGTCGGCGCGGATGGTCTGCAGGGGAATGGTCCCCTCGTGGTAGTGCTCGGAACGGGCGATTTCCGCGCCGCCAAGACGACCGCCGCAGGAAATCTTGATCCCCTTGGCACCCAGTCTCATGGTCCGGCCGATCGCCTGCTTCATGGCGCGGCGGAAAGAGATGCGGCGCTCGAGCTGGGAGGCGATGTTCTCCGCCACCAGCTGCGCATTGAGGTCGGGGTTCTTGATCTCGATGACGTTGACCACCACGGACTTGCCGGTCAGCGCTTCCAGCTCGACCCGCAATTTTTCAATCTCCGCGCCGCCGCGGCCAATCACAATACCGGGCTTGGCACACTGGATGAACACGCGGATACGCGTCCGGTCCCGCTCGATCTCGATCTTGGGAACACCGGCTGCCTGCAGCTTATTTTTCAGATACTTTCTGATTTTGTAGTCGGATACCAGTGTGTCGCCGAACTCCTCGTCCTTGACGAACCATCTGCTATCCCAGTTCCGAATCACGCCTACGCGCAAACCGTTAGGATTGACTTTCTGTCCCATGTGTTACCGGACCTCCTTCTGTGCGCTTTTTTCCGCCACTGCGATGGTGATGTGGCTGCTTCTTTTCAGAATTCTGAATGTTCTGCCCTGAGCTCTGGGCATAGCCCTTTTCAGAGTGGGGCCGGGGCACACAAAACACTCTGCCACATAAAGGTCCGAGGCGTCCATATGATGATTGTTTTCCGCATTGGCAACCGCGCTTTTGAGGAGCTTGATGAGATATTCAGACGCTGCTTTATTTGTATTCTTAAGAATAGCCATAGCCGTGTCGGTGTCTTTACCTCTGATCAGGTCCAAAACGATTTTCACTTTCCGCGGAGAAATTCGTGCATATTTAAGATGTGCTTTTGCTTCCATTTAGGAATGTTCCTCCTCTCGCTTGCTGCGATTTCCCATCTTCATTATTTATTGGATGTTTTGGAGCCCGCGTGGCCTCTGAAGGTGCGGGTGGGGGCAAACTCACCCAGCTTGTGCCCGACCATGTCCTCAACGATATACACAGGCACGTGCTTTTTCCCATCATGGACAGCGATGGTGTGTCCGACAAATTCGGGGAAGATGGTGGATGCGCGAGACCAGGTTTTCAGCACTTTTTTCGCGCCGCTCTCGTTCATGGCGCAAATCCGCTCGTAGAGTTTGACCTCTACATAGGGCGCTTTCTTTAAGCTTCTGCTCATTCTCAGTCTCCTCCTTACTTCACGTTTCTGCGTTTGACGATGAACTTATCTGTTTTCGCCTTCTTGTCACGGGTCTTGTACCCCAAAGCAGGCTTGCCCCAAGGGGTGAGCGGGCCGGGACGGCCAATGGGCGATTTGCCTTCGCCGCCGCCGTGGGGGTGGTCGACAGGGTTCATCACAGAGCCGCGAACGGTGGGACGGATGCCTTTGTGACGGGTTTTGCCGGCTTTGCCAAGCTTCACGGTTTCATGCTCGATATTGCCGACCTGCCCGATGGTGGCCTTGCAGTTCAGCGGGACGGTGCGCATCTCCCCGGAGGGCAGACGGATCAGGGCGACGCCGCTTTCCTTGCCCATCAACTGCGCGCTGGCACCCGCCGAACGCACCAGCTGTGCGCCCTTGCCGGGGTACAGCTCAATGTTGTGGATAAAGGTACCCTGCGGAATGTTCGAGAGAGGCAGGGTGTTGCCGGGCTTGATGTCGGCATCGGGACCGGCGTACACCGTCATCCCGTCGGTCAGACCGGACGGTGCGATGATGTAGCTTCTGTCGCCCGCCTCGTTTTCAAGCAGGGCGATATAGGCGGTGCGGTTGGGGTCGTACTCCACGCCAATCACGGTAGCGGGGGCGGTGTCGGTACGCTTGAAGTCGATGATCCTGTACCTTTGCTTGTTGCCGCCGCCGCGGTGGCGGACGGTGATGCGGCCGGTGTTGTTGCGGCCCGCACTCTTTTTCTTGATGACGACCAGACCCTTTTCGGGGGTAGTCTTGGTTACCTCGGTGAACGACGGGGCAGACATTTGTCTGCGGCCGGGGGTGGTCGGTTTGTATTTGTTTGGCATCTCTTACATCCTCCCCCTCTTAATTCATGCCGTCAAAGAAGGCGATGGTGCCCGACTCTTCGGTGAGGGTCACAATGGCTTTCTTCCAGGCGGTGGTGTAGCCGGCGTGGGCACCCAGTCTCTTGGGCTTTTTCTTGACATGCAGGGTGTTGACCTGCTTGACCTTCACATCAAACATCTCCTCGACCGCCTTGGCAATCTCGGGTTTGGTGGCGCGTTTGTCAACCTCGAACGAGTAAACTTTGGACTTGATCCCGTCCATGCTCTTCTCGGTAATCAACGGCCGTCTGATAATATCAGCCGATGTTTTCATTCTGCATAGACCTCCTCGATTTTTTCCACGGCGCTCTTGTCGGCAATCAGGGTGTTGCAGTGGAGAATGTCATAGACGCTGACGGCATTGCACACGGTGGTTTTGACACCGGGGATGTTGTCGCAGGACTTGATGACCATGGGGTCCACTTGCGGCAGGATCACCAGTGCTTTCTTGCCGGCGTTCACTGCCTGCAGCATGGCGATCATCGCCTTGGTCTTGAAAGCGTCTGCCCTGATCTCGTCGATCACGACCATGTCGCCGTCGGCAACCTTGGCAGACAGCGCGCTGAACATCGCCGCCTTTTTGAGCTTCTTGTTGAGTGTGATGCGGTAGCTGCGGGGCTTTGGGCCCAGGGCGATACCGCCGTGTGTCCACTGCGGGGAGCGGGTGGAACCCTGACGGGCTCTGCCGGTACCCTTCTGTTTCCAGGGCTTTTTGCCGCCGCCGGAAACCTCACCGCGGGTAAGGGTGGACTGGGTGCCCTGCCGCTGGTTGAGCAGGTAGGCTCTGACGACGGTATGGAGGACGGCGTTGTTCACTTCTGCGCCGAACACTTTGTCGGACAGGGTGATCTCGCCCACTTCGTTGCCCGCCATATTCAAAACTTTCATATTAGGCATCTGTTTTTCCTCCTTCCGTTACGCTTTGACCGAGTCGCGGATGAAAACAATGCTGCCCTTGGCACCGGGCACCGCGCCCTTGACTGCGATCAGATTTTTATCGGCGTCGATTTTCACGACCGCCAGGTTGAGAATGGTGACCTGTTCGTTCCCGTACTGCCCGGGCATCTTCTTGTTTTTGAAGATGCGGGAGGGCGTGCTGTTGGCTCCCATGGAGCCGATGTGACGGTGAACGGGGCCGGCACCGTGCCCTTGGGTGAGTATGCTGAATCCCCATCTCTTGACAACGCCCGAGTACCCATGGCCTTTAGTCATCCCGGTGATGTCGACCTTTTCGCCTGCGGCGAAGGTATCGACGGTGATGACGTCGCCTGTGTTCAGGGCGCTGCAATCCTCAAAGCGGAATTCTTTCAGGTGTCTTTTGGGGGCGGTCGCGGTTTTCTTGAGGTGACCTGCCTCGGCCTTGCTCAGCCGCCGCTCCTTGGTGTCGCCAAAGGCGAGCTGGACGGCGTCGTACCCGTCGGTCTGCGCCGTTTTCTTCTGTGTCACGGGGCAGGGACCTGCCTCAATGAGGGTGACGGGGATGACACTGCCCTTCTCATCAAAGATCTGGGTCATGCCTACTTTACGGCCGATAATGCCTTTTTTCATGTTTCCTCCTATGGTTATTGGTTGACACGGTGGATTGTCGGTTGCCCGACGGTGCCAACTTGACCACAAGCAACCTGTCGCCGCCTACCTTTTATATATAGGCGTGAGGGCTGCTGCGGGGTGGCGGCTTTCGCCGCGGGGCGGTTACGCCTTGATGATCTCGATGTCAACGCCGGCGGGGAGCTCCACGCTCATCAGACCCTCGATGGTCTTGGCCTGCGGGTTGAGCACGTCGATCAGACGTTTGTGCGTGCGAAGCTCGAACTGCTCACGGCTGTCCTTGTACTTGAACACGGCACGGAGAACGGTGGTGATCTCCTTCTCTGTGGGGAGCGGAATGGGGCCGGAGACCGCACTTCCGTTTCTCTTTGCGATTTCCACGACTTTGGCAGCTGCGGCGTCTACCAGCTTGTGGTCATAGCTTTTGAGTCTCACGCGGATTTTTTCGTTTGCCATACTGTTTGCCTCCTTCATGGTGTAGGGGGGCGATGTTTGGATTCACACTGTGCCGGGTGTTTCTTTTGTACCCTGTAAAAAGCGGGGATTTTTGTTCGCCGCGAACAAAGCCCCGTTTGCACAATGGACAAGCCCTGCGGCCTGTCAGTTGTCGTCGCCCGGTTTAAAATCGGACATACTCCACGAGAATTCCCTGCCTGCCGGCAGCAACCTCTCGCTTCAACGCATATCAAGCTTTTCTATTATATACGATGGCTCCTTGAAATGCAAGTATTATTTTCTGAGGGTGGCAAAATGAGTGTAGAATTTTTCGGCTTATTTTTGTTTAATGTGTACAAAATGCACAGGTTTTCTGTCATTTTCCGTTTGCGGGGCCTTTTCGGGGGGGGGGCTACGCCGC